>Ga0114918_10003354_pt1 | contig 14148 bp, 11 predicted proteins | sample LantaG_FD_87015 | JGI IMG/M metagenome (GOLD analysis project Ga0114918, IMG submission 87015) | Deep subsurface microbial communities from Baltic Sea to uncover new lineages of life (NeLLi) - Landsort_02402 metaG | ecosystem: Environmental > Aquatic > Marine > Oceanic > Sediment | place...
AAGCAATGGTCATGAAAAAGAAAGCAATGGTCATGAAAAAGAAAGCTTCCGAAGACACATCCGTCGTTGATGCTGACATATTAGACACAGCAGAAGTAGAAGATTCTGTTGATCTTAGTGTTGGTAATGAAATTGCAGTCTCAGTAGTTGAAAACACCAGAGCTGCTTTAGTTGACTTTGTTTATGACAGACTAGGTAAAAAACTCAATAAGGGAGAGTGAACATGGCTCTAAAACCAGATCGTATCGAAGCATACACAGATATCTCGTTCTTCATGAACGAAACAGGTGAACGTGGTGGTGTAGTTGTGCATGTTGGTGGTGGCAGCGGAGTTAGCATGGATGATGCTAACGCTGTTGTAGAATATGCCGCTAATCAATCAGGCACACTTCCCGCAGGTCTTTTGCTAAATGATGTTGTTGATCTTGATCTTACAAGACAACACATTAACTGGCACAGAGACGAGGTGCAGGTTGGTAGTAAGGTCACACTTCTACGCCAAGGTCAGGTAACTACTGATATGGTTGCTAGTGGCGTTACCCCTTCAGCTGGCGAAAGTGTTTACTACGGTGTAAATGGCTTGCTAACCACAAGTAGTACTAATAGCGTAAAGGTTGGTAGATTTCTAAGCGCCCTAGACGCTGACGGTTATGTAAAAGTTGACATTAATATAACATGATAAGGGAGAAAAACATGGCCAATAAACGATTTGAAGCAACACCAGAACTAACGGACCTTCTTGTTCGTTCTGGTTCGCTAAATAAAGAAGAAGCTTTAGGTGCAAACGCCGAGTTTGCTAAGGCTCTTGAACTTCCGCTACGACAAGGTGTGCTTAACGGAGATATTCTTGACGGTATCTTTGAGCCGATTGTACTTGCTCAAAGTGCTACTCCAGAATTTCCTTTAGACTTTCTTGCTCCTGGCACAGAAAAAGACTTTGTGGCTTATACCATTCCTAATCATGGTTATATTCCACAACGTCACGTTGAAGGTGACTACGTAATGGTTCCCACCTTTGATATAGGCGCAAGTATCGATTATCTTTTAAAGTACGCTCGTGACGCCCGCTGGGACATTGTTGGTCGTGCTATGGAAGTTCTCGAAGCTCAGTTTGTTAAGAAGATGAATGATGACGGTTATCATACTCTTCTAGCTGCTGGTGTTGATCGTAATATCGTGGTTTTCGATAGCGATGCTGATGTTGGACAGTTTACAAAGCGTCTTGTTAGTCTCATGAAAACTGTGATGCGTAGAAACGGCGGCGGTAACAGTGCTAGTAACAACCGTGGTATGCTAACTGATCTTTATGTTAGTCCGGAAGCTATGGAAGATATCCGTAATTGGGGCGTAGATCAGGTTGACGAAGTAACTCGTCGTGAGATCTATGTTGCTGCTGACGGTGCTGGTACTCTTAACAGAGTGTTCGGTATTAATCTTCATGATCTAGATGAACTTGGCGAAGGTCAAGAATATCAGTTGTTCTATGAAAACGTTTTAAATGCTAGTTTACCCGCTACAGACGTAGAACTAGTAGTTGGTCTTGACTTGCGTAAGAGAGATAGTTTCATAATGCCTGTTCGCCAAGAAGTTCAGATCTTCGAAGATGATACTCTTCATCGTCAGAAGAGAGCTGGTTTTTACGGATGGGCGGAACAAGGCTTTGCTGTTCTTGATAATCGCAGAGTTCTACTTGGCTCTCTCTAATTAACTGTTATACTTTTATTAAAAGGGGCTGGCCGGTTTGGTCAGCCTCTTTTTTTATTTATATCATGAAACTTTTTCGAGGTGTATGTATATTGTATATCTTTTTAAAAAATAAAAGGCTAAAATTATGTACTGGGAAATAGAAATACCAATCATTATAAGAACTTTAATTAACGACTTAGAGGATCCTCCCACATATAGCAATAGTAGAATTATACAACTATCTACAGTAGCAGCTCAATATGTTTTAAACGAGGTTAATTTAAACGTTAAATATAATATAGATATTGTAAACCAAACTATTAGTCCAGACCCTAGCGATCCAGCAAGTAGAGATACTGACTTTATTGGATTTATTGGACTAAAGGCATCTTGTATTCTTGATCAGAGTACCTTTCGAACCAAAGCCGTTATGGAGGGCGTTAGAACAGCTCTAGGCTCTGCTAATTTAAGTATCACGGGCAACCTAGCAGGATATAAAACCATATTGGATAAGGGCCCGTGTGCGCTGTACGATCAATTGGTACTAGACCATAATATAGGAAATGCAACTGCTGTTAGAGCTGTTCTTAGTCCGTTTGTTGGTAATAATTTTGATCCTAGATACTTATTAAGAGGATCTTTTAGAAGCACAAATAGCAACGATTTTTATTCCTGAGGTTTTAAATGGTAGATTTTAATTTTCTACAAAATGTTTACAAAAACCAGATGGATATGTTGTTAGCCGATAATGGATTAACAACAGAATGTGTTTTTCATTTTGGTGTGACTAAACAGAACTTGTGCCCGAATTGTATATTTGATCCTAACTTAAAAAAATCATCTAATAAGTATAAAACAGGAGGTCCAGTATCGTTCGTTCTGGGTAAGTTGTGTCCTTATTGTAATGGCATAGGTTTTTATGGAGAAGAAACTTTTGAAACAGCACACCTTGCAGTAATTTGGGACTATAAAAAATGGATAAATCCTCCGCCCACTATTGCTAATCCAAATGGCTTTATTCAAACTATCTGCGACAGAACACATCTAGCTAAAATAAAACAATGCAAAGATATGACAGTTGTATATAGCGATAATAATTCAAATCCGTTATTTAGATTGTACGAAGAACCTAATCCTGCTGGTTTGGGAGATAATAATTACTTATTTTGCATGTGGGAAAAAATACGTGTTAGTTCTTGGAAGAGGGAAATAGTTACGCCAACACCCACTACAACTCCAACACCCACTACAACTCCAATACTCACGCCAACACCCACTCCAACGCCAACACCCATTAGCGATGAACCAAAATTGTTTGATTTGTCCTCTTGGGCAACTTTAACTGGAGATCTACCGAATATTATATATTATTTAGATCAAGCAGCTTCTAGCTGGAATAGTATAATAAAGTATAATGAAGATATTTTTGAAACATACAAAAATGTTAATCCTAATTGGAATGGGCTGGCTTTGGTTTCTTATACGGAGGTAAATGAACCTGGAAGTTTCATTGCTGCCTGCGGCCCAGTACAAGGTATAAATATTTTAGACAACGATCCATATAATATTAAAACAAACGCGCTAACATTTCAACTCTTTGTTAATTTGCACTATACTGAACCACAATGGGGATTTACCGCTTCTGACTGGATTAATACTATAGCCCATGAACTAGGACACGCCTTAGGTATTGGCATATATTGGAATCCAGTTAATAGTTTTTGGCTAGATGGTAATAAGTACCAATTGGCTAGTAATGCTTATAATAAAATTATAGGAGATACTAATAATAGTAGAAAGTTACTGCCTCTAGAAGACGGAGGAGGACCAGGAACCCAGTCCTCCCACTGGGAGGACGACTTTAGATCATTATCCTATCCAAATAATGATGGCTTTAGTTATCTCGGCTGTGGTTTTGATATTATGACAGGCTTCTATGAAATAGGTGTCCCCACCAAGATCTCTAATCTATCTAAACAATTTTTAGTAGATATAGGTTATGAATCAACAGGACTAGACATAGAGCCATTGCCACAAGTACAGATTCAAACTAATACTATTAATATTAACAATAACATTCAGCCCCAGAGAATTATTCACAATATGTGCGGAACAGAACAAAAATGTGGCTGTGAAACTCATAAAATTATAGGATCAATAAATATATCTCAGAAAATATATTATAATTAGTGTCGTAATAGACAAATAAAATACTCTATAGTTACTTTACGCCCCAGCAACATAACCTATGAGAATCTCTTTAAAACTTATAGATAATAGCTTAGATATCCAAAATGATATCGCTAAGGCGTTGTTGCCACAGTCTAGACAAATTATGAATAAAGGAATATCAAATATTAGAAATTTTTTACCTAATATAGTAAATAAATATATTATTAATAGTCCGGAATATGCTTCTTTAACCGGGGGTGTCCTCAAGTATGAACTAGGTATTCCAGATGCTTATAATAAGATTGCTGGACTATTAGATATATGGTCTAAAAACATTGATTTTAAGTATAGTCCTCCCAAAGTCATTAGGTCTCAGTTAGTGTCGTCATTTTCTGCTAGTATGATAAGAATAAATTTTGAAGATGTATTATTTACGGATCTAGCGGTTGTTCAAGATTCTTTAAGAGGATATAATTTACCGTGGCTACAATGGCTTTTATTAGAAGGAAACTCTACTATAATAGAAAATTACCAAATAATTTTTGGTCCTAATAAAGCTTCTAGAACAGGTAATGCTATTATGAGACAAACCTCATCTCAGTACTGGAAAGTACCATCCTTATTTAGCGGAACAGTTTCGGACAACTGGATAACTAGAGCGATAGTAGATGCTGGGCCAGAAATTAAAGACTTACTAGATAAGGTGTTCTCATGAGCATATGTAACTATAATACAACTTTTAAGGGTGTTAATAATATATCTCAAGATTTCTTATTGAATATTGTTGAATCAAATTTTAAAATATTTTTTGATTGGGCTTTTTTAAACATAGGATCTTGGTTTGATGTTGAAATTTCAAATAGTACATTATTTGGAACTAATAAACATTCTAGACTATTATTAGCAGAAGATCCTTCTTACGTTGAAGGTTCGGTCTGGCAGGGGATCAGGAAGGACTGGGTTTGGGAAAGTGGTGTCGTTTTTAATGAAGCTGCTCCGACATCTATTAGTGGAGTATTCGTTAACAATGTTTTTCAGCCATTGAATAGCGGATATTCGATTAACTATCCTCTTGGTAGAGTGGTCTTCGATGATGCGGTAAGTACTAATGCTTCTGTTGATCTTAATTATGCATATAAACATATTCAAGTATATCGCTCTTGTGATTCTCCTTGGCTAAATATTTTACAATATTCTTCTTACGAAACAAATAATCAAGATATATCTAGAACAGACGATGGAGACTGGTCAATAGGTGGACATCACAGAATTCAGATGCCAGCTATAGTCATAGAGTCATTATCAAGATCCAGATCTAGACCACACGAAATAGGTAATAATAATCTGGTAATAGAACAAGATATAGCTTTTCATGTTTTGGCCGAAAACAAAAATGAAAGAAATAAACTTCTAGATATCCTAAGATTACAACAAGATTCTGTTATATATCTTTTTGATACCAATCAAATTGCTCAAAATGACGAGTTTCCACTAGACCACAATGGTAGTCTTAAAAATAATCCTTTGATGTATCCTGGTATTGTGGCTAAATATCCGTGGAGAAAATGTTGGATTAAAAATGTTAATCTTTTTGATATCGAAAGTTCTCATACTTTTTTGTATAGAGGACTAGTCAGAGCAACATTGGAGATAATATCAGAGTAAATTTGTATTTTTTGTGTATATATTAGTTAACACCCCATTCAAGGTTATTTTAACGTACTATGGAGAATTATTATGGCCAATAATCGTATTTACTATGCTATTCAACAAGTAGAACTAGGTCATGCTGGCGGTAAAGAGGCAGTTCATGGTCTACAAAGTGCTGGTATTACCACCAACTTTAATCTAGAACAAGTTTTCGAGCTTGGTCAATTGTCTATCTATCAAAACGTTGAAGGTATTCCGGACATCGAAGTTGCTTTAAATAAGGTTCTTGATGGATATCCACTTATTTATGTTCTAGCAACAGAAGGTGGCACAGGCATAAACGCGGGCCTAGTTGCTGTTAGTCCAACTCTTCCCGGTAGATAAAACGCTCGTACCGACATGAGACTTAGCATCTATCCAGACACTCAAACTAGTGCTACTGGTAACAGTATTGCTTCTGTGGTTTGCTCGGGTATGTATGTTAGTAGCGTTAGTTATACATTTCCTGTAGATGGTAATTTCACAGAAGACGTAACATTGGTTGGTAATGATAAAATTTGGGGAGCAGTAGTTACTGGCCAATTTGCAGATAATGATGACACCCCAGAAGCATTAGAAGGTGTTAATCGTAGACAGCATCTACAAATGCCATTGTGTCGTTTTCCAACACAAATTCCTGGTATTAATAATAATGGTATCAATGTATTGCAGGGCAATGGTAGTGGTCATGCTGTGCATTTTCAAAACGTCACAGTTAGCACAGATCTTGGTCGTGAAACCATCAATGAATTAGAAACATTCGCTCCTTATCATCGCTTTGTAACATTTCCTGTCGAGGTTACCAGTGAGTTCGAAATTATCGCTATCAACGGAGACCAGATTAACGCTACAGAAAACGGTTATTTCACCGGTACTCAGGATAATTACGCAGTTGCTACTCCTCAAGATACTGGTTGTGATAATCCTAGGTTTAATCTATTAGATCAAACGATTTACCTAGAAACATGCGAAGGTACAAAGATTCATCTAGGTACCAAGAACAAGTTATCTTCTGTTAATTATACTGGTGGTGACACTGGCGGTGGTAATGTTTCGGTCACCTATAGCTATACTAACTTTAATGACTTTGTGGTTGCTCACTCCGGTGGAGACTTTTGGGACGATGTAGACGAAACAGGTTATAACGAGTAATCTGTATCGTAGTAAGTAAGTAGTTTGTAGATTATGGATTTTTATGGATAATGGATCAATATTAATATATCTGTCTAGGATTTTGTCTGGGTGTTTCATATTTAATTATTTGGATAAAAAATATAAGCTATTATATCCAAATAACGTTATTAAGTATGAAGTTGAAATATATGCCCAGGAGGAATATGAAAAAAACAAATATAATGACTGGATATCTGAACAGGAAAAAGTTTTCATATTAAGCAATTTAGGACTATGGAATCAAAATTCTGAAAAAGAATTAAAAAATATAGAAACCAAAATAGAAGACCTAAAAATAGAGCTCTATAATAGTTTCTTAGATCCTAAAAAAATAAAAAACATCAAGAAAAGCATATCTAATCATAGAAATATTTATGGACTATATTTATATAATAAACACTATTTAGACCAGTTAACTCACAAAGGATATATAAATACCTTAAAAAATCAATATCTTTTATCTCATAGTATATACGACATAGAAAATAATTTGATTTTTAAAAATTTGGACAGCACAGATTTTCACCATCTTAGCAGTTTCTGCAATATTGTAAATAATAATCAAATACAAATTAATACGTTTAGATTTATAGCAAGGTCTGATGAGTGGAGAAATTATTGGTCAGCTAATAAAGATAATATTTTTGGTAAATCAACAACAGAATGGACAGATGAACAGAAGACTCTGGTGATTTTTACCAAAATGTACGATTCTGCATCTGAGCACTCTGAATGTCCTCCAAAGAGCGTTGTGGAAGACGACGATATGTTCGATGGTTGGTTATTAATACAGCAGAGAAAAACAGAAAAGGAAAAGGAAAAAAGCAGAACTGAAAAATTATTAGAAGGCAAAAAACTAGGAAATGCGAAAGAGGTTTTTTTAGTAGCTAAATCAAAAGAAGAAGCACAAAATATATATTCGTTGAATGATCCTACTTCCGCTCATATTATTAAAGAAAGAAATAACATAATTCTAAAAAGTAATACGGATATTAAAGAGAGTAGTTTGCCAGACGTCCAAAGAGATTTGCAAATTCAAAATAATCAAAAATTTATTAACAGCAGGAAATCAAAATGAACAATGATCAGTTAAATATTTTAACCAAAAGATTCCAAACGACCATGATCGGAGCATTGTATCAGTTCGAAGAACACTTTGGATATTTATGGGGTCTAGACAAAGACGACGTAAACTTGACAGACAGCGAAAAAAGATTTAGATTAAAGTGGGAAAATACTAGAAACGAAATACTGAATCTAGGAAATAGCCAACTAAGAAAATGTGCTAATGATTTTGATAACACAAAACATGAATATAAATATAAATTCTATAAGAAAGGATACGATACATGATAACTAAGCCCTTTGAAGTTACTGTTGACGGAACCGAACAACAACTAATGGTAAGATCAGCATCTGTTACAGACAGGAGAGAATCTGATAAGGTTTACAACCAATCCTTTAGCGATGCTGTACGATCCAAAGCTATTGTTAGAGCCAAAATCGATGATGTTCTTAAAGAACAAGGACTATGGGATAATAATAAACAAACAGAATTAGACCATTTACAATCCGAAATCATAACAAGAGAAAGAAAACTAGCAGAAGGTGGTATTAGGCTAAGTGAAGCAAAAAATTTAGCAACAGAGATCCAGGAATTAAGAGGCCAAATTCGAGAGCTGATATCTGTTAAAATGTCTTTGGACAATAATACAGCAGAGGGTCAAGCGGATAATGCTAGATTTAATTACTTAGTTTCTGCCTGTACGGTGTATCGAAATAGTAACCAACCATATTTTAAAGATATGGAAGACTATTTGGAGAAATCGACATCGGCTGTTGCTATCAAGGCAGCACAGCTTTTGGCCAATATGATTTACGGCTTGGATAACAATTATGAATCTAACTTACCAGAAAATAAATTTTTAAAGCAATACAAATTTATTGATGAAAAACTTAGGCTAATTAATAAAGATGGTAAACTTGTGGACAAAGATGGCAGGTTTGTTGATGAGGCTGGCAGATATATAGATGCTAAGGGTAATTATGTTGATAAAAACGGATTTAGGGTTGACGACAAAGGAGAATACGTACTAGACACTAAGCCGTTCTTAAACGAAGACGGAAAGCCAATTATCGTAGAGGAACCAAAGAAGGATGAAACAGTTGTACCCACATCAGTCGATAACAAAGAACAGACAGAAGTTACCAAGGGCTAACTTACAAATATTATATATTTCCAAAATTAATATCCTCACTAATAATACTTGGTGGGGATATTTTTTAGACTAAGGTGAAAATATGGCTGCTGGCGCATTTAATCTAACCGCTCAAATTAACTTGAGAGGACCGACCAATGTAAAAAAAATAATAGCAGATATTCGTAGAGAAGTTAGTACTATTTCTGTCGATATTAGTCCCAGAATAAATACCTCTGTTATAAAAAACATTAAAGATTTAAATAGATCTTTTCGAGATTTTAATACTACTCTAGCTATAACAACAGCCAATACAAGAGTTACAGCTAGGGCACTAAATGATTTAGCTAAATCTGTCAATGCTATAGGATCCAAAAAACTTCAAACAGATTTAAACAATGCTACCAGAGCCAGTGCAGATCTGTCTAAAAAAACCCGCGACGTGTCAGATGCGGCAGTAGCTGCTTCGTCTGGTATGGAAGAATTTGGCAAACAATCGGCTTTGGCAGTTAGGAGATTCGCGGCTTTTAGTATTGTTAGTGGGGCAATTTTTGGTTTGATAGGAGCTTTAAGACAAGGTATAACAGAATTTATAAATTTCGATAAAGAGTTCGTTAAATTACAACAAGTATCAGATGCTAGTGTGGGTTCCTTAAAGGTGTTAAGTTCTACCATATCCGAATTATCTATAAACCTAGGTGTGTCATCAAGAGACCTAACAACAGTATCTGTTACTTTAGCTCAGGCGGGTTTAAGTATCAGAGATACCGAACAAGCATTAAAAGCACTAGCCCAAAGTGCTCTAGCTCCATCTTTCGATAATTTGAACGAAACCGTTGAAGGTAGTATAGCATTAATGAGGCAGTTCGGAATATCGTCCGATCAGCTAGGAGTAGCTTTAGGCTCTGTTAATGCTGTGTCTAAAGCTTTTGCCGTAGAATCTGCCGACTTAATAGCAGCTATTCAAAGAACGGGTGGTGTGTTTGCTGCTGCTAGCAAGGGTGTTAGCCAAGGAACAGATGCACTAAATGAGTTCTTGGCCTTGTTTACTAGTGTTCGTCAAACAACTCGTGAAAGCGCCGAGACTATTGCTACAGGATTAAGAACAATTTTTACAAGAATTCAAAGAGGTTCGACCATAGAGGCTCTAGAAGACTTTGGTATTCAATTAACAGATCTAGAAGGAAAGTTCGTTGGTCCATTTGAGGCTGTGCGTAGATTAAGTCAAGGACTAGCTTCTTTGGATCCGAGAGATTTGAGATTTTCGAAAATTGTAGAAGAGTTGGGTGGTTTCAGACAAATTGGTAAAGTTATTCCTCTTATACAACAGTTCGCTGTTGCTCAACAGGCTCTTAAAGTGGCTCAACAAGGAACAGATAGCTTAGCAAAGGATGCTGCAACAGCGCAATTAGCCCTGGCTACTCAACTATCAAGAGTTAGAGAAGAATTTCTTGCTCTGGTTAGATCAATTGGTCAAAGCGAAGGTTTTCGTAGTTTGGTTTCTCTTGCTCTTGACTTGACCAGCGGACTTATTAAGCTGGCAGACGCGGCTAAAGGAGTTTTGCCAGCACTTACCGCTATTGCGACTATTAAGGGACTTTCGGCGCTAACCAGATTCGGTTCTGGGTTTGCTTCTGCTGTTCGACCAACAAACATAGCTCCTAGAGGTTTTGCTACAGGAGGATTGGTTCCTGGAAGCGGTGATTCGGATAGTGTAAATGCTAGACTTACTCCAGGAGAATATGTTCTTCGTAAAAAAGCCGTGAAAGAAATAGGCGTAGAAAATTTAACAAAACTGAACAGGGGAGGCTCGGTTCAAAAATTTAAAAATGGAGGAATAGGAAAAGCTCCACTTGTTGATGATATTATTAATGCTAGCGGAACTGTGATACCGCGACCTGGGGTTGCCATCTCTGCTTTAATTCGAGCAGGAGGTGGAGCAGTCGATATGGATAGAACACTCAAACGAACAATCGGAGACAAAGCTTATGCTGCTGCAAAAACTCCAAATGCCAAGAGTGCAGTATTATCTAAATATTTTAAGGATAATCAAGCCAGACTGAGAGATGTAAAGTCTGCACCTTTAACTCAATTTGGTACAGAGTTACAATCTGCTGTTAGATCTGGTCAACTAAATCCTAGTAAACTATCTATAGTTAGTAAGTCAAGAAGAGTCCCAGGTATTGCAGAATACTTGAATAAGTTATTTGGTATACCGCTTAGTAATATGATTTTTACTCAAGGAGAAAGCAAGCAACCAGCAATGGATGCTATCAGAAGCAAAGGTCCCAGATCGACTAGAACAGCACAAAGATTTACTCAAGGAGGATTAGCTGTTGAAGAACTAGATTCTACTCAATTTGCAGGCTTATTTGCTAGGCCACAAGGTCCAGATAGTAGTGGCAAACCAATAAGCGTTGCAAGCAATAGAAAAACGTCAACGGGTCAAGAAATATTGGGTACAATAGGCGCGCCAGCATCTTATTTTATTGGCCAGGGCGATGAACAAACTTTTACAAGTGACGCCAGTAGTAGGTTATCTGGTGCCATAGGGGCTATTTCTCAAAGCTTAGGAGGTCCCGACCTACCCGAAGGTGAACTAAAAGATCAGTTAGTTAAAAGCATAGGAATAGAAGATATAGCTGGTAAGATATTCGAAGGCGTTGCTAAAGTTATAGCCGGATCGTTTTCTGGAAAACCTGGAGACAATTTTGATATACGCAAAGGCACTGTGAACAATACCGAAGCATTCAACGCTATGTTTAATGCCAACAATCCGAACAAGTTGCCGGATATAGATTATGATGCGAAGTTATCTGAGAATCCAAAAAATAGAGCTTCTCTATTAAATAAGGCTATTAAAGCCGGTCTTCCGAGCACTACTGGTACCTTAGTAAATTTCGCTGATCCAGTTGCTACCGATCAATTGCTTAATAGTCTTAATCAAAATCGACCTAATTCGAAAACTATAGCGATTGCCAAAAGAAGAGTAAAAGAACTAACGACCGCAAATACAGTAAAAGACAGCATTTTTACACCAGAGGCAGGAGGAGACCTCATTAACAAAAGATTAAAAGAACAAATAAATCTTTTGAACGAAAGAATTGAGAAAGCATCCATCCTTATTCCTAAAAAAAATAATAATGGGGGGTCTATTCGCAGGTTTGCTATAGGAGGCTCTACAGGCTCTGATAATACTATTCAAGCATTACTAACTCCTGGTGAGGCTGTTATAGACCCAGACTTAGCTAAAAAAATCGGAATAGCTAAACTAGATAGAATGAATTATGCTGATAAAAATAAAACAATCGGATTTGCTAGTGGTGGAGGAGTAGGTATAGTACCGGGGTCGGGCAATACAGACACGTATGGGCCAGTACCTCTTAAGGCTGGATCATATGTTATTCGTAAAAAAGCCACAGAAGCATTAGGATTTAATAGAGGGGGATCAGTAGGTATACAAAAGTTCAAAGACGGGGGTGAAGCATCAACTAAAACGGTTATGGATTCGATATCAGGAGCATCAGCGTCTCAAATTTTAGCAGCAGTTGGAGCTACAATAACCGCCGCATTGCTGCTTAAAGCAAATTTCGCAACACTATCGACTCAGGCGATTGCTACCTACAAATCTTTCCGTGGTCTAAATAAAGCCACCTCCACTGCTGCAAAATCAGCCACGTCCGGGGGTTTTGGAGGAGGAATAGGAGGTTTAATTGCTGTGCTCGGAGGTTCCGCAGCTATAGAAGGTGTTGGTTCGAGTATAGGCGGAGATCTTGGTACTAGAGTATCTTCTATGGGCACATCAGCGTTGAACTATGGTCTTCTAGGATCAACGATTGGTAGTTTTCTTCTTCCGGGAATAGGAACTCTTGTTGGAGGTTTGGCGGGCGCGGGTTTTGGTGCTATACAAGGAATTGGTGATTCTTCTAAAATTATAGAAGAACGAGAAAAAGCTAAAATGGACGCGGATGCGGAAAAAATACGGAACAAGCAATTACAAGACGAAGCAAAAACGGCAAAAGAAAGAGAAGACGCGACCACGAAAGCTCAAGAAGCTTTGGCTAAATTGGCCGAGGTTAGTGTTGCTTTGTCTGAGGTCTATCAGAGAGCTAATAGTAGGGTAGATAGATTTGGTGCTTCTTTAGAAGATAGAAGCAGAGCAAATGTTGGTAGGTTGAGTGATGTGGGAGATAAAGCTCAGCTTGGTTTAGTTTCAAGAATAGACGAACAGGTACTTAAAAATATAACAGCATTCTCTGTTAGAGAGGTATCAGCAACTACTAACAGATTAAGCGGGTTATTAGGAGGTGGACAACAAGGTTCAGAATTGGCAGAAAGTGTGCTTGCGGGCAAGATTATTCAAGAACAGCTACCAACACTATTACGAGAAACGCCTATGGGTGGCGACGAAGGAGGAGCAGCACAAGCCATTATACAATTAACCAAACTGTTAAAGTCTCAGCTAGGCGTAAAAACTCTGAGTGGTCCTACAGCTAAGATTATTAAACAATTAGAAGATGCTTTGGGTCAGATTCCGGACGGTGCGTCTTTAGCAGATTCTAGTGAAAATATTCAGCAGCTATTCGGAACTATTCAGGAGTCTAGTGTGCAATTAGCACTAAATGCTTTTACACAATATATTAAGGCACTAGACCAAGCCACAGGACTATGGAACCAATGGATAGAAGCCACAGAGCAAGCTACCGAGTTCACTAGACGTGCTGCTGAAATAAGATTACAATCGGAGCTAGATCTTCAAAGAACACTAGGAAGAAGTTTGTCTCTGGAACAAGAGGGTCGGCCTCTTGAACAAAATGTAAGAAGTTTAACGTCTGGACTGGTTAGGGGTGGTACTACTAATGTTGATGTTATAGGACAGCAGCTAGATAGATTAGCGCAAGAAAATATTGCTAGGGAACAAAGAATAAAGAATCTTAGAGAAGCTAATCCGAACGAACAAACTAACGTGGCTTTACAAGCTGAGCTACAAGCTTTAGCCAAAAATAAATTAGCTATTAATCAGGGAACAAAAGCTCTACAAGAATTAGCCGCGGGCGGAGGCTTGGCGGCTGCTGCTCTTAACAAAATATCAGGACTTCAACAAAGATCTGGTGCTTTTGGAGGATTGGTAAGAGGATTAATCACAGCAGATTCGGCAGAAAGAACCAGTTTTGCACAACAAGCTGGTGCTTTTGGATTAGGACAAAGAGCATTACAAGAGGGAGTCGGA
>Ga0114918_10003356_pt1 | contig 14145 bp, 27 predicted proteins | sample LantaG_FD_87015 | JGI IMG/M metagenome (GOLD analysis project Ga0114918, IMG submission 87015) | Deep subsurface microbial communities from Baltic Sea to uncover new lineages of life (NeLLi) - Landsort_02402 metaG | ecosystem: Environmental > Aquatic > Marine > Oceanic > Sediment | place...
AATAGGCATGTTTAATTGTTTATAGAGGACAAAAACAAGGATCAAGGCATAAAAACCTTTGATCCTTGCAAAAAGAGGTGAGAATTACTTAATAAAAAAGTTTTTAGCAAATACTATTCCAAGATATATTAAAACTACTCCCCCCAATGCAAGAAAATCAGATGTTGCTGCCATAAATCCCAAAAACAATGGTAAAAGTAAAACTAAAGAAAATTCTATCGGGAATCTAAATAATAAAGTCATTAAAATAAAGAATAACATGATCATTAACAAAGTTAAAAATAATGATCCTGTAACATTATTTGTTAAACCTGTAAGTATATCTCCAACAAAACCTGTTTCATTCAAAAATAGTTCTACCATTTTAACCTGTATCCCCTCTGATAAATGCTATAACTAAAAATAATGTTATAGCATACCACATTGCCCCAAGACCGAAAGCAAACTCTGTTGGGAGCTTTAAAGCTGATAAAAAGCTCATAGGAGCTGATAAAACATTTAAGATATAAGATAGTCCTGTGCTATCTAAAAACCAACCTTTAACAGTAGTCCATGCATCTGTAAATATATTTCCTGTTGTAACTGAAACAGAACTGTCTCCTGTTGGAAGTTGAGATAAAGGATCATCCTCAAGAGTATAATTTCCTGCATCATAATTATTGATTAAAGATCCTACTGTATTAAAAAAGGCATTTCCCTCAGGGTTTAATTCATGAACTGCTATCTGTCCAAACCATAACAATAAATTTATAGCAAGAACTATTGTTAAAGCCTGTGTAATTGATCCTGCTCCTTTTCTATTCATCATTTAACTGCCTGTTTTAACTAATAATACGAAACCAACAAGGGCTGAAAGTAAAAATAACCATATAGGATAAAATCCTATAACTGTAAATATACCCATAAATAAAAGGGCAATGGCAAGTCCTGCAACTGCTCCAACAAATAAGGTTACAGTTCCCCCAATAGCTATTGCCAACCCTGTTGAGATCAATATTCTTTCAAGAGTTCCCATTCCGAAAGTATTGTCTTTATTTGATAAAAAAGTGTTATTTCCTGTTTCTGATCCTATTATATAATAACTAAAAGAATAAGATCTTTCATCTCCTATTGTTGTATCGTAAGTATAGGTAATATTTATTGTATCAAACGTTGTTGCTCCTGTGATATTAACATCTCCTGCAAAGTTCTCTCCAATACTGCTTGTTCCTGATCCTGCAATTGATCCTGAGGGATAGGTTACATTATAGCTGTATGTTTCAAAATTGCCTGATGGAGATGCAAAGTATATTGTAAAGTTATTTTGAGCATCATTATAAAAGATTTTAGGATTAAAAGCAATATTTACTTTTGAATAATCAATCTCTTGATCTTGTGCAACTACCCTATCAAGTAAAACATTATAAGAAGTAAATAATATTGGATCAAGATCAAAGGTTTTGCTTGTATAATCTGCATGAGATGCAAAAAACCTGTATTTAATATTGTTAATATAAGAAAATTGAGCTCTCCCTGTAATATCTGATGCTTTACTCTCAACAACAACCCATGAGGAGTTTATTAACCTGCTCATAGTTAAAGTAACATCTTCAATAGTTGTTGAGCTTGCTCCATCTCTTAAAATTAGTGTTACAAGATTATTTGATGCTGTTAAATAAGCATTTAAATATTGAAAAGAGTTTTGAGCAACAGTTACTGTAAAAGTTCTTGAGGTATAATTATCATGATCAAATTTGAAATTATATTCTCCATCTTGCAAGTTTTCAACAAATAATGATCCATTAAATATGTTTAAAGTTTGTTCTGTGCTATTTCCTGAAACTGTTAAAGAAATATTTGTTAATATCAGATCAGATGATGCCTCATCATAAACTCTTACAAAAACAGAGTTATTTGAATATAAACCGAAAGATAATTCTTTTATAGTTAAATTTGTTGGATCTGTAATCTCTAAATTTTTATAATTTGTAAGATTAGAAATTGCATATCCCTCTGCTTGAACATAGGCTGTATAATTTCCTGATCCATTAAGTAAAGGTAAAAGTTTAAATCCTGATGTAGTATTAAAAGATGTGATCCAAGATCCTTTGCTTATATTACCTGTAAAATTTGATAGATTTGTGCCTGTATAAGCATTATAAACTCTTGAAATATTTAATCTTGGTTTATTCCATAAAAGCGATTGATTAAATAAAGAGGTGTTATATTGAAAAGTTCCTGAACTATTAGTTATAGAGTAATTAAAGAAAAAAGTTTTATCAGTATTATTTATTTCTATCAAAGGAGTTATTATTGTTGTTGAATGATTTCCTGATCCATTTATAGTATAAGAAGAAATTTTTGAAGTTGAATAACTATCTCCATCATAAATAAGAGTTGCAGAACTATTTGAGATATTTGATAAAGCCCAATCAATATTGAGAGAAAAAGTAGTGTTTGAAAGTTCTGTTTCAGTTGCAGAATATGATTCTGTTGCAGTTAAAGTTGGTGCTGTTGGAGCTGCTCCTATAAAAAAATATTGTTGATCACTTGCAGGAGATCCACTATTATATAAAAATTCAGCCATGCCAAGAGGAGCTTCATAATCAGCAACCCAAAACTCATCTATCATTCCTAAATAATTATCACTCCATAAAGCAGGCTCACAAAGTTGTGGAACAACATTATTTAATATTGTTCCTGTTAAAGTATCACTATCAGTTACTAAAGCAACAGATGATCCATTTACATAAAGAGTTAAACCACTTGCTGATGAACTCCCATCATAAGTTATAAGTATATGATACCAAGTTGCAGGGCTAAAAACCATTGTTGAGTGTGTAGTTATTTGGTTAGATCCTGCTGTATTTCTTAAAGTTATAGACATTTGTTCAGCCCCATTAAAACCGAATTGTATCCCTCTATAACTACCCCCTCCTGCCTCCATCTTTATATAAGTATATTTATCTATTCCTGCATCTGTATTTTTATAATTCCAATATCCAAAACTAAATGCATCTGTCCTTTCAAAATCAAAATAACTTTCAGTAAATGCAACTGCCTCATCTGCTGCATCACAATTAACTGCGTTTCCAATTTTACCTGCAACAAATGTTGCTGTTCCTCCAACAGATCCTGAATAAGCATTTACATTGTCTATTATAGAACTATTTTGTAATTCAAAATACATCTTAGAATTTGTATTCCCATCATCAACAGTTGCAGCATAAACTGAATTTATAGTTAATAAACTAATCATTAAAAAAATAAAACTTAAAGCAAATAATAATACCTTATTTTCAGATTTCATTTATTACCTCCAATAAATAAGGTTGTAACAACTCCAATAATTAAACCTGCAAATACCCATAAATTCATATTTGCCATTAAGAAAGCCTCAAGCCCTGTGGCTGAATGTTGAACAATATATTTTTCTCCCTCATTTGCAAGCCATTCTCCAAAAAACATTGCCCACAATATAATGAATACTAACAAACTAAACAATACCTCTGTAATTTGCCCTTTATTATTCAACATTTATTCTTTTAATCAAATATACTTTTTTTCTTTTTGTCCATATCAAAAGCTGGATTTATCTCAGTTCTTGAGGTTGAAATACTTTTAGATCTTGAAATCTTTGCAGATCTTTTTTTGCTTGCTTTCTGAAACTTTTGCAGATTTGAAACTACTCTCCCTGTGAAAGAATTATTAAACTGTTCTTTTTTAGCTGAGGCAATTCTGCTTTTCTCTTTATTATAAGCCCTGTCTATTTTAACTCTGCCCTCTTGTTTAAGTCTTTCAGATCTTAAACCTGCAAGCTTGTTGGCTTTACCCTCATATCTTTCTTGATCAAATCTTTCCTTTGCTTTTCTTATATAACCAAATACTCCCATTTTTTCCTCCTTAAAATATACTTTTTCTTTTTCCTAATCTTAGAGCTGAAAGCCCTTTAAGTGTAATCTCCTCTTTCTCCCCTGAACTCTTGATCCTCCTTGATCTTTTCTCAATATATAATGATCCTTTCCTATAAAAATCTCTAAGATTTCCTCCTCCTCCTGAGAATGATCCAAGATTGCTTGTTCTTGCAGGCTCAAGTTTAAATGTTGCTGCTGCTGTCTTTCCAACAACACTTGCTCCAAGCTGCCTTGCCTCCTCAAACTTTAAAGGTTTATCAGAAACCTTTCCAAAAAAACCTTTTCTCTTTACAAATACATTGAAACCTGATCTTTGAGATGAGGATCTATCATCTGATTTTCTATTAATTTTTACTGATCTATCTTTGAAAGGCTCAACAGGTTTAAAAGTATCAACAGGCTTGAAAGGATCAACAGGCTTGAAAGGATCTTGAGAAACTATTGGAACTGTATCAACAAAAAGATCTTGAGCTGTTTGCTGATCTTGAGCCTGTTCCTGTCCTATATCTTGAGCCTCTGTTAAACCTGATAAAATGTTTTGTTTTGAGGTTGGCTTTTGAGATTGAATATTCTCCTGTCCAACTCTTATTCCTTGATTTAAATCATACTTACCCACAGATTCAAAATTAAGCCTTGTGGGGAGTTTATTTGTTATTGCAGGGCTTTGTCCTGATCTTATATCAGAGCCCCCCAACAAGCCCGCACTTTGTCCTCCTGCTGTTTTACTGCCCCCAACAGAAACAACAGGTATAAATCCAAGACTATTGCCTGATCCTTTAGAAGTAGTAGTGGGAGTTTTAGATGTTACTTTAGGATCAAGAGGATTAACTTTTGATCTGCCCTCATCAAACTTTTCAAATAAGTTTCCTCCAACCTCAATAAGAGTTTCAGCAACTCCCCCTGTTAAAGAGGTATAAAATCTTCTACCTTGAAATAATGCTGATCCTTTAGGAGTATCAACTGCAATAAAATAATCTTTAGGTTTAACAGTTCCAACCTCTTTTGATATATCAAGCAAACTTTTCTGAGTTCCAACAGGAGATGATCCTTTAGATAGATCCTCTTGCAAAACTCTTGAACTCCTTAAACTTTCAGCTTGAGTTGGATTCTTTACAATATCAACCTTTCCACTTTCAAAAGTTACTGCATCATATTTTCTTACAGGTTGAACAACATCAAAACTTTCAACAGTTCCTGATGGATTCTTGAAGTATTGTTTTTTAACAAAGTTAAACTCTGATGCAGGCAACTCTTTTTGTAAAGCGTAATCATAAGGTTTTAAACTTGAGCCTGATCTGACAGGAGGAGCATCCCTTGTTAAAAGATTATTATTAAAAGAGGGGGAGGGAGTGGCATCTTTTACAACCTGAACAGAAAAAGATTTCCCCCCCTCAGAATAAGCAAACTCATAATAAGTTGGAGCTGCTGCATCTTGATAAAGAACTGTTTGTTTAGATGGTAAAACCTCTCCTTGTTTCCCTATTGCAGATGTGCCTGATGATTGCTCAAAATTATAATTCTGATCATAAACTCTTCCTGCCTCTATTTTAGTATTAAACCTTGCAGATCTAAAATTATTTACTTTAACTTTAACAACCTCAGGAGCTTTTTTAAAAATATAACTTGCTGTTCCAACATACCCAATAGTTCCGAAAGGATCAGAATATAAAGATTCAGATAAACCTGTTGCTGTTTCAATAGGATTAACAAAAGATTTAACAGTATCTGCTGCAACTTTAGGAGGATTTGTTACTACATCAAAAACAAATTTTGCTCCTCCTGTAACAGTAGAAACTGCTGCAAGACCAAGACCAACTCCAACTGCTGAGGGATTATCTCTTTGTGAAAGATAAAAAAAACCTTTTTGAGCTGTTTCCTTTTGTTTTTGTTGTATAGAATAATCAATATTAGCAACTGCTATTGGGAACTTTTCCTTTGCTCCAAGACCGAAAACTGTTTCAAAAACCCCTGATGGTTTTCCCTGTAATAAAGATTTATCCTCTGCATTAATCTTTGAGCCTGTATAATTTGGTTGTGTTTGATCAATCCATAAATTTGATTTAGGATCATAAACAAACCGATCAGAAGTCTTTTCTTTAGTTTTAGGAGTAACTGTTGGAGCTGCAACCTCTTTGCTTGAAATATATCTTTGCACTCCTGATGCTTGAACTATCTCTGAGGCTTTTTCAGGAGGATAAAGATTTGCAAAGGCTGTTGTAATCTGTGCCCTTTCAATATTAAGATTTTCTTTTTTAATAGTTTTATTTGTTTCCCCTGCAATCTCATTATATTGTTGTGCAAGCTTTGCAGCTTTTGCTGTTTCTCCTCTAATCTCTGCAATCTTTCTTTTATTATCAATATCCTTTAACACTTCTTGGTTACGAGAAATAATTTCTTTTTCTGTTAAAGTTCTCCCCTCTTTTTTAATTACAGTTACATTCCTATTTCTACTTTGAACATTTGTTCCTCCTGTAACAGTTATTGTTCTTGGCTGCCTGCTTGCTCTGATTTCAGCTTGAGTTTGCCCCATTTTATTTAAATTTCCTCTTTAATAAAACAAATGTTTCCTCAAGCTCATCAAAGCTTTTTTTCTTAGATTTAAAAATAGGTTTGTTCTCAAACTTAATATTTAAATCAAATTTTTCTTTACTCATCTCACATTGCTCCAAACATTTTTAATGCTCCAACTGCAAGTCCAACTATCAATGCAAGTATTATTACTGCTGCCATTGCTCTTGTGCCTGAACTATCAATATAACCTGTTGCATAATAACTATATGCTGCTGTATAAGTTCCATTGGCTGTTGTATCTAATACTTTAACTGTTGCTGCATCATAATCTACTGTATAGTTACTTGTCAATGTTAAACCTGCAACTGTCAAACCACTTGCAACAAGATCAGTATTTGATAGAGTTGTAGTTGTATTAGTTCCCAATACATGAACTGTTAAAACCTGTGTTGCTGTTTGTGCTTGATATAAAGTTCTAACTTGAGGGAAAGCTAAATTTACTAATATTACAATTGCTATTATTAAACCAACTACAACTGTAACTGTTGCTCCAACCTGTCCTTTTTTCATTTTATTTTCACCTCCATATAGCTTTAAAGATCCTCATCTTTCTCTGCCTTTAACCTTGTAAATATAACTGCACTTGCAAGCATAGATAAAACCATTAAATAAATTCCAACCCATTGGCTTGTGCTATCATCAAAGTTATTATAATTATAAATAGTAGTTTTTTCTGTATGAAATAACTCCACACATTCAAGAGGATTTGAGGGATTACATACAGGAGGATCTGTTGCATAATCCCAATGATAAGAAGTATAATTATCTCCATAAACATAAACCATGGAATTATTTTCTCCTGTTTTGTATTCAATAGATCCTGCCATCATCAATGAGCCTGATATAAATAAGAAAGAAAGTCCGATAAGCTGAACTGCGTAATCCTCAAGAAAAACTCCTGTGATTACTAACAGTAAAGCTATACCGATCACTAACAAAAAAATTGATAGTATCATTTAAGACCTCAACTCTTGGATCATACTAACCCAAAGATATTGAAAGCTCCATAAACAATTCCTATGATAGCAGCTAATCCAACTACTGACCACATTGCTGTTTCTCCTGCAGTCCATGCATCTGTATTTACTCCTTTAACAGTTGGCATGAACAGATTTGCAATTAAAACAATACCTAAAACTAAGGAAATTATTCCTCCAACGAAATTTGCCATATTATATTACACCTCACTATCTTTAACAATCAAAACTTTCATTTATAAAGACAACTCTATTTAAATGATCAAAAAACAATTATATATATTTTTATATATATTACTACTACTACTACTACTACTACTACTTTTGTAATACAAAACAACAACCCCTTAAATGTAGATTTAAAAATATATAAAAAAATATATATATAATCGAAATATTTAAATAGTAGTTATACCATAAGATATTAAACAAAGTCGTTTATCGACGACAAGAGGTTAAAACAAAATGGATTTTTACGAAAGAAAAAAAAAAGCAAAAATATTAATCAGAACATTAATTGGCAAAGATGTTGATTTAGAATCAATAAAATATACTGTTGAGGAACAATTTAATTTTTCAGAAAGATGGATTGAACAACAATATAATAAAATTAAATTAAATTAAAATGGTATTTTTTACTGAACTTTTAAACGCAAGATTTCACAAAGAGGAAGTTAAATCTATTAATAAAATTTTAAGATCTAATAAAGATTTATATGATAATAAATCCCATTTTTTAAGATGTGCTGTTATAAAATTAATTAATGATCATAACAAATAAAATGAGAACTGTTCAATTCACAAAAAAGTGTCCTGTTTGTTTTAAATATATGGATAAACAAAACAATTATTGTTGCTTGGATTGTTATAATAAAGCTAATAACTAAAAAAAGAGGTAATGTAATATGATATGGAAAAAAAGGTTTTATGTAGTATCTGAATATTTTACAGTTGTTAATAAACAAAGATTAACAACAGAGGGGTTTTTAGAATGAAAATAATGATAACTACTCTTAAAATGAGATTGGGCAGTAAAGTTTATTATCCTAAAAAATGGGGTTATAATGAACAATAGATTTAAGATCTATAAAGGATATATTATTGATAAGAGAATATTTCAAATATGTTTATTTTTGATAATATTATCTTTTTCTTTTATAATTTTTAAAAGTGGAGTTGAGCCTGTTTATTTTTTTAATTGCTCAAGTCCTCTTGGTTGTGAGTTGCATCCTTTTCAAGAGTTCTGCCATAAACCAACCTTTATTGAGGAGATAAAATATTCAGGCAGGTTTGAATGGCTGCAAAGTTGTGGTTTATGTGATGGAGGCAAAGTTATGCAGGGAGTAAGTTGTGGATCTGCTCCAAAGAGTTTTCAAGGATCAGAGGGTTTGATTGCTATAATTTTATGCGTTCTTGCGTTCTTAATTAATCATTTTAAATATAATAAAGGAAAAACAATTGGAGGGATATAAATATGATTTTAACAATACAGGCAATTAATGATCAAGGCAAAGAGGCTTTGATAACACATCTTGAGGAAAGAAAGAAACTCTCAAAGTTTAACCCCTCAACTGTGATGTATAATAAGATGTTTGAGGAGATAATAGTTTCTCAAGATCCTTTCATTTTACAGATCAGAGTTAAAATTCTTGCCATTGCTAATGCAATAAAGTTTTCTGATCTAAAATCACAGATAGAGAACACATTATATAAGAATGGTGCAAAGAGTAAAGACTATATTATTAAGGAGGCAAAAGATGGAGTGTAAAGGATGTTTTGAGGAGTTAAACATGGATCGTTTAAATGAGCAATGGAATTATTGTCCTTTTTGCTCTTGGAGGTTAAGATGAGTAATCAACAACAAGGGAGAGCTTTGCCTGTAAATGAACTTGATTTGCAGATGCAATTAACCAACTCTGAATGGGGGCAAAAACCAACATCTGAACAGTTGGGGGCAATAACACATGATTTTAATGTAACATATCCTAAAGGAACAAAAGTTATTCTAAAGGATCAGAAAATCTCAGAATTAACTGAGGAGATCACTATTCTTTCAGAGCATGGATCTTGGGGGTTACTTGCTTATTTAACAAGGGATATGAGGTTGGGGAATCTTACAGGAGATGAGGTTGATGCTTGCAAGCATCTCCTTGATCTTGGAGGGGATTGTTTGCAGGAGGGTTATAATAGATCCTTTGCTGCTGCAATCAAAAGGGTTGCTCATACATTAGAAGTTTCTCAGAGTAGAAAAGGGTTTTTTAGAAAGCTATTAAATACTTTGAGGAGGGAGGATATAAGATCAGATCTTAATCCCCCTAAGTCAAAATTGTTTGGAGGAGGAAAGAAAGATGCAGGATATTAAAATTAGTTGGAGGAAAGAAAAATGAATGATATAATATTAATCATGGCAAGTTATTTAATAATTATTTTTTTAGCAATTGGGATTGTTGCTTGGTTACAGGCAGGCTTTTTTGGAGCTTTTTTTAAAGTAAAAACGAGTAGAGGAAAAAAGATTTTGATTAAGATCCGAAAGGCAACAGGAACTGATTTCGTTGCAGGAGTAGAAGTTGAGGGGCAGTTAGTATTTAAATATTTTAAAGAGGAGAAAAGGCTGTCTAATTATAAGAAAGGAGTTTATAGATCTTTCAATCTTAATTGCATAGATGTTGAGCCTGAAACATGGGGGGTTGTTACAACAGATTTTAATGCTATCTCAACCAATGATCCAAATAAAACAGATAGTTTAATTGAGAGGGCTTTATTAAGACCTGATAGGAAAGCAACAAAAGAAATGATTATGATAATATTATTAATTGTGATTGTAATAGGAGTTTTATTCATTGCTTATAAGTTGAATTTCTTGCAAACATCTATAACAGGGCTTGGATCAATTGCAGGTAACAACATATAAGAATGGCAGTTATAGGCTTAATCACAGAGAATAAAGAAGTATTAAAGGATGTGTTTAAAGGTATTATCTTTAAATCTAAAGAAAAGAACTTTGTAAAAAATCCTTTTAGTATTAAAGCCAAGTTGGAGGAAAAGGATGATCTCTTTTTTTTAATGGAGATTACTCCTCTTTATCCTCCTGTGTTTTGGCTTGGATTTGTTTTATTAATTCCTTTCATAATTTTTGAATGGTTTAACTTTTTTTTAATAATGCCTTTATTATTGTTGGGCATTGGGTTTTTTTGGAGTAAAACCTTTTATCTTTTAGTGTTAAAGGCATCTATTAGAAAAAAAGGTTATAAGGGGCAATTGAGGTTTTTGTCTAAAAAAGATATTATTAGGAGGCTTGCAAGATGGGGCAGATAGAAGTTTATGAATTTTTGAAAACTCAGAGGTTAAAAGGAGATGATGATTATTTCTCTGCTAAAAATATATATGATGGGCTCAAGGCTCAGGCAATAGATCCTGTTTCAAAGACTTGTCTTTATGCTGCTTTGATTCAGCTTGAAAGATTTGATTATGTTGAGGTCAAGATGAGTGGAAAGTTTCGAGATTGGCATAGGCTCTACAGATTGAAAAAGAAGTATTGTTTAGAGTCACCTTTAGAGGATGCTGCTTAAAGGTTTTAAGCAATGCTTAAACATTATAGTATAAGTTAATAATACGATGTATAACAAAATAGTAAAATTTGAGGTAAAATAATATGGTAGATTTTAACAATGAAACAACAATAACAAGACCTGCTGTTGATATAGAAAGAGTATTAGTATTACAAAGGAGGCACGATTGCATAGAGGCTTATGAGGGATATCAAAAGGCTATTCTTTCAGGAGCTGATACAGGAGATTATACTTTTAGATCAAGAGTTTTAAGCCTGTTCATTGAGCTTAAAGCATCACTTAAAAGGCATTACCCTGAGGGAGATAAAGATAAAATCTCTTTTGTTGAGCTTGAAACATGGATCAGGAAAGGAGAGGAGGATGAGTTGTTTAATGCCTTTGATCTAATAAATGATTTCTTAGATGTAATAAAACTTACAAGGCTTGATACTCACAAGGTTTATGATTCAACAAGGGTTGAAGTTGAAAACAGGGAGAAAAAATTATGATCCAAAATCAGAGATACAAATATAGTAATGGCTTACCTTTCAGCATGGGGCTTGATATCAACTTAGATGATATTAAACTCAGAGTAGAAAAAAACAAGGCTGCATTAATAGTTATTGATGGGGGAGTGGGAGAGGGGAAAACAACTCTTGCTGTTGAATGTGCTGAATATATTTCAGGAGTAGAACTTATATTTAGGCATCAGCTTGCAATGGGAGGATCTGATTTTGCAAAGAAATTAAAGATCTGCTTTAACAAAGGTTACTTAGTAGTTTTATATGATGAGGCAGGAGATTTTAACAAGAGAGGGGCTCTTACAAGGTTTAATGCTATGCTTAATAGGATCTTTGAAACATACAGGGCATTTAAGATATTGGTTATATTAGTATTGCCATCTTTTGCAGTATTAGATAATAGTTTGTTTGATAAACAGATCCCAAGATTATTGCTCCATTGCGATGATAGATCAGATACTTATGGGAACTATAAAGGATATAGTCTTTATAGAATGTTCTACTTGAGGGAGAGAATGAAAAAACTCACAGTAAAACCTTTTGCTTATGGTTTGGTAGATCCTAATTTTAGAGGGCACTTCTTAGATCTTGAGCCTGCAAGATCAAAGGAGCTTGATAAATTCACTATAACAGGGAAACTTGATATACTTGATAGTGGAGAAATAAGTTTTGATGGGATGCTATCTTATTATGAATTATCAGATAAGCTTGAAATGAGTGTTTCATGGATTAAGAAAAAGATGATGCTCCTTGAAATTAGAGAGGATAAAACTTATAAGAACAAAAAGTATTTTGATCAATCAGTCTTGGATGTATTGGTTGAAGTTGTAGAGCAAGAGCATGTTAAACCTATAAAGGAGTTTAAGCATAACTATAAAAAAAAGATTAAGAGGAACAAAGAATGAAAGCTGAGATCACAACAAAGGATGGGATTAAACAAGTTTATCATGTATCTATTAAGAACATTGAAAAGTTAAAAGTTAAATATGGATCAAAGATTAAGATCTTAAAAGAAAATAATCATTGGAGGAGTATAAAATGAATTTAGATAAAGATTTTACAGAAACTTATATTTTAGGTATAAGATTAATAAATAATAAACTTTATGGAACTGCTAACAGTTGTTTAGAATTATTAAAACAAGATAAAAAAGCATACCCACAATATGAAACCATATTAAATGCTTATATTAATAATCTTGAAGTATGTTTAAAAACAAATAATAGTCCTATCGTTAGCGATATAAAAACTTCAAGTTTAGAAACAAAAACAGAACAAAGGGAGAACTTAAATGATGCAAATTAATACAAGTTATGAAATAAGTGAAATGCTTAGTGATAAATTAACAAGAACTAATAGTATTATAGGTTATGATATTTATTCTTGTAAAAGATGGGTAAGAGTTGAAGATATAATTAAAATTTTTGATGATGATAGTATAACTTCTTTTGAAGATTTAAAAGATTATATTGATACTAATTTAAAAAACATAAAATCGGAGAAAAATTAAATGCAACAAAGATTAAAAGATATGGATATTAAAAGAGTGAGAAAAGATTATCCTCAAATTAATTATGTTGATTCTAAAGGTGTTCAATGGATAGAATTAAACAGGGGTTGTTTAAGAGGTTGTCCTTTTTGTTATAGTGATCCTAATTTTAAAGAATTTTCTATTCCTAAAATTGAATCTAATAAAGTTCAAATTATTGGTGAGGGTTTTCTTTATGATAGTAGATTTATTTATTTATTGGAAACTCTTTCTAAAATTAAATTTAATAATAAAGTTATTTATTATGGTTTTAGTCAGGGTTTAGATTATAGGCTTTTCATTCCTTTTTTAGAGGTTTTATTATCTAAAGGGCGTTTTGGTTTAATTAATTCTAAAGGTAACTGGGTTAAAGGTATTCGTCTGTCGTGGGATTTAGGTTTAAATCAATCAAATAAATTATCTATGATCTTAAAAAGATTAGAAAATGTTAATTATAAACTTAAAAATATTATTATTTTTGTTCTTACTAATTGGAAAATTGATTATAATACTTGTTTAAAAAAACTTGATCAAATTAAAAAATGGGGTGTTAGAATTGATGATTGCACTTGGGACACTACAAAAAAGAATTTTATTCCTTTATATTGGAATGTTAAAGATTATAAAGATTTTAGATCTAAATGTAGAAAATACAATCAATTAATAGCATTTAATGGGTATGATCCAGAAATTAAAAAAAGGGAGAATAAATAAAATGTATGAAATATGTTATCAAGGTTATCAAGCTTATTTTATTTTAACAATACAAATTTTAATCATTTTATTAATTCTAAACAAATTTAATAAAATGAAACATGGCATCTGATATTGTTAAATTTAGGGAAACAAAAGAGTTTAAAGCTATTATGAGAGAGGCAGAAACTTTAATCTCTACTGATAACAAAAGCGATTTAATAAGAATACTCATAACTCTTGGGCTTGAAAGATTAAAAGACAGCTTTAAATCTATTCAAAGCGTAACACAACCCCTTAAAATGAGCGAAACAGAGAACATTGCATCCTCTATAAAGATATTTCTATTAAAAGAAAAGAAAGAGCAAATTAAAGAATTAAGATAAATCTGTGTTACAGTATTATAAAATTGTG
>Ga0114918_10003358_pt1 | contig 14142 bp, 16 predicted proteins | sample LantaG_FD_87015 | JGI IMG/M metagenome (GOLD analysis project Ga0114918, IMG submission 87015) | Deep subsurface microbial communities from Baltic Sea to uncover new lineages of life (NeLLi) - Landsort_02402 metaG | ecosystem: Environmental > Aquatic > Marine > Oceanic > Sediment | place...
CGGACATTCATCAAGGATATGGATTTCCTATTGGTGGTGTAGCGGGAACTGATATCAATAATGGTGGTGTTATTTCACCCGGCGGCATTGGCTATGATATTAATTGTGGTGTGCGGTTACTTTCAGTTAACATGACCGCGCAAGAAATTGCATCCTATTTGGAAAAGCTTGCAACACGGCTTTTTCATAAAGTGCCATCTGGCGTTGGGCGAGGAGGTACGTTAAATTTTTCTCCTGAAGAGCTTGACGCAATTTTAAAGCAGGGGGCCCCACGCATGCTTGAACTGGGCTACGGTACGTTTGAAGATATTGCATTGTGCGAAGAGCAAGGCTGCATGCCTGAAGCTGATCCTTTTTTGATTTCACAAAAAGCAAAACAGCGAGGAAGTGATCAAATTGGAACACTTGGATCGGGGAATCATTTTTTAGAAGTACAAGCAGTTGATGAAATATATGATGAGCAAGTTGCACGCGTTTTTGGGCTTGCAAAAGATCAGGTCACTGTGATGATTCATTGTGGATCTCGTGGGCTTGGACATCAAACATGCACCGATTATGTACGTATGATGATGAAAAAGCTTCCTGAATGGGGCTATCAGCTTCCCGATCGTGAATTGATGTATGCGCCGTTTAAAAGCCCGGAAGGTCAGGAGTACTTTAAGGCGATGGCAGCAGCGGCAAACTATGCCTGGGCAAATCGGCATATGATTGGCCATTGGGTACGAGAATCGTTTCAGGAAATTATTGGCGATCAAGCAAAAGTTTCGATGGTATATGATATTTCGCATAATTTAGGAAAAGTAGAAAAACACGAAGTGCATGGCAGTGAAAAAGAATTAGTACTTCATCGCAAGGGTGCTACTCGTGCCTTTGGGCCGGGAAGATTAGAAGTTGCAGAAAAATATCGTGATGTAGGGCAGCCAGTTTTGATTCCGGGAACAATGGGAACGTCATCGTACATATTAGCAGGAACAGAACACAGTATGGAGGTAGCGTTTGGAAGTTCATGCCACGGAGCGGGACGTCGGCTTTCTCGGGCGCAAGCAAAAAAGAAAGTGCGCGGTTCGCAGTTGCGCCAAGAGCTTCAAAAACGGGGCATTATTATTCGTTCTGATTCTGATCCTGGATTAGCAGAAGAAGCACCGCTTGCTTATAAAGACGTTGATAATGTGGTGAGCGTAGTGCAGGATGCGGGACTTGCAAAAAAGGTTGCACGTGTGCGTCCTATTGCAGTAATCAAAGGAGGATAGAAAAAACCTTTCATTTGATTTTTATCATAAAAAGGGTAAAGTGTACCACGAAATTCATTACCCAAAAAACGAGTAGATTATGCATTGTAACGTATGTAGAAATTATTTTGATCATGCGATGGGAAACGGGTAGCAAGTAGTAACTGAAATGAGAGAAACTTAAAAAAACTTCTCTCGAAAAAAGGAGTTTTAATGAAACGTTTTGTTATGGCGTTGCTATTGATAAGCGCGCACATCGTTTTTGCTGCGGATGAGGGAGCTGGAGAGGTGCCTCCCTTCGGTTTTGTAGCATGCTTTTCTCAGGCAACTCAAGGCATAGAAATGCTTGTGCGGGATGCGATTGTACATCCACGAGTGCGTCAATCCATGCGGACGTTTGAGCGGGTTGTGAGTGTTATTATGGATTCCAATGGTTTCGCTCATTTAGTTGACGATCCTGAGGTCGCTGAAAGCTACGATAATGTTGGGTATGATATCTCATCGGATGTTGTTCTTGTGGATGATGAAGTTGATGACTCAGTAATCAATCCGGATAACAATAATGCAAGAATTGCAGAGCTTCAAACGAGAGTTGTGTTATTAGAAGAACAGCTTGCGCGTAGGCAGTGTGTGGATGAAGAAGACATGCGCAGAGCCTTCAATAACGAACATTAAAGTTAGTTTTTTGTATGCATGAGAAGCATTAGATATATTTAATTTACTTCAGTTGTAATCTGATGCCGTTCAAAGAAAAACTGCCATTTGGCCGGAATAGGCTGCTTGGAGATAACGACGTATTGTGCTTTGACTCCATAGTAAGATCCAAGATCGCGGATAATTTCTTTTTGATCAAGGAATTGCGCACCGCTGTACTCGGGGGATGTTTTCCATTCGGTATTTTTGCATTCGTAATAGATGATTTTTTTACCGTCCTGAGCAACAATATCAAACTCTCGTTTTTTATCGCTTTTGGGCGATCGTCTGATTTGACTAAATCCCAAGATAGTCAAGGCAGACTTGCGAGTGGTGCATTTTTCACGAAGGTCGATAGCTTTTTCTATTTCAAAAAGATGCCCTTTAAGGCCGCCAGGATTGTGTGCTTGTCGTGCTATATTTTCTAGTACCGAAGTAAATCCAGGCTTGTGTTCGAATTGTTCAAATCCAGATGCAATTGTTTGTTTTGCTTCGGGGTGATGTTGCAGTGTTTGTTGCAGTTTAAGAACAAGTGTACGTCTATATGCCCCTTGCTGTGCAAGGATGCGTTGTGCAAATTGAGGAGAGTGCGTAAGCGGATTTGATGCAAGAGTGGAAGTAGCAAAAAGGCAATTCAAAAATATTGAAATGAATATCCGAAATGACATCACTATATTCCCCTTTATTAAGATAGTATGATTATTTGAATGAGTATCATACCGTTTCTATAGGGGCGTTGTCATGGGTCAAATAATTTGTTTACGTTATCCTCCTTTAACCGATAAAAAAAGATCTCGCCAAAAAAGCTTACTGCTTCCCGGCATTGGAGGTTGTTTATGCGCGTCAGAAAAATGTGAAATTATTTTCATGCACGCAGTTTGCAGTGTGTTGTCTTTTTCTAGCGTAGCATTGCGATAGGTTACAATCCAATGTGAAAGCAATGCATCTAAAAGTTCGATGCTTTCATTCTCTGTGATACCCGATTGATCAACCGCTTTTGCAAAAGTGGCTGGATCATGAAATGTGCTGCTGGTAAAAAAATCAAAAAGCGGATGATTGCGATAGGATGATTCTTGTAATGCAAGATTATGAATCGCGCAGCGAGAGCGGATTGTCGGAACTACTCCATTTAATCGCTCTGCTAAAAATAAAAAGTGATATCCGGGTGGCGGTTCTTCAACTGATTTAAGCAAGCTATTGGCGCACGCGGGTGGGAGTGTGTCAGCTTTTTCTATTACAAAGAAAAAGGGATCATTATCATCTCGAGCAAAAGAAAGTTGCTCAAACAGTGATTCAAATTGATCGCGCGTATATTTTTTTTCAGGTGCAATCCACATGATGGCATGATGTTGCTGCTCGCGGATCATACGGCATTGAAGGCAGGTTTGGCATCCATTTTGGGGACAAAGTTTAGATTGTACCATTGCGAATGCGCGTTTATATGCCGTTTCATACGATCCAATTAATAGATGCGCAGGGATCGTGGTATCAAAAATTATGGGCGATGTTGATTCATCCATTGTGAAACAGCCTTTCCAGCGGTAAGAATAATGTCATCGGGAGATTGTGTACCGTCAAGGGTAATCACGTCTACGCGATCATGATACAGTTCGTTAAATCCTGAAATAAGTCGATCTACAAAATCAGCTTGTTCTTTTTCAAATGCAGAAAGCTCTCCTCGTTTGTGTACGCGTTGAGCGGCAGTGGTGCCATCAATTTTAACGTACAATGTAAGATCAGGAGTGATACCTTGCAGTGCCCATTCATTTACTTTTGTAATCATTTGTTTATCAATGCCCCGGCCATACCCTTGGTATACTAATGAAGAATCCCCCATGCGATCAGTGATTACAATAGTGCTCTGTGCGATTGCGGGTTTGATTACCTCTTGTACGTGCTGCGCACGATCTGCGGCAAAAAGTAAAAACTCAGAAATTGGGCTAATGGGCATTGGCTGCGTTTGCAAGATACTTCGTAGTTGTTTTCCCAATGCGCTGCCGCCCGGCTCTTTTGTAAGAAGAACGGTGTTGCCGTTTTGTTGTAAAAAGAGCTTGAGTCGTTGAGCCAGTGTGCTTTTTCCAGAACCATCAATACCTTCAATGCAGATGAGCATGAAAATCCTTTTTAATTTTTTTTATAGGTAATCGCGTTGACTTTACCGGGTATGTGTCGATCTGGGCTCCCATTGTGCCCATATCCTACTTTGAGAATATCACCGATATAAATGTCTGGTATATGTTCCATATAAGAAGGATCAAAACGATGTTCTATTCCATGGGTGTCTTGGATAGTAACACATTGTATTTGAGTTGGTGCAGGATGATTAGATCGGTGTTCTCCAATAGAAGGATATGGTGAGGCTGCATATGCAAAGAGTGTTATAAATGTGAGCATGATAACGAATTTTTCATAAAGTTTCTCAATGATGGTTTGATTATTGGATTGCTGTGACAGTTCCTGTTATTTTGGTGATGGGCTCCATGCTGGTCGTCGTATCCCATCGTAACGGTATTTCCAATAGCAAACGATGGCTGTTGAATATGAGTAATATCAAAGCCGTAGGTTCTGCCCGAAGCATCCTTAATAAATATTTTTTGAGGAGTGGGTGCTGGTTTAGATTCGTTCATTGAGTAAAGAGGGGTAATTTGTAGTAAAAGCGCGAGTGCGAAAATAAATTGTTTCATAAGGCCTCCAGGTTGATATTCGCGTATCAAAAAAACGATATCTATGCTACATATAGAGTATACGAGCAATATGATATTTTTCCAGGAAGTTGATGATAAAAAAAGTTTCTATAGAGCCAGGATGTACTACCTGCGGGCTCTGCGAATTTTTAGCGCCAGATGTATTTGAGGTGACTGATATTTCGCATGTGAAAAAAGATGCCAATTTTGCTTTGAATTCCCAAGCAATTAAAGAGGCGGCAGCGCGGTGCCCAGTGCAGGTCATAACGTATCAGGATGATAATGCTGATTCAGCCAAAGATTAACGAACAGACATTTTATGATAATTTGTATGAATCTTTAAAAAAAGATGGTCGCTTGCTCTATGCAGGGAGGCTTTTAGAGCGAGGCGCTCAGAAATTTGGGGATCTTCCCTTTATTATTTTTAAAGATGAAACGATTTCATATAAGCAGCTGTATCGACGTGCAGGAGCATTTGCAAAAGCGTTACAGCAAAAGGGGCTCAAGCCTCGAGATCGTGTTTTGATTTGTTTTGAAAATTCGCCTGATTTTTATATTGCGTATTATGGAGTGTGGCAAGCTGGTGGCGTGGTTGTGCCTATGAATACTTTTTTAAAAGAACGAGAAATTGCGCATATTATTCAAGATGCGCAGCCAACCTTTATTGTTACTTCTGATGATCGTGTTGAGATTTTCAAACAGGCTTGCGCAGAGCATTCTCCTTTGATTTTAACGCCAGAAGATATGCCTGAGCCGAATGCTGATTTTGTTCCCGATGAGCCAATTGAATTGGATGAGAATGAAATGGCAGCATTGCTTTATACTTCTGGTACTACCGGATTTCCTAAGGGAGTAATGCTCAGTTCAAAAAATATTATTACCAATATCGCGCAAGGCATTTCTCGTATACAGATTGGATTTGAAGAGCGGCTTTTTGGCGTATTGCCATTGTTTCACGTATTTGCGCAAAATGTGTGCGTATGGGCAGCTCCTTTTATTGGAGCGTCTGTGATACTCGTACCTAAAATTGATCGGCGGTATATTCTTTCTGCGCTCAAGCATGAACCAACTGGATTTTTTGGCGTGCCAGCGCTCTATGGTTTGATGTGCTTGCTTAAAACGGCACCGCTTGATTCGGTACGGTTTTTTGTGTCTGGTGGAGATGCGCTTCCTGATAAAATTCGTGCGTATTTTTCACTGCTCTATCGCAGAAAAATTGCAAATGGCTACGGGCTTACAGAAACATCTCCAGTACTTGCGTTTGATTGGGATGATACAGCTCAGCCAACCGGTACGCTTGGAAAACCGGTGTATAATCTTGCTATAGAAATTCGAGATGAAAAAGGTGCTGCATTGCCGCAGGGATCTATTGGTGAGCTGTGGGTAAAGGGTGATAATATAATGCTTGGCTATTATAATGCCCCAGAAGAAACTGAAAAAGTGCTGAAAGATGGTTGGTTTAATACTGGCGATATGATGTATCTTTCTGCGGATGGTAAATTAGTAATTACTGGCCGCACCAAAGATTTGATTATTCATAAAGGGATCAATATTTATCCACAAGAAATTGAAAACGTGATCATGACTGATCCGAATGTAATTCGAGTGGGAGTGATTGGTAAAGAGGATTCTACGCATGGTGAGGTGCCTATTGCATACGTGCAACTCAGGGAGCAAAAAGAAGGTATGGAGCAGACGCTTCTAGAATTATGCCGGCAGCAACTTGCTCCGTATAAAGTACCGCGTAGCTTTTTTTGCCAGGTAGATGATCTTCCTTTAACGGCTACTAATAAGGTGGATAAAAAGTTGCTGCGCAGTAAGTGAGCTTTAACCCCACTTGGCTAAGGCTACGGCGGGCACGGCAGATCGAATGGGAAGAGGGGGTTTTAGAGGCTTATACTCATAATTTAATTTTATGATTCGGCTAAACTGTTAAATAAAATTTATTTCAGCGGCTCAGCCAGATGAAGTAGCGAAAACAACCAAAACTGGTCGTCAAAACTGGATACACTTCGAACTTTTAATTTGAGCAAGCTGAGAGATGCTGTATACTTCTGGCAATTTAACCAGGAGAGTTTATGAACATGCACGCTCGGTTCAGCCTCATCTTCACTCTCATATTCCACAGCCAAATAGGCTTTGGTTCTTTTTCAAATACTGCTCTTATACAAACCTCTCATAAGCTTACCCCTATTATCCACTTATGTATGCAATCTTCCATCGATGCATACGATACAAACACAAATAAAATAACCACCACGACTATTCAAGGCATCATTAAAAGGAAAGCTTGGCTTTATTATAAAATAACAACAAGTAAAGACTCCATTATATGCACCGGCACCCAACTTTTTTACGATGCACACGATCGTAAATGGATTCCGGCTCATCGGCTCTCCACTAAAACTATTTTTCTTAACAGCTCACTTCAAATGGTAGCTTGTGTAAATGTGGAAAAAGTAACAGCTGACAAGTCTCTCAATTTTTACACCTTATCACTTGAAAGACCGCATACCTACTTTGTATCAAAAGATCGAATTCTTACCCATAACGTGTTTCCTATAGCTATTGGGTTAACATTCGCAATAGGTGACGGACTCGCGCTCACGGGAGCGGGAGTTGGCTTAGGTTCATTAGGTATTGGGCTTTGGCAAAAGTGGAACAATCAAAAAGAATTAAAATTTGCACAAATTGATAACGAAGTTTCACAAGCATGCCATGGAGGAGCACCCCAAGATCCGAATGATAGAGATGGCAACAAGGTTAACAATATGGAAGAATTCTTTAAAACCTCATTCGGCAAAAAAATCGAAAAATCATTGGAAAAAACAAACAAGCGATACCAGGGCCAAACAATCTATAAAGTAAATGAAAAAATACCTGAGTGTGGTCTTAGAAAAGGTGATCAACTATACCTCGACAATCTGCACAAAGATCATTTAGAGGTATTCAATAGAAACAACAAGTTAAAAACAATATTGAACTTAGATGGCACAGAAAACTTAATCAAACTAGCAAAAAGCGCGGGCAGAAAAATATGATTAATGATCTTAAAAAAATCACTTTACTCTTTACAAAAATAAACAATTTTCATTCTTTTAAAGTAATTGAAAAAAAACAAATCAAAGAAATTAGTGAAGAAATAGAAAGTATCAAAGAAGACTTATTTTATTTAAACAGATGGGCTAATGACGTAGAAAAACTGAATAAAAAAAATCTTGATAAAGAAATAGAGCTATTAGCGCAGATATACCGATATATAGGAGAACTTGCGCAAGACTTAGACAATATTCATGAAATAATCAGCCCCTGCATTAAAAAGTTTGCTAATCACTATTTCCCTGACAACGAAAACAATAAAGCATAGCAGTCTTAAAAAAATTTAATTACTACTAAGGCAAGCAATGATATCTAGACAACCTGCACACAGATTATCTAGGAGTCATTTATTCAATTAAATTAAAACAACTAATGGAATAGGAAGAAAATTATGACTCAAGGATTGAAAAAACTTTTCAACACATTTTTACTACAAGTAAATCTTTAATATCGCGTCTTCCCGCTTATCCTGCAATAGTCCGCCATAGCCTTTGGCGACGGCTGGGAGTGGTTTGCGAAATATAATGAGCAAATTGTATCGAAGGATTCGTCATTGATTTCTTTCTTTTAGCCGATATACTACAAATATAGTTTAACTCTCTTATCTATCTAGGGAGATGTCCATGGTAATTAATTTCTACGCTTTCTAAGCGATTCCCATTTTCGCTGCATTCGCAGCACATAGTTCCATAGTTTTATGCACAAATCGTGCATTGTTTTTTATGTATTTTTTAAAGGACTTTATATGAGTCAATCTCTTTTGCAGGTTAAAGACCTGAAAAAGCAGTATGGATCACACCATGCATTAAAAGGTGTTTCATTTTCAATTGAGCCGGGAGAAGTATTTTGCTTGCTTGGCGTAAATGGAGCGGGAAAAACAACACTTTCATCGATTATTGCGACGTTGCATCCAGCAACATCGGGCGATGTATTATATGAAGGGAAATCGATTTATAACGATGTGCCTTCATATCGTCAGCAAATTGGATATTGCGCTCAAAAGCCAAATCTTAATCCATTATTAACGGTAAAAGAAAATCTTTATTTTGCTGGGAAATATTTTGGAATGTCTGATGATCAGATTAATAGTCGCTTGGTTGAATTACATCAAAGACTTGGTATTGATGAGTATCTTTCATTTAAATCGGATGAGCTTTCGGGTGGATGGAAGCAGCGTTTTATGATTGCACGAACGTTGATGCATAATCCTCGATTGGTAATTCTTGATGAACCAACTGTTGGATTGGATCCGGATATTCGGCGCCAACTGTGGTATTACATTCAGCATATTAAAAGTCAGGGCGTTTCTGTGCTTTTGACAACTCACTATTTAGATGAGGCTGAAAATCTTGCCGATAGAGTTTGTGTTTTGTCACAGGGAGAAGTCAAACTGATAGACACTCCGAAGAATCTTATGAAATCATTTGATAAGAAAAATCTTGAAGAAGTATTTCTTCAACTTACTCGTAAAGAGGGATAATATATGCAGATTTCGCAATTTATACACACGATGTATTACTTAGTGAATACGCAGTATCGTATTTTTCTTCAGACCATTAAAGACAAATATATTGATCTGTTTATCTGGGTCATTGCAATGGCGGCAGTCACTATTTATTTGCTGCCATCGTTTGGACTTGCTACTTCATATGGCACATTTATGATTGCAAGTATGGCGGCCAGCGCTGGATTGTTTGAGCAATTTTCTAGTACGGTGAATTTGATTGGTGATTTTGAAGGAGATAATATTACCTCTTTTTATCTTACCCTTCCTATGCCGTCCTGGATGGTTTTTTTAAGCTATGGCATTTTTTATGCGTTTAATACCATGGTATTAACAGCATTCGTGCTACCAATCTCGAAGCTTATTTTTTGGAATCATCTTAATGTATCTCAATTGAATGTATTAAAATATGGATTAATGCTTTTTGCAACTTCATCATTTTATGCATCTTTTACGTTGTGGATGGCAAGTTTTGTTGCCAGCCTACAACGGGTTGGCAGTGTTTGGATGCGTTTTACATTTCCAATCTGGACATTCGGGGCATTTCAATATTCATACGCAGTGTTGTTTGATTTAAATCCATGGCTTGGATATGCGAGCCTTTTAAATCCAATGACGTACGTAATGGAAGGAACTCGGGCTGCCGTGCTTGGGCAAGAAGGGTCGCTTAATGTGTGGATGTGTATAGCGTTAACATTCATTTTCTCTCTATTATTTGCATCGCATGGCATTTATCGAATTAAGCGGCGTTTGGATTACGTATAAGGGATCCTTCGATACAATTTGTTCATTATATTCACAAATCACTCAGGATGAGCGAAAATAGGATTTCACTTTAGGAGTGGGTTTAAGGTTTTGAGTGCTTCGGCTCAACAGTTGTACTTACTACCGCTCACCCTGAGTGATTTTGAGCGGCGCGAAAAATTGTATCGAAGGGGAAATTATGCAAGGTGTGAATTAATGCGCATTGTCCATTTCATTACCAGCTTAGAGCAAGGGGGTGCACAGGCTGTTCTTTTTGATGTGGTGATGCAGTTTAAAAAGCGAAGCTATAAACAGGCCATCGTGTATGTGCACGATGGCCCTTTTGCTGCCCGATTTAAAGATGCTGATATTGATGTATATCAATTACGTGGATCTGTCTTTTCTTTTGATCCTATTGCGCTGTATCGATTGATACGCATACTCAAAAAAATTAAACCATATTATTTGCATACTGTTTTATGGGCTGCAAATTGGATGGGAAGAATTGCAGCGCGATTGCTTTCTATTCGCTGCGCTGTTTCACTTCATAACAATTATGATCAAAACGGATGTATGCGTCGGTTGCTGGATCGATGCGTGCCATATAAGGTCTATGCAATTATTGCCGTCTCAGACGAAGTTAAAAAATCATTTATGCACTCTTATCCGCATGCAAACGTAACGGTGATTCAAAATGGCATTGATATTGCTGCAATTAAAGCTGCTGCATACGCACAGCAAAAAACGCGAGCGCAATTAGGTCTAAAAGAGAGTGATTTTGTAATTGGTACGGTAGGGCGCCTTACTCCCATTAAAGAATATCCCCTCTTATTGGAGGCATTTGCCCAAATACATGCCTCCAATTCTCAGGCTCGATTGGTTATTATAGGGCACGGAGAGCAAGAAAAAGAGCTGCGAGAATACGCCAAAACGTTGAAAATTGCTCCTTATATTCGCTGGATTGTGGGAAAACAGGCCTATGGGTACTACAATCTTTTTGATTGTTTTGTATTAGCCTCGCAAAAAGAGGGAATTTCAATTGCGCTGCTTGAAGCGATGAGTTTAGGCGTTGTTCCTATAAATTCGTATCATAGTGCGCAACATCCGGTGATCATAGAAGGGCAAAATGGGCGCGTTGCAAAAGCGGGCAAAGCAACGGATTTTGCAGCAAAAATAGAGGAATGTAGAACATCAAATGAGCTGAGCATTACTCTCGCAAAAAACGCGCAACATGATGTGCAGAATCGATTTGCAATTAAGTCCATGATTGCAGCATATAGTCGCATATTTGAAACAATTCAAATGTGAAAGATTCACTCTATTTTTTTACCTGCTTTTACATCATGTAGAAACAAAATTAAATGATGTAAAAAAACATAAAAAATCTGTTGCGCATATTATGCAATAAAGTTGCGGTATTAGTTGATTAAAAGAAAAAATTGGTCTACCTTATTGATAGACATTTTAGAAGCTTTCCATAAAAAAGATAACCTCCATTTCCCCTATCCGTGACATTCTGTCTGGGTAGGGGATACTTCATTTTGATAGACTTCAATGACTAAATGGTTTCCAATTCAAAAACGTAAACGTTTTTATAATCCATCTGGCGAGAGTGCGCCGGAATCGTTGTTGTTTGGTACGCTGCCTTCATTACTTAAATCATTTAGTTCTCGATTTTTTCATAAAAAACCACAGCCAGCTGCATGGTTGCATCCGCAACAAATTCCATTTCGTTCTCAAGAACTTTCAATTACGTGGATTGGGCATGCAACGTTTTTAATTCAGGTTGCGGGTCTTAATATTTTGACGGATCCCGTATTTGGTGAAGTTTCTACTTTTTTCCCGCGCATTTTAGCTCCCGGCATACATTTAGATACACTTCCATCTATTGATTACGTTTTGATTTCTCATAATCATTGGGATCATATGGATGCTGCATCATTAACTGCATTAAAAGAGCGCCATCCGGGTATGCAAGTATTAGTGCCGCAGGGTGATAAAGAGTGGTTTACAAAGCGAAAATTCCAAGCACATGAATTGAATTGGTGGGAAACTCATTCCAATAAGAATGTTACCTTTTCATTTTTGCCGGCCGTACACTGGTCTGGCAGGGGGCTGTTTGATACGAATCGCTCTCTCTGGGGAAGTTGGATGGTACATGCTGCAGATAGATCAATCTATTTTGCGGGTGATACGGCCTATGGCGAACATTTCAAACAAATTGCTCACGAATACGGATCTATAGATGTAGCGCTGATGCCGATTGGCCCATGCGAGCCAAAAGAGTGGATGCTGAAAAATCATATGGACGTTGAGCGATCAATGCAGGCATTTCAAGACTTACAGGCATCTCATTTTATCCCTATGCATTGGGGCACTTTCCCCTTTGGAAATGATCAATTTGATGCTCCTATCACGCAGCTTAAAAAGCACAGCGCAGGGCTTAAAAAGGGCTCATTTTATCTTATCAAAGCGGGATTTCGGCAGATAGTTCCGTAAGTGCCTTACAGGGCTGATCCATTTCAATTGCCCTCTTTTGTGAGAGTGGCCGATTAATGCTATAATTAAGGTATAAATGGACATCTTATATAAGAATTTGGGGGATTATATGAATATGAAAAAAATGAAGGAATTTTTATCACTCGTACTATTGGGTGGACTGTTTTCTGGGCATATGCTGATGGCATCGGCATTGCAGGATAAAAAAGAATACGTAGATTTAGAGCGAAAAGTTGCTCGGTTGCAAACGGTAAAGCTACCCGATACGCAGAGTGTAGGGGATGCCATTTGCTATTCTGGCAAAAATGCATTGAGCATTGCTGGCCTATTTGTGCCTTCGATACTTTGGGAATTGTATATGGTGAAGAGCTATAATCATTCACCCTATTAATTACAAAAGGCAAAAACAGCTGCGTTGTGGCTATCAGGCTATGCCTTTGTGTTATCATTACCTGCACATGTAATTCAATCAGTTTATAATAGACTGCAGACGCTGTATAAGATTGAAAAAGCTCTGGCGCTTTTTACAGATCTCTGCTTTAAGGATTTAGATTTGAAGTCAGCAATGATGGTAGTCGCAGCTTATGAACATAATATTTTAATGATGCAGAAGCTTGCTCCAAAAGTGAGTCAATTTTTGAATCAAGATGGCGTATGGCAGGCATTAGCTGAGCTTTTTGTAAAAGGCGAAGCGACTAATGATGTGGTTGCCGAGCTGAAGAGATCTGTATTGGTGTAGTATCCATATACAGTACCTAGTAAGAATAGTGAGTGGCGCCCTGCATGGGGCGCCATTTTTTTGTCTAAAAATATCCAAAACCATTGAATTCTAGCCTTTATTTCCGGTATGCTGAAGGGGAGTAAAAGGAAGTATGAATAGGTAAAGGAGTATTGTATGAAGAAGTCTCTCTTATTTGGGGCGGTAATTATGCTGTCTGTTTATGGTGTTGTGTTGCCTCAAGAGCTTACAAAAGAAGAAAAAAAGCTTATTAGGCAGGCTGAAGTATTGCGGGCAGAACGTGGAAGTTATCGCAGAAATCTGGCAAAAGGTACTGCGATTGGCGCAGCAGCAGGTGCCGCCTTAGGTGCCGGAGGTGTAGCGGCAGGGGAAATTGATCCAGATGAAACATTTTCAGCTCCGATTGCAAAGATGTTAACTGGTTCTAAGCATGCTGGAAAAGCGGGTGGAATTTTGGGAATGAGTGTTCAGGGTGCATTAGGAGGAGCTGTTGCTGGAGCGATTTGGAGTATTCCCTATACTGCTACTATGCAATGGTGGCAACGGCGTAAAGTAAGTCGGATTGTAAACGAGCATACCGGTTTCAATTTCAAAACGATACCGATGCGGCAGGCGTTAGTTTTTGTAGCTGCGTATAAGCGAAATGTTCCATTACTACAAAAACTTATTACTGAGCAATCAGGATTTGTATTGCAATCAGGGGTATGGAAGGCATTAACAGAACTTTTCTTTAATGATTATCCTGTTTCGAGTCGTGTAAGAAAACTTCAAAAAATGATTAAAACTTGAAATAGAGAAAAAGAAAATGAAAAAACTATTGATTGGATTAGAACCTATCCCAAAATTCATAAGTACCTCAAAGTGTAGAATGTAGCGGCAATTTGGATTGCAGCTACATAGTTTTCAACCTTCTTATTCCATCGAGTAAAAATACCGCGCCACTTGTTCAAA
>Ga0114918_10003359_pt1 | contig 14142 bp, 12 predicted proteins | sample LantaG_FD_87015 | JGI IMG/M metagenome (GOLD analysis project Ga0114918, IMG submission 87015) | Deep subsurface microbial communities from Baltic Sea to uncover new lineages of life (NeLLi) - Landsort_02402 metaG | ecosystem: Environmental > Aquatic > Marine > Oceanic > Sediment | place...
TATTTCAGACAATATTTCAACATCTTCTTTATTTACCTCGATACTTGCATATTGCCCAAGGGCCTCTATATTTACAACAACACGCTCCTGTCCCCTATACCGCACAAAGATTCCTGACACGCCTGTAAGGGGGCCGGCTATTACAATAACCGGATCCCCCTTTTTCAAGCGATAGCCGGTTGAAACCTGATTATTTCCTTCAACCATTATTTTTAGTGATTCTATGGCTGTCTGGGGAACTGTAACCGGGCCATTCTTTGTACCGATTAATCGGACAGCTCCTGTTGTTTTTACGATTTCAAGATGATTGTGAGGACTAAGGTCGGTTTTAACAAACAGGTATCCGGGAAAAAGTGGGACTGTAATCATGGCTTTCCTGTCACGGCGTTTGCTTCTTACCTGAACTTTCGGGAGGAAAACCTCCACAGATTTATTCATCAGTCCGTCGTTGACTACGTTTTCGAACCTGCTTTTTGTATGAAGAACGTACCATAAATGCTGCAGTTTTGTTGCCATTAATTACCAACCTCGCCAAGTCCATACAAATTGATTGAAAATTCAAATTTACGGTCATCAGGCTCATCCGTGCAGCCTATCCCTACAGACCAGCACTGCGCTTGATATTTAAAGCCTACACTCGTTTTGATTCGTTTATCATCAAGGATGTTGCGTTCATATCCGCCGTAAGCCGTCAGGGAGTCAGCAATTTTTATAGAAAGATCAGCAGTAATCGATTTAATAGAGTCTCTTGTGTACCTGTACTCGACAGATAATGTGTCGTTTCGATTATCCGACAGGCTCATCTTTGCATTATAGGATGAGAATTCATCATCATAAGAACACCACTGGGCATCACCTTCAAAGGACAGGTACTTTGCCGGATAGAATTCCAGTTCACCTTTTACTGGAGAAAAAGGTCTCTGGTCCGTCTGGTTTTCCCACTTTTGCGGGTCATCCTCTCTGGCCTCATAAATGTCATAGCTTTGTTCAAGCTTGAACCAGAGAAATTGCCTGTAATTATAGGCTGCCGGCTCGTCATGTTTTGTTTTAGGGCTTTCATCAGTTTTTAGCACACTTTCTTTCGATCTTGAAGTAAATGTGTTTGTTATGGAATAAGTTATCTGATTCTTTTTTTCAATACGGTCAATGGAATCAACATCGAAATCAGGAAACTCATCCTGGTCCTGATCCGGTATATATTCATAAATAACCTGTGGAGTTACTGAATGCTTGATGCCATTGGTGCCGAATATCTCACTGCCATATACCTTATATGTTTCTGAGGAAAAATCCAGTTTTATATCATAAATCTGCCTGTTAAATCTTTTTTTCTCTTCTGACAGGTAATCTTCGCCCATCTCTTTTCTGTCCATATACCAGCCTGTCTCCCGCATCCCTGCAGAAGGTTCAAAAGAAAAATAATTTTTAAACCTGTATGGAAGATAAAAACGAGGATACAGGTCAGCCCGGTGCCCTCTCTGGTCGTCTTCGCTATAAAAGTATGTATATTCAGAATCGAGACTAAAATAAAGGGAGCTTTTGAAAACCTGTTGCTTGGATGCGTCAAATCCAATGAAAGGCAACTTTTGTATAGTTGTATCAGTATCTTCCCAGCGTCTTTTTATGATATCATCATACCAGAGTGCTTCGGCATTAAAGCTGTATTTGGTCCAGTTTCTATTCAGATTCAGTTTGTTTGTCCGGACAGGATCGTCATATTCATCAAATTCCCTGCCAAAGTTTTTATTAAAAAAGTTTTCGGTTTTCTTAAATCCTGTTAAGCCGTCTTTAAATTCATGGAGGTAATCCTGGTCGCTTAAAATATCCAGATCGAGCTTTGCAAAGAAATCGAGAGGCATGGCCTGGTGGTGACTCATCCTGAACCAGTAGCGATTGTGATTGGGCCTGAGTTCATCATCGCCTTGATATCCCCATTTTTCGCTCGAATCCAAAGTCCCATCATCTATTTTTCTATCATTTAAATAGTCATACATTAAAGTGCCTTTTGATTTTTCACTTAAAACATATCGGTATTCAAGGCCGAGTTTATCACCGCGAAGATGCATGTGGTGTTCATAAAACGTGGCGTCTGAACTTTCATTAATAGCCCAGAAAAACGGCTGTAAAAAATAGCCGCCCCACCTGTCGGAGTATCCGATTTCCGGAGGTAAAAAACCTGACTGGCGCTTTGTTTTTGCAGGAAAAACAAGAAAAGGTGTATATACCACAGGCACTTTTTTTGCCCAGAGCGCAGCGTGCCGGACATATCCGTATCCTTCCAGAGTAACTTTAGCACTTTTGCCGGTTATTACCCAGTCGGGGTTTTCACCTTCACAAGTTGTCACAATGGCATCTTCAACGTAATATGTGTTTTCACCCGACTTCTGGATTTTGCTGCCTTTAATATAAAAATTATTTTCTTTTATGAAAAAAGTACCGTTTTCTATGGTTCCTGTCTGTTTCTCAAGGTCAATATCCATACTGCTTCCGGCAAGAGTATCTTCCCCGGCCGCCATTCTCACATTGCCTTTGGCATATGCCTTCATGTTTTTGTAATCAAAACTGATATAGTCAGCGGAAAGTTTTTTATCGTTTTTGGTTAAAGTTACACTCCCCTTTGCAATGTACCGAAAAGATTGGTCGTCATAAAATATTTCATTCGCTTCAATTTGCCACGGTGATTCCGGGTCGCTGTCGGATAGAGAATCGAACAATTGTTCCGTCTGCTGTGCTGCAGCACATGGATGCATAACGGTGGAAATGAATATTATGAGGATAAGCCGGATGATCCTCCTGCCCACTTTTGGCTTTCTAATTATTCTTTGTTTGATTGTAATCAATAGTCTAACTTAAGGTTTATTTGTTATATACGCCCTGAGTATTTAAAAAAAACTTAATATAAAATGAGGTGGTTTCAAAATGTATTATAACATATTGAACATTGTTAGTTTTTAAAGTATAAAGCTAACTAAATGATAAAAGTCAAGATGTACTTAAGTGCAATATGTTATAGTAAAAATAACTTAGACATAGAATACTATAGTAAAATGATGAATGGTAGAATAGAGAATTTACTATGAAAGTGTTATTAACCAACGATGATGGGATACATGCTCAGGGGTTGTGGGCTTTATACAAAAGGTTTGCAGAAGAACATGATGTCACAGTGATTGCTCCCGACCGTGAACGAAGTGCCGTAGGACACGGAATAACCTTGAATGAGCCGCTTCGCACAACACATGTTGAAGTAAACGGTGGATATAAAGGGTATGCTATAAACGGAACTCCTGCGGATTGCATTAAACTCGGTGTCCTGGAAATACTTGATGAAAAGCCGGATATGGTCATTTCCGGAATAAATCCGGGCGTAAACGTGGGTGTTAATATTAACTATTCCGGGACTGTAGCAGCAGCCAAAGAGGCTGCGTTTTACGGAATGAACGCAATTGCTGTTTCCATACAAGGAACTAAAGCAAACAATTATGATGATATAGCCTTTTTTATAGAAGTTTTATCAAAAAAAGTGTTTGAAAAAGGGCTTCCATTTGGAACATTTCTTAATATTAATCTACCCGATATGCCGGTGAAAGAAACGGCCGGCCTTCATTTCAGCAGGCAGGGTGTCAAACTTTTTTCTGAATATTTTGAAAAAAGGATCGATCCGAGAAACCGCACATACTACTGGCAGGGATGTGATTCCAAGTTTCTCGATAATAGTACCGATGTTGATTCAGCCGCTATTTCCAATAATTTTATTTCCATAACTCCCATTAAATGCGATATGACAGATTACAAAATGCTTGATGACCTAAAAAACTGGAATATTGAATTATGAAAAAAATATTTATAAAGGATATAAGGCCTGGAGAGTTGGTTGATGATATTTTTGTATTATCAGAAAAAACAATGGCTCAAAAACGGGATGGGAATAATTTTTTGAATATCACTGTTTCGGATAACACCGGTAATATTAAGGGGGTGATATGGGACAGGGTTGATGACATATCCGCAGGTACAACTTCCGGCGATTTTGTGCAGGTTCAAGGTACGGTTTCCGAATACAAAGGAATGCTTCAGCTCGTTGTGAAGAAAATGGCATCAATTCCTGCAGATTCGGTTAACCCATCTGATTTTATTCCTGCAACACGTCGTGATATCGATAAAATGTTCTTGCGTCTTTTAAAGATTACTGCCTCCATAGAAACAGGGCATCTAAAAAAGCTCTTCGAAGCGTTCTTTAATGATATGGATTTTGTCCGTAAATTTAAAAATGCTCCGGCAGCAAAAAAAATGCACCATGCCTATATCGGCGGCCTCCTTGAGCACACATTGTCCATGGCGCTTCTGGCAGACAGGATTGCCGGACATTACAGCGGCCTTGACAGGGACCTTTTACTTGCAGGAGCGATACTCCATGATATCGGCAAGATCAGAGAATTTAATTATAAATATAGTATAGACTATTCAGACGAAGGCCGGCTCCTTAGCCACATAGTTATCGGGGTTATGATGCTCGATGAAAAACTCGAAGAGGTTGAAGATTTTCCGCAAGACCAGGCCGTTTTGCTCAGGCATATGATAGTCAGTCATCATGGGACAAGGGAATTCGGTTCACCTGAACCGCCTAAAACCATAGAGGCTGTTTTGTTGAACTACATTGACGAAATTGACGCCAAGGTAAACGGTATTCGCGATTTTATGGCAACAGAAGATCCGAATGAGTCATGGACATCATATCATCGCCTGCTTGGGCGTCATTTTTACAGAGGGAAGGGGGATTAGTTGTTCGATTAATTTATTATGTTTATTACACTTGAAGGAATAGAGGGCTCCGGGAAGACGACTCAGATAAACAATATCAACCGGTTTCTTGGAAATAAGGGTCATGACTGTGTGATTACAAGAGAGCCGGGCGGCACAAAGATTGGGAGAAAAATCAGGTCAATCCTTCTCGATCCTGAAAATAAAGATATGGAGCCGATGGCTGAACTCCTTTTATATTTTTCAGACAGGGTTCAGCATGTAAAGAAATTAATAAATCCTGCTTTATCTGCTGGTAAAACGGTAATATGTGATCGCTATATTGATGCAACGCTGGTTTATCAGGGTTATGCAAGGGGCATTGATATAAAGCTGATTACACGGCTGCATGAACTGGTACTTGAAGGATTAAAGCCGGATATCACCTTCCTCCTTGATCTTTCACCTGAAATCGGCCTTTCACGAGCCTGGGAGCAGATCGATAACGGCTCAAGGACCGGGGATGAGACACGGTTTGAAAAGGAGGCCCTTTCATTTCACGAAAAAATCAGGGCTGGTTATCTTGAACTTGCACGCCTTGAACCCCAAAGGTTTCATTTAATTGATGCATCTCAGGAAAAAAATAAAGTTCAGATGGCTATAGAAGAGGTATTAGATTTGATTTAGGCATAGGCACTTATTCGGTTTATCCTGGTTATTGTATCAACTTTAGTAAGCGTTAACGGGACGTTGAAAATGGAAAATTGGTCTTCCTGCTTTTGTAATGTTGATGAACGCATTCAATTTTGAGCCGAGTTTCATCTCTACCAAATTTCTACTTTCCAATTTCAAGTTTCAAGCCGTAAACGGCTACCAACTTTAATACGGCAAAGGCGGTTCAAAAGGACCGGCAGGACATTTATATTATGAGCCATTCAATTCTGGATGCCATCGGCAATACACCTGTTGTTGAAATAAGAAACTTAAATCCTAACCCAAAAGTGAAAATTCTGGCAAAGCTGGAATATTTCAACCCCGGCGGTTCGATTAAGGACAGGGCGGCTCTGTTTATGATTGAGGAGGGTGAAAAATCGGGACTGCTTACACCTGATAAAACCGTCATTGAAGCCACAAGTGGAAATACAGGAATCGGTCTTGCACTTGTTTGTTCTGTTAAGGGATATAAGCTTTTGCTTGCAATGTCCGAGGCGGTAAGTGTTGAAAGACAGAAGATTTTAAAGGCCCGTGGTGCAGATATTCTTCTTACTCCGGGTCACCTGGGTACGGATGGCGCTATTGAAGAGGTTTACAGGCTTGTGCGGGAAAATCCCGAGACCTATTTTATGACGGATCAATATAATAATGAAGCCAACTGGAAGGCGCACTATTTTACAACAGCCGTGGAGGTCTGGGAACAGACAGATAGAAAAGTTTCAGCTCTGGTTGCCACAATGGGCACATCCGGAACACTCATGGGCGTTTCGAGGAAACTGAAAGAATACAATCAAAATATACAGATTGTCGGTGTCGAGCCATATCTGGGCCATAAGATCCAGGGTTTAAAGAATATGAAAGAGGCGTATTGCCCTGAGATTTTTGAAAAAGGCCGCCTGGATAAAAAGGTAAATATTGACGATGAAGAAGCTTTTGAGATGACCAGGCGCCTTGCAAAAGAAGAGGGGATATTTGTGGGAATGAGCAGCGGGGCGGCCATGGTGGTAGCTCTGAAAGAAGCTGAAACCATGACCAAAGGCACTATCGTTGTAGTATTGCCGGATAGTGGTGAACGGTATTTGAGCACACCGCTTTTTACTGTAAGGGATAAGATCAAACTGAACTTATTTAATACCATGAGCAGGCGAAAGGAGCCTTTTGAGCCGCATCTGCCTGGAAAAGTCTCCATGTATTCATGCGGGCCCACGGCACATGCGAAGATGCATGTAGGGGAGATACGGCGGTTTGTATTTTCAGATTTTCTCTGTCGATATCTCGAATACAGAGGCTATGAAGTAAAACATATTCTTAACATCACAGATCTGGATGATAAAACCATAAACGGCTCTGAAAAGGCGGGCAAAAAGCTTTCAGAATTTACAGAAAAACACATACAATCGTTTAAAGAGGATCTGGCCGCACTCGGAATCAAGCCGGCTGAAAAATATCCAAGGGCGAGTGAACATATCAACGATATGGTTTCCCTTGCTGAACGGCTGACTAAAAAGGGGTTTGCATATGAAAAGCTCCGCAGTTTATATTTTGACATTTCCCGCTTTTCCGAATACGGCAGGCTGTCGGGTATTAACCTAGATAAGATCAAACTGGGTGCAACCGTTGATCTTGATGAATATGAAAAAGATAACCCGCGGGATTTTACACTTTTTAAAAGATCGAAGCTTTCAGAGTTGAAAAGGGGAATATATACAAAAACAGACTGGGGTAATGTGCGTCCTTCATGGCATATTCAGTGTGCGGCCATAGCCATGAAATATCTTGGAGAAAGCTACGATATTCATACCAGCAGCCGTGAGCTTGTATTTCCCCATCATGAAAACATCATTGCAATTGCCGGTGCAGTAACCGGAAAGTCTCCGGCAAAATACTGGGTACATTGTGACCGGGTGCTGGTTGACGGTAAAAAGGTGGACGCAAGAGGCGCCGGTCTTACCCTTAAAGATTTGACGGATATGGGCTATGGGGGAAGACAAATCAGGTACTGGCTGTGTTCAAGCCATTATCGAAAGCAGGTCATTTTTTCAAAAGAAAGGCTCGAAGATGCCGGGCGAGCACTGAAACGGCTTGATACCTTCACCCGCAGCCTGCAAACCGTTAATGAGGGCCGGCACTATTTGGAACTTCAGCAGCTTCTTTATGACATTAAAAACGGTTTTACCGGCGCCATGGATGATGATTTGAATATTTCTGCGGCCATGGCTTCTATTTTTAAAGCGGTTAAACATGTCAACATTCTGATCTCGGAAAAGAAAATCGATTCTGATGATGCATCAAAGATTGAAGACGCATTCCGCAAAATAGATTCGGTGCTGAAAATATTTAATTTCCAAGATGAATATTCCGATTCAAAGATAGAACAGCTCGTGGTGGAAAGGGAAAAAGCAAGATCGGAAAAGAACTGGGAGCTTGCTGATAAATTGCGTGACAAGCTGAAATCTCTGGGAATTGACGTTCAAGACCGGAAACTAAACAAATGAAACCGATATATTTCCCGTTTACATATATTTCAAACCCGGTTGCCGAGGCTCTGCATACCTGCTTTGGAAAGACCATTGTTTATCAGCCTTCCAGTAAGACTATACCTGAAGAAATACACAAACTGGCTGAGCGGGGTATGCTGGACATTCGAAATCCAGTAAAAAGAGACGAGGAAAAGCTGTCGGCGATTTTAAAAGAGTATCATGCATGGGCAAACCTTCACCAGGGAAGCAGGGGGCTTCAACTTGACTTTTTCAAAGCCGGGAGAAATAAAATTCCCTTTTTTGATGATACATCCGCGTCTCAAATCAAGGCTGATATCAAAAATATTACAGGTGAAATCACGGCCGGAAAAGAACCCGACCCTGTTTTTAATGCCAGGATATTTTTAAGTATTGCCCAGAATTTTGACATGCAAAACGATAAAATAGTCCAAGATATGGCGTCATTTGAAACCGACCGGATGAATTTAATAAAAAGTTTGAAAGGGGAAGAGGAGACTTCACCTTCAATGCCAGGCTACGGGGATGAATTTAAAACCGGCAATTTGGCTGATTATGATCATTTGATACCAGAACGTATTGCGGCATGGGCATTATTGAAGTGTTGCGATCCGATGCAATGCGGGGATGAGATGTCCGGGCTTTTTGTTACAAGCAGCCGGCAGGCGATCGACTATCTTTTGGAAAAAACTCCTGAAACTGAAATTGTGTTTTCATTTGACGCAATCCCGATGGTGAAAAATCAGGTTGAAAACCCGGCAAAATGGCCCAAGGACCTGATGAAATATCTTGAAATTGTTGCGGAAAGTTCCCGGCCTTTGAAGTGCGATCATTTTACCATGGTTCCTGATGCTTTAAAATGCGAAACAAAAATTTCATTATCTTTATATCTTGTGCCCGGAGTATTGCCTTTGGAGTATTTTTCCGGTTTTAGCAGGTTTGATTCTACCTGTGTCGAAATTGAAAAAGATCGAGTTAAATTTAAAAACACTTTAATCGGACATATTGGTTTTTCTGCTTGATCGTATGTAGCTTCCCCTTTGAAAAGTAAGAACGAGAAGATTTTAAAGTTACCCGGCTTTTTTGAAAAGATATAATGGTGCAAATTAACTTATTGATATATTAATTTATTTTATTGTCTGCCCAGTTTTATTTTTCAGCAAAAAATAATTACAAGAAGGCTTGACTAGCTTTATTAATTAGTATATGGGTTTTTTCCGATAGCGAATATAATAGTTGGTTTTATAACCATAGATTAATTTTGTTTAAAAAAGGAGGCTTATAAAATGGCGTTTGTCCCTACTGTTGATGCAGAAAAATGTGAAGGTTGTGAAGAATGTGTAGATGTTTGCCCTGTTGAAGTATTTGAGATGCAGGATGATAAGTCGGTTCCTGTTAATGCTGATGAATGTCTGGGCTGTGAAAGTTGCGTTGAAGTTTGTGAAGCAGGCGCAATTACAGTTGAAGAGATTTAATCATTTTTAAAAACAATTTCTCCTGATCCTTTGTTCTATAAAAGGATCAGGGAGATTCAGCTTATCTGCTTTTTTTCTATCCTGTCGTCTGGGGAATAGCTCAATAGCCCCCTCATTTAAATAAGCATCGGATGGTGCCATCAAAAATGATATTCAATACCTGCCATAATTGCGAATGACGTCCAGTTGACTTCGTTTAGGCGTTGTATGGGTGTCGTACCGTCCGCATTAAAAAACCGAATAATACCCGGATCGGTGGACCAGTTTTGATAATCCAGGTTTATGTTGAGCAACCAGTTGTAATCAAAAATAAATTTTGAACCAGTGTTCAGTATGAAACCATGGCCATCGGCTTCATGCTCAAAGCTTTTGGGGTGCGCGAAACTGGTTCTAAGGTTCCAGTCTGCTTCGGCATAATAATCCGCCCAGTGGTATTCAATGCTTATAAAAGTTTCAATTTCAGGCGTTATTTTACTTTTTTCATCTGTTCTGAAAGTAAAGTCTAATCCTATCCAGGGCCCTTTCCATTCTGTTTCATAGGTACTGTCCAGTCCTGGAAAAGAACCGGATGGCGGAATAGTCTGGTATCCGTCTGTCATGGTCAGATTTTGTGCATGATAGGAATAGCCGATTACAGGTGCCATCACAAAATCGCTCCGGCCAAATGTAAATTGCCAGCCAATCCCAAAAGATGCATCCAGCATATTTCCTTCATCGGAATTGTTGTTTGAACGGGAGTATTCGAAAGTACGATTATCTCCAGCGTAATCAGAATCCTGATTTTCACCATCAAAAATCCAGCTGTAGGCAAGCGAACCACGAAGCATTAATAGCTGTTGAAAAGTAGTTTTGCCGGCCATTTTAAGCTGGAAACTTTCCAGATCTTTCCAGGTCAGCTCAGATATAATATTAGGATTATTTCCGTTAATATCCCCTGCTATATTCCAGTCAAGATCATCGACCCTGTAACCTGTACTTAAAAGGAATTCGGTTTGAAACCATGAGCCTGCTTTCTTAGTCCGGACTATGAATGGGTCAGTTTCTCCGGCTTCTTTTTCGGCCATGACGGTGTCTATAGCGGCCGTCATCTTATCCGGTTTACTGATAAGAAATCCGCCGCCAAATTCTTCGGGAAGTTCAATAAATACCCAGTACTTAAGTTTGCCGCGTATGATTTTTTTCGGCGAATACTGGAAAAAATAAATTCCTTCCTGTTCCTTTAGCAGTTCAACCTGGCGGGCTGTAAGATCCATCTCTTTACCTGAAGAAATGGTTAATGTAGCCGCTATTGCCGGAGCTGAAATAAAGACTGCAAGTAATATGACTATTGCCGGATACAATTTTTCGTATCCTTTAAGTCTGAGCATAAAAGACTCCTTTTTGTGCTAAAAAAGTTTGATTTACTTGTAAACTATTTTAGCATAATGGTCAACAGTGTGAATTTTTCTTTTCTATATATCTTGTCCGTCAATGTCATTAAATTATTCGATTATTGAACCGCAGAATATCGAACAAGGAATGTCTAATTTCGAAGTGTTGTTCCTTACTTCTGCGGTTCGATATTCCTTGTTCACTATTCGATATTCACAAATTGCTTGAAAATTAGGTTAAGTTAACGACATTGTCTTGTCAGTTATAATGATCTGTGATAGCAATATTGATTATGAAACAATATGTAATTGATGAGCTAAGGCCTGATGATTATAAAAAGCTAAAGGCGTATCTGGATGAAAACTTCAATTCTTCCGATATAGACGGAATTTACTGGATACCTTTTGAGCAGGAAAACCTTACAGATATTCAGGCAGGGCATACAGAATGTCAGCCCTTTTATTTTGCCATTGAGCTTAATCCCGATATTTTGGCCTGTGAACTGCTTGTTCGTACAAAAAACAGAGTGCGATGCGATTGCATCAGTTATGCAACTGAAAAGCAGCTAAGCTGGCTTATCGGATTTTTGGATGGCATATTTAATAAACTTGAAATAATAACCTAAGCCCGATAAACCCAAAAATGCCACAAAGGCACAGAGACACAAAGTAAAATTGTTTGTAAAGATTTATCTTCATGTCTGAGTGGCAAAAATATTTTGCTAATAAAATGATACGAACCCTTTTTATCATTATCTGGATTGTATTTGCCACAATCGTTTTTGGAATTATTGTGATCATATCATCCTTTTTCAGCCAAAAAGGTGATTTCCCCCATATCATTGCAAGATTCTGGGGCAGATCGATTCTTTTTGTGAGTCGCATAAAGGTCACAGTCAAAGGCGTTTCCAATATCGATCCTTCAAAGTCATACATTTTCATGCCAAACCACCAGAGCAACTTTGATATACCTGTACTTTTAGGGTGCCTTCCTGCCCAGTTCAGGTGGCTGGCAAAAGCGGAGCTTTTTAGAATACCGCTTTTCGGGCGCGCCATGCGCGGATGCGGTTATATCAGCATCGATCGCTCTGATCGGAAATCTGCATTTAAAAGCCTTGAAAAAGCAGCCGATACGATTAGAAACGGTGCATCGGTTTTAATCTTTCCCGAAGGTACCAGAAGTCTTGACGGCAAAATCAGAAGCTTCAAAAAGGGAGGCTTTGTTTTAACTGTTGATTCCGGTGTTCCGATTATCCCTGTAATACTTCATGGTACATGGTCGATCATGCCGAAAAGCCGTCTTAGAATGATGCCCGGGAATGTTACCCTTGAAATTTTGCAGCCGCTTGTAACTACTGAATATACAAGAAAGAATAAAGACGATCTTATGGAAAAAATAAGAGATATCATCTGTAAATCATTTTATGAAGGAAAAAAGGAAAAGTAGTGTCGCTTAAAATTATTCCTCTTGGAGGCCTGGGTGAAATAGGCCTTAACATGATGGTTTTTGAGTATGGGGAAACCCTGTTTGTTGTTGATGTCGGTCTGATGTTTCCCGAAGACTATATGCTTGGTGTTGATTATGTAATTCCTGATATGGATTATTTAAGACAAAGCAAGCTCAAAGTTTCAGGTATTATTTTAACCCATGCCCATGAAGATCACATAGGAGCACTTTCCTATCTGCTGAAAGAGATTAATGCACCGGTTTTCGGAACTCCCTTTACCCTGGGACTTGTACGCCACAAGCTTGAAGAAAAAAATCTTCTTTCCTCTGCTATATTGCATGAAATTTTCCCTGGAGAAAAACTTAAGCTCGGTGAATTTGAGATTGAATTCATTCGTGTAGGTCACAGCGTAGTAGATGGAGTCGGCCTTGCAATCAATACACCCATTGGGCTTATTGTTCATACAGGTGATTTTAAAATCAGTCACAGCTCCATTGACGGCATGGTGACTGATGTTAACCGGTTTGCCCTGTGTGGAGAGGAAGGGGTGCTGGCGCTGCTTTCCGATTCTACAAACGTGGAAAAGGAAGGATATACCATTTCCGACAAAGAGATCAGTGATACTTTGGCAAGAATCATGGAAGGGAAAAAAGGGCGTATTATTATTGCGCTTTTTGCCTCCAATATTACACGAATACAACACATTGTAAATATAGCACGGGAACGAGAAAAAAAGATTGTTATCAGCGGCAGGAGCATAGAGGTAAGCGTTAATATTGCAAGGGAACTTGGATATCTTAATGTCCCTGAAGGGATGGAAATAGGCATTGACCAGATCGGTGATTTTTCGGATGACGAAATCATAATGGTAACAACCGGAAGCCAGGGAGAACCTATGTCGGCCCTTGCACGTATGGCTGCCGGATTTCATAAGCAGATTAAAATCAAGCAAGAAGATACAGTTATACTATCTTCTAAATTTATTCCCGGAAATGAAAAAGCCATAGCAAATATCATAAATAAGCTATACAAGCGTGGCGCTGACGTTATTTATGAAAAAATATCTGAGATACACGTGTCGGGTCATGCATTTCGGGAAGAACTAAAGCTTATGATCAACCTGACAAAACCAAAATATTTTATTCCGATCCATGGCGAATATCGTCACCTAATACTTCATGCACGATTGGCAGAGCAGGTCGGCATCTTGCATGAAAATGTTCTTCTTGCTGAAAATGGTAACATCATAGAATTTGATGAAAACGCCGGGAGAGTTAAAGAAAGTGTTGTGACGGGTCGTGTTCTCATAGATGGTAAGGGTATAGGAGATGTTGGCAGGAGTGTGCTTAAGGAAAGACGCCTTCTGTCCGAAGACGGCCTGGTGGTAGTAAACATGGCTTTTGACGAAGAAACCGGAATAGTGATTTACGGACCTGAAATTGTTTCCAGAGGATTTGTATTTGAAACAGAAACAGGCCACCTTGTGGATGATGCACAATGTGTTATCCTGGAAATTGTCGAAGAGATAGCCCCGAATGTTCCGGCCAGGATTGACAAAATTCGATCAAGGATACAGGCAGACCTGAGGAAATATTTTTTCTTTACCATAGGACGTCGCCCGGTTATACTTCCGTTTATTATTGAAGTGTGAGCCGGTTTCAAAGTTCTCGTTTCTATGTTAAAGATGATACTAAGCCTTTAAATGGTAAGGAACTGCATGATCATTGGACATTTAAGATACTGGTTGCTCGTTGCTCGAGACTCGTTGCTTGATGCTCGAGTATCCGGTAACCAGTAACCAGAAACTCGGAACGAATATGCGTAAAGAAATTATCGGAATACTACTTTTTTTTATTGTTGTTTTCACTTTGATAAGCATTGTGTCGTACAGCCCTAA
>Ga0114918_10003360_pt1 | contig 14140 bp, 27 predicted proteins | sample LantaG_FD_87015 | JGI IMG/M metagenome (GOLD analysis project Ga0114918, IMG submission 87015) | Deep subsurface microbial communities from Baltic Sea to uncover new lineages of life (NeLLi) - Landsort_02402 metaG | ecosystem: Environmental > Aquatic > Marine > Oceanic > Sediment | place...
AAACATTTATTGCATAAGCATGGATTTACTATTGTTAAACCTTTTTCTCGTAAAGCAATACTGGAGTCTGAGAGCTCTGTTAAGGAAGCAGTTAGAGATGCAAATCTTGTAGTTGTTAACGGAGAAGGCACAATGCATCGTGGAAATAAAATTATGGAAAACATTGTACGTATTTGCGCTCGTTGTCCTTCGGTATTGATAAATACAGTATGGGAGAAGATGTTCACGAGCACTACCGACTATGTTAATCTTTTTTCATTGATTGCAGTGCGAGAGTCTTATTCGTATCGAGAGGTAGTAAAGTTTGTAGATAAGAAAAAGGTAATGCTGGTTCCCGACGCTATTTTTTACCCTAAGGTCGAGAAACCGGAGATTATCGTTGGTTATGGTGATAGTGTTTTGGATTATCTTCGATTGAATTTAAGCGAACAAAAGAATTATTTTCCTATGGAACTAGTAGCGACAAAGCCAGATTGGGACGCATACATTACTTGGCTTCGTGGTCTTAACTTATATGTTACTGGTAGATTTCATGGAGTATGCGCGGCAGCATTAGCTGGAACACCTTTTGTAGCTTTTCCATCGAATTCACATAAAGTCGAAGGTCTTCTTACTGATATGGGGTGTCAGGAGTTACTTATAGACAGACAGAGCTCTGCTTTGGATAAGAAGCAAAGAGCTATAGAATTACAGCCAAAGATTCGCGAGTACATTATAAAAGCGCAGGTACAGTTAGATGTTTTGTTTGGAAAATTAAAACATTTTGCGGAGAAGAAATGAAGCACCTTAGCATAGTGGTGCCTACAAGAAATAGAAGCGCAAAGCTACTAAGAATGTTGAACAGCGTTCCAATAGACGCCCAGTTTCCTGTTATAGTAGTTTGCGACGGGGAGACGATAACTCAACAGATATTACGTAACCTAGTTGCACAAAGACCTTTTATGCACATTATAAGTACAAGATTGCAACAAGGTTCTGCTTACTGTCGTAATTTAGCTATTAAAGATTGTACCGATGGGGTTTTGTACGCTACTGATGACATTGTATTTGACCCTGGATCTATTGAATATGCTATGAGATCTTTTAATCAACGGTATCTAGATGACGATGGGGTGGTAGGGTTTACACAAAGATTATCAAAGTTTCATCCGACAGGAGTAGCTTTGGTAGGTCAGAAGTTTATACAGAGGTATCCAAATAAGCAGTTATTTTTTCCGGGGTATTTTCATTTTTGTTGTCAGGAGGTACACGAGTTAGCGGTAAAGTTTGATCGTTTTTACCTAGATCCTAAAGCTACTTTGCTTCATTACTATCCTGGTAGACACGAAGTGGATCAAACACATTTTGAAGCGCGAGAGTATAAGGCACAGGACTTTGCATTACGAAAAAATCGAAAAAAGCTGGGAGCTATTTGGGGGGGATGGCAATGAAGCCAATAAAACTGGCGTGGTTTAGTGGAAGAAACAACTGTGGTGATATGCTTGGACCTTTGCTTGTTTCTTACATAACAGGACAGGCACCTGAGTATGTTGTTGCGGGGAAGGATCATGCTTTTGACCATTACTTTACGGTTGGCAGTTTAGTAAAGAGATCCAGTAGAAATACAATAATATGGGGATCTGGAATGCTTAGACCTGGACCGTTACGTATAAAGCCAAAGAAGGTTTGTGCTGTTCGTGGTCCCTTAACGCGGGAATATCTACTTAGTCATAGAGTGGATTGTCCAAAGATATATGGAGATCCAGCATTACTTATGCCAAGATTCTTTAAACCAGAAGTGCCAATTCAATATGAGTTGGGAATTGTTCCACACTATGTGGACAAGCTGGATGGAAGATTGCGGAATTTGAATAGTAATACTTTGATTATAGACATTCAAAGTTCTCCTGCAGAGGTGATTACGAGCATGCTAAGATGTAAGAACATCGCGTCTAATTCACTACATGGAATGATCTTAGCAGATGCCTATGGTATACCTTCGTTGTGGATAAAGCTGTCTAATAAGGTTGTAGGAGCTGGATTTAAGTTTAGAGATTATTTACAGTCGATTGGTTCTTTTTGTCCTGAGTACGTTACAGGGGAAAAGATAGACACAGATAGCCTCATTCAGCATTGTCAACGAAGACCAATAAAATTGGATTTAGATCTTTTGTTGGAGGTTTGTCCATTTAGGAGACGCAATGATTGACGAGTATAAAATTAGCGTGATCATCACTACGTATCGAAGATATGGTACTCTTGGAGAAGTGATACAGGGCTGGGTCGACAATAAGCCAGATCAACTATGGGTTATCGATAACTGTAGTACGTATAAGCTGGAAGAGAGGCATAAAGGAAAGGCAACTCTGTTTAGTATGCCTCTCGATTTAACTACTCGAGTTGACTACGCATTTGCTATGTTAACCGATGGGCACCTGATCTTACTCGCTGATGATGACTTTGTGGCTCTTCCTGGATTGCTGGAAGACTTGTATCGTGGTTGGAAGCAGGTAGGAGGTATTGTTGGGTTATGTGGAAGAACATTTCATGGTCCTTTATACAAAGGGGATACCAAGTGGTATTCTTCACTAAGAGTAACGGAGCCAACAAGAACAGGTAGTCTTGGCGTTGCTTACTTTACTCCTCGAGAATACCTTGGCTTTGATACAAAAGGCATGGAAACAATAGATGACGACCTGTATTGGCTGATGAATAAGCATCCAGAAGTACCAAAGCATGTAATTCCGACAAAGAAGTTTAGAAATTTACCTACGTGTGAAGATAAAAATTGTTTGTTTCATGCACCTCTAGATCAAAGAAAGATACGAGATAGAAAGTACAAAAAGTATTATTTGGCAAATTATGAACCTTATAAAAAGATTTATTAAGAGGAGGAGTAATGGATTGGAAAGGCTACGAAAAGTTATGGAATCAACATGCACCATCGCAAGAGAAGCTAGAGTATTTTTTATTTCTACAGTTTGTTGAAAGCTATTTTCAAATGCGAGGCGTGGTGAAACCTATGGTAGTTGAGATAGGTGTCAGGGGAGTGGCACAGGCATCGTATTATACTAAGCTACTTGGCGCGGATTATCTGGGTATAGACATTCAAGAGAAAAAGTGGGACTTTATAATTCAGGGAGACAGTACTAATCCTAAAACATTGCAGAAGTTGAAAGACCGGTTGGGGGGTCGTCCGATAGACTTGTTGTTTATAGATGGCTGGCATACCTATGATGTGGCGAAGTCCGATTGGGATATGTATTCACCGTTGGCAAAACATTTGGTTGCCTTACATGACATCAACTGGAAGATAAACTTTTATCCGGACAGTAAGAAGCATAATCCAAACGGCCCTCAGCCCAGCGTGAGTAAGCTTTGGGATGAATTAGACAAAGAGTTTAAGTCTATGATTTCTTTTAGATGTCCCGGTACAATTACAGTAGCCGATGAAAGTAAGTCAACTAAGTATTACGGTGATCCTGGGATAGGTGTGATACTTATGGATAGATCGAAGATAGAAAATAGATGGGTATTTGAAAAAGCAAAATTTGATAAAATGTGGGGAGTCGATGGCAGAGCTTACCCACGGTTTGGAGAGATAAAATGAGCAAGAAAGAAATCGAAAGAGCATTACCCTGGTGGGCACCTGCGGTATTACCTCATCTGGAGACGATACTAACAAAGGATATGGTAGCCTTTGAGTGGGGGTCAGGTAGATCAACCCAGTGGTTAGCAGACCGAGTCGGAGCTTTGTACTCGGTTGAATCTCAGCAGCATTGGTACAGTCTTGTCGAGAAGTACATAGAGGGCAAAAGTAACGTGAGACTGTTCTTTGTTCCTTACAAAGGTGGAGGAACTTGTCTTCCAGAAGAACATCCAGGTAGAGTACAGGATCCAAAGCATGTTGCAGAGTATGTCGAGGTGATGGATAAGGTTGGGAGGCAGTTTGATTTTATAGTTATAGATGGGCTTGCTGGTCAATATCGAATAGCTGGGTTGCAAAAAGCTTTGAAAAACCTTAAACCTGGAGGCTATTTACTGTTTGATAACATTCAAGGACAGCCGTATCGACGTAAAGTTTACGAGGCAGGATTATATAATTGGGAGTATGCGCAGTTTTGGTCACCTATCGGCAGCGAAGTAGGTGCAACTTTAACTGCTGTATTTAGAAAACCAAAGGAGACTAATGAATAAGCTTGCAGGCATTTTAGGAGGCATGGGTCCGTACGCTACGGTCGAGTTTCAAAAGCATATTTTAAGCTTGACTAAGGCTGAGCATGACAAAGATCATATTCGATTTATCTTGGATATGCAGACTAAGATACCAAGCAGAACTAGAGCTTTATTGTATAATGAAGAATCTCCTTTAGAAGGAATGGTAGAGAGTTGCAGGAAACTGAAAGGATATGGAGTTGACTTTATTGTATTACCTTGCAATAGTGCTTGTTATTGGATGGAGTCATTACGAAATCGAGTAGACATTGAGATAGTAAGCATTATAGAAGTTACGGCCTTAGCTATACAAAGAGCAGGTATTCGAAAGGTTGGTATTTTAGGCGGCTACATAACCTACGAACAAAATTTATACCAGCAGATACTCAAACAATACGGTATCGAGGTGGAGAGACATCCGCAGGAGCTACAGCGAACGTTAGAAGAGCTTATTCTTAACTTGAAAAGTACTCTTGGGGTTATGGATCAAAATAAGTTTGAATCGATTTTAAACTGGTTTTCGTCGGACACCATTGTGGTGTTTGCTTGCACTGAGTTAACGGCACTGGGGTTTACGGGCGTAGACTCCAGTAAAGAATTGGCAAAGTTTACTATTGAAAGGGTGGGAGGTTCATTATGGCAGTAAATCCATTTAATCCAAGAAATGCGGAAAAAGCTCTTAAGGAAGTAAAGGAGATTTTTGATAGATTTGACCTGGAGTTGATTTTAATTGGTGGGACATGTCTTGGTGCTCATAGAGATAAAAGTTTTTGTGCAGGTGATAAAGATATAGATTTTGCTGTGTTGCATGAGTATTTTAAAGAAAGAATATACGATGTGGTAAAGGCGCTTGCAGGTAAGGGACATATTTGTATGCTGTATTCCTATCCATATTCGTATGCTCGAGCCTTGCATACCAATATTCATGGCGTTAGAATAGACATTGTAGATTACGATATTAAAAACGGTATTCGATTTTCTGCACATTCTAAGAAGGACTACTGTTTAGTTTACCCAGCAAAACTCTTTGAGGACATGAAGTCTGTGGAGCTATATGGACATACTTTTAAAGTACCAACACCCGTTGAAGAGTACCTAACGATACATTATACAGATTCTTGGAGAATTCCAGATCCTAATGATTTCGGAGGCAGAAACAAAGAATGGGGGTTTTTTAAAAAATGAGTATCACTGCTGAGATGTTTAAAGGAGAATTAACGCAGGAAATGTTAGAGATGATGCAAACGGAAGAAACGCATCGATATTGGTATCTTGAATCAGACGAATATATTCAAGTAGTTTCAAAGTATATGGCAGATCAAATAGATATACTGGGTAAGAACGTTTCTGTTTTAGAAGTAGGAAGTAGTCGAGGTTCCTTTTTAAAGGTTCTTAAAGAAACACATCCTTTTGTGGGTATAGAAGGTTCAAAGGTGGCTACAAAATTCGCTACACAGTTGTGGGGCAAAAGACCTAACACTAAGTTAATTCAATGTCGTTTTGAGAATTTTGAAAAACTAGAAGGTAAAGACGTTCGAGTAGACTTAGTTCTTTTCGCTAACTGCCTACTTTACTTGAAACCTGAATACGTTCTGAAGTTTATAAGTACCTTTTTGGAGAAGACAAAAGCAACGCATTTTATAATTTGTTCTTGTAGAGAGAAGATAACTGCGGAGTCTACGTATAAATGTTTATCTTACAAATACTTTCATGTGAACTTATTAGGTATGTCTACATTGGCGAAGAACCGTATTATACGTGTTTACAGTGCGGAGGAGATAGCAGATGAGCATTAAACATATTGTAGCTGTGTACTTGGATTGGGAGGTAGAAGGAATGCCGCTATCAGAAGAGTGGGTACGAGATCGAATGCCTTTGTTTAGTGCAACTACATTAAAAAGTTTATTAAATCAGTCGTTTAGTGATTTTGAGATACACTTGTTGTGCGGCAATAAGTATCGTAAGTTAACGGAATCTTTTCCATGGCATTCTCGAGTAAATCTTGTGTACGATAAAGGTAAGTCTTTTTTACAGGCATTGAACACTGATTACTTGGCTATAACGAGAATAGATTCAGATGACCTTTTTCATAAGGATGCTATGCAAGAAGTGGCAAAAGAAGTAATTTTATCCGATAGAATGGAATTCTTAATTTTTAGAAAGAATCTTTTATGGGATAGAATTACTGGAATGATAGGCAGGCATATAGCAACATCGCCTCCATTCTTTACTCATATATATCCAAAAGCTTTGTATAAGGATTGGGTTTACTTCCATGCAACTCACTTAGTTGACCATGGCAAAGCAGGGGGTCGTCGATCAGGTACAAAAGAGCTAGGGGTAAATCGAGTTTGTGTTGTTAAGCATTCTGAGAATATATCAATAGTACGACAACAGATAAAACGGACGTCTATCACAGGACCACAATTAGAAAAGTACAAAAGGCAAGGTAAGTTTGTTACTAACGATCCTTTAGAGATGAAAAAGATCTTAGCTGACTTTGCAGTGGAGGAACAAGATGTTTGAGTATCTAAAAGAGTGCGAAGATAAAAGAGCAAGAGGCGGCCTTCAAGACTATATAGGAAAATACCTGTATAATTTCATTGTAGTTAATGGTATTCAAACGGTAATTGAAACTGGAGTGTCTTGGGGATTTGCGTCTTGTTATTTTCTTGAGGCTGTGGCAAAGACAGACGGTACTTTAATGTCGATTGAAAATCGTTTGATGGCTAAAGAGCAGATGGTAGTTCCAGAAGAACTCTATTCGAGATGGGGAATTTACGAAAGAAGTAGTAAAATAGAGCTACCAAAGGTAATCGATAGTTTAGCTCAGGTAGACTTATTTTGGCATGACTCAGATCATTCGTATACGAATCAGTTATTCGAATATCGAACGGCAAAATTGAAAGCTAGATTTATTGGAAGTCATGATATACATAGAAGAGATCGATGTGCTTGGGATACTTTTAAAAATGAAACAGAACATCGGTTGATTACTGAGGATGATCAGTTTGGTTTATTGGAGGTGTTGATATGAGTAAAAAGAAAAATCGAAAAAAGACACTAGTTTATTTTCCGGGTGTGTGGGATATACTACACGTGGGGCATGTAACTATTTTAGAGAAGGCAAAAGAGCTAGGTGACATTTTGATTGTTGGAGTTCCTACAGACGAAGTAGTTTTTGAGGACAAAGGACGTTTTCCTATTATTTCTTGTGAGCATAGAATACGTATGCTGAAAGCTTTAAAATGCGTAGATGATGCAGTAGCGTATACTAGTTTAGAATTTGTACCCGCGTTGGTAAAGTTTAGTGCTGATATCTTAGTAGTAGGCGAGACTTGGGGGTCAGGCATACGACATACTGATGCGACTGCTTATATGACAACGAAGGGCGGTAGGGTAGTACAATTTGCATATACTCAGGGTGTATCATCGACAGCTATAAAGGAGAAGGTAATTGCACAAAATAGGACAGAGAAGTCGTAGAATGCAAATTGCAGGGAGTCCTAAAGATATGTTACTTCAACGAGAAGGGATTCATATGGTAAGAATGGAGCGTTTAGAAGCAAAGATAAGTTCGGTCTATACGCAAAATCATAGGATAACAGAGCTGTTAAATTCTGGATCGTGGCAAGGTTGCAGATGCTTTCTTGTAGCGGGAGGTCCTAGTTTGGTTGACTTTGATTTTCATATTTTGGATGGGGAGAAAACAATCGGTATTAATCGTATGCTTGAAAGGTATGATTTTACCTTATCGTATTCTATGGACGTTAAGTTGTGCGGGCAGTTAGAACAAAAGTTAATTGATAACTATGATAATTCAAAAGCGTTATCGAGATGGTATAATTTTCCAAATCCAAAGATATTTTTAACGCCTTTTTCGATGCATAACTTTGGAAAGGGTATTTATTTAGTGCGAAGACTTCTAGAGGATGTAATAAGCGTTAATTTGAATCAGGGAATATATGGAGGAACCAATTCTGGTTTTGGTGCTCTATCCTTAGCAATAGCTTTGGGCGCTAATCCAATTTATCTTTTGGGTTATGATATGCAGACCAGCGCCGAGCGAACACATTCTCATACAGGTTATCCAAAACAAAAGATAGCTAATTTGCAGATAAAGTTGAATAAATATAAAGAAGGTTTTGTACGATTTGCTCCTAGATTTGCAAAGCAAGGTATAAAGATAGAGACGTTAGTAAGATCAAAGGCATCTGAAACAGCGCTAACTTGTTTTCCAATTCGTAAACTTGATGAGGTATTGTGAAGATAAAAGTAGTATTTTTAAGTAGAACGGCATTAGCGGGGGCACCTTACGAAGTGATGCGCTGTCTGAATAAGTATACGGATCTTGAAGTTCGATGGGTAGCTTTAAAACGGGATTACGCTGATGGTAGAATTTTTCCTGCGGACTTGTTATGGTTTCGGGACTTCAAACAATGTTTAGAGGTAATAGGCGCCGCTCACATTCTTCATATTCATAATGAGCCTTTTCCATTACCTAAAATTTATCTTAAGAAAAAGAAAATAGTAGTTCAGGTGCACTCGGTTCCACGAAGGTCTTCTTACACTGATTTGGTAGCATTGTCTTCGTGTCGATGTACTTTAGAGCAGCCACTTCAAGAAAATGAGTATAAAGGGCTTATACCTTTACCTAATTTGATAGACCCTTTTACCTATCAACCAATTCCAAAGGCAAGACCAGATGGGAAGCCGATAGTAGTTTTCGCTCCTACAAATAGGTGGCCTAACCATGTTGCAGGTAGTAAAGCTAAGGACGCAGTTATTCAAATTATGAAAAAGTTACAGGATAGGCTGACTTTGGATATTTTTTCAACTTTGAGTTACGAAGAGAACTTAGCAAGAAAACAAAGAGCTGATATTCTAATAGACGATGTTGTGGGCGAAACGTTCCATAGAACTGCATTGGAGGCGTCTTGTTTCGCTTCGGCGGTACTTACGAGTCATAAGAATGGTGCTTGGATGTACACGACTTTAGATAATTTAGAATCGAATTTAACTAAGTTGAGTAACGATATGGAGTTAATAGCTAAGTTACAAGTCTGCAGTAGAGCGTGGTTGCTAAAGGAGTGGCATCCAGCAGCAAAAAGTCAGGCATTCGTTAAAGTTTATGAGCAGGTAATGGCAGGAGGTTAGGATGATCCAGATTACAAGCAAGGCTATCCACGATTTTTCAAGAATAAGTGTAGCGATGCAGACTTTAATCATGGAGGAGGAGAAGAGACACAAAGATTCTATAGCTTATCACGAAAGAATGCAAAAGAAATTTAGTACTTTAAACACAGCTATCGACAAGTTATTTTTAGACGTAGGTTATGATTCAAAAAGTAAACTAACAAACAAGGAGGAGAAAGATGCCTAAGTATTTAAATGGCTCTACACAAAGGATAGTAGTAGATGGAGCACCTATTGGCCCGGGGGAAAGCGTGGAGACTTTAGAGTTTCTCGACTTAACAAACACAGATGCTTATCCCGCAGGAGTTACTAAGGTTACGGATGCGCCAATGTACAATCCTATTATTCTTAGTCAGGAAGTAATAGGCGATACAACTATTGCAATTCCGCTGACGGACGATCTTGGTAACAAGGTTACTCGATATACAATTCATTTCTATGTAGAAACGGGCGAGCCCGTTATTACCTTTAGTTCCGCATCAAATCTTCCGGCATTAAAGTTGTACACGGGAGCAAAGTGGAACGTGCGAAGCTACGGTAGGATTATCAACGATATTCGAATAGCCGTAACGGGTATTGTATGGGTAATCGTTGAGAAGACGTAGCTGATAGGCGTGGTATAAACAAGGAGGTGGAGTATGGAACTTAGTTACGATGTCATCTTTGGTGCTGCAGGAATACTAGCGGTAGCGATACCGTTTGTAATTCAAGCATTGAAGAACTGGGTTAAACTTCCAAAGGAAGCGGCACCCGCTGTAGCTTTTTTGCTTGGTGCAGGGGCAGGAGCGGCAGCACATTACTTAGGATTGGTTCCTGTAATGACTCTGTTACAGTTACTGGGTGCGGGGGCTATCATTGGAGGTTCTTCTACAGGTTTGTACGACTTAAAGAAAATTTTTAAGCTGATGTAACCCAGTGCGTAGAAGTAAGGTTAGGTAGACGGAGGCAGCGAGGCAGTACAAGGCTACCTTTTATACTAAGACAGAGCTTAGTACGTTGTCTCCTCTACCCTAAGAAGGAGAGATACTATGAATATCTTTGCAATGATAGGAGCGGTTATTCAATTACTTTTTGTTGCTTTTAAAAGAAGATGCGAAAAGGATGCAGAGAAACAAAAAAAATTGAAGGAGGCGTACGATGAAATTGCTACCGGTATTAAGGAAAGGGATCCTTCGAAGATCACTGGTGGTTTTAATTCTGCTAACAACAGTTAATCTATGCGGTTGCGCAACTTGCATAATCAACCCGATAGAGAAAGTAGATATCTTTGACGTTCCAGTCGGTTCAAAGATCGTTAGACCGAATGGTGAGGAAATGCTAGTAGAGAAGCCTGGTTACTTTTTATCGGATTACTGGCTAAAGAAAGTGGCGAAGGCTTGGGTTCAATAATTTATTTTGTTTCATTTCATTTTTGCCCTTGTATTTTTACTAAATATCCTTATAATTAAAGTATAGGGGAAATCCAATAAGCAACAAAAAATTTAAAAGTTAAAAGGTTGATAAGACAGGTGTTATAAGTGGGATTAATGGGAAGCCCAAAAAAGTTAAAACAAAAAGAAACTAGAACAAATGCCATAGGTTCCTTCCAAGTCCTTTCTGGACGAAGTTGGGTTTCCCGCCTATGGCATTTAAACTAACGGAGGTGTAAGGTGGATACAAAAAAACTATTTGAAAAGTACGGCACAAAACTCCAAAAGGTTGCTTTCGTATTTTCAAGAAAAACAGGCTATCGGTTAGACAGAGAAGAGGTTCATCAAGAGTTCGCAGTAAGGCTCCTAGAACTAAACCAAAGATATCCAGATAAGGATGACAAGGATTTCGAAAAGGTTTTGAACTGGAGCCTTCATAATCTTGGATGTGATTTGTTAAAGAAGTTGTATAACTCACCCGTAATAACATTAAACGAAGAATTGAATTTAGTTAAAGAAGTGTTCGAACCTTCCTTTATATACTTTTTTAAGGAAGCAGGACTTTCAGTAATTCAAAATGCCAGGAGTAGAGAAATTTTTAGTTGGCTCGTAGATAATTTTGAAACCGTTGAAGACACAAGGGCGGTTAAGAATGCGGTAAGAAAAAGAACTGCACGAGTTAGTAAGCAAGATATTATCGAAGTGGTTGCTCGGGCTTTTAAAATACCAGTATGCGCAGCTGACTTTCATATTCGAATGATAAAAGAAGGATTGGCAGCGGTAAGAGTTTAGAGTTACAGAGGTTACCTGTTATAAATAAAAAGGAGGTGTAAGGTGGCTGAATCAATATTCGACAAGAAGATGAAAGACCCAAAGTTTAAGGCTGTTTATGATGAAGTGGCTAAAGAGGAGGCAAGTATGACAAAGAAACTTGAGCCAAGCAATTTCAGGATAAATTCAGATGGATGGAAATTAAAAGACTATGGCGATGTTACTTGCAAGGTTAACCCCAAAGGCGATGTAGCCGAATACGTGTCAGGTGTGTCTAAAGAATTGGTTGGGGAACAACTATTCACCTGGGATGCGGCGATGCGTGAGACCAAGAAAGCTGGAAAGCAAATGCCCACAAAGGATGAATGGGAAGAGCTGAAAGATGAAGTCGTTGGATGTGGGGTTTATCCGGGCTGCCTCAGCTACAGCGATGGTGCGCTGCACAGCAGAGGCGTCGCCGGCGACTACTGGAGTAGTACCCAGAGCAGTACTACCCGCGGGTACCTACTGACCTTCACCAACACGGGCAGCTACGTGAGCAGCGACAGTAAGGCCTTCGGCTTTAGTGTGCGTTGCCTCAGCGACAGACTTGAAGCGCCGGTGCTTAGCTTGGATGAGATAGCCGAAGAAATAAATAAAGAACCGTTACCCGATGCAGGTAAGAAATGGGAATATTCCATGAGAATAGCCGAAGCAATCATAAAAGTAATAGAGGTGAAACGTAATAAATAGTTCTTTAAAATGGGCAATGGGCAGAATAAACGGCGGAAACGCAATAAGGAGAGGTTGAAATGGAAAAAGAGATTTATTGTATTGTAGCCAATGATGCGAATGAATGGGAAGAAACGCTTAGAGTTAAAAGTTTGGAAACTGCTGAAAGCGATGTAAAAGAAATAATTCAACAATTTAACTCTACATTACGTCCAGGCGAAAAGGCAAGAAGATTAGTCTGTATTGTTGGAGAAAAAACGATAGAGATGAAAACTGCTGGAGACAAGATAAAAGACTTTCATGGTTTTCTTGGAGATTTAAGGCATGAACATGCTAATCCTTTTGGAAATGCTTGGTTGAGAACTAAATTTCCATTGTTAATGAAAGCGTATAATACATTGGTAGAAACAGGAGAAAGTAAGATGCTAAACAAATATGTTAGAGAATGCATTCAAAATGTAAGAGATATTCCTGATAAATTTCATTACCTTGAAAATGTAGACATAGTTGGTCTGTTTAAAGAAATGCCGTAGTAACGCCGGAGGTGCTTGATGAAAGTTAAAAGAATAAGCGCAATAAAATTAGCTGTCATGTTTCATGATATGTATGAACGTCTTGCACCTAAGTATGGTTATGAAACAAGAAAATATCGGGGGTGATTTATGAATAAATTCTGTCCATATTGCGGTCAACCTACAAATACTGGTGGTATGTGTTCTAATTGGCAATGCAATTCTTATTCTACACAAGAAAGTACAATCACAGAGAACGGTGCAATATCTCAAAAAAATAAAATAGATGAGAGGTTGTGTCCCTTTCAAGCCAGACATAAAGACGGAACGATTGATGTCTTCTGCGTTAAAGAGAAGTGTATGGCATGGGGTACTTGGACAAGGCATGGTGCTTATAGAGATGAGATTGAAATTACGGGATGTTATTTAATAAAAAGTGGGGAATAATGTCAAAAGTGCACAAGATAAGACCAATATTAGCAAGGCTATATTATCAACATAATCCTAAGTTTACAATAAAGCAGAATAGGGTTCTCATTGACTACGCTCTTGATTCCATAGCTGAAATAATTAAGGCAGAAAAGACGAAAGTTAAATCTCCTAATCGTGAGCCATATCATTACGGATGGGATAAATGTTGTGATTACATAGCGAAAATGGTAAGGGGGAATAAATGAGAAAATGTAATTTATGTGAATTGTGCGTCAGAGAATATAGTGAATGTATGAATGACCATGAAAATTTACCCAATATAGTTTATGGTGATTGTGGAGATGGTATTCAGGATAGCGTTTTAGAGTGTGATTGGTTTATGGGGAAACACGAACCAGTAGACCAGTATCAAGGAGACCCAAATATATCATGAAATGCTCTTACTGCGGAAAACGTACAAGTGATATGGTAAACCATTTGAGAAAGAGTAACCGTTGTTCACGGGAACACGCAGGAAAACTTAATTTACAATTTAAACATATTTTAGTAGAACACAAAAAGGTCTGTGATTTTTTTAAAGTAAAGGAGTCTCAAAGAGAAGTGAGGGTGCTTGATGAAAGTTAAAGACTTGGTAGACCTGAAAGGCTGTTATTCGGCTTATGACGTTGGGGAGCTTGAAGTGCCGGTGCTTAGCGTAGATGAGATTTCTGAAATTATATCAAAAAGTGAGCTTACAAGATTAGCCCTTTTAAAATGGACTGAGAGAAGTTCATCTGCAATAGAATTTGATAAAAAAATAAAGACTATTGCCGAAGCAATCATAAAAGCAAGAGAGGAAAAACGTAAATAAGAAAACCTATTGTTATCATTTAAAGCATGAAATGTGAATAAGGATTATTTTTAGAAAAAAATGAC
>Ga0114918_10003361_pt1 | contig 14139 bp, 20 predicted proteins | sample LantaG_FD_87015 | JGI IMG/M metagenome (GOLD analysis project Ga0114918, IMG submission 87015) | Deep subsurface microbial communities from Baltic Sea to uncover new lineages of life (NeLLi) - Landsort_02402 metaG | ecosystem: Environmental > Aquatic > Marine > Oceanic > Sediment | place...
GAGTCGAACCCTCACAAAAATCCGGGTAGAAACCGGATGCCCTGTCCGTTAGGCTACGGGGGATCTGGCTCAGGGGGTGGGACTCGAACCCACAGGGCCAAAAGGCAACGGATTAACAGTCCGACCCGCTCCCAATTACGGTCTACCCCTGATCGCTCTTATTCGATTATGAATTCTTGTGTGCTCCCCAGGGCTCGTCAACTCAGATACCCTATCCGTTGGGTCACGCCGGAATACTGGGGCATTCGGAGAGGATCGAACTCTCGCCCGCAGACTCACAATCTGCTATGCTTCCTTTACACTACGAATACCATACGTAGAGAATTTCCTGGGTGGAAAGGTTGGTGGGCACAGGCCCATGTTCACCGTCACTTGCCACCCGCTCGTTCTCTTAGAGAACCGGGGCGTTGTGACTTGAACCAAATGCCTGTGTATAAGACAGGTGACTTATTCGTCTGGCAACACCCCGTTTTGGCCCTACAAGGGTTTTCTCTCCCCCATAGGATAGGACGACAGGTAAATGTCGTCTGCGATTTCGCACTTGCGCTCGCGTTCGACACAAACCTCGCGTTCCTATTGGCGGGACCACGGGGAATCGAACCCCGGCCTTGGCATCGACAGTGCCATATTCTAGCCGCTGAACTATGGTCCCATTGCTCTGGTCGGGATGACAGGAATCGAACCTGCGACCCCCTGCTCCCAAAGCAGGTGTGCTACCAATCTGCACTACATCCCGTTTGATAGGGATGACGGGACTCGAACCCGCAATCTTCGGCTTGAAAGGCCGATGAGTTGACCAATTACTCAACATCCCCGTAATTCGTGATGGTGACCCGAGGAAGAGTTGAACTTCCGTTGAACTACCGGGCCTTCTCAGTTGCTTCGAGCATGATGGTCGAGGCTCTCGAAGCGCACGGATAGCGTTTGACCTCATTACGGCCATTATCAGGCTCATTATGTCGGCTATCGCTACCATTACTCTGTCCACGAATACGGGTTTCTTTATCGTTCTACGCCTTGTTGTGAGCGTCTTGCCTTATAGCGGGAGTCGGATTTGAACCGACGACCTGCTGCTTATGAGACAGCCGAGCACTCCAGGCTGCTCCACCCCGCTTCAAATTCTAAAAAAATGAGGTTGTCGCAGAGACATAGTGTCCCTGCAAGACAACCTCACAACATCCTATTTATACCAGTTCTTCAAAAAACGTCAACGGAGTTCGAATATTCTTTTCTACTCTGGCTTCGATAGCCTGTCGTCAAGGGCCTTGATTCGAGAGTCCATACCCTCTACGACGCCATTCAGCCACGCGATTGATTCTGAGTGATTGGAGGACAGGTCGGCATAGCTCTTCACGCCATCAACCATCGCTTTAAGGCCATTCTCTACTCTCTCCATCGCGCCCATGAACCTAGTATTGTTTCCAAGCCCTGGCGAGCCGACGCCCTTTTCGATTATGTCTTGATCGGGCTGCATCGCGTTGACGATGGGGACAATGGTATCGAGCAAGTTTTTGAGGGCCAACTGCCGCTTGTTGGTCTGCGACAAGGCATCTTCAAGAGACTTGATTCTCGCTTCAAGTTCTAACATGGTCAATCCTCCTTCTTTCTTGGGAAATCACACTTTAGTGCGCTGTAGACCCTTAATCGCTTCTCGGACAGAAAGTTCAACTCCGGCAATGTCTCTATCCTGTCAACGAAATCCAGCACAATCGGCTTCTTCTTCTCATCGCACCATCTCGTGGTACGGCCAACGGGCTGAGTCACGTCTCCTGCCGGTGTAGCCAAGACGAGAACGTCAATAGCAGGGATATCGAGGGCCTCCTTTGCCATCTGGAATGTGGCGAGGATAAGATCGCATATCTCACTGTCTTCGAGATCCGACTCCTTCATGCCACCGACGTATCTTCCGATGCTGGGAAGTGGTGTACTCTGGGTCCGCTCCCACTGGAACTTGACTTCCTCTTCGAGGTCATCCAGATGAGGACGCCTGTGAGACAAAAGCAGGATCTTGCGCTCCTTCGCGAGTGCTTGTACGAGATATTTCGCTATTTTTACCGTCCGGTGCTTCATTACAGAAAGATCAGTAATGAGTTTCGCGAGATTTAGTCTTTGCTTCTCGCCCTGCCCCATCCGGTACTTACGGGCATTAGGGACCACAGTCTTTATCATAACTCGGTAGATGTCTGGCTTCATCTCCTGGCCCTGAGCCGAAGCCATGACACGGCCCATGTGCCATTTGAACACGTCGTCGAGTCCGTCGCCCCGCCAAGGCGTAGCCGATAGACCAAGACGGATAGCAGCCGGGAACTTCTCAATGGCGAATCGCCACTTAGGAGCAGAAATTCGGTGGCAATTATGGACCAGAAATCCATTTGCAACGAAGTTGTGATTCCCTTCAACTTCGATGTCGTACACGGGCTCCCCACGATGATGCCCTTCTTCTATCCCCGAAACCAGAAGGGAACTTGTACTCCATGCTTGGGATGGAGAACCTTTTGAATCTATTGACCCATAAGATTGAGTCTTCGACCCTAAGCCTCGCAACAAAATGTCCCCTTGCAGTCTTGTCCCGCTCCGGCGAAAAGCCAATCCCTCGAAAAAACTCGCACAACACCTCGACATCTTCTTCGCAAAAGCCCTCAGTGTGGAACACGATTCCCCCACGAGAGATTGATCCATCGTCCATGTACCACCAAGCCAACCCCTCATCTGAGACCCTGCGAAGCCAGTCGGTTGAAATGCGCTTTGGACTTCCAACGACGGAAACGACATCGGATAGCCCGGGATGGCAAACACCGCATCCACGGCAACTCCATTCACCAAATCCAGCATTTTTCTGCTTTTTCGTTTCGATTCCAAGCCCGATAAGCCGTGAAGCCTTGTATTCTGCCCATTGCCGCTGAACCCACCCATGCGTGAACAAAACTCTCGGATTCGCCGTGAGGTGTGGCCTAATAACGGATGAATCACCAAGAAGCGTTCCATAAAGAAGCCCGAGAACATCTTCACCAATCGCATCCCTTTTAGAGCGACATGCGTTGTGGCCCGGAAGGCATTTTGCCCATCTTGGCTCCCTAAGCCTTGTACTCTCGAAACTTCTTGGCAGTTGAACTCTCTGTCCACATCCACAGGCACAGAAAGGGGCTTCTCTCTCAAGCAGTTTACGCCTTCCCTCCCTGTCGAGTTTCGGTCTGCACCGAACCGCGTGGTGTGGGACGAATCTTCGCTCTCTACCCCTACTATCGAGTCTTGCGAATTGCTCCCCGCAACCACAAGCGCAGGAGACAATATCTTCATCCCCTTCCTGAGATTTTGAGCCGCGACCCACCCGTTCACCGTCAGAAACAAGTGTTCCAGGGTACACCGAATCCTGTAGTTCCCAGCCTTGACTACCAGCGTTTGTCTCTCTCCTCTTGGAATCCATCGAATAATCCTCCTGTATTCCCACCTCAACAGAGCCTCATCGAATGATAGCACTAAGGTGGGTTTTATGGAAGGAAAATCCTCTATCTTCACTTTTCCCTTGTCCGTTATGACTTCAGAGTCACCGCTGATACATTCGTCGCTTACGACGACTCCAAACGAATTGAACAGTTCCGGGGGGTACTCGCGCTCCCCTACCAATGACTGGATCATGCAGATGGTAATTGGATGATCGTAGTCGCAGTGGTCTTGCTGGATGTGCCCTATGTCGTCAATTGGGATTCCAAGAAATTCGTTGATCCGCTTCTTCCATTGGCCAACAAGGAATCCCTTGTGGACAAGCACGATAGCCCGCTGTCGCCAGTGTGAAATGAGTTTAAGGGCAACCACCGTCTTACCTGTTCCGCACGGCATACGAACTATTCCAGACGGCTCACCGCGACCGAGAACCTCTTCAATCACCGGAATCTGCTTGTCTCGGAGGGTGCCATTGAATGTGAAGTCAACCGGGTCCGTCCTGACCATGCAATCGCTTGCAGGGCCAAAGAACTTGCGCCCGAATTCACGAGGAACCTCAATGTACCCGTCGCCCTCCCGCCAACATTCGAGCCTGACGGGCTCTGAAAAGCCAAAGGTGTCGCTGACCGAGGAGACCAAGGTCAGCAACGCCTTTAACTCTTCCACTCTCTCCAACGATAGTTCGTCAAGAGAGATTCGATACATCCCATGAATTTCACGCATTTAGAACGCCACGGCTGTATCTTCCTGGGGACCGCCCGCAAATAGTTCCGACATCGAAGGCTCGACCTGCTCGGCCAAAGCCTGTAGGTCTTCCATGGACATCGGTGCGAGCATCTCGGGGAAATTCGGAGGTGTGCATAATTCCTCTCCGTACTTCTCGATCAGATCCTCTATCGGGGTTTTGTCCAAGAAGTTCCAATCGTCTCCGATTGAAGCAGACTTTTCTCCGGCGCGGAACACATTGTACTTGCAGCCTACGAGACCGCTCCTGATGTTCGCGTGGTTGCGGAAGACTGCGAGTGAATCTTTGCGAGCAATCATCAGCAAAGGCGTGTCCTTGTGCGTAACGTCGCTCCTGTCGGTCCACTCGTTGTGGTCGATGATTTTGTAGGCCCCGGCGTAGTATCGCCAGAACTTCTTGATCTTGTCGGACAGCTTGCAGATAGGGCAATATGCGTACCCTTCGAGGCCCCGAACGCAAGTACACCAGTTACGCCAGTTCCCGTCGATCTTCAACTGGTGCTCCCAAAAACAGAATGGCGGATCGCTCACGAAGGTGGCTTCCAGATTCTTCTTCGGCGGCAACCATAGCCGTCGCAATCCAGACTCCAACTTGGTCTTCTGTTCCTTTCTGATCCTCGTCTTTTCCTCTTCCCGGTCAAGCCCCTCATAACTTTGTTCAAACCAACTCATTCGCGTCTCCTTTCTGTCCTCTTCTCTGCCCTCTGGGGCAACTGTCGAGGAACTATGCGAACATAAAATGGGCTTTTTCTCTATATGATTACACCCTTGAATTGGCTTTTTGTCAACGGAAAGTAAAAAAAATGTAGGACTTAAAACGGAACGTCTTCTTCGATTTCCTCTTCGTCCGCTTCGCCCTCATCGAATTTCATCTTGTCAAGATCCCAGTCAACCATGAACTCAACTCTTACGCCCTCTCTATTCTTCAGGCATCTAATCTTCATTTGCCTGTTACGCTCCATGTCCTCATCGCGAACCAGGGAAATTACAACGTCGCTTGTCTGCCCGATAGCATCGGTGAAGCCAATGTCCTCTGCTTCCCCCTGACCGCCTTTCTTCGCCGCGCTTCGATTGAACTGAGAAGTTAAAACGATAGGGATTTTACGACGTGACGCGACACGTTTCAGCCTTCTGATAACCTTAGTTGTAGCAGCCCACAGATCCGCTTTCTTGTCCTCTTCGAGAAGATAGAACCCGTCCACGAATAGAATGGATGGATTAAGACCGTCGATGTATGCGTCTATGTCGTTTACCTTCTCTACAAGGTCTGCACCGATGACGTGAATAGGTCTATTTCGGCCCTTGATGTATTCTACGGCTTCAGCGATTTTAGGCTCTTGTAGGTCACCCAGGCGTCCCATACGGAAGTCTGAGTATGATAGTTTGGCAACCATAGCGAAGAACCGCTTGCGAATCTGCGTCGGGTCCATTTCCAGCGAGATAAAGAGAGAACGCTCGTCCTGTTCCCATGATCGCTTCAAGAACAATGTTTCGAGCCAGGTATTATGGACCACAAGATTAGCCGCTACAAATAAATGCGTCTCTGGAATAGTCAAATCATACATCTGCTTCACGCCACATCGCTCTATGCTTTTAACGTCAACAAAAGCAATATCTTCAGACACCATCCACGCTATTTCAGATAGAAGACCACCTGCGGTCTCTATAAGTGCCCTCAACGCCTTCCTGCCAACAGACCTTTTCCCATTTTTATCGACGAAATCTCGTATCCCAATTTGACGCGGATTCCGGCCAAGTGCCCTCGCTGTATCCGCGAACAATCCCTTTCTTTCTCCAACGCAACAATCCCATTTCCTGTATTTTTCAGCGGCACTATAAATCAAATCTACCATCTCATCCGTAACTGGCACATTGTCCGTATTCGGGTTCTCTGGGTCTTTCAATTCGCGTAAAGCATCGCCCTTCTCTCCAGGCATTGGAGCCATCAAGTTGCGAAATCTACCCCGCGTCCACGACTCCACTCGAAGTTCCCATGAATCAAAAGCCTTACCTTCGCAAGTTACTGGCTTGTACCGCTTCCTCGCCACTACCCCAAACCTGAGCAATAAATGTTGCAAATCGTCTATCAATCCCTCTGACCCTAAGCCGACACATCCATCTTTTCCACCATCACCCCACCAGAATACCCACATGAATCTCGCTAACTGATCGTTCGGGAGCGAGAATACCGATTCTGGGACTCTCTTTTCAACCGACTTCACCAATCCGGCCCCAAACTCATGCAATATATCGCGAGCTATCTTCTGAGGGACTAAATCATAGTCATATCCACTTCTCGGCTTAACTTCCAAGCCTCGTTTTTCGGCAGCATCCCGTACGAAATCTACATACTTTTCTTCGCTTGTCGAAAAGCCAACGTGATGCCCCGTTAATGAGCCCTCAGACAATAGCACAGCCAATAAATCAATCTTTGCTTCATCACGCCGCACTGGCTCCTCTGGCTCAGGGATCCTCGCAACGGCTACAACGCAATCGCCAACACCAAGCGCATCAAGCCTAACATTCCCACCACTCGTCAACATCGGATGCTCTGGAGTTGCCGCCAAATCATGCCCAAGCCTTGTCTTAATCCTAATCCCTTCCTTCTCTCCTGTTTGAATCCAATGGCTTGGCGTAGTACTTCTCACAAATGGCTTCTTCGTATCGAAGGTCAACACATTTTCTCGCGCCTCTATCATCTTCTCGACCGGAGTTCTAATTCCAGTCTTAGGATTTACCAACAATGTGCCTTCTGCTACACATTTTCCGACGCCAAGTCGAGCGACCACGGTTATGATCTCGCCAGGATGAAACCCACCTGTCACTCGATCAAGAGTGAGCCATCCCGTGCTTATTCCGTCTACTCCCTGACATATCTTGGCGTTTTCGTACTCGGCAATAACATCTGCGGCACTACCTACAATGTCAACTACGCCTTCCTCCCGGCCTAATTCCTCCGACACATCGCGCATCGCCTCGACGTAATGACCAACGAGGTCTCTCAGTTCGTGAACTTTATTGACCTCTGTCCCCATCTCGTAGGCATGAACGAGCATCATCCGCCTAATAGCCGTTTTCCACACGAGTTTCGCGTAATATTCAGCATTAACTACTGAATACATGTCGTCGAATAACTCTGCTATTACGACCGCACCACCGACATTTTCAAGGGTATGATTTCGCTCAAATGCGTCATGGAGGGTAATAATATCGAGCGGGCCTCGTTCTATCTGCTCGTTCATCGTATCCCATAAAATACGATGAGCATTGCTATAGAAATACTCGCTCTTTACAAACTTCTTGACCGCGCCAATGCAGGACGAGTCTTGAAGGCAGGCACCGAGAACCGCTCTTTCGGCCTCGATGTTCTTCGGAACAGGAATACGTTCTCCTGATGCGCCTTTAAGCATTATTCATCGCCAAAAATCTGACTTAGGACATCTCTTTTGTCCTTTCGCCAATCGCCATCGAAACGCACCGGGAACATGCACTCTCCCATGATGGCAAGAAGACCATCACCATATTCAACGGCCAATTCTTTGATCGGAAGGTTCGTGATGCAGATCGTAGATTTCTTCGCGGCAGTACGCTTACGCACTACCTTCTCGATGTAAGAAACTCCCCATCCTGACTTGTCTGAATGCGACCCGCCCAATTCGTCAAGAGTCAGAATGTCAACCTTGCTGATTCTTCCGGCGATTGTGTCATCAGCGTCGAATCGCTCTCTACCGATCACGGCGTCGGCAAGATCCATCGCAGAGATGTAGAACGCAGTCCCTCGCCTCTTCACCACTTCCTTCATAAGAATGCAGGCAGCGGCAGTCTTGCCGGAAGAGTATTCCCCGTGGAAAAGAAGGCCCCTGCCCTCGAAGACGTGCTCTTGGATGCTGTCGATGAATCGCGCAAGAACACGTTTCTGGATAATTCCGTCTGGAATTAGATCGAACTGAGCCCGCCAATGGAGTTCGCCAATGCCCATGCGCTCCATGTCACGCTCGTCAAGTTCTCTCGCAACGTCTTTTTCAATGTGCCTTTTCACGGCTTGAATAGGTCTCCCCATCCCTTAGTAGGACTCGCGACATCCTGCTTCGATGAGAATTTGGATGATCGGTGTCCCCTCGTCGTAATTCCAGTCCCCGCCAGTGCGGCTCCCATCAGGTCATTCCGCAAAGTAAAGATTGCATAGAATGACGTGAAGTCAGATTGCGCGACATTGGGCCACTTCTGCCGGATCGCTGACCAGTCTTCAACGGCAACGTCGATGATCAGTTTGGCTTTTTCTTCGCCGTACTCGTCCAGAATCTTCTTGAGGTTGCCCCATTCACGCTGAACTGGCTTGAGCGGCACTTCCATCCGGGGCCACTTCTCTTGGGACTTCGCCCGGTAGTAGGCCCACAGACTCCACTCACGAGACGGCATCTTCTTCCCAGAACCCTTCTTTTTCCCTACCTTCGGAGAAAACTCACCATCCCCATCAACTTCATCCCACCAACGGTCAAATTGAATGTCTTCCGTGCAATCGCTTGCACCGGGCGAAACCACTGGCCCCTCCACCGGCGGCGTAAACGATTCGGTCGGAATAGGCAATAGCGCGGTTGCGCCTTCCTCCGTAGGAGGAAGTAATTTATCTACTTCCCCTTTATCTACTTTGTGAGACAATTTTGTCACACCCCCCTGTGACAATTTTGTCACACCCTCCCCTTGAGGTGAGACAATTTTGTCACAACCTAAAATTTCCCTAATGTCTGAATAGAAGGTGGAGATTTTGTTGCCCCACACTTCTGACGGCTCGGAAATGCGGACAAGATTCGTGTCCCCTGGGCGACCAGTTATTTTGACAAGACCAGCTTCCTTCAACTCGATGATATGCCTGTTCACCGTCCTTCGGTCACCACCTCTGAGTTTCGCCAGGGAAGTCTGGCTATGCCAGCCATCCTTGATCTTATCCCCGAGAACCCACAGCAACGCATAGGTTCTGAAAGCACCGTCTGATATCTTTTTGTCGATGATTGATGGGCCGTATAGCATCGCGAATGGACCTCCGGTTAATGATCCTTGGATTTCAACCTTCTCTGCTACCACAGATCCCTCCAGCACCATAAAAAAAAGAGAACCGGCAATGAGCCAGTTCTCTCTTGTTTATCAGGGGCTCCACGGGGCTGGTGAGGGCCAGAGCCCCCGCATTGCCCCCTGCTAACAAACTCAGTCGGCAAACTGAGCCCGTTTTTTTTATTATCAACGACGCTCACCAGAAACACCTTCCCGGCACAGGACGGTTGCCAGACCGCCTCAGTAGATACTTATATAATATGAATGGTGTACCGAAATATCAACTAAAACGCCTCGGTAGGCTTTACCCTTATACCGCCATCCTTGCCAAACGTCAACACGAAATTGACGTAAATTTATATTGTGTAAGCACATACGACATCTTGTTTTGCAAGACACCCATGAACACTACATCATGGGATCTTGATTCTCGCTTTCGGCGGCCTGTGCAAGCGCACTTACCGCGTCGTCGAATGTTTTTACCCACTTTTCTTTGACACTGGACTCGATCGCGACCTTGATGACTTCAGGGTCAAGTTGACCGAGCACTTCCGCGCCGAAATTCTCGCAGAACTCGATGGCAAGTTTCTCGACAACCGACCGGAACATGACATCCATGAGGTTCATGCGGGTGAATTGGTCCATTAACGTGCTGGCGGTGGCCCTGGCATGGACGTGGAGTGTGTCTTCTTCTGCGTCGTACTCACTACTGATGAGTATTTCCCCAGCAACGGTCCCGGGTTGCTTTGGGTCGCAGTAGTTCCAGTATGCCTCGGTCTTGATGCACTCCGAGCAGTTGCAGTCCCTTGCGTCGTAGGCCGCCGATTCCGGCGATTCTATCCCGCAGGCCGATTCGTTCTTCTCGTTTGGTCTAAAGTGGATCAAGTCTTTGCTCATGATGGAATCCCCTCCGTCCACTGGAACTCGGCCTTGGCCTTGTCCACATAGTCGTCCTCGCATATGGTCCTGAAGATTTGTTCAAGATACCACTGCTTGTGATGCACTCCGTCGGTCGTGAGGCCCTTCATAACCAACTTTACCAGTTCCTCGCGATCACCCATCGTACTCCTCTTTCCGTATTTCCTCTTCAACTTGCTCACGAGTTACTTTTCCGCTCTTAATGGCGTCTGAAATCAAGTTCCAAAATCCCATGCTTCGGTTGAAGCATTCCCGACAGAAATGTAGGTCCGGCTCCCCGGGACATCCATTTTCAGCGGCTATCATGGTGTACTCAGGGTTAGATTCATTCCCGCACTCTTTGCACAATGGTATCACTTAATAACCTCAACCACCTTACCGAGGACGGTCTTGGTCCATCCGTTGATGTCGCCCTTGTTGTTCCCGATCTGGACCCCGCGCTTCTTGTCCTTGGCCTTCACGAGGTGCGTGTAGTAGCGACCGTTCACCTTGCAATATACGATGTCGCCCTTCTTGCAGTCTTCAAGTTTACATGGCGCGAGACGGTGCTCTTGTCGGCTCTTGATGAGCGGGACCATGCTGTTCCCGTGTTCAACGGTGATGAATGTCTCACCCGCCTGTAATCGTTCCGCTTTGTTCACTGATTAGTGTCCTTTCTTCCGTTATTTTCTCGCATTTGAGGCAGTATTTGACTTCACTGTGAATGTGCCCTGGAGCCCATTCTTTCGGCACGAATTCACTTATTTTCTCGTGCTCGCAGGCAGCCTGGAAGTCCTCGATCTCTTTCTTGTGCCTCTCGCGCATGACTTTCATACTTTCGTTATTTTCCGGGAAGACACTGACCGCTTCCTCAACGATCAGATACACCCACTCAAGAGTGCGTATCTCGCTGTTCTTCGTCCCGTTGTCGAACCTGAACTTACTATCAGGCAGAAATGTCGCGATCCACTTCTGGCTGAATGGTTCTCCTATTCTTGTTATGCAACAGGGCGATTTGCCGCTTTTTGATATGAGACCGTGATCGACGCCATCTACGATAATCCTAAAGTCATCATTCAATCGCTTAAATTTGACTTCTCTCATCCGATCACCCTTTCGAGAAGGTAGCACCCGGAAAACCCGTGAAGCCAGACCACTGCCGTGTGTCCGCTAAGAATCTCAGCCGAATGCCTCACCGTCGTCTCTACCCTCTCACCGAGATCCTTCACGACAGTTACCGCTGAACCGACAGGATGTCTCTTATTGAAGGCGTCTACCTTGGACTGCATGACTTCCTGCGAATCGCTCATTTGTTCTTCTCCAGGTGCTCGTGAATTGCCTTCAGTGCGATTTCAAGGGCCGATTCAGGCCCAAACCTAATAACGCTCGACTCAGACCCGTCAATCTCTCGGATAACTAGTCCGTTGCCTCTGGCAAACTCAGACAAACGGCTATCACGAAAATCTACGAGGGCGTCCTCGATTGCCTTCCTGCCAATCTCAAGAAGTTCTTTGTCACCTGCAAGTTCGAGAAGATCCATCATAAAATCCATAAATCGGTCAGCATCACCACGTTATCTCTACATTTGTCGGATCAACGTAGTACATCCTGATAGGTTCAGTCCTTTAACTCGACAAAATGTGTATCATCCGCCCATGAATCGAATCCTTTAATTGTAATGAACGGAAGAAGTTCAAAATTAAGATTAACGCCGCCTATTTTCGGATCATCGTGAACTCTACGCACGTTATTCCCATTAAGGGCGTGAAGAGAGTCCAGCACAGAATAAAAGCATATGTTCGTCTTTTCGCACTTCTTTAATGCTATCGTCAAAGATTCCCATGCCTTCTGTTGTTCGGGATTTAATTCCAACTCCTCTGTTCTGCGGCGACTATCCAAGATGGCTTCTCCTTGCAGTGTGTTTCCGCATGATTGCGATTGTTGCGGCCCAGATCCTCACCAACGGTCACCGTCTTCTTTTCGTCCAAGGGTGCGCTGCAACTTCGCAACCCTTTTTTCGAATAATCTTTCACCAATAGCCTGCTGTTCCTCGAAACACAGCAATACCCACCAACCAGGGCGTACTGGGGTAAAGTCGAATCCGAGTATTCGTTTCAACTTGATACCTTGAAATACCGAGATACCCCCAGTATCTGCGATCACCCTACCAGCCCTCGTAATTCGATCAACCTTACCTGTGAATACCCTTTTGCCGCCCTCGCTATAACTGAAACGCACTAATTGAGTCATGGTTCACTCCTGAATTTGCCCGAGAGCCTTCCTGACGCGAAGAATGAACTTCAGAAATCCATTACGGAAGTCACATTTCGTGCAGCCGACGTAGGAGTTGTCATCGTAGTATTCCAACTCACCTGTCTCGCATTTCGGGCAATTTACGATCTTCTTTTTCATGCCACCCCTCTTATACCGATAAAACCAGCAATGTCATCAGCGTCACCCGGTTATCGCTGATTTCACCGAATTATCTGGTGCCCACAGATTGGACACTCAAGAACGTCTACGCCAACGCTCACTGGTCCATTCTCAACAGACAAGCCTATCTTCCTGACCTTGTAGTAGACCATCGTTTCGTTGGTTAGAGGATCCGGCGAACAGTCGCCACATGCGATGTAGCCGAGACCAGATCCGCGAACTTGACGAGTACAGCCTCCATAGCCGCCAAGGGGCTCAGTCCCGTCACCCCTACGGTACTTCTCAAGAACTATAGGCACTTCCTTCTCTCCTAAGAGATATGGCATCGCTTCTGGCCAAAACCCGTCGATGTCAGCCTGAAGATAGTTGGTTGACATCGAGAGAGCAATCGAGCCAATCACCCTCGTAAACTCTTCTATGGACTTCGGATTCTGCTTCTCAATCTCTTTCGCAAGAATGAGGGTATCGTCCCAGTAAAACTGGTTCACGAGATGACATGGTCTCCACAGAAGGACGAGTATCCGCGCAATTGGGTGGTCCATGCACGGCTTAATGTCCTTGTTAGTGAAAACCGTAGGATGAACCTTGACCGGAAATTCAGATAATGCGCTCATTATGGATTATGTCCTTTCACGACGCTAAAATTTGCCTTGTCCTATTGATCGAACACTCCATAAACAAACGCGCCGTCCTTGTAGAGACTGACGTTAAGCCTGGAACGGTAGATTTCCGCTCGAACCTTGTCCCGATCCCCGGTCGCAAGAACGACAGCTCGCCCTCCGACGTAGTGCCAGTCAACGGGCTCTCCGGTGGCCCCGGCAATCTGCTTCACGAAACGCTCAATGACATTGGCGTCACCGCCCGTGACTACTGCCACGCATCTTCCACTTTTCAAGATGTCCGGGTCGCAATCGCACGGATTCGTTTCACTTGAACTCATGTGTACCGTCCTATCTGACGAATAAAGTTGCAGGCCCCACCTAAGAGAGCCTTCCGCTTCTCAGGATCGCCCAGAATCTTCTTGATATCAACCCGCTTTATGGACCTCCGTTTGATCATTTTCTGTTCTTCCTACGGGATTTCCGCGTGTTCTTCCGCCTCTTTCGGTCTTTCTTCCATTGCTCCGGGTCAGCCTTCTTTTTCGACAGAGATGGCACTTCATCAACTGGCATTGGGCCGTCAACATTTGCCTGACTTCCTTCCATGTTGGCATGCTTGTAGTGGTCTGCCTCGATTCCAAGGCACCGCCCACAGACGTTGGCCTCTGGAAAGGGATTGTGGTCCCAATACGGCAATCCGCATAGCGCACAAATCAGCCGATGTCTCGGTATCTTTTCCATCGTCATTCCCACCCCAAGACCCAGAGCCACGGGTTCATATCCCACCCGAACTTACGCTTCTTATTCATCTTGTCCCATATCTTGCGGTAGTCATCACGGCTATCTGCGCCTTCTGACTTGGCATCTTCCTCGGTGATGTCCTGAACACGCTCAATCCGAGTCTCGACCAATGGCAGTAGCATGCGGGTCGCCCACTTGGGCTGAAAAATGCTTGGCCGCCACTTCCCGGTGTCGA
>Ga0114918_10003362_pt1 | contig 14136 bp, 12 predicted proteins | sample LantaG_FD_87015 | JGI IMG/M metagenome (GOLD analysis project Ga0114918, IMG submission 87015) | Deep subsurface microbial communities from Baltic Sea to uncover new lineages of life (NeLLi) - Landsort_02402 metaG | ecosystem: Environmental > Aquatic > Marine > Oceanic > Sediment | place...
TCAAATCAAAAACAAAGAAAGAAATCAAAGAGTTATCTATTAAACACTATGAAGAAATGACTGGTAAAAAATGGTCAGAAAAGAAATAAAAACAAAAAAAAAAAAAAAAAAAAATGAAAACACAAGAAAAAAAAAAAAAAAAAAAAAAAACCCCAAAAAAAAAACGCGCTTACCTGGTCCCCGACCTCGCAGGGGCCGACCGGGCCGATCTGGAACTCCCACTGGCCGGGCATGACCTCGGCGTTGATGCCGGAGATGACGAGGCCGGCCTTGATGCAGGCGTCCTGTTGTTTGTTGGTGTTGGAGGTTTTCGGGGTTCGGGGAACAGAAAGGTGGAGAAGAGGGGTGAGAGAATGAGAGAATGAAAAAAACAAAATCCTCTCTCTTCACACAACTCCGCCGTTCCGTGGCCAAATCGTCGAACCAAGCGTGATCCCCCCTCCTCCTCCTCCCCTCTCTTCCTCACCATGTGCGCCTCGGCCAGGGGCCTCCCGTACACGGACGTCGAGCCCACGCCGCAGTAGAAGGGGCCCTGAGGGGCGGGGTACCCTCCCTGCGGCCAGCCGTAGACGTTGCCGCTGTTGGTCAGCATCGTGTACTCCTGCTCGAAGCCGTAGAGCGGGGCCTCGGCGACGACCTGAATGTTTGTCAAGGAGAAGGGAGAAAAGGACGGGAGGGGGAGGGAGAGAAAGAGAGGAAGAAGGCGGATCGAGCAAAAGAAGAAGCGAAAGAAATGATGAAGAAAATCAAAACTTTTCAAAAAAAGAGAAAAAAAAAACTTTCTCACCGCCGAGTCGATGAGCGCCGCGAGCGCCGCCCTGGTGTTGGTCGGGTGCGGCGTCGAGTCCGGGTTCAGCACCTCGCACATCACCAGCACGTCCTGCCCGCCGCGGATGGGGTCCGGGTAGATCGCGACCGGGTTCAGGATGCAGTCCGAGTTGTTCCCCTCGGCCTGGCCCGTCGACGAGCCGTCGAAGGACCAGTCCGGGAAGTCGCGCGGGTTGCCGCTGGTGACGGGCTTCTGGATGACCTTGGTCTTGGAGCGCATCTCGTTGAAGACGGTGCCCTGGAGTGAATTGAGTGGGGGTGGGGGTGGGGTGGGGTTGGAGAAGAAGAAGAAGGAAAGGTCATTTTGAGCAAAAAGAGCAGGAAGAGGAGGTCGAGGTTTCGCATGTTTTTTTTCGATGAAGAAGAAGAAGAAGAAGAAGAAGAAGAAGAAGAAGAAGAAGAAGAAGAAGAAGAAGAAGAAGAAGAAGAAGAAGAAGAAGAAGTGGAAGAAGAGGAAGAAGAAGAAGAAGAAGAAGAAGAAGAAGAAGAAAAAGAAGAAGACTTTTCTTTCTCCCTCTCTCACTCACCTTGGCGGGGGCGCCCTCGAGTCCGTCGAACCAGATGTACTCGGCGCGCTGCGCGAGCGCGTTGATGCGGACCACGGCGGAGCGGCGGGCCTGTTGCGTGGAGTTTTGATTTTTGAGAAGAGGGGGTGGAGAGGTGAGAAGAAAAAGAGGAGGTTTCACGAAGTCCCGGTCGCGTCTTTCGTCTTCCTGTTCGATCGCAGCCGCCGGCGATCGATTTTTCTCTCTTCTTCGAGGCCCGGCAAATTCGCAACGATCCGGTGCCTCCCGTTGCCAACTACGGGCAGCGGACGGGCTCTTTTGGCGACAGATCGGGACCGCGCGCGTCGCAGGGCTCGGAAAGGGACCGGAGACCGCTGCCCTGGGCAACAGAAATTGGCAAAAAGAGGGGAAAATGGTCTCTCTTTTCCGCCCCTCGAGGCTCTCTCGATCGAACACGAAAGAGAAACAAACGAGCGAGCGAGCGAGAGAAGAATTGCAGAGAGGCGCGAGCGCTCGCGCTCTTCGATCTCGGCGCCTCTCGCACTCCTCGCCGACGCCTCTTATCCGCTCTCCCACCACAGTAGACGGCGTCCAACGATCGAAATAAAACCTACCGAAGGAGCGGCCCTGCGCTGGGCGGCGAAGGCGACCTGTGGTGGTGTCGTTTTTTTTCCGATCGAAAAGAAAGAAAAGAGGAGGACGGTGAGAGTTTGCCGCGTGAAAAGAAAAAAAGAAAAAAGAACCCTAAAATCCGACGACGACTTGCACCAGCTTCCGGAGCTTGGAATGTCTTTCCGTGTCCGGAAGCAGATAAGCAACGTCGAGATCATGTCGCAGGGTGGCGTTGGGGGATTCCAATCGACGCGCAAGGACGCCAAAACGGCACGTGAATGGCGAGGAAAAGTTGTACGTGTTTTCGTTTTTTCTTCTTCCCCGTCGGAGATAGATGATCGCCCTGTTTCTCTCCTGTCTCTCTCTCTCTTCTTCACTTTCTCGTTTCACTCCTTTCTCACCTTGGGGGAGACGCCGCCGGAGCGCGAGGCGACGCCGCAGGGCGCGACCGCGCGGAGGGAGGCCATTGTCTTTGGGGAAGGGGTGGTGGGAAAAGGAGGGAAGGCTTTTCGATGAAGGAAAAGGAGGAGGAGGAAGGGCAAAGGAGGTAGTGGCGAGAGGCGGAGTCTTTTTTTTTCTTTTTTTTTTTCCCGACCTCCTCTCGCCGCTATCACTTTTTCCTTCGTTTTCACTCCTCCAGGAGGTCGCGTGGAGTCGAGGAGAAGAGTTCGAAGAGGAACTCAAGGGGGCCTCTCCTGCTGCTCCCGTCTCTCTTCTCTCCCTCGTGCTCTCGAGGCGAACGAGAGCGAGAGAGAGAGAGTCAAGCAAAGGAACTCAAAGTCGGGTTTTCTTTCTTTCTTTCTTTCAAAATTCTTTCCCTTTCTTTGCCCCCCGCCCTCCCCTCCGCTTACTCAAAAAATGTCGACCAACCGCCCCGCTGCTGACCAGCTCGCGGCGCTCCAGCAGCGCATAGCCCGTCGCGAGGCGCAGCGCGGCGAGAAGCGGGAGGCGAGGATGGTAAGAGGAGAGGAACGAAGAGAGAAGAAGAGAGAAGAAAAAGGTCGAGAAAACATCCAAGGAAAACCAATGCCCCTCTTCCATCGGCCCTCTTCCGCGTCCTCTCTCTGATGCTTACCAAAGCTTGTCTCGATCCATACAATACTCCACCAATACGACACTAACTCACAGAGCGCCAGGTCGAACGATCCATACTCGGCGAGGCCTGGAGGCGGAAGAGCGATGGGCGTTGGCGGCAATGACGTCGATCCATCACACCAGTCGCTCTCGCGCGGACCCGCGGCGGCGGCGGCCGCGGCGATCGCCAGCGCCGCCGCCATCGCGGCACCGGAGGCGGCTTTCTGCGAGCTGTGCGACGTGAGTAGGCGGAAGAGCTCTTGTTTTAATCAGAGAGGAAGAGAGAAGAGGAAGGCATTGGTTTTATTCCCCTTTCGACCTCTCGCTCAAAAACCAACCTCTCACCCTCTCTCTCCTTCCACCTCCTCCACTCGTCAAAAACACCATCCCCATGCACACAATCACACGCAGGCCTCTTTCCGCGACGAGGCCGCCTGGAGCCAGCACCTGGGCGGCGCCGCCCACCGCCGCGCGGCCGAGAGGCGCCGGAGGGAGAGGGAGACGGCGGGGGCCTCCTCGGCCGCCAGGGATGCGGCCGCGGCCGCGGCGTGGGCCAACAACGGCGGCGGCGGCGGCCCTTCCCCTTTCGGCGCCGGCTCCGCCCCGAGCTCCTCGAGGCGCGGCGGGCAGCAGCAGCGGCAGCAGGGGCAACAGCAGCAGAAACAGCAGCAAGCTCAGGCTCAGAACCAGCACCGCGAGCGCGTCGCCGCGGCGGTCGTCGGCGGCGGCAGAGGGGCGGGGGGCGCGGCGTCGGTGGCGTTCGGCGGGTGGGTTCCCCCGGCTCTGGTGGCCAGGAAGAAGGAGAAGGAGAAGGAAGTGGAGCGAGAAGAGCAGGCGAAGGCGGCGGCGAAAGAGGAGGAGGAAGAGGAAGGAGAAGAAGAAGCTCCCGCTGCTGCTCCTGCTGCTGGTCCGGCAGCAGCGGAAGAAGCAAAAGAAGAAGAAGCGAAAGCAGAGGACGACGACGACGACGACGACGACGACGACGACGACGAGCAAGAAAAGAACTCCGGGGGCGGCCTCGCCGGGCTCGTGGGAGGCTACGGCAGCAGCGGCAGCGAGAGCGAAGAGGAGGACGAGGAGGAGAGGAAGAAGCGGCCTCGAATAGAGTCGTTCTTTTGAAGAAAGAAAAATTGAGGATTTCGAAATTGTTAAAAAACTGGATTCTTTGCCTCTTTTCTTGCAACTGTATTTAAAAAAAAACACGAAACAACACTCAATCTCTTTTGGTTTTGGTTTGGTTGTTGATGTTGCGCGATGGGGGTTGGAAAAGCGGGAAAAAAAGGAAAAAGAGAAGGTGTAAGAACTCTCTACTTTGACGCGGCAGCGGCGCTCAGTCTCGCCGCGGCAGCCGCAGCAGCAGCAGCGGCGACTCCGGGCGCCAAAGAACCCCTCTGAAGAGGAGAAGAAAGCGGAGGGGAGTTCTTTGCGGCGGCTTCGGGGAGGCGGAGAGGCGACGCGGGCCGTCGCCGGCGGAGCAGCAGCGCGGCCGCCCCCGCCGGCTGCGGCGGCAGGGGCAACGGCGGCGGCGACGACGGAGGAGAAGGTTTGGAGGAGGAGCTCGAGATCCCGGCCGTGGCCTCGAGCAGCGCCCTCGCTCTCGCTACGCCGCCTGGCACCGCTGCAGAGGCAGAAACAGAGGAAGAGGAGGAAGAAGAAGAAGAATTTCGAACGGAGCGAGCGAGGTCGAGCGCCGCCTCTGCCGCCGCCGAGGCGGCGGCGGCGCCCGCGGCGACGCGCTTTCCTGCGCCGGCGGGGAAGGCGAAGTCGTAGGAGCTGCTGGAGGGAGAGCAAGAGGAGGACACTCGCTGCTGCTGCTGCTGCTGCTGCTGCTGTTGCTGCTGCTTCTGCTGCTGCTTCGGCGGCTTCTGCTTCTGCGAGCGAGGAGGAGGAGTCGCCGACGACGAAGAAGAAGGAGAAGAGGTCGAAAAAGTTGAGGAAGAAGAAGGAGGAGGAGGAGGAGCAGGAGCAGGAGCAGCAGCAGAACCCGCGACCGCGGTCGAGAGCGTCATGGTCGTGCCGCGCGGCATCTCCAGCCGCACCCTGGTGCCTGTGATCGGGCTATGGTGGCTGCTGTGGTGGTGGCTGCGTTTCTGCTGCTGCTGCTCTCGAGAGAAGGAAGAAGAGGAGGAAGGAGCGAAGGAGGAACGGGAGGGAGAGTAGGAGGAGGAGGAAGAAAAGGGGCTCTCGCTTCCTTCATCGTCGCTCTCCTCCCGCTGGCGCAACGAAGATGACGAAGATGGCTTCGTCTCGGCCTTGCAGACGCGACAACGGCGCCGCCTGCCCTGGGAGCCCGGGGCGAGAGGGGAGAGCGGGAGGGGCCTCACCGTCGCCGCGCCGCTGCTTCCTCCGCTGCTTTCGTCGCTCTCCTCCTCCTCCTCCTCGATTCGCCCGTGTCGCCTCTCACCCGCGCCTCTCGTCCTGCTACTGCTGCTGATTTTGCTGCCGCCCTCGAAGACGGAGGCAATGGCGACGGCGGGGATGACAGGAGCGACGGAGAGAGTCTCAGACTGGAGCGAAAGCGGGAGCGAAAGAGGGAGCCCCCCCTCCTTGCTGCCGCTCTCGGCCTTGGGAGTGCTCCTCTTGGCGTGGCGCCTCGATAGGTGCAGCGTCCTGAAGCGCGAGCGCGGGAGGAGGAGGTGGTGGTGCTGGAGGTGGTGGAGAATGTGAGGAGCAGGAGGAGCAGCAGCAGGAGCAGGAGCAGGCGAAGAAGACGAAGGCGGAGCGGCGAAAGCCTTCGTCGTCGTCGTCGTTTCCGCGGAAACCGAAGACAAGGAGGAAGAAGAAGAAGAAGAAGAAGAAGAAGAAGAAGAAGAAGAAGAAGAAGAAGAAGACCTCCGAGTGGGAGAGAAAGCTGCCCTTTCCCCCTCGTACAGCGAGTTGTCCCTCATCGTCACGAGCCAGCGCGGGGGAGCCGGGAGGTCCGCCGGGGGAGGGGTCGCGGGCAGCGAAGTCGAGGAAGAAGAAGAAGAAGAAGAAGAAGAAGAAGAAGAAGAAGAAGAAGAAGAAGAAGAAGAAGAAGAAGAAGAAGAAGAAGAAGAAGAAGAAGAAGAAGGAGAGGAAGAAGGAGAGGAAGAAGACGGAGGCAGTGGAGGTGGAGGTGGAGGAGAAGGAGGGAAGCGCTGCCGCTGCTGCTGCTGCCCCGCGGCGGCGCTGCTGCCGCTCAACAGAGTCGACTCCCTCTCGTCGTAGAGCGTGTTTCCCCTCCAGTGGAGGTCGGTCAAAGAAGAAGAAGAAGAAGAAGAAGACGGAGGCGGAACCGGAACGGAAGGAGCGGTGGCGGCGACGACGACGATGCTCGCCCTTTCTCTTCTTTCTTCTCCTCCTTCCTCCGCTTCCACTTCCACCTTCGCCTGCTGCTGCTGCTGCCTCGCGGCGCCCTCGACCAGCGCCTCCAGAGAGCAGGACACGCCGTCGAGGTCGGCGAGGATCGAGTCGACGAGCGAGCCCAGCGCCGCGGCACGGGCCACCGCCGCGGCGGCGGCGGCCTCGGCCAGAGTCGTCGCCGTCGTTGCCGAGACCGCCAGCGGCGGCGGCGACGGGAGCCGCGGCGGCGGCGACAACAAGGGAGAAGCAGCCGCCCCTTCCGGAGCCAAAGCAGCCGAAGCCGAAGCAGCAGCAGAAGAGAGAAGCGGAGAGGCTGCTCGAGGAAGCAGGTGCGCCGGAGGGGGCGTGGCGGGCCTCCGCATCGGAGCGGCAGCGGCAGCAGTAGGAGCAACGGCGGCGGCGGCGGCCGCAGCGGCACGGAGAGGCGGCAGCGGCGGCGGCGGGGGCGGAGGCCTGAAGAGCATCGGAGGAGGAGGAGGAGAAGAAGAAGAAGGCAGCGGCGTTGCTTCCACGGCGACAGGGGTCTGAGGCACGCTCTCGAGCGGAGAAGAAAGAGGGACCGCGGGAGGAAGAGGTGAAGTCTCAGCAACAGCAGCAGCAGCAGCAGGAGCAGCAGCAGGAGCGGCAACGACGACGGCGGCGGCAACGACCTCTTCTCCTTCTCCTTCTCCTTCTTCTTCGCCGACGACTTCCGCGATCGGGGACAGAAAAGTCGCAGAGGCGTCAGCTCCGAGGGGCTCGACGGCGGCAGAAGCTGGAGGAGCGGTGGGAGCAGCAGCTGTCGTCGTCGTTGTTGCTTCTTTGTCTTCTTCGGCAGCAGCAACGGCAGCAGCAGCTGCCGACGCTTCCACCACCGCGGTAGCAGCGCCGCCGAAGCCGCCTTCATCTCCGGTCTCTTCCTCTTCTTTTTCCTTCTCTTCCTTTTCGAGGGGAACCTCAGGCAGAGCAGAGGCCGGAGCAGCAGCGGGAGCAGCAGCCGGAGCTGCCGCCGCCGCCTGCGCTGCTGCCGCTGTTTCCTCTTCCTCCTCCTCTTCCTCTTCCTCTCGCTTCTCCGCTTCTTCCGTCGCTTTCCCCGTCACGAGAGCGCTCAGAGACCTCCTGAGGTCCCCTGCCGCGGTCGTCGTCTGCAGCGCCAGCGAGAGCCTCGCGGCGAGGCGGGCGGAAGAAGAGGAGGCGGAGGCGGAGGAGAGGGAGGTGGAGAGGGAGCGGGGCAGCGAAGGAGGAGGAGGAGGGAGCTCCGAGAAGGAAGGAGAAGCAGAAGCCGCCGCAGCGCCTGCGACAGGAAGAGAGGAAGGAGAGATCGAGGGAGAGCGCAGCAGCAGCATCGACGGCGAAGGGTAGAGAATCGAGGAAGAAGAAGAAGAAGAGAGCAGCGACGGCGACCGAGCGAGCGAGGAGAAAGGAGAAAGACCACCACTCGTCCCACACTTGCAGGCCCTTTTCAGAGCTTCCAGCCACGCAGCCGCCTCGGTTTCGTCCTCTGCGCGCAGGACCCAGGTGCGGCCTCCGACGTCGAGCAGGAGGACGCGCGTCGAAAGAGGAGGAGGAGGTGAAGTCGAGGTCGAAGAAGTCGAAGAGATCTCTTTCTTCTTCTTCTTCTTCTTCTTCTTCTTCTTCTTCGAGCCTTCTTCCTCCTCATCATCCTCCTCATCCTCGCTCTCCTCCTTGCCTTGGTCCGCAGGCCTCACCCTCGTCCTCGGCCCCAGGCTCAGCGCCGTCGAAGGGAAAGCGGCGGCACCTGCAGGCGGCGGCAGCACCGGCAACAGCAGCAGCTTCCTCGGGACCAAAACGGCGAAGCGGCTCGCGAAGGCGGAATGGAAGCGCGAGCCCTGCTTCTCCAGGGGGCCGCGGCGGAGCACGGCGCGGGGCCAGCGTCGGCGCTGAGGCAAAGGGGAAGGGGAGAGAGGGTGCGGAGAAGTGGGATCGGAAGCGGAAGAAGAAGAAGAAGAAGGAGAAGAAGATGAAGCGCGGCCGCCGCCGCCGCTGCTGCTCTTGCTCCCTCTCTTTCCGCTTCCGCTTCCGCTCCCGCTTCCGCTTCCGCCGCCGAGGGACCGCACCGTGTCCCAGAAGACGAGGGCGTCATGCGCGTCCTGGAGCTCGTACTCGACGCCGGATTCCTCCTCAGAGGGGCTCAGGCAGACGCGGAGGTGGACGAGCTTGGGAGAAGGAGAGGAAGAAGAGGAAGAAGCGGCGGCGACTGGCGCCGCCGACGACGACGACGCAAAACCCTCTCCTGCTTCCTTTCCCTCCTCTTCTTCACTGTCCGCCTCCTCCACCGCCACGGGGCTCCCACGCGCCGAGGCCTGCACCGCAGGGTGCGCCGAGACCTCCGCGCCGTGCGCCAGGACGCGGATCACGCGCGCACAAGTGTCGACCTTTTTTTGGGGGGGGGGGGAGAAGAAAAGAAATCGAGACGTCGAGGGTTTAATATGTTGATAAGGGTTGAGATCAACAACAAAGACCTCTCTCCTCAAAAACAAAAAAAGAAACAAAACCGATTTTTCGGTTTCTCTCACCTGCAGCACTTTGCGCGGGGGCCCCCCGCTCAGAGTCCTCGAGAGCCTTCCCTGCCAGGACGAGGGGTCGGAAGAGGCGTGCTCGACGACGCTGGTTTGAGGTGTCGAGGAAGGAAAAGAAAAGCGGTTTTTCGTTATTTTCGGAGTCGAGGGTCGGTGGGCGCGCGTGCGCGACCGAACGAAAAAAAAAAAAGAAAAGAAAAGAAAAGAACTCTCTCTCTCTCTCTCTTCGTCTGTCTCTCTTCCTCTCTGACTTTTCTCACCCGAAACAGAGGAAGAAGAGCTCGGTGACGCCGTCGGCGATGGACCTGCGCCTATGCTGGAGCGAGGGGGCAGGGAGGAGAGCGGAGGTTGTTTCGGCAGGAGTTTCGCTCGCGCCCGCCGTCGCCGAAACAGCCGAAGCCGAAGCCCCTGCTCCTGCTCCTGCCGCTGATGTTGCCAAAGCTGCGGCCTCCGCGGCCAGGAAAGCCACGGATTGCAGCCTCGAGGGCGGCTCGCGCTTGAGCATTATTTTTTTGTGTGGAAAAGAACGCGCGGAATGGGCGGGGGGGGGCCGCAACGAGTGAGGGAGAACGAGAGAGAGAGAAAATGACAGAGAGACGATTTTCTGCTTCTTCTTTTGATAGCAAAACCAGCTTTTTTCTTTCCGGTTTACTTTTTCTCTTTTTCTTTTCTTTTTCTTGCGCTCCAGGCATCTTCTTATTTTGTGTTTATTGATCTAGCTCAAAGATGGGGAGGAGCAAAGGGAGCGAAAGAGAGCGGAGAGAGCAGAGGAGGGCGAGCTGCTCCTGCGTCTCTTTTCTCTCTCTCTCTCTCTCTCTTTTCACTCCCTCTTTTCCTGCAACGACAAAGACAACAACTCTTTCTCTCTCTTTCTCTCCTTCTCTCAACGGATGCGACAAAACGACAACCTCCACCTCCCTCACTTCCACTTTTTCTTCTCCTCCGCGGCCTTCTACTCGCCTCCCTCCTTCTTCTCCTCGGCGCTCACAACACAACCTCCACCTCCAATCCCTCCGCCGCTGCCACCTCCGACCCTGATGCGGCGAGGCCCCTTCCTCCCCTCCTCCCTCTTCTCCTTCGGCACCACCACCTTCAGCACCCCGTGCTCCACGTCCGCCCTCAGCTCCTCCATCTTGGCCGAGGGCGGAAGGCGCACCGAGCGGGACTGGAAGGACGAGGAGCGCTCGGAGCGGTAGTAGCGAGTCGCCGGGTCTTCCTCCTTTTTTTCGTGCTCTTCCGTCACCTCGATCGAGACGACGTCTCCGTCGACGAGCAGGTTGACGCGGGAGTGCTCGACGCCAGGGACGTCGGCAAGGATCTGGAAGTCGTTCTCGGTTTCTTGGGTTTTGGTTGGTTGAGGTGCAGGGGTGGAAGGGGTGGAAGTGGGAAGTCAGAGTTGGAGCTGCTTTTTCGCGTCGTCGTCGTTTCGTCATCGCTTTTTTTTTTCTTCTTCTGATTTCGTTCTTTTGCCGCCGCGCGCGCGCGTCGAAACCCGCACCCTCCGGCTCTTTTCTCCCCCCGTCTAGAAAATTCGTGACGTATTCTTCTCGTGAGCTGAAAAAAAACAAAAACAACCTTTGACGTCGAGGTGGAGAGGGCGGACGAAAGAGGTCGAGAGCTGCTGCTGCTGCTGCATCTGGCCTCCGCGAGAGGAAGAAGAAACCTGCCCGCCGCTCATCATTCCTCCCATCGGAGCGCCCAGGAAGAGCGAGAAAGGGTCGTAGAGGGCCGTGCCGAGCGGGTCGTAGCGGGAGAGCGCCATTTTCTTCGAGAGAGAGAGAGGGAGAGAGGTGGAGAGAAAGAGATGACTTTTACCGAGAGAGAGTTATGTTTTTTTTAAAAAAATTTTTAAACTCTTCTCTCAACTCCCTCCCAACTCTCTCTCTCTCACTCCACAACCACCTCCTTCCCTTTTTTCACCCAAACTTTCGGAGGTGAGTGACGAGGCTCTTCAATCACAAATTCTTTTTTTTTCCTTCTTCTCTCGACCTCCTCCTCCTCCTCCTCTTCTCAAAACAACAAAAACCTCAACTCGCCCCTCCTGCCATGCCCGCTCTCACCTCCTCCGCCCTCGGTTCGCGCGCCCCTCGCGCAGGTACGCACTGTAGGAGAGATCGATCGAAAAAAGAAACGAGAGCCAGCTCGCGCGCGCGGCGCGAGAGAGACCCGCGTTTTTGCTTTCTCCTGGCGAACGACGAAAAACTTTTCCCTTTCCCTTTGCCGCCGCGGAGCGCGCGCGCCAAGCAGCCATCCCCTCGAATCGCGCCACGCCCAGCTACGGACAACGCGCACGCGCACTCTCTCCGCGCACGGACAAGGTGAGGAGAGCCACGCTACAGGAGGAGCAAACTTTCGGAAGTTCGGGGAAAGAAATTTCGAAAGCTGCTCGTCGGCTGCCGCTCCGCGCTCTCGGAACGGGAAAAAAAACCTGCTCTTTCTTTTTTCCCTCTTCCAGAACCATCTTTTTTTCTCACACGAACCGTCTTCCTTTTTCCCCTCAACTGCTGAAGCAGGTACCGTCTCTTCGAGGCGCTCTGCAGCTGTGCTCCTTCGCAGTAGCGGCGGCAGCAGTAGCAGCAGCGCAGGCCTTGCTCTCCACCCCCACCACCTCTGCCGTCGCCGTTGCCGCCGTCCTTCTCCTTCACCTCCTGTCCTTCGAGCCCTCTCCTCCCCCTCGGCCAACGACGACGAAGAAATCATCCCCCTGCTCCGTCCGCCGCCGACCTCCTTCTCCGACGAGCAGCTCGAGAAGCTTGCGCACCCTCACCTGCTGAAGCCCCCGGGCTCGACGGTGGGCGAGGAGCTCGAGGCCCTTCGGGAGCTCTACCTCGAGGCCGAGGACAAGGCTCTGAAAGGGGAGGCGAAGCTCTTCACCGAGAACTGGGAAGGGGACGTTTATGTGGGGTCTGGTTGGAACGTGGCCACAGTTTTAGCGCTGGTCTCTGCGGTGACGACTCTGGGGGGACTGGTGTTTGCGTTTGCGACCAAGGGCGTGGTGAGTTGTTGGGAAAGGGAGAAGGAAGGAAGGAAAAAAGGAAGTTTTTTTTCTTCTTTTTTTTCCCGGGTCGAAGAAAGAGAAAAGAAAAAACAAAAACTCACTCTCTTTCTCTCTCGCTCTCTCTCTCTCAAAAAAAAAAAAAAAAATCCCTCCAAAATCAGCTATGGGGCCTCGTCGACTACTACGGCTACTAGAAAAAAGTAAATAAAGAGTTGCAAGGGCGTTTGCGAGAATGTGCGGAAAATTGGAAGAGAGAAAGAAACAATTGTAAATGAAAGATTTTTTTTCTTTCAGTTACAATCTCTTTCTTCCTTCCTCCACCTCTCTCTCACTTCCGCAACAACCACCCGTCCAGCCACGAGTCCACCTTCTCCTCCAGCACCGGCGTGTACTCGTGCTCCGCCCGAGGGTCCAAAAAGTACTCCAGGTTGTCTCCCTTGCTCTCCAATTCGTAGACTTTTCGGGCCCTCTCGACGGCGTTGTCGAGCGCGCCTAAAGGATTACGCCCGTCGCCGCCGCCGTTGGCTATCAGTAAAGGGCGAGGCGCGAGCGCCGCCAGCGAGCGGGAGGCGTCGTAGGGGCCCAGGAGGCCGGGGGTGATCGCGTTCAGCACCTTGACATAGGTCTGGGCGGTCGGTTTCGTCGAGCTGCTGGGTTTTTCTTTTCCCTTTTCTGCTCCTTCCTTTCCCTCTCTCGCCGCAACGCTAAAGACCTCTGGGATCGACGCCGCCCGGGACTCCCACTCCGCGCCGTGCGCCGCGCCCCACGCGAACGTGGGGACGCCGATGGCCGGGGCCATGACGGCGATGCGTCGGGGCTCGAGGATGCCGAAGAGGACCTGGAGAAGGAAGGGGGCGAGGAGGGGAGTTGTTTGTTTCTAGTTGAGAGAGCGAGAGGGAGGGAGGGAGAGAATGCGTTTTTTTTCCATTTCCTTTTCGTTTTTCTTTCTTTCTTTCTCTCTCCAAAAAGGAGGAAAAGCCTCTTTCAAGAGACATACCGAGTGCATCCCTCCCAGAGAGATCCCCGTGGTGCCCACGCGTGCGGGATCGACGCGGAACAGCTTCCGGCGACGACCCTTTTTGTCGCCACCTTTCTCGTCGTCCTCTTTCGCCGAAGCCGAAGCAGAAGAACCAACAACCTCGACCTCCTCGTCGGTCCCCACGAAGAAGAGCCAGTCCAGCACCCGCTGCAGGTCCCAGCAGTTGTCGAGCAGGAAGGGCCTCTCCTCGGCGCCCTCGCTCCTGTAGGCCCTCACGAGCTCGGACTCGTAGAGGGCAAAGTCGGCGAGCTTTGCTTCTGCCGCCGTCGTTTTCGCTTTTGCTTTCGTCGTTGTCGCGCCGTTGCCGCCGCCTCCTTTTTCGTCGGCGGGCTCCCACAGCCTTCCCCGCGTGCCAAAGTACCGAAACTCCGGCGCGAGGGCCACGTACCCTCGCTCGGCTGCCCTGAGCAGCCTCGCCCTGGTCTTGGCCCTGGAGCCGGCCGTGGAGTGGAGCAGGAAGAGCGCGGGGTAGGAAGAGGAAGAAGAAGTCGAGGCTTTTTCTTCTTCTTCACTAATGCTGCTCGCCGACGGGCGCGCCACGGTCAAGGGGACCCACAGCCGCTCCGTGCCCCTCCGGCCGTCGACCGACGTCGTCTCCCTCTCCTCGCTCAGGACCTCGTACTCTTCCACGAGGATGCCCTCTGGGATCTCTGTTGAGGAAGCTTTCGATCCTCCTCCGTCTGCTCTCGCCGTCGCCGCCGCCGCCGCGCTCGTCGCCGCCGTCGCTGCGGCAAACACCGCCGCGGCGCCTCCGTGCGAGGAGACGCCGGGACGCCAAACGGGCTCCCTCGAAGGCGGTTTCTTCCTCCCGTCGTAGGTCACGGCTTTGCGGAGGGCGACGACCGCGGCCTCGGCGTCCTCCTTGACGGACTTGAGCGGCGCGTTTGCGTCGGGGAGGTCGGGGAGGCCGGGGATTCTGTTGGTGTTGCTGCTGCTGCTGTTGTTGCTGAGCGCCGCCCTTGCCGTCGAATTCACATTTGTCGTCGTCGACATCATCATCCTTCGCATTTCCCGAGTTACTACTGCTGCGAGCTCCGATTCCTTCCCACAGGCGACGCACAAGAGCAAGGATACAACGGCGACAAGGAATGCGATTTGGAAACGAAGAAGCCGAGAGTGCCGCTTGGCGACGCCAAGCATTCGAGAGAGAGAGAGAGAGAGAGAGAGAGAGAGAGAGAGAGAGAGAGAGAGAGAGAGAGAGAGAGAGAGAGAGAAAAGAACAAAGAAAGGGGGGGA
>Ga0114918_10003365_pt1 | contig 14125 bp, 16 predicted proteins | sample LantaG_FD_87015 | JGI IMG/M metagenome (GOLD analysis project Ga0114918, IMG submission 87015) | Deep subsurface microbial communities from Baltic Sea to uncover new lineages of life (NeLLi) - Landsort_02402 metaG | ecosystem: Environmental > Aquatic > Marine > Oceanic > Sediment | place...
TTCCTCCACCAAAAGTAAGAACACAAGCTCCATCAGATAAAAATTCTTTTTCAAATCTTTTTTCAACATTCACGTAAGAACCAGTCTTAACTCCATTTATATCATCTGCAGAACCATCGTTCACAAATATTTTATCTGTAGCAAGTGAATCAACTTCAAAGTAATTTAAGTTAAAATCATTAAACTCAGTAAAAGATGGAGTTCTATCAACTCCAAGTCCACTAATAATAATTACGCTTGTTATTTCAAGAACATTTTTATCTGGTAACTCTACCTGAAAAAATGGTTTTGTTTGATTTGCAGGAACTTCTACTTTAAATATCTTTGTAACACCAGCTTTTATTTTTTCTCTCTTTATTATTCTATATCTAACAAGGTCTTGGTTACCGTTTAATATAGGTTCAACTTTTCTATTAGCAATTCCATCTTCACTAAAATCGCTTGAGAAATCTATTTCATTTGATGTTTCGAAAACTTGTCCAGCTCCCTTAACTTTCATACCAGACCTGTAAACAGGAAGGTAACTTGAATCTGGTCCATCAGCTGTAGTTGGAACTTCTATGATAATATCAGCAATACTTATAGCTGGTCTAACACCAGGTGGCTTATAGCCAAAAGTTTTAGCAAGCCTGTAAACAGACCTTCTTTCTGTAACTCCGTCAATGAATAATTCATTAAATTTCTTATCAGTAGCGTAAGATAGTAAATCACCAACATAAGCATTAAGCTCTAATAAGGCCATACCAGGAGATGTTACATTAAAATCTTGCCATTGCTCTGGGAAGAATGTTTTAAGATAGTTAATTAAATCACTTCTAATTGATGTAAAGTCTCTACTTAAATAATTTACTGTTACAGTTTTTTGTTCCATTTTTTATAATTAAAAGGTTGAATTGTCACTTGTAGCGGAACCAGGTTCAACTGGTATAGATACGCTAACGTCATCAGTAATTCCACCAAGTTCAGTAACCTTATAGATTATCTTTACTTCAAGCAGATTATCTTCTTCGTTAAAGTTAAATCTTATTTCAGAAACTTCAACTTGAGGTAAAAATTCAGATATTTTTTCAATAAGTTCAGATTTTAGAGTGGCAGATGATATATCATCCCAAGGCTCAAAAATATAGTCCCAAAGAGGGCTGTACAAATTATTACGCATTACTCTGTTTCTTCTTTTCATAGTAAGAAGGGCAATCAAATTAGTTTGAATTGCTTCAAGGCTTGTGTTGTTTGGCATAAACACACCGCCTTGCTGAGTTTCCTTAAATGGAAATTTTATGCTTATAGACATAGGTACACTTTGTTTTAATATAAATATTCATATAAAAAAAATAAAGAGTTTAATACTCTATAAAAAGAATTAATATAAAATGCAAAAACAGAGTTATGGTTTTTAAATTTTTTATAATACTTATGTATATGGGAAGATTTTTAACAACAGAAGAATTTGTAAAAAGAGCAGTTTTGGTTCATAAAGATAAGTATGATTATATATTGGTTGATTATAAAAATAGTCAAACAAAAGTTAAAATTATATGCAAAAAACATGGAGAGTTCGAACAAAGACCTTATTCTCATATTCAGGGAAATGGATGTATAAAATGTGCTGGAGTTGAAAGGTTGGATTCAGATGTTTTTATAAAAAATGCAAAAGAAATTCATGGAAATAAATATGATTATAAATTTGTGTTATATAAAAACAATAGAACTAAAGTTAAAATAACATGCTCAAATCATGGAGAATTTAAACAAATTCCAAGTGACCACTTAAGCGGTTTTGGATGTGCTAAATGTAGTCGTGTTAAAAAACTAACTACCAACGAGTTTATTAAAAGAATAAAAAAAATACGCAAAGATAATTATGATTATTCAAAAGTTGAGTATAAAAATATGCATACAAAAATAAAAATAATTTGCAGTAAACATAGGGTTTTTGAGCAAACTCCACATAATCATTTAAAACTTGCTGGATGTCCTAAGTGCAATAAATCAAAAGGAGAAAAAATAATATCATGGTTTTTAGATAAAAGAAACATTAAATATACTGAACAGAAAAAATTTAGCAAATGCAGAAACAAATCACAACTTCCGTTTGATTTTTATTTACCAGACATAAATGCATGTATTGAGTTTCAAGGCATACAACACTATAAAGAAAATAAACATATGGGCGGTTTTTTAGGGTTAAAAAAAAGGCAGACAAACGATAAAATTAAAAGAGAATTTTGCAAAAAAAGAAAAATTAATCTAATAGAAATTAAATATTCAGATGATTTAATATCAAAACTTAAAAAAGAACTTAATATAAAATAAACACAAGTATTTATAATAAACTAAATTTAAAGCCATGATATTTCGTATATACCCTTCAAAATCTAATACCATTGCTTCTGGAGCATATCAAAACTTAAATAGTGGACAGAATTCTGTTTCTGATTTGTGGTATGGAGGAGGTGGTACAGACTCATCTCTTGAAAGAAGGGTTTCTATTAGTAGATTTATAGTTCAATTTGATACAGATGAACTTGTAAGAAAGCTTGCATCTAAGGAAATTAATGGCAATTTAATAACTTCTTATAGGTTAAAAATGACTAATGCTGTTCCAGGAGATAGGATACTTGAGCCTGAATATGAATATGATGTTCTTGAAAAGAAAATAGCTGCTTCTTTTGATTTGATTGCGTTTCCTATAAATAAAGATTGGGACGAAGGAAGAGGATACGATATGTACAAAGAAAACTATCTTGTAAAGCAAGCTGGTAATCCTATTTATTCAGGTTATTCAAATTGGAATTACGCTAATACAACAACGATGTGGGATGAGCCTGGTGTTTTTACAAACCCAACAGCTTCAACTGCGGTTACTTCATATTCTACTCAGCATTTCGATTTAGGAAATGAAGATATTGATATGGATATTACAGACATTGTTAATGATTGGTTAAGCGGTGGTTCTCAAAATAATGGAATTGGTATAGCATACAGAAGAGATTATGAATTACTAAGTACAGATACAAGATTTGTGTCAGCATTTTATACAGAGGATACAAACTCTGCATTCAAACCTTATTTAGAAGTTGTTTATGACCAATCTTTCCAAGACGATAGACTTCAGGTTACAAACAATAGAATGTCAAGACTTTTCTTATACACTTTTAGTGGGAACAGTTCAGTAAACTATTATTCTGCAAGTACTGTTGAGATACAAACTCTTGCAGGAGCTCCAGTTACAACTGGAATGACTCCAACTCAAATGGAAAATGGTGTGTACTATATAGATATTCTTATGAGCGCTGCTACTCGTGGACAGCAATATAAAGATGTTTGGAAAGGTATTACATTTGTTCCAGGGATTGACCAACAAGATATAACTCAAGTGTTTACTGTAAGAGATAATTATTATTTGAATAATGCTCCTCAGGTAAATGATTATTCAATTTCTGTTTATGGGATTGGTGATAACTCCATACTTTCGATAGGAGAGACGCACAAGGTGTTTGTGGACCTAAGAGTTAATTACAGCAGTAGAAACCCTCCTAAGACGGCATATGACCTAAAATACAGGATTGTAATGAATAGCCAAACTGAGGTAGTTCCTTGGACATCGGTTAATCAAGCTGTGATAAACAAATGCACAAATAACTATTTTGTTCTTGAAACAGGGTGGTTACTATCTAATCAAACTTATACTATTGAATATAGAATAGATGAATTTGGAACTAAGAGAGTAATGCCTGAGTCAACTACATTTAGAGTTATACGACCTGATGGGTTTTAATTGAATCACCAATCATTTGAATAGCTTCTATTGATGCGTGATAAACATTTCTACTTCTACTTTCATCTAAATCAAGCCTTGTACAGATTGTCTCATATGGAGTTGATACTGCTACATATATAGTTCCTGCAGGGTTTTCTTCGGTACCATATCCGTCTGGGTCTGCATATCCAGTTGTAGCTATTGAATATTCTGTACCCATAACTTCTTTGACTCTTTCAGCCATTCTTCGAGCAACTTGGTCACTAACTTCAGTATAAGTATCTACAAGTTCTTGTTCTACTCCGAGAACATTTACTTTTACTTTATTGCTGTACGCAATTATTGAACCTTCGAAATAATTAGAGCTACCTGGAACTGAAGTTAATATCTTACTAATGTACCCAGCTGTACAACTTTCTGCTGTTGAAATCGTGGCTTTATTCTCAATAAGTTTTTCGCCAATTGTTTTAATCATTTCCATAGTTTCTATTTTTTACTCGTACCCATTATCTTTTAAATCTTCTTTCGATGGGAAACCAAGTGTCTCCCCACAAGTTTCACAAACCTTTCTAAGTTCAAGTCTTGAGTCATCAAAGTTAGTGTCTTTAATTATATAATCCGAATGTTTACAGTTTTTTCTTAACTCGTTTAATTCTTCTTTTGTTTCTTTTATCTTTCCAGATAGTTCTTCAGTCTTCTTTTTAAGTTCATTATTTTTATCTTCCATTAAAATTATTTTGGTTAAACGTTCTCTCTGCACAAATCCTTACAATTGGAAATATAGGAAAATTTTATGTTATAACCAGTTTTTAATTAATTCTGATGTGATTTGATATTAATTTTTGTAACTCTCCTTGTACTGTATAAGCTGCAAGTTCTGCTGACTCTGGCGTTGGTACCAGTGGAGATTGAGGTGTATGTATGTGAGTCAACATTACCCTTACTATGATGTCAAGAAGTTTTATTAATTCATCACCAAAAACAGCTGGATGGAGTGTCCCTGCGGTTTCTCCAAAAGACTTTAAATCCTCATTTATTTCAAATTCACCTAATGAAGTATCCCTAAACTTACCTCTAACAGAAAATATGTTTACATTTGTAGAAGTTAAATTTCCTTGTGAATATTTTGGAATTAACTCTTTTCCATCATCATTTTTTTCTTCATTCTCAATTTGAATCAACTGAAGATTTGAGGGGGTTGATTTATTTACGTTAACAGTTCCTTTATCAAACTTACCAGCCACAAGTATAACTTCTCTTGGTTTAAGAATTAAATCAGCATCTGTACGACCTTGAATTGCTATGTCTCCAATTTTTGGGATAACAACTGCAGATTCAAGATTTGAGCCTTTTTCTTTATTTAGATTAAATTTTGTATTCTTAAAAACTCTATTTGCTTCTGGGTATGCTTGAAATTTGAGTTTAAATGGACTGTTTATTTGAGAGCCCATATAATATCTTGGAGCAGAATTATCACTTGGATTTTCCAACATGATATAAACCATTTCCTCAACAAGTGGAACTATGTGAAAGTGATTTGGCATCATAGGTACACAAAACGGCAGTTGCTCATCTGGAGTATCTCTATCTCTACCTCCATTAACTTCATCATTCTCATCAAGAGAAATTATTCGAGCAACAATCCTTTTCATACCGAGAGGGTCTTCGTTGCTTATAACAATAGCTGGGTATATGTTTCTTGAGGATTGGTTCCCCGAAGAAGAAATACCCCCGCCTTGGCCTTGGCCTTGTATTGTTGATTTTGCTAATGCATCTAATCCTGCCATTTTACTTATTTTTTATATCCTCAAAAACCTTAAGCTGCTCTAATTCAATTGCATCAAGCTCATTAAACAATTCTTCAATAATAGCCATCCCTTTAAGGTGCTCTTGACCTATTCTTTCTTTTGAATCAAGGTCATTAAGAGCTGTCTCTATTACAGATTTTTTATCAAAATATTTATCAGCAAGATTTTGAGCCTCCTTTATTAATTCGTTTTTATTTTTTTTCTTATTTTCCATTAGCTTGCTATTCCAGTTGCAGAGTGAGGAGCTGTTGTAGCACCTACAGCGATTACGGGCCCACCCCCATTTGCACCAGATGCTTGAACCATTGCTCCAGCATCAGTAGCAATATCAACTCTCATATCTGTTTGAATTGCTGTAACTACTTCTTCCATCATTATTTTAACAAAATTTTCCATAACATTTGGAGTACCACCAACAAGAGGTCCAGATGGTATTCCAGCCTCTTCGAATCTTGATGTTATTGATGCTGTTAAAATTTCAGCATTAAGTCCAGGCCTTGTTTTTGCTAACAAGATTTGTTGAATGCTTGGTTTTGGTACTTTTATTCTATCTTCTTTTAGAAGAAACAACATAAAATCTGCTATCTCTTCTGATAGTTGTAAATTTGGGTCTATTCCTACTACTGCCATTGTGTGTTATTTAAGTTGATTGAAGTATTGAAGAAAGGGTGGCTGCTGCTGCTGCATATTTTGCTGCTTTATTAGCTGTTTCAAGAGCTGCTCCAGCTGATTCAAACACTCCAAACTTCTGTTTAATTTTTGCAGCTTTTCTTTTTTGTTTCTCAATTGCAGTTCTTGTAAAATAATTTGCAATAAGTCTCTTAAATTCTTTAATTGCAAAAACAAGAAGCAGTCTAAGTAACTCCTTAAGAAGAGCGTTTGCGAGACTTTTAAGGAACTCTTGCTTTTCTGCTGGGTCTTGGCCAGGGTCATTTGCGGTATTCATCATATCGCAATTGCTATAGGCTACATTTGAAGGGTTTAAATCCCCTCCAACTGAAGATGTTTGTACTGCAGCGAATATAGGTCCAAGAAAAGGGAAAACAAGAGATGAAATATAGTTTAAAAGTTTTCCAAGCATTATTTCAAAGAAACTGTGTCCAATTGAATTGGAGTTTTCTTCATTATTAATTCTTTGTCCAGTATTTTTTACATGTTGAACCAATATGTTAAGACTTTGAGATGGAGTTGGAGGTAGTGTAGATGAAGCTGTAAATAATCCGCCTTCTCCAAAAATATATCCTGGGTCTGCTGGTAATATAACTTTAACATCTTGACAGCTAACTTCAAATAAAACTTCGCCCTTTTCAAGTTGTTGCTTTAATTTAACTCGATTATATTCAACATCCTCTTGTCTTACTATAGGGTCACTTGATAGGCTAAATAAATTTATTCCACAAACCGATTCTTTAATAAGCCTATCTCTTTCTACAGGGTCTGGATTAAGAGCTTCTGCTGTTGGTCCATCTTTTGGTCCGAAAATCATCATTGTAAGATTCTTGGCAATTTGCTGCTTTATAACTTGTGTAAAAGTAGGCCCAGGAAGCAAATTAAGAATATAAGCTAAATTATTCTTTTTATATACATCTTTTTCATCTTGAGTTGCAGCTGGGTTATTTATTCCGTTAGCTAAGTCTCTTCCTTTTTGGCCAATTGAATCAGCAACTGCTACAATAACTTTATCTTCCAGGAAATTTCCAGCTTCATCAAAAATTTTATCCAAAAATATATTAAATATAAGTTCTGGTTCAATACCAAGAGCTCTCATAACTTTAAGCAAATAATCAAACGTAGAAATTTGGTCACTCTTAGGAATCTTAAGGTGTATGTCAATAGGGAGTGCTAACAAACTTTTCATTGACCTTATTTTCGAGGTCAACTCTGATTGCGCATCCGTAAGAGGTGATGATACTGGAATTTGTAAAGCCATTATTTATTTTATTTATCGTATTCGTTGTCTGTTAGGTCTTCATTTTCAGAAAGTTTTTTTTCTTCTTTAGCTAAACGTTCTTCTTCTTTCATTGCATCAATGATACCTCTTTTTGTAGCATCATTAAAGTTTACTTCTACATTAGATGTAGCGTCATCCTTATACACAATGCTCTTAATTTCTTTGGCAAGCTTTTCGATTCCATCAGAAGAAGACGCAGCTTGCTTAAGAAAATCAATTGCGTTCTTACCCATTAGAATAAAGCTTTCAGATGAATCCATTTGTTCATCTGCTCTTCTATATCTGTCAAGAGCCATTTCTCTTTCTTCAAGTTTGTACTTGTAAACCTCACTCATGAGTTTTTCATACAACTCTCTTGTTGGTTCCATACTTTTATTATCTTCCATTATTAACTGTTTAATGTTATTATAAATAGATTTGAGAAAAAAATTATAGCAAATTCAAAAAATAGTTGTTTTTAATAAAAGCATATACTTTTCTGAACTTTGAAATTGAATAGATATATTCGTCTTCAGTTAGGCTTCCATAACCTTTTAAATAAGTTTTTGTGTTGGTATCGTTCCAGTGATTTGGTTCTACGTCCAATAAGTCGAAATTACTTAGTAATTCGATAATAGAGAAGCAAAGAGAAATGCTTGCATCATCCTCTGCTGGTATGTCGAATATTTCGATTTCCAGTGTGTTTAATAAAAAATGATAAAAGGAAATACAGTTGGAATCATCAATCTCTCCTGTCCTATCGTCAAAGAGGGATTCGAGTATCCTTATTAGTATTTCCTTTTTTTCATTTATTTTCATGACTATGTTCTAATGAGAAAATATATCATCATCATGACCATAATACTTATCTCTATGCTTATCTACAAACTCTTGCTTTCTGAGTTTGTATAAAATTTTAAATCTGTGAAGAGAATATGTAATATCTTTTGTTTCAAGATTAGTATGCTCTTTGATTAGTTTATAGACAGCACTCTTAGAGTATACGCCCATTAGTTCGTGACTTCTGAATATGTCCACAATTGCTTCTGCAACTTTTGCGTCATTCTTAGAAATATCGCCCCTATCTATTTCTCCTTCAAAAATATCTGTGATATGATTGAATAGAGCGAGTGAGCTGTCTAAGTCAGATTCGTCATCAATTTCAAAGGCTGTAATCTCTTCAGCTTCCTCACTATGGGCTTCGTAGTCAAGAACCACTTTCGTGCTCTTATCCACTTCCTTCTTCTTGTTTTGAAGATAGTGCTTTGCTACTGTTCCATAGAAAGAAAAAGATTTAGTGTTTTGGTCGGGGTCGAAATTGCAAAACTTTTCTATGACATGCGACATGCAATCATTGTGAAGAGTTTTAACATCTACTCCAGACCTAAACAATTTAAAACTAAAAATAATATTTTCTACCAATCTGGTAAGGGGTCTATGTATGCCTTCTCTGAAAATTGCCTCTTTTTTTCTAATAATATCAAGCCTGCTGGTATAGTCTACCATTGACTCATTTATTAGAATAAAATCTTCATCAAGTTCTATAACCTTAATTCTTGGGTTATCTCTATTCTTCTCAATGCTTTTTTCGACATCCTCTTTATGCTTATCTATCTTATATTGATAGAAATTGAAGTCATTCTTTAAATACTCCTTAACCGATGCTTCGGTTTCTTTTGTCCAATATTCTTTTCCTTTTTTCTTAACTGCCTTATCTTTTATTATTTTAGGATTCTTGCGGCTGTTGCTCATATACTTTGTTTCTATCTTCATCAAAGAAGTACTCTTTTTTAGATTGCTCTATCCAAAACGAAACTTGATTTGCATCCATTCCGCCTTTGTCTTCTGGTATCGCAGTAATGTTGTTAGGAACTTTTGAAGATGAGTGATTAAATTCACTCATATCATTAACTCTGAAGTCATATCCAACTCTTGGAACTGTCATCATTTTAACATCATTGTATACCATTCTCAAAAAGAATTCATAGTAATGGCTTAGTTTAATACTTTCTTTCATTGGCAAAAATCTTCCATCTTTTTCTTCGCTGTATTCTTCAAGTTCTGAGACTCTATAAACAGCTCCAAGTGGATTTGCGCAATTAAATTTAAGTAAAAGGTTCATATCGAATTTACCTGCTTCTTCAGAGATACCCTCTGCCCAACAAGCTTCATTCATAAGTCCAGTTAAACCTCCGTTCTTGAAACTTCTAATCATAGGTAAGAAAAATCCAATATCTTCATTTTCTTGCATATAAACATTTGCAACACTGTACCAGTTGGCACCAATTGCATCATCAACCTCAACTATAGAGAAAGCTTCATAGCCATTTTCTAACGCTAAGTTAAAAGTATCATTAAAGAACTTTGAAAAGTTACTCGTAGATGTCTTAACAATATTAATGTCAACACCTCCATCTGCATCTAAAATTTCTTCAACTGGATTTCCTTCTTCATCAGTCTTTAAAGACTTTATAGAAGGGGATTTTGCTATCTTAACTAAAGATTCAATCTCTTTGTCAGATAATCCACCGTCAAGCACAACAACATCAACTTTATGTTTTTGGTTTGCTAAGCCAAAAAAGCATTCTGCCAATTGACCTTCGTGGAATATTTTGTCTAAGTATAATCCTACAAGGATATTACTTTTTGAAGCTTTCAAGCTCTTTGATTCTTTCATCTTTATATTCGTTTAAAATGTTAATTATTGTTTCTTTTTCTTTCTCAACAGTGTACTCACTAAGAGTTTTTTCGTATTCCTCTTGAACACCTTCTTGGTCCATGTCTCCATTTAACCATTTATCAACAGCAACTCCAAGAATTTCTGCTGTTTGGAAAATATCTCCGTTATTACACCAGAATCCATTCTCGTTATTCATATACTCTTTTCCACCAAACGAAGCCCATCCAACTGTATGAGTTCCAGAAGCCATAGCCTCAAGTGGAGCTGTACCAAATCCAGCGATGTCATCTGTGTACAAATAAAATGCACACGAAGCTAAACGCTCTGCGAATTGTTCTCTATCCATTCCTTCAAGTTCTTGAAATCTCACCCATTTAAGGTGTGGGTAGAATGCATAAAAAGTTTTGATTATATTATAAGTTTTAAGCTTATTTTCTGGCCCTCTTGATGCTGTGAAAGCAACCATAGGCATTTTGTCTGATTTTTTTGCAGGAACTTTAAAAGTTTCTCTGTCAATTCCTTGTTTAAAGTTTTTAACTTTAAGCCCAGGCATAACTGAATCTAAATACTCAGTAATTGCATCTGATACCGAAATTACATCTTGAATCCCGAAGTGTTGCCACTTTTCTCCTGGTTGCATTGCATTAAGAACGTAGAACCAACTTTGTGCAAGAATAATTCTCTTACAAGAAACTTGCATTGTCTTTTTCATTACATCTGGAAATCCTTCTGGAATGATTAAGAAATCTTCTGGATTTACACTAAGTGGAATACATTGTTGTTTAGTTCCATCTGCAAAAACTATCTCTTTATCTCCAAGAGGTAAAATATCAATTTCAGAAATATCGAAGTCAACCCAACTTGGATTAAACTTTTCAAATACATCTATTTGAGCTTTTGCTTTGTTTGATGCTTCGTAAGAAGCTTTTTGGTCTTGTCTTGGTTCGTATACCAATACGATGTCGTGACCATTGTCATTTAGATTTTTAGCAGCTCTCAATAAAACTCCAATCCCGCCACTTGGGCCATTCATTGGTGGACAATAAAAATAAGTCTTAAACTTATTGTCTCTAAGATTACTGATTGCGTTATCTATAATCTCATTTTGAGTAGGCTCTTTAACCTTTTCTTTTACTTCAGTGTTGTTTTCCATGAAATTTTTATTTATTTCGATTAATTTTAAGTGTTGTAACGTTTCGAAATAAATATAAACAGCATAAATAGTAAAATAAATAGTTTTTAAAAAAAAAGACCGAGAAAATAAATTCTCGGTCTTAATATTTGTAGCTAAAGAGAGCCTAACAGCTGCCTTTACGCTGGTGTTTTTCGGGGTTACTGGTTTACTCTCACTAATGTTAACCCTTTTTCATACCACAAATTATGCGTCTGTATCTTCTTCTCCAATTCTATCTCCAACAAATAAATCCTCTATGAAATTTGGATTAATATCTTTGATTGATTTAAAGCTATGCTCAGTCTTATCCCATTTATTAAATGGTTGTTCAATTTTAATTATTATTTTTCCTTCTGGAACGTTTTGAATTACTTCAGGAACACAGTCGATTATAATATCGCAATTATCCCATTTTTCATAATCCTCTTCTATAAATTGAACATTTCTAATTCTACTTGCGTTCTTAGCCAGGAAATGAAAAGTAGCAGGTATAGCAGAATTCTTCGTATTTGATATAAGAACAGTCTTGAATAACTTGTTGCTCAATCCGTATGCTTGTATCCTGTTAACAGCATCGCAAGCTCCAGCAAACTCTTCTGCCTGTCCAAATATTTGAAAAGGATACTTATTATACATAAAGTCCTCAAGAGCTTCTTGTGGTGTTAAAACAGTTTCTCCATCAAGAGATATTGTTTCTTCAAACCTATAATGATTTGTTAAGTCATAAGAACTCTGTGGAAGTGTTATTAAATCTTTTTCTTGTCCTGCAATTCTATCTTCTAAAGTTTTCCAATCTTCATCAGTTCTTTCTTTAAGCGTCATATCTTTATTCATCTCAACGTGATTTGGATTGTTGATGAATACTTTTCTGTAGTGCTTGTCAAATTGGCTATGGAAATCTCTTAAAACTCCGTCTATGTTAATTCCTAATGTTTTCATTTTCTAAATTTATAATATTCTCGTAAATATTTAGAAAAATGTAAACAAAAAAAAGAGGAAAATCAATTCCTCTTTTTTTTTATTCAAATGTTGTAAATTCTCCACTGATAAAATCTATCTATAAAAACATTTTTTGTAAACTATTTATAATAAAATAATTATGAAAACAAATAAATTTATAGAAGAGTCTAAGAAAATTCATGAATGTAAATATGATTATAAAAACTCTAAATACATTAATGCAAGGACTAAAATTAAAATAATATGTAAAGAACATGGAGAGTTTGAACAATTACCTGGAAACCACAAAAGAGGAAACGGGTGTCCGAAGTGCATTTATAATAAATTAACAAAAAAAGAAGTTTTGAATCAATTTAAAAAAATACACGGAAATAAGTATGATTATTCTTTAGTTAACTACAAAGGAGATGATATTAAAGTTAAAATTATTTGTCCAGAACATGGAATGTTTGAGCAAACTCCAGGAATACATAAAATTGGTAGTGGTTGCAGAAAATGTGTTGGACTTGAAAAATTAGATAATAAAATTGTAGTTAATCAATTTAAAAAAACACATGGAAATAAGTATGATTATTCTTTGATTGATTATAAAAATAGTGCAACAAAAGTTAAAATTATATGCCCTGAACATGGAGTGTTCCAACAAACTCCTAATAATCATAAATCTGGTAAAGGATGTAAAAAATGTGCTGGACTTGAGAAATTGAATAACGAAAAAGTAATAGAACAATTTATAAATACGCATGGAGACAAATATGACTACTCATTAATTAATTACGTCAACGCTCATTCAAAAATAAAAATAATATGTAAAAAACATGGAGAATGGAAACAAACTCCTAATAATCATAAAAACGGAAATGGTTGTCCAGTGTGTTTAGAATCAAGTGGAGAAAGAAAAATTAGAAACATATTAAATGATAAAAAAATAAAATCAATTCCACAATATAAATTTAAAGATTGCAAAAATATATTACAATTACCTTTTGATTTTTATTTACCAGACTATAATATATGCATTGAATATAATGGGATGCAACATTATAAAACAGTTGAATATTTTGGTGGTGAACTTGGTTTTAAAAAAAGGATTGTTAATGATAAAATAAAAAAAGAATATTGTCATAACAACAATATTCTTTTAATAATCATTAAATACAATGAAAGTATAGAAAAAAAACTTACTCGAAAGTGGAAAACTCTCCACCTATGAAGTCAATTTGTTGAGCTTTTCCATCAGAATGAATTATTGCGTGAGATTGAAGCCATGCGCTTGCCCCTTTGTTGTACCCAACTCTTAAATGAGTTGTAGTTCCAACTTGTATAACTCCATCTTTACGATTAGGAGAGTGTGAGTGACCAATAACCATCTTAGTGTTTAATCTTTTAAATTGATTAATAGAGCCTCTACTTCCACTTGCTCCAACATCTCCATGCTGACCAACTTCCCAGTTTTTAACCCTATGACTATCACTTCTTCCAAGTGTAATCATTTTTGGGTATCTCTCATTTATAACATGAGGGATAATTCCCTTTGGAGCTTTTCTCTCAGCTAATATTGAGCTAAATTTAAAATAAGATAAGGTATTTTTCATCGTTGAAGCTTTTCTCCAATCTAACCTTGTAAGCCATCTATCAAGAAAATCATCATGATTACTTCGAACGATAACGCAGTTATATTTTGAAAATGGTTTAAGCCCCTCAAGCAGAAGGTCAAGCTCCTTATTAAGGTCATTTCTACCATCAACTTCTTTATGAAATTGTGCGAATGGGTCTTTTTCATCGTGATGACTGATAGAGTAACCATCAAAAA
>Ga0114918_10003366_pt1 | contig 14123 bp, 7 predicted proteins | sample LantaG_FD_87015 | JGI IMG/M metagenome (GOLD analysis project Ga0114918, IMG submission 87015) | Deep subsurface microbial communities from Baltic Sea to uncover new lineages of life (NeLLi) - Landsort_02402 metaG | ecosystem: Environmental > Aquatic > Marine > Oceanic > Sediment | place: Baltic...
GATGGCTTCTCTTAATATTCAAAGTTTAGGGACAAAAATAGATGATATGAAAAGTCTACTTACTGATAGTTTTACTACCGAACAAAACGCAATAATAGCAAAGGCAAAAGATGAATTATCAGATTTTAATGGTGTAATAGAAACAATTATGAACACTATGGCGGGATATGCGGGCGATACGACGGACAATCTTAGGACCACACCACAATCATTTGGACAAGATATGGGTACGGCAAATGACTTTATATCAAGACCCAATATGCCCCTTCAAAAATTTAATGAAAATGATATCGTTATTGCGGGCACTAACTTAATTGGTGATATTATGGGTGGAGGTTCACCATCCCCCATGTCGGGAGATATTAATTTAAATGTGGGAGGTAAAATTGACCTATCGGTAGATGGAAGAAATTTACCACAAAACATAACGTCAGAACAACTAGCTAATGAAATTGTAAATAATCCGGAATTCACAAGTAAATTAATGAATATATTTACAGACGCTAATAATACATATAGGTATTAAAAATGAATAATTAATCTATTTATATAAAAATGGATTTGTATGTCAAGTGAATTAACATTTAGTGCAACTGAAAACTTTAGGAAAAGACTTTTAGTAAGAAACTTAGAGCCATACGCCGAAGGGTATAAAGGTAACGATTCGCCTGGAAGCGCTGAGTTCGCACTTAATGATGTGGCCGTACTTGATGCAATAAGGATTGAAGACTCACAGATTACCGACCAGGCACAAAAGAGGGCGTTTATACAAAATCAATACGGACCTGAAGGGGGATTTAACGATTTAATTAGTATAAGAGATATAAGAAATAAAATTGAACAAAGAGAAACTTACTATACCTTTGTTGCTTCCACTTATAGTTCCCTTACCCTCCTTACAAGTTTTGACCCAATGGGGTCTAACGGAAGACTTAATCAGGACTCTACTTTAGCTCAGATAGCGGGTAAGTCACTAAAGACTCAGTTTGAATATAGAATCGCTGAAGAAACTTACCAACAAACATTAGGTAGGGTAAATATTTTAGACGCATTAGGAGACCCTTTTGATGCGTTAGCAATTGCAACAGGAAATGAACAACTAATTGAAAGTGATTGGAAAATTTCAGTACCTAATAATGTTATAGGTAAAGGTCTTGATTTTTTAAGTAGGGTGTCCGGAATATATTCACCATATTCGTGGATACCTGGAAGTTATTTTAATGAGGTTCAACCACAATCAAGTATTAATCAGGCATCAGATGGAAGAGGTGAGTTTAGTGATAGAGGAACCCTACTACCACAAGGTAATAAAAGAGCCTCCGAAACATTTTTAACTAGTACTGGTAGAGGACAAACAAAGAGATTGTTTAAAAATATTTCATTAAATGTATTTGCTCCTGACTATACTGAAAACTCTCGAAGTTTTGGGTTAAGAGCCCCCGCAGGAAATTACTACGTAGGGAGTAAAGAGCAAGAGTTAACTGATATAGTTGCCCCTGCAGGCGAGTTACCCATAGACCAATTTGGTAATAAGGTAAGAACCGCAGTAAGGGGGTACGGTGAAATCGCCCAATTATATGAAACTAGAGACGCACCAAACGTTTTTAAATTTGGATTAAATGGAAGTAGATTTTTAAGGTTTAGAACCAATACCAATAGTAGTTATGATGCCCCTAGACTACAAGGGGGATTTACATGGACAAGTACCGACAGTAATGAAGCTGCTGGTAGATTTGTAAGTGAGGGTGGTGGATTACAGTCTATGGACACTAATTTTGAACAAGCGGTTAAATCTAGTTGGGATGGTACTGTTTCCACACAATATACCTTTACGAGAGGCTCTATATTAGACGACACACAAAGGTTAGTTGACGCAGCAGACCAATTAAATGGGGATGCTAGATTACAACACGTTGGTAATGCGATTAATCAAGTTTCTAAAGTTTTTAATGACGGAACTAGAGAAATGACTAAAGGGTCAAGGGTTTATAAGTATGAGGACCAAACAACAGGTGAAATAAAAGGAATGGAGTATTGTAGAGTCTTCACTAAAGATATACCGTATTTTAGTAACGATGAGATACAAAAGAGTGAAGGTATAACGACACAAAACCGAAGATTCTCCTACTCAATACTCGACAACACCTATAACTTAAATATCGCACCATGGAGAGATAACGAGTCCACAAATATCCAAGATAATAAAGTAAAAAAGTATATGTTCTCAATTGAGAACTTAGCGTGGAGGACATCTAGTCGACCTGGATTTACATATCAAGATTTACCTCACTGTGAGCGAGGACCAAACAACGGTAGAATTATGTGGTTTCCACCTTATGATATGAAAGTGAATGAACAAAACTCTGCAAGTTGGACATCAAACGAATTTTTAGGTAGACCAGAACCAATATTTACATATAATAACACCACAAGAAACGGTTCATTAAGTTGGAAAATTGTAGTAGACCACCCATCAATTCTAAATGCAATTGTGGATAAAGAATTAGCTGGTGAAAACGCACAAAAGGTTAATGATATTGTTGATTCATTTTTTGCGGGTTGTAGAAAATACGATATATATGAGTTAGCCTCTAGATTTCCTCAGTTCACGTATAAAGATATTTACGATATTGTTACAGAAACTGAAAATATTACCGACTACGAATATTATAGTAACGAAATACAGAGCACTCAAATAACGACAACAGACCCGGTAATTGAAGAATATACTCCCGTTATATCAGAAACGGACTATCAGTTTGAATTTTATTTCGATAATGACATACCTGGACCACAAAACGCCAACTCAGTAACGACGAGTGAAAATTATTCAAATAGTTTACAAGAGTATATTAATCAAAAACCCCTCTATTTAATTTCTGCGGATGAAGACCAAAAAACACCTGTAAGTAATTTTTTCGATAGTTTTATAGTTGGTACCTCAGGTAGAACACAGGAGTTGGCCGGTAAAATAAAAGAGGCTATTGATAAAGGAGCTACGGTTAATATACAACTTCAGGGTTCGGCGTCATCGCCGAATAGTAATAATTATAATTTATCTCTATCAAAGAGAAGGGTCGATGCGATAAAAAAATATATATTAAGTTTTTCTGACTTAAATAGACATACTGATAAATTAAATATTTCTGAAGTGTCTTCAGGTGAGAATGTTACTGTTACTCCTGGCGCGGGTTCGGGTCAAGAAATTAATTGTAGCGAGGGACTTACAGGGAATAATCAAATTTATTCTATAAGTGCTATGGGATGTAGAGCGGTTAGGTTTTCTACGACAATACAAGAGGTCCCACCAGAACCAAATCCTGAAGATTTAGAACCAATAATTGAGGAAACCATTATTACAAGTACTGTAACAGGAAAAACCGAGGTACAAAGGACAGTGGAAAGTAATGCGGTAAGACAAAAACAAAATGTGGCTAAAATAATAGTGAAAAAACTTTTAACTGAGTGCGATTACTTTAATATGATGAAAGAAGATTCACCACAAGTATATGAGGGAATAAAAGAAAAAATTAAATACTTCCAACCGGCATTTCACTCGATGACACCTGAAGGTTTAAATTCTAGACTTACTTTCTTACAGCAATGTCTAAGACCAGGAGATACTATACCCGTTATTGGTGAAGACGGAAAACCTAGTAAGGGGGATATAAAAAATACCTCATTTGGAGCTCCACCGATTTGTGTATTACGTATAGGTGATTTCTACCATACGAAGATTGCTATAAATCAAATGAGTATAAATTACGAACCATTAACTTTTGATTTAAATCCTGAAGGGATTGGGGTTCAACCTATGATAGCTGACGTAAACATGTCTTTTTATTTTATAGGTGGGCAAGGACTAAAGAGCCAGTTTCTCGATTACAAAACGCATTGTCGTTTAACTATTTCGGTAATACTGAAGTTTATGATGAACGTTCTGTACCGACAGAAGACACTACAAATATTGATAGAGTTGCTATTGAAAGTGTAGAGGCCGCTGGAGGTTTTACTGTTGAAGATGGTAAAATCGAAAGACCGGAAGAGGCAGGTGATACTATAGGTGAGATTACAAATACGACATTTGGAGATAATACCGAATTAATTGGGGACATACAGTATAAAGGAATTATAAACGACTTTGTTGATAAATCCCAAGGATATACCCAAACGGTGATTAACAGTCTAGAAACTATTAGTCAGGAACAATCGTCGATAGGTTTATATTATTACACTAACGATAGACAGTATATTAATGGAAATATTACGGGAAATCTGGATAATAATAATGTATTAGGTATGGAGTTATTCGGTAAGCCTATTAAAATTGAAAACAAAACTCAAGAATTATATACATTACTATTAAGTGATGTTGATAACAACACCAATCCATTCTTAAGTTCAATATCGTCACAAAACTTCAAGAATAGTGATATAAAAAAGTTTAGAAAATTACTCAAACAATTTATAAACGTAACTAATCCATTTTTTCCTGCTACTATTAATGGTACCATGTTTGACCTATTGGAAAGTCAGACAGACTTAGTAAGGGTTATAGATAAGTTAAATTTAGTGTTAACCGACACTGATGGTTATAGAAATAAGTCAGGACAAATAAACATTCTTAGTTTAACCGCGACTACAGATGTTGATGTTTCTTCTTCACAATCAAACACAGGATTGGAATTGTTAGCTGACATTCAAACGGTTGGGTTAGACCTACAAGACTTCTACAACACTATTTTTCAAAGTAATGGATTAATACCACCTAAAGATAATTTATATAAAGGGTTTTTAAGTGGTACTTTTGATACTGAATCACAAACTAGATTCTGTACAATAGCCTACCCTTATATTATTAATGACCCTGAAGACTTTATAAATAGAATACTTGGTGAGGAGCTTTCTCTAAAGTCGGATTGGGTGAATTACACCAATACGATAGTTTACGGACAACCCGAAATACCAAACAACCTCACATCAATTTTAGGTAGTGAAGGTATGAACGAACCAATACTTCCAGCTCAACCAGGATTACTAGACATATATAAAGAACTCCAACAGAATACGACATCTGAATTTAAGTCATTTACTAATAATCCTCCCGTACAAACCTTTACATTATATCAACCTTTTAATCCTAACAAAGTTAGGGAGTTTACATACGTACAAGAAACTCAAGATAGTATAGTGGGTCCAACCCAAAAACCACAGTTTTTTGATGAAACTTATACAGGTACTAACGGAGGGGCTGTTGATAAATATAATTTAAAATATACATTTAACTAATGAGGTATTACGATAGATATCAAGAATTCTTATTAAATGGTAAGCAGACGGTTGTACCATACGTCACTATACCTCCTAAGCCGACAGATAAAAAGTTTATTTATAAAGTCGGACAAAGTAGATTAGACAAACTTAGTCAAGAATTTTATGATACCCCATATTTTGGATGGTTAATTTTAATGTCTAACCCACAATACGGAGGGTTAGAAAATAATATTAGTAATGGTGCGGTTTTAATTATACCTTACCCCTTAGTGAATACATTGCAAGATTATAAAAAAGCATTAGACACACACTTCTTCTACTATGGCAGGTAATAAATTCTTTAATAACCAAGACGTTTATGTGGAGACTGATTATGATAATATAATAATAGTCGACCCTAATAAAGTCGTTGATAGTGATGGTAAAGTATCCGAAAGGTTAGTTAATCATGAGGAATTGGTAATGTATGCTAGTTTAGAGGCTAAAGTGTTACCCAGAAGTAAATTAGTCTTAGGTAGTAATTTTGATGATACCATTCAAAATATTAGGGTAGGTGCGATAAATAGGGGTGGTACGGTTAATTTTATGAAGCCCCAAGTACAAGACACTGGTGATGGAGAGACTCAGGATAGTTATCTTGACACTTCTTGGACAGATAATTTAACTTTAGGTCAGACAAGAAGAGGTGATGTAGACTCACAACTATTAGGTATTAGTAATATCAGTGTCAAAATGAATGCATCCTTCAAGTCGTTCGTTACTATAGAAATGGAAGATGTGCAGGGTAGAGTTCTATTTGAACAAGGAGAGAACTCACCATATAGTGCGTTTTTTCAATATCCATACCCACTTTTCACTTTAGTATTAAAAGGTTATTACGGAAAGGCTATGAGATATGAGTTAATGTTAATAGATTTTAACGCTAGATTTGACCCTCAGTCCGGAAATTATAAAATAACTATAAACCTAATAACTAGAACGCACGCTCTATTGGCGGATATCCCAACCGAATGTTTATTCGCACTACCCCATATGTACCCAAGGACCGTGACAATAGGGCCAAACAAAACGTCAACCCAAACTGGAGAGGGTACACAAGAAGTTAAGCAGATTAAAACGACTAAGGGTTACGACATGATAAAAAGTGTATACTCGTCATATAAAGCTAAAGGGTTGATAGATGAGAATTTTCCTGAATTAACATTAAATCAGATGTTAATGAAAATGCAGAATTTTGAAAATTATGTAATGCAGGCTTATGGTAAGGAAGATATGTCGGCACTCAATGACATAGAAACGTATCTAAACACAATTAACGAATATAGAAATGACATATTTGGGAACTATACTGACAATTGGGAAACAAAAAATATAGATAAAAACTTAAAATTAATAACTAATATACCTAACGACCCTATACTTTATTCATATAAAAAAGTTTTCTCAGCTCCTAAGGAAATATTAAATAATAAAGCTAATTCGATTTCTGAATTAGATGGTATAATTAAAAAATATAATAAACTTTTAAATGATAATACAACCTTTGGGACGAACGGACAAGCAACTATAGGTAAAGAAAAAATAGAAACTGCGTTATTTTGTGATGTAAAGATTTCGGACTTTATACAGGACAAACCTGAAATAGAGTACGTTGATATGCGAGCGACCTATGAGGTTAGAAATAACGGAACAGTCCCAAATGAAGTTGAATTATCCGATTTTAAAATTAATGTAATTGGAAAAGAATTGGCGTTTCCTAATTACGAGGCTAACGCGGAAACTTTAGAGATTGAAGAAAGTACGTTATTAAATACGTACTTTATTTTTGGAGATACATTAAATAGCGTCAATCTTAAAAATAATACTTTTTTAGGTAAGTTAAAAAACTTAGAAGATAAATTCAAAAATAAGAGACAGATTATTGAAGAAAAATTATCTATCGCTTTGGCTGAAAAAATTGCTTCACCTGACGTTGGTTTAGGATTTAGACCCACAATACGAAATGTTGTTGCGGTTATATCTGCCTCTGCCGATGCGTTTTTAAGACTCATGGACGAAGTACACGATAAATCGTGGGAACAAAGAGAGAACCCTATAAGGGTTGGGGCGGTTATGTCTCCTGAAAAGTCTGAAGGAATTGAAACTACCCAAGTAAACGCACTATTGACAGGTTTGGCAAGTATGGGCTCAAGTTCAGATATACCTAAACCCGTTGTTTACCCATGGCCACAGTATTTTGTGGCTTCAGTGGACGAATCGGGTAATGAAATATATGAAGATAAATATCCTGGAGACCCCTCTGAGAGCGGTAAAATTCAAGGGTGGCTAACTGAGGTTTGGCCTGAAATACAATTTGTGGAAGAATTTATAAAAGGTTCTACAGAAAAAGAAGAAAGCAATTTAGATTACGACTATCCCAACACCTATAAAGAAAATCCATATATTAGTTGTAACGCAATAGAGTTTCCGTTTGAAAACCAACCATACCGTAATTTAAGTGTTATACCTTTCTTATATGAGTTATATGAGAGAACTTTTGTAAACTCTAACTACACTAAATTATTTCGGGAGGGGGGTTATAAAGATGAATTATACGCAGTATGTGCAGATTTCGAAAATATAAATCTAAAAGAATCTGTAACAAAATCACCTGAGTTAATAGAATTACTTAAGAACTTTTCATTTAGTTATGAAAACTTATTAAAGTATATGAAAAGTATTTCCAATAATGGACAGGGTGAATTTTGGAATCTTTTTGTGAGAGGTAATTATACTACACCATATTTAAAGTCATTAATTGATAGAGATTTTGGTGTATACAAAATGTCATATTTGGACGGAAACTCGGTAAGTGTAGAAGCCTCTACTCAGAGCTCAGAAAAACTCACAAACTACATCAAGTCAAATCAATCCGACGAACTTACATTTAGCGATGGATATCCATTTAATAACTTATCATGGTTACAAAAAAACATATCACAAGGTAGTTCCATAAGCTCAATACGACTAAGCAATGATACATCTAAGATGTTCTCATTTGATGAGAATAAAAAAACACTCGCGTCGTTTTCAAATGATGATGAGAGGTATGACAAAAAGATGTATAGTTACTTTGAGTGGACTATGAATAAATCTACAAACCCAAATCAGGAAGTAAGTACCCTAGAAAGTAGTGTAAATTCTTCAGGGGATAATTCATTTAATACTAATGCTCAGGTTATTAATTATTATAATAATAGAACTAAAGAGAAATTTGTTTTAACTGAATCAGTTTTAGATTATGGTAATGAATACGACACTACTAAAAATTTCATAACTAATTCACAGACAACTTCATTATTAAACACGCCTTACTTTATTAATTCTATATTGAAGGGTGTTGAAAACGAAAAGAATAGTAATAAGGACCCTTATGTTGCTTTAGGTTACTTATACTTAAACTCATTACCGTTATCAACACTAAAGGAAAAATTTAAAAGTTATAACACTAATGTAACTACGGACTTAAATTATATTTTTGCGACTTTAAATAAGTTTGCCGCCATACATAAGATACCTTACTATTGGATATTAAAGTATGGGTCTATATGGTACAGATACAAAAAATATAAAAAAAATGGTGTAGATATTTTAGACGATATTTGGAAAGACTTCGACTATAAAGAGGCTTATGACCCCATATCAAGTAACACCTCTAAGAGTTATACTTTTAATGGGTACGATAATGAGTCGGTAACTATAAAACAATTAGAAGAAACTGAAGATACGGTTATTATTGATTTAGGTAGTGAGTTTTTACCGCCACAAGAACTGTTTGAAACTAAAACATTTGAATTTTCGAGTGTACAAAACGGATTCTACCCGAAGGTTATGAACGACATCTACTACTATTTCACTAAAAAAGATGTTTTTACTGGGTACACCTCAAATGAGATAGTTAATGCCCAAACCAATAAAAATTTAAAAATAGGTAATTCAGTAAAAGGAAGTTTTAATCAGAATACGAATAGTGGTGATACCTTAAGTGAGTATAAAATGACTACTTGGTCACAATACTTTACTATAAAAGGAAATTATGATTTTAGAGAAAATCAAGAAGATAAATTACTAATTGTACCTTCATTCGGGGATGTAAAATTTAACCAATCAAAGTTCGAATGTTTTAATCAAATTGGAGGTCATAAACAAAATTTAATAACTAACCCATCCATTTATAATGGAGGTGTTAGGTCACTATGGTCTGCTCCGAACTACGGGTATTTCTCCAATGAAATGGTGGATAAGCCGACACCTAGTCAATATATTAAACATATAAATCCTGATGACAGAAATGCTCAATCATTTAATTTAGGTAACGATACTACGGTTTCGTACTCATCTATTGATGATATATTCGGAGTGTTTACTGAGGAAATGTTAGATAATTTTGAGACGTACTTTTTAAATTTCTGTCAAGTGGACAATAAATTTAATATCGACTTAGTAAATAGAGGAGGTGATACATTCACAGAATTTTTAAATAGTGATGTAATAAAAAATCAATATAATGGAGATGAAATACCTGTTACTGAGTTAAATAGGTTGAAGTCTTTATATGAGAATCAAGGAAGCGCATATAACGGAATAGAATTAAGTGAATATGATTTAAACCTACCTAGAGTGATGAAAGAGTTATTTATGGTAGATTCTCCGACATTAACTGATAACATTGACCAAGATTTAAAAAGTATTAGTGATGCCCAAAGCTCAAGGTTTGTAAATTTCCATATTAGTGAGGCTTTAAATAGAGACGTAGTGTTAAAAATCGGTAATCCTGAAAAATATGATAATAAAGTTTATGGTTCTATTACAACAGTAACAAATCAAAAAATTGAATCACCCTATGACTTTGGAAACTACATTAACAACTCCCTACCAACCCAAGGGGGAGCTGTAACACTAGGAGAAAGTATTGGTCTATACCCTGAAGCTTGGTCAGCAATGACAATAAATGTTGGGGAATTTAATGAGGATGGATTTAAATATAGTGATAACGGTTCCTATCTTACTGACTTTTTTGTTGATATGGATTATGAGTTTACGGAAGATAATGTTAAAAAATTATCATCTCTAATTAAAATATATGCAGCTAAAAAAGGTCAAGATATTACTTACAATAAGTCGAACTTTATACAAGATTTAAACAAAAATCTTACAGAAAAAGAAGAGTTTCAAGAAAATGTTTTAAACAATATCTTCATTAAATTAAATCGAGACTTACCTTCAGTGGCAATAACTGACGACCCAACTAGGATATCTAAGATAGATGGAAACGTAATTAAATTAGATTTATGGAAATCATTTCAAACGTTAAACGATAAATGGATTTCGGGTCAAGACTTTAAAGAAAGAACAATTTTTGAGGACTTTTTATTTTTAGATAGGGCTAATAGACCGATAGGTAATAAAATAGATATAAATATAAAACAATTAGAGGGGCGATTTAGAAATCGAAACCCAAGACAAAATATATACGGATTATTTGGTTTTATATATGGTGATAATAATTTTACCTTTATGCCCACCCCCGCCTATACTAACTTTTATGGTAGAGATGAGAGAGTTAAAAATGGGTTGCCCGTTCCACAGGATATACCTAATGATTTGTTCGGTACATTTATGGAGGTGGACACGAGAGATAGTAGACCTAGAGTTTTAGGTGTGTATCAAGGACAACCTTCTACAAAGTTAGGTATGGGTCAAAATACAAATATACGGGTTGGAGATGATTCATTCGATATAACAAACCCATCGGATTGTCCACTAAGAGAGAACCAACAGAATAAAACCGATTATTCGGACAGTAATAGATGTGTAGAGTTCCAAGTGGATTTCGGTAAAAGAAACCAAGGGGTTTTTAATTCAGTATCGATAGATATGGCCCAACATAAAAATACCGCAGCATCGTACCAAGTGTTAGAAGAGTTAGGGTCACAAACTTCAGGTCAAAAAGTTGCGCAACAGACACAATCGTATTACGATATTTACAGGTCCGCTAGTTATACCTGTCAGGTGCAGTCTTTAGGTAATGTTATGATTCAACCTACCATGTATTTTAATTTAACTAATGTTCCTATGTTTTATGGACCATATCTTATTATGGATGTGAGTCATAATATTTCCTCAAGAGGATTTAGTACGTCCTTCCAAGGAACTAGAGTTCCTAAATTCTCCCTATCAACACCAAGTCAACTAGTTGCTAGTATTAATAGAAAAATATTAGATAGTTATAAGCAGAGGTTAAGACAAATAGAGAGTAACACTCCATCAGGACAAACAAATAACTCAATAGCTCTTGAAGATATAAAGAAAATTACTCAGGGTCCTGAGGATAAATGTCAAGAAATGACTAAATACCCAAATAAAGACTTTGTTAATATGTTACAGACGAACATAAAGGCACAAGACGTGATTGATTATCTTAATAGTGTAACATTTAATAGTGATAATATTAAATTATTTATATATGGTGTCGCAACTCAAAATAAGGCTGTTAGACAAAATGTATATAATAATAATTTAACCAACTTATTTACTAACCGAGAAATAAAACCAGATAATAGAACAACCTTATTCAATTCACAAGCGTGTTTATCGGGAAATGAACAAGTCTTTCCGATTGCATCTTTTAATACTATAGAGGACTCATTAAACTTTATGAAAGAAACATATAACCCTTTTAGCGCGTGGTTAGATAGTATGGATACTATATTACAACAAACACAAGTAAATGATGCGACACCTAAAACGTTAACGTACTTTTATATGTCTCAAATATATGAGATTGATAAAATAGAAGGAACTCCACAACAGGTAATATCTATTGTCGATAACAAAATGACAAACAATGATGTATATACGGATGAGTTTAATCAGTGGTTAGATATATTCACTTCAGCTTTAAATAGAGGTGATATTTGAATATTTCGTTTAACCAATATATTTATATAAAAAACAACTATGAATATAAAAAATTTATTAGATACCTATCTAAACAAAGATGCTAGATTAACTGAACGCGATAACGGTAATGGTTATAAAGAAGTTTGCGATTTAGATACTGGCGATTGTTATACGGTAAGAATGAAAGACGGTCTAATAGAAAGAGTTGATAATACTATGAAGGTTAATAGAACTCTTAGAGTTGAGACATCTACAGGTATGAAAACATTACTAAACGGATAAATATTATTAAGATGTCGATAGATAAAAATATATTAGAAGAAATAAAGAGATATAGAAGTATCACTGACTATGTTTTAGAACAAGAAGAGTTAGAGTTACCTCCATTACCTGATGAAGGTGGTGAAGAAGATATAACGTCTGATGAGGGAGGTGTAGATGAAGTACCGGAACCTATTGATGTAAGCTCTGACCCTGAGGTGGAAGTTGTTGGTGATGAAGGAGAAGAAGTTTCCGATGAAGGAGGAACTGAGGAGTTAGACATTACCGATTTAGTCACCACTCAAAAAGATATATCACAAAAACAAGATGATTATATGGAAGCTATGTTTGGTAAGTTAGACGATTTAACTAGTAAATTAGGAGAAATGGATACTATACTAGATAAGATTAATAGTTTGGAAAGTAAAGTAGAAAAATATCGACAAAAAACGCCTGAGGAGAAGTTACAACTAAGAAGTTTAGATAGTTATCCATATAATCAAAAACTAAGTGAGTTTTTTACTGATAAGCAGGATGAATTAGAAAAGACCGGTAAACATGAATATGTTTTAACTGATGATGAAGTTGAAAACTATTCAGAAAATGACATCAAACAATCATTTGACAAACCATTTGAGGATGAGGGATTTTAATTAAAATAACCTTATTATATGTAATAAAAAAAGAGACTAAAAAGTCTCTTTTTTTGTGTTAAGTAATTTGACTTACCAAGTTTCTTAGTTATATTTGTATAGATTAACAGATAATAATTTTAAGAATAAAAGAAAAAACTATGGCAAACGCACTTGACGCAGTACTAGCACAGTACGACAAAAACGTAACATCTCGCGGTAATGGAGATGGAATGACACAAGAAGAGAGGTTGAAAAAATACTTCACGACTTACCTACCTAAAGGGACTAAATCGGGACAATCTAGAGTCAGAATCCTACCAACACCTGATGGCTCATCACCTTTTAAAGAGGTGTGGTTCCATGAAGTACAAGTAGATGGTCGATGGGTTAAACTATACGACCCAGGTAAGAATGATGGGGAACGTTCTCCATTGACTGAGGTTTATGAAGAGTTGATGTCTACAGGTAAAGAGGCGGATAAGAAATTGGCGATGCAATATCGACCACGTAAGTTTTATATCGTCAAACTTATTGACCGAAACAACAAGGAGGATGGTATTAAATTTTGGAGGTTTAAAGACAACTATAAGCAAGAAGGAATTCTCGACAAAATCATCCCAATTTGGAGAGCAAAGGGTGATGTAACTGACTCAAATGAAGGGAGAGACCTTATCATTGAACTTGTAAAGTCAAAAACCAATTCAGGGATTGAGTATACAGTTGTTCAAACAATCATGTACGATGACCCTATGGTGTTGTCTGAAGATAAGGGTACGATGAAAGATTGGATGGAAGATGAGACGACATGGTCTGACGTGTATGCTCAAAGACCTGTCGAATACTTGGAAGCGGTTGCTCGTGGGGAAACTCCTGTATGGGACTCAGAACTTAAGAAGTTTGTTTATGGTGATAACACTACTGAGACTATTGGAGGTGAGAATAAAACAACTACAACAGAGGAAAAAGACCCGCAGTCGACTACTGAAGTCGATAGTGACCTTCCTTTCTAAC
>Ga0114918_10003368_pt1 | contig 14119 bp, 12 predicted proteins | sample LantaG_FD_87015 | JGI IMG/M metagenome (GOLD analysis project Ga0114918, IMG submission 87015) | Deep subsurface microbial communities from Baltic Sea to uncover new lineages of life (NeLLi) - Landsort_02402 metaG | ecosystem: Environmental > Aquatic > Marine > Oceanic > Sediment | place...
CCGAATTGAACCGCGAGCTGTTAAACGAAGGCCCAAAGAATATGCCTTGCTGAACAAGCCCAGATCAGAGATGAGGGAGGCTCTCTTACAATGAGAATTGCTTATCTTCATGCCATTCCTGACTGTCCCTACTTTTCCTTAGTTTTCCTTGATGAAAAAGGCACGATGTCGCTACTCGGCGTTACGAACAGCAAGTGGGACCAGGTAAGTTCGTTTCGTATGCCTCGCAGCGGTAAGGGGCTCTATTGGCCCCATCCGGTAGTTTACGACGGCCGACTCTACGTGCGGCATTCCGAGCAGCTCTTTGCATACGATATTCGAAAGAATTGATTTAAGAATAAAGAAAACCACCCCCAAAACGCCATACGGTTCAGAATTCTGAAAACAGAAGTCTAAAGACGCAGCACGCAATACCACATACGAACGAATGCTATATCCTTTTGCTCGTCTAAATATGGGTTTTTCGAAGGCTATATTCAGGAATAACCTATTTGGTTTTTGTCTCTATATTGCAGATAATAATAATATTCTGCGGCTATGTGTAAGTGATCAGTCCGGATTACATTGTTGATAGTATGGAGACTATAAAGCTTGGATGAACAAAGGGCTGTCGGCACAGAAGCTTGAAGAACATTTAAGCCCCTGCTCTTGATTTTCCTCTTGATATGCACAAAAGCAGGGGCTTTTTTTCAGAACACCTATCAATAACCTCTAATTGCAGCCGAGAAGTCCAAATCGGTTGAAAATCCGAGATCGATTTAGGAATCTGTATTAGTTTATGTGAGAGAATCTAATCTGAATTTAACAATGGAGCAAAATAAGGCTTACCGCAAGTAGGACCAGGTAAGTTCATTTCGTATGCCTCGCGGCGGTAGGGGGCTATATTGAGCCCATCCAGTAGTTTATGACGGCCGGCTTTGCTATCATGCCTGCGATTAACACTCATCGACTCAAAGTTTTTTTTATTTTCCTGATTTTTTCGTAACATTTCTCCGTCCAGATGGACTTTAACAGTAGATGAGCGCCTGGAGAAAAGTTCGCTTATGCGGCAAAATCAGCGTTTTTCTTGAGATTGTTTCTCTATGTATGTTCGAGTTTTGGCTCATCGGCACGAAAGCGGCGTTTTTTAGGGCGGCAAAATGCGTGTTAAAGGGCCCCGGATCGTTGCAATTCGAGCGGTATTTTGATAACATAATGTAAGTGCGAAGTGGTAAAGGCTTTCCCAAAAGTCTCAAATCGGAAAAGCCGGGAATATTATTGGAGGACGTATCATGGTAAGTCGCAAGTTCGTATTTCTATTATTGGTCGCTGCTGTTGGTGTTTCGTCGATACTCCTGTTTTACGCCGGAGTGAAACGGTGCCGGGCAATCCCTGCCCAGCCGTCTGGTGATCTTAGTTCGCAAGGTCAAGGCAAGCTTCCGCGGAACGTAGCGCCAAAACGGCATAGCAAAATAACAGTCCCGGCCGATGTGTCTATTGATTTGGCGAGTCCTTCGAATCCGGGCGGCCCGGTGACAATCCTCGTTTCGGCATCATCACAGATTCCCATCGGTTCGGGAAAACTCACGTTGAAAGTACCGCAGGTCGGCGAAGTTCCCGCCGGGGCGGAGGTGCTCTGGTCGGGGGCTCCCTCGGATTTCGTTGCCGAGACGGCGGAGTTCGTGGTTGATGTCCTGCCGGAGGGCGAGTATCACTTTGCGGCGATTTTCGAATTTACACCGGACAGCCAGAACGCCGGGGAGCTTTTCACTTCGAGGGCGCTGTATCTGGACATAAGGCCGGATAAGATTCTTTCTTCCAATGTTTCGTTCGATCAGATTAGGCGGGTCGAGCTTTGGGATGAACTGGAACATCGTGTCCTGATGGATTTGAGGGCCGGCCCGGCAGGAATAGGTCTTAAATCGGTAGCTCGTGACATTGTGGCCGCAGAGACCCTCGATCCCGATCTTATAGCGAGCAGGATTGCAGAGCTAAGAGCATCCGATCCGGATGTCGCCCGAAGGATTACCGAACTGAACCGGGTCAAAGCAGCACCGGCAGGAGAATCTGAGCCCACAGAACAAGGTGAGGAATCAGAACCGGACAGACAGCGAAGGCGTTTACGAAACCGACCTGTTTTAGAACGTGCCGTACCGATTCCTGATAGATACCGAGACCTTTAGAAAAACAACAGGCGGAATTTATCTGCTTTGAAGAGGGACATAAACCATGAACAAAACATTTCTTAACATAAAATACCCAATTACCTTGACACTTATTCTTGTTTTTTTCGCCACAAACATTCAAGCTGGACCAGACATTGCGGTTGAAAGCGTTAGCATTAACAAATCTGAGATCATGCCTCACCATGAAATCATGATTAGTTATCAGGTAGCTAATATTGGTGACGAGGACTCAGATAGATATTATCTCAGGTTCTACATATCGACTGATGATACTATCACGGAGGAAGATGACTGGCATAATGGCACAGGTGGTTTTCATTTCCTCCCGGGTGAAGTTAAATCAGGTACAAAGAGTTTTCGATTCCCCAGCGGTATTCCTCGTGGTGATTACTATATTGGGATTATGGTTGATTGCTCGAATGACATCAATCCGGAAAACGACACTGGTTGCTCATCGAGTCCAGTTACAATCCTCAGGCCTACCGATCTTGTTGTTCTAGGTGTGGATGCCGCTGATCGCAGCTCCAAACCTGGCGACCAAATCGAGGTTAATGTTTCGCTTGAAAATAGAGGGATTGGTCCTTCAGACAACTTTACTATCGATTATTTTGCGGGTGATTATAGCATAGGTAATGCAGATTTTGGTCCTTTGGGAGTGGGTGGAGAATACAGTTTTTCTACAACGTGTGAATTCCCCGACGATATTCCTGAGGGGGATTACTATATTGAAGTGATTGTTACTTGTCAATATGACGGTGACACGGGAAATAATGAAGGTTCGTCTGGCGCGGTATGGGTAGGTCTGCTGATAGATATAGCAGTCCAATCCGTTGGTATCACGCCGGGCGGATACCTGCCTGGCCAAGAGTATATTGTTTACAGCCTTATTGAAAATGTTGGTGAAAAGAGTGCAGATAGTTATACTGTGGATTATTATATATCAACAGATGCTGTTATTACCACTGATGATTACCATATAGGTTATGTCGAACGTGATGAGTTGGCGCCTGGCGAACAACACAGTTATGATACTACGTATCAGGTTCCTTTCGATATTGCCGAGGGAAATTACTACATTGGCGCGATAGTCACATGTCCGAAAGAATACGAATTAGGGAATAATACAGGATGCTCCGAAGAAAAAATCGAACTGGTCTATCCGGCCGGTTACGATCTTGTTTTCCAGTCCATTGAAGTTACACCGGGTGAATATTCGCCGGGTGACGATCTTGTTATTTACAACCTTATCAAGAACGGCAGCGAATTGAGTATAGAAGGTTATGCTGTTGATTATTATGCATCGATAGATACTGTTATTACAACGAATGATCACCATTTAGGTTATGTCGAGCGTGATGGTTTAGCGCCGGGCCAGCAACACAGTTACGAGACAACATGTTTGATACCTTATAATCTAATTATGGGCAATTACTATATTGGCGCGATTATTACGTGTCCGATAGGATTTGGAATGGCGAAAAATACTGGATGCTCCGAAGAAACATTCGAGCTGGTCATTTCGGGTGGTAACGTGTCCGGCCAAATGCTTTATATAACCAGAAATTATGGTCAGGTACATCCGATACGATACGCTCTTGTAGAAGTTTATGATGCTGATGACAACGAAGACCCTCTTGACGACCGTGTGATTGGTAGGACACATACGGACCAGGACGGCAATTATAACGTTGTCGTATTGAATTACGAAATGAGCAGTCAGAATATATACGTTAAGGTTTTTACCGAAAGCCCCATCGGCGCTTATCCTGAAATTGAGGGAAAGGTGTGCAGTGTAAGAGACGATGTGTTCGATGAAATCTATTATATGAAAAGCGACCTCTATCCGCACCCCGGGGATGAGTCTGTAGTAGTCAATATGACCGCCGATAAATACGGCGGAGAATTTATGGTTTATGATTCAATAATGGAAAGCTTTGAAAAGGCAAAAACATTCTTCGACATTAATCTGCCCGAAGTAACGACGTTCTGGCCCTGCGAGGATGAGGCATCGTATTTCGATCCGTGCGATCGGGGCATGTACATCGCCCAGGGAGACAGGGGCGACCGGGACGTTATTATGCATGAATATGGTCACTTCATCGCGGATGTGTATTTTTTTGCACAGGGTTCCGTCGGCGATAATTCTATACACTATTGGAACGCCGACCTGCGACATCGTCCGATTCAACGAAAAGATCAGGAGGCGAGAAATCTTGCCTTCCGTGAGTCGTGGGCTACGCTGTTCAGCATTGCTACGCAGTACGGCGATACCGATTATCCGTATTCCGGCGACACCAGGTATCAGGACTGGGATGAGGAAAATGATAAAAAACTTGAAGTCGATCTCGAAGAAGACACTTATGACCATTGCCAGCCAGGCGAATTTTTCGAGAATATGAACTGCTGTGCATTATGGGATATTTTCGATGATAAAGATGACCGTTTCGATAATGAAGATACACTAAGCGATAAAGCCCTTTCTAAAATTTGGACAATAGTACGAGATTATCAACCTGATGACATCGTCGATTTCTGGAATAGCTGGTTTCAAAGTTATGATTACACGAGCGAAATAACGCGCATCTTCCAGGACCACGAGATGTCGTTCGTTAAGCCGAATATCTCTGTTCAGCCTCCTCGTACTCACAACTCTCCTCCCGTTGCCGATGCAGGTCCGGACCAGACCGTAGAGCAAACTTATGCCAGAGGCGCAGTAGTGCAAATGGACGGTTCGGGATCGTACGATCCGGATGAAGATCCGCTTACATACGAATGGTATCATGAAGAAGGCATATCGAGAGGTTGGTCGCCAACTCTGACAATGCCCCCGGGGGTCACAACAGTTGAGCTGCATGTTTTTGATGGCAGGGAGTATGACCATGATACTGTGGAAATCACAGTAATACCAACCGATCCCAGTACATGGGAATAGTAAAAGTTTGCTTAATCTTGCCACAAAGCCGGTTATGGGGATTATGTAGTGCTTTGATTGCTTATTGCCCTGAGGCCGGGCTTGCCAAAAGGGGCAGGCTCTTCGCGGGAATGACTGTGTAGCTCAAAAACTAATTCCAATTGGTATAAAACAAAAGCCGACTGCCAGGTCGTTGTTATTGCCTATCAGGTCGGCGAGAGTTCTTTCTTCAAATCCTTTTCGAGGCTGGTCAGAATTTCCGCAAGACACTTATCGAGGGCTTCGACGAAGGCTTCAGGTGTGTTGGATTGCAGTGGACAAGAAGCCTGGTATCTTTCTCCGAGGATCACCGATTCATCGTTATTATTGTTGGCGATGAGAAAGGCGCGCAACTCCATGACGGCACTCGGTGAAGATTTGTCGCGAACGTCTGCATAAAGGGCGGTGATATTGGCCTCAAGTGTATGCGTGGATTCGAGTCGGCTGCCGGGTACTAAGACTCTTTCACAGATTCCCGAGCGGCACAGCCAATGCCGCGTCGTTTCACTTATCATGACGGCCGGTGAGATTAGAAACTGATTATAGAAGTCGGACTCATATTCATGCTCGCCCCTGCGATAGACGAAACCTTTGTCAACAAAAGCCGAGTCGATAGTAAAGCGGCGCACAGTGAGGGTGGCATGATTTTCAGCTTGTCCGGGCTCCGGCTGCCGGGCTGCATCAAGGATATATGTCCGTTTGCTATAAGACGTCCGGCCACAGCCTGTGAACATTATTGAGAACACAATAAAAGTCGAGTAAACGTACAATTTGGGCCATCTAAGTTTCATTTCAACGCCTCCGATTTGGATGGTGGTTGGCTGAGCAACAACTCCGAGGGATGTTGCTTCAGACTGCCGGTCAGGTCTTTGATGTTATCCGATATTTCCCTGAAGTTGGCCAGTATGATTTCCAGTTCCGGTCTTTCATTTGCGATGAGCCTGTCTATACGAGACAACGCGGCATTAATTCGGGCGATCATTTCGGGAATATTGCTCTGTGTTGGAGTCGGGCTGGCGAGCAGCTTTTGCAGGTTCTCATTTGTCTGGCGGACCTCGGCGATGAAATTCTGAAGCTGTTGGCTAAGCTCGGGCACGTTGGCGTCAACGACGGTCCGGTCCAGGGAATCGAGCACCTGGTTGGCGGATGCGCTAAGCGTTTCGGTGTCAAGAGCGCGGACTTTGAGACGGGTTTCGCTCAAGAGGCCTATAGCTTGCTGACTCAATTCACCCATATTGGCATCGTTGATAGCCTTATCGAGAGAGTCCAGAACTTTCTCTACGTCTATTTTCCGGAGCATATCAAGAACACTATTAACGGATTCTCTCAAAGTGGTCATATCGCTGGGGGCCGAAGGAATGTAAATATGCTCGGGCTGCCATTCTATCTCGAACGCAGGGAATTCCTCAGGATCGAAGTAGTCGGCCTGGATGTAGGATTGACCGGTAAGTAAGTTTGAGGTGATTTGAAAACGCAGGCCACGAGCAACCATCTGCAACAGCATAGCATTCGCCTGTTCCAGATTGAGGCCTTGCCAACTTTCCTGAGGTGCAGAACCCACGACTACGACGCATAGACCGTACTTGGTGGTCTTTTCGATACTTTGTACCATGTCTCCGTAGATCTTGCTGACGAAAGCGATCTTCTCGACCTTGCCGATATTAACGCCTCTCAACTCAATGGGCGAACCTACATTCAGTCCGCTGATGGCTTCACTGAAGTAGGTTTCGAAATATATCCTATCCTGACCGAAGAGCCCTGCGCCTAAAACCACGGCTGCGCCGAAAATCAGGGCCGTCGCGAGAATAACAAATACCCCTATCTTGAAGTAGTTTGGTTTCATGCTCATCTAATCAACCCATCCAATTATATTTTTAGCCGGTAGCAAGGTCATACGCCTCGCCCATGTCCTATGTTAAAAACATTTTACGCCTGACGATTAAAGAACTGCCGGACCCACGGATTGTCGCTGTGGTCGCGCAGTTCGGCCGGTTTTCCGGTTGCAATGATTGTCTTAGTGTTCTTATCGAGCATGACGACTCGATTGGCAACGGTAAAAATGCTCGACAGTTCATGCGTTACTATCACGAAGGTAATTCTTAAGCTGTGCGACAGCTTCAGAATCAGTTCATCGAGTTGCGCCGAGGTGATTGGGTCGAGGCCGGCCGACGGCTCATCAAGGAACAACACCTTCGGATCCAGGCTGAGGGCCCTTGCGATAGCGGCCCTTTTTCTCATTCCACCGCTAAGCTCAGCGGGCATTTTATAGGCCGCACTTTCAAGACCGACGCTTTTGAGCTTCATCCGGGCGATCATCTCCATCGCATCCTTAGGCAGGTCGGTGAATTCTTCGAGGGCCAGGCAGAGGTTCTCCATCAGATTCATGGATCCGAAGAGCGCGCCGTTCTGGTAGGCGATACCAATCTTTCTGAGGATGCCGAGCCGGTCGGAGCCCTGGGCGGTGACGATATCGGTGCCGTCGATGAGCACACTGCCGCCCAGCGGCTGCATCAGGCCGATCATGTGTTTGAGCAGCGTGCTCTTGCCGCATCCGGAACCGCCAAGGATGGTGAAGATTTCACCGGTCAGTATCTCGAAATCAACGTTCCTCAGTACGATGTTGTCACCGTAGCCGATTGTGAGGTCTTTGACTCGAATTACAGGTTTAGTTTCCGTGCTCATTTTTCACTCAAATGTTTAGGAAGTAATAAAGGACGGCAAAAGCACCGTCGGCCACCACGATGGCAACAATACCACTGACGACGGCGCGGGTGGCCGAATCTCCGACGGCGCTGGGGCCGGTGCCGGTCCGGATACCTTGCAGGCACCCGATACCGGCGATCAATGCTCCAAAAACGAAGGTCTTGGCCAGACCTCCGCATAGGTCGGTCATGGTGGCCGCCTGCTGGATCCGATGCAGATAGGTTATCGGCGGAGAGCCAAAAAACGACATGACCATGCCACAACCGATCAGACCGAAAAGGTTGTTGAACATGGTCAATAGCGGGAGCACACAGATGGCGGCGATGAGCCTGGGGACTACGAGGAACCGGACAGGGTCCAGGCCCATGGTAGTTAGGGCATCGATTTCTTCGTTGATCTTCATAGTTCCGATCTCGGCGGCAAAGGCCGAGCCGCTGCGACTGGCCAGAACGAACGCCGTAATCAGGGGGCCGAGTTCACGAAACAGGGCTAAACAGACAAGATCCGTAACGAAGACTTGTGCACCGAACTTCTGCATGGAGACAGCGGATTGAAATGCCAGAATCATCCCAATCAGAAAGCCCAGCAGGGCGGTGATACCAACAGCGTTTGCACCGGCCTTTTCGGCGATAAGAAAGGTATCTCGCCAGCGGAGAGTGCGGGGGTGAATCAAGGTGGTCAGCAGCTTGACGAAGGCCTCGCCGATAAAACTGATCTGGGCTTTGACATTCTGGAGCAGACGAGCGGATTTTTTGCCGAGACTCTCGATGCGTTGAGCAAGTGATGCGTGTTTTGGCGGTGACTCGGCTGCCTGTCCCGGATCGAAGAGTTTCATGAGTGGCTGAAAGTCAGGGCTCAGGCCGGTTATTTGGATTCGGCGGTTGTTCTGCTTCTGCGTTTGCGTGAGCTCTAACAAAAGGCCAATTCCGGCGCCGTCGCAGTACTCGATTTGGGACGCGTCGACGAGAAGCTCCCGGGGCTTTGTCCCGGCGATAGTCTTGAGGATCTTTCGCCAGAGGGAGCCGGTGGTTTCGACGTCCAGACGGCCTTTTATTACAAGGCACACCCGGTCATGGTCGAGTTCTTTCCAATCCACGGAGGCCATGTTACTATTGTCCATAATCTCTGCCAGTTGGGATTTACTATTTAAAACGCTTAGAAATACTCCTGAACATATCAAGCCCTATGAAAAACTTAGGAAGCACACATTTTTCCTGCCTTATATTATATCATATTATCATAAAAACTACTAATAGTCACTTTTTTTCTGCTTTACATTATATTAGCAAATAAGACATACAAAATTGTCGCCACATAATTTTGTTTGTCGTGTTGGGAATTGCCCCGGATTTACCAATTAGTAGATGAAAAATGAACCGGATTTTTATAGTATAAAGCTCATGAAGACTATTCAAGCCAGCAAGACGACGGATTCTAATGAATTTAGGGGCTTGTTAGGTCGTGTATGAGCAAAATTCCAGTATATATTTGCGTTTTTAATCACCCTATATAAGGAGAACGGTTATGTATATTAGAAAACTGACGGTTGTTATTTCGATTCTGACGGCAGGCTTTTGCGGGTGCGCAACGACGCCAAAGGTCCCAGCCGGACGATCTCAAGGCGAGATGACGCTCGCGTTTAGCGCCTCTTTGATCCTTCCGAAAGAGATTCTTCGGGGGTCCAACTACCAGATTGCCGAACATGTTCCGGTGGAGGAATATCAATATGTGTTCACGGTTAATTCGGACTTCGGCACAATCACCGCACGGGGGCGGGATATGCTTGGCCTGCGTCTGCGCGAGTTGAAATCGATTGAAGCCGCCCAGAAGTTAAGCAAGGATCCACATTTTGTCGATGGTATTCTCGCTCCGCTGAAAGACACCGAGAAAGGACTGAAGCTCATCATCACTGAGCCATTCGAAATACTCGAGCGTGCCCCCAAAGGTTTTGACCTTATGGTTAATCAGTATACCGATCCGGCAGACCGGCGGGCGGGCTCTCCCGATCGCCGGAAGCTGGCCACCGAACTCGATTGTGATCCTGAGACGGCCAATCCCGTGCTGAAGAAGCTACTCGACGAAATGACGCTCGAACTGTTTGGTGGAGGTCTTCTTACGCAAGCCGCTATGTCTTTCATCCCCGGCCTGAGTGTGCCTGCCACGACAGCACAGATGAAAGAAATTATCGCCAAAAGCCCGCCGAGCGCGATCAATAACGAAATCGATGGGGAGCTTGAGGCCGCCGGTGTCGAAAAGTCTATCCGATCTCGATTCCACTACTCGACCGCGTTCACAACCATGCAGCGTCTACAACTCATAGACCAATTCAGGGCCCTGGACGGCATCCAAAATCGGGCAGCTCTCATCGAGAGTGCAGCGCAGGCATACACCGAGGTCGGTGCTCTCTGCTGCATCCGTGAGGGCATGTTGCTGGTTGACATTCGGGCAAGAAAACCAATCCGGCAACTGAAGTTTATCGGATTGCCGTTAGCAGTGCTCGACAATGGAACATATGTCTTGGTCTGCCCGTACGATTACGTCACCAACACCCGGGAAGTGGTTGACAGCTTGGGTGAATATCGGGCGTCCAATCCGAACGTCACTACGGTGCTTATAACCGCAGGCCGAGTATCACCGGCCGCGCGTAAAACGATTGAGTCGGGCGATATCAGCATCGTAGAGGAAGGAACACCTGACTGGTGATCGAGAGGGACATGAGATTTGGCTTTGAGGATTTTCCGGCCTAAAAACCAAGCCTGGAGTGTACGCCATTTCGCATCGCGTGTTGCGTATGTCGCGGCGAAATCGTAGCGAATTAGCGATTAGCAGCGACTCCCGAGATTGAGGATTGTAAAAGTCGATTGCAGTTGTTATCATACGGGCTATTTACAATGGATAATATGAATAAGAATAAGGCTTTTCGTAAATGGTAAAAACGCAAGAGATAAATATCAAAACAAAAGGCAATAATGAGGTTGTTAATATTACCGATCAGGTCGGCGGGGCGGTGGCGCGGTCGGATATTCGCGATGGGGCAGTGACGGTTTTCAATATTGGCTCGACGGCGGGAATTACGACGACCGAATATGAGCCGGGACTGGCGAACTACGATTTGAAGGCGGCGTTCGAGAAAATCGCTCCGGCCAGCGGCAGGTACGAGCATGAAGAAACGTGGCATGATGATAACGGCCACGCCCACGTGCGGGCCTCGCTGCTGGGGCCTTCGCTGAGCGTGCCCATTGTGGCCGGCCGGCTAACGCTCGGGACCTGGCAGCAAATTATCCTCGTCGATTTCGACACCCGGCCCAGAACCAGAACTATCATCTGTCAAATCATCGGAGACTGATACAATCGAATTTCAAGCCATACTTTTCGACCTCGACGGTACGTTACTGAACACATTAGCTGATATCGCCTTTGCCGCGAATGCAGGGCTGAAGCAGTTGGGCTTTCCAACGCATCCTATTGAAAGTTACCGGCGTTTTGTCGGCGACGGTGCCGGTTGCCTGGCTAAGCGTGTTCTGCCCGAGGACTACCAGGATGACGAAACAGTTGAGCGATGCAGGGAAGTTATTAGGGCCGAATATGCAAAATGCTGGGCGGACAATACAAAGCCGTATCCCGGCGTTCCGGAATTGCTGGCCGAGTTGCAGGCACGCAGTGTTCCGATGGCCGTACTGTCGAACAAGCCTCATGATGCGACCCGTACCGCGGTCGATGGATATTTCCCGGACTGTCATTTCCAGGTTGTTCGCGGTGCTTTGCCGTCGGTTCCCATCAAGCCCGACCCGGCCGGGGCGATTCAAATCGCCGAGGAGCTTGATATTCTACCGGAGCTGTTTGTCTATCTCGGCGATACGGACACCGACATGCGCACGGCCGTCGCTGCCGGCATGTTTCCGGCAGGGGCTCTCTGGGGTTTTCGAACCGCCGAGGAACTGACCGCAAACGGAGCCAAAGTACTCGTGAAAACTCCGCAGGAAGTCTTAAATCTGTTCCAAAGGGCACAGTCAGACGCTGGTTAAGCAATAATTTATAACTGCCTGCTCTGCTGCAATTGGCTGTTATTTGGGAATTTGGGTTTCAAAAGCTACATTTTTCCAGCAACATAAAAGGAAGGTATTGCGTATAATGCCGAGATTTGCGTATCATATATGGAAAAAAACAACTGTTAGGAAAGATTAAATGGAAAATCATCGCAAGAGCAGAGTTAAAAGAAATCGAAAGAGCGGCTTTCATGCACGTATGAGTACCAAAAACGGTCGCAAGGCACTGAGCAGGAAGCGGCATGCGGGACGCTCAGTCAATGTTTCTTCGCATTTATAATCAGCCGGCCAGAAGACATAATAAACGGCAGGATGGAAAGGTAAAGCAATGGTTCGACCAAAGATCGGCTTGTTAATTATGTTTTGTAGTTGTCTTGTCTTGAATGCTCAGGATAAGCCGGCGGAGAATCCGGCCGGGCGGTGGGAAGAGACGATCCGGCAATTCGAGCAGTGGGACAGGAAGAACACATTCCCTTCGGATGCTGTGTTGTTTGTGGGCAGTTCGAGCATCCGGTTATGGCCGACCCGCGAGTGTTTCGGGGAATTTGCTGTGCTTAACCGCGGGTTTGGCGGCTCGCAAATCTCGGAGGTCAATTATTTTGCCGAGCGAATTGTGCTGCGTTACGAGCCGAAGGTGATTGTATTTTACGCCGGTGATAACGACGTAGCGGCCGGAAAGAACGCCCGGTGTGTGTTTGACGACTATAAGAAATTCGTAAAGCTGGTCCACACCAGGCTGCCGGGGACACGGATTATTTATGTGGGTATCAAACCGAGCCGGAGCAGATGGTCTCTCTGGCCGGTGATGAACGAAGCGAACATGATGATTAAGGATTTCTCAGGGAAGGATGACCGGCTGTTCTACTTCGATTCGGCAACGCCACTGTTAAGCAGCGACGGCAAGCCAAACGTCGAATTCTTTCTGAAAGACCAACTGCATCTGAACGATAAGGGATATGAAGTGTGGACCAAAAAACTACGGCCGATTATCGAAATAGCGTTTAAGGCAACTAAAAAGAAGCGGTAAACTTACGCTGCGGGCGGCAGCTTAAAGCGAAGTTTTGGATGATTTGGCCGAATCAGTAACCTGCATCGAGAATCGATCTGAAAAAAGGCTCGAAATTCGGCTTGACATTATTGTTTTGAAGGCATAGTATTGGGTAGATTTCTCCACTGCATATTTAGCCTTTTTTGAGGTGCATGGCTATATGAACATGATTTGTCGAAAAACAGTTCTTCTAATAGCAGCGTTGCTCACCGTTTATTGTGTAGGCGGCTGCGGTGGGCAGAGCCAGGCCGGCAGGGGGGGGCAGGATTTTGCATCCACGGCGGGTTTGGGTGCCACAATCGGCTCATTGGTCAAGGTCTCGGCCCCTGAACCGTTTCCCGTTGAAGGATTAGGTCTGGTAGTGAGGCTTGAAAGGGCAGGTTCTGCAGAATGCCCGCCACAGATAAGGGCATATCTTAGACAATATATTCTAAGGCAATTGCCCGCGAACAGCGAGCTGGATGTCGATAAATTCATCGACAGTCCCGATACTGCAGTAGTCTCGGTTGAGGGGGTGATACCGGCAGTTGCTTCGAAAAACCAGTACTTTGACGTTAGAGTAACAGCATTACCGAGCACACAGACAACTTCTCTTGATGGCGGTCGGCTTTTTACGGCCGAACTGAAAATGTTGGGAAGCTTCGGTGTAAATACAAGAATTTTGGCTGATGCGGAGGGGCCGGTCTATATAGACAAGATTGACGATTCGGCAATCAATAAAAGGACGGGGCATATCCTGGCCGGAGGAAAGGTTCTTGATGAGTACAAGATTATTCTCTCGCTCCACAAGCCCGATTTTGAAATGGCGAACCGGATTCGCAACCACATAAATGGGCGCTTTGGCGATAATGTGGCAAACGCGGTTGAATCCGACAGAATCGAATTGATTGTGCCGACTCAATATAGAGAGCAGAAACAAAGATTTATTTCAATAGTCGCGGCAATGTATCTTACACAGGAACCGGGAATTAACAGCAAAAGAATAAGGGCTTATGTAAAAAGACTTTCCGGTTCCGGGGACAAGTATTCGAGCGAGGTTGCTCTTGAGGCCATCGGCAATGAATGCCTGGACGAGATCGGTGTTTTGTTGGATTCACCCGACGAGAAGATTCGGCTGCACGCGGCCAGATGTATGATCAACCTCGGCAGTGACACTGGCCTGGTGGCTCTCAGGCGGATCGCACAGGAAAAAGATTCAGCTTACAGA
>Ga0114918_10003369_pt1 | contig 14119 bp, 18 predicted proteins | sample LantaG_FD_87015 | JGI IMG/M metagenome (GOLD analysis project Ga0114918, IMG submission 87015) | Deep subsurface microbial communities from Baltic Sea to uncover new lineages of life (NeLLi) - Landsort_02402 metaG | ecosystem: Environmental > Aquatic > Marine > Oceanic > Sediment | place...
ATAATACCGCATTATTTATTATTGGTGAAGACGGATATCAATATGTAGTTCCTATAGACGATAAAAAAATATGGATAAAACCATGAGAGGTAAAACCGTAAATTTTGAAAGGGGTCAGGATCCTAAAGATTCTATGAATATAGGCCTACCTGTTCCAGATTATGATGACATAATTATGTTCCTGCTAGAAGACGAGAGAGGAGATGAAATGGAGAGATATGTAAATGAACTTATTGATGAAATTTATAGAGAATTACCTAGAGCAAAACCAGAAGATGTGGTTAAAGCTATAACTACCATAACAGAAGAAAACTTAGATAATTGGTTTCAAATGACAGATTTATAAATATGCGAGCTAAACAAGTACCGCAAAAGGCATACATTTTCGACTTCGACGATACCTTGGTGAAAACCGAGGCGAAGATTCATATCTATAAGGATGGTAGAAGAATTAAATCTCTTACACCAGAAGAATATAATACATATACTCCAGAACCTGGAGAAACCCAGAATATGGAGGATTTTGTGGATCCCAGACTTATCATGCAAGCCAGACCATACAAAATGTGGCCAGCTTTGGTTAATATAGATCATGCAAGAAAATCAGGAAGAAGCACTTCCGATATTTATATACTTACAGCTAGATCCCCACAAGCTAGGCTACCAATCTATAATTATTTTAAAAGAGAAGGTATTGATATTCCTTTAGAAAATATTATTACTATTGGATTTGATGATGGAAGGCCACATGATATTCCTGCAGCAAAGGAAAAAGAATTAAGAAAAATTAAAGACGAATACCCAGAAGTATTTTTCTATGATGATAGCGAAAGCAATATTGAAATTGCTTCCAAAGTCAGAGGAATAACTACTCGCTTGGTAGACTGGAATAAATAGAATGATATGAAAGCAAAACTAGTAAGAGAAAATATACGCTTTGAAAGAGGGAAAGATCCTAAATATGCAATGGGATTAGGTCTTGCAGAAGAGATTGCAAATTCTACATCAGACGCCTTTTCATTTGAAAGATATGGAAAGGATCTATGGACCAAAATTATTCAATGGCTTCTTGATGGGGGATATAACCCTGAGCAAATAGATGTAATTCTAAGAAGCAAATATATGAGATGGGGTTATGATCATATGTCGGACTATAAAAAAATCCCTTCTTTAGAGGACTTTGATGACTATTTTTCCGATGCAGAAGATGATATACAAGCTATGATCGAAGATGAATTGGGTCCTCCAGAACTCTCCGAAGATATGGGGGGAGCAATGGGTGGGGTTTCTGCACCTATGGCAACACTAACTAATACACCTGGAGTTGGGAACGTAGTTCCTGGCGCTGGTCCTGATGGAATAGGATCTGGAGATAATTTTGATAGCTCTTCTGGCCCATTTACACAAGATGGAAAGAAGAAAAAGAAGAAAAAACCAGTTAATGAAATGAATATCAATCCACATGATCCTGTTGGAGTAGCAATGGCTAAAAAACTAGGTGCTGCACTTCCTTTTGAAAAAGGAAAGGGCGACCAGGATGTCAGACAAAAAAGGATAGATAAGGATATAGACCTCGATACCGACAAAGATGGAATGATGAGTATCGAGGAATGGCAAAAGAAGTTTTTAGGAAACAAAAAATAAATTAATAATATGCCGCTAACTAAAGCAGATAAGGAGTTCATAGAGTTATCCCTAAAACCTATAGCTCAGAGATTGGATGATTTTAAAGAAATCAATAATAAACAGGATGAACGTTTAGAAAAAATGGAAGAAAGATTCCAAGTAAATGACAAGACTTTTGTTACTACCGAAGAATATAATAATCAGAATAAAAGGGGGGCTACCTGCCCAAATCTATCAAAAATCGAAGAGGTTAAAATGACTCAAGAAGCTACTAAAGTTACTAAAAAATTCATGATAAAAATTGGAGCTTTCCTTGGCGGATTTGTTGCATTCATGTGGGGGCTTGTTCAGTTGGCCAATTTTTTCTTCGGTTAGATAAAACTCACCATAGCCATGATTCTATAAAGACTAAACAATTTATAGATGGCAAAATCAACAATAAAATTTACTCGACTACGTAATGTAGATCTACCAAAAAGGGGTCATAAGCATGACGCTGGAATTGATTTCTTTGTTCCGAAATTCGATAAGACCTTTGTCAGCGATTTAAAAAAGAAAAATCTGGATCTATATCCAGAGAATCCAAACGGATGTGGCTGTACTTATCCTGATGGCATAACTCTATCTGATGGATCTTCCCCAGGCATTAAATATGAATTATCAGATACAAATCAATCTCTTATCAAATTTGATGAAAATGAGGGAAAATCTTATATTCCTCTTGCCCCATTTCAAAGGGTTAATATACCATCTGGGGTTTATTGTAAGATGGAAGAACCCGGAAGAGCTTTAATAGCTCATAATAAATCTGGGGTATCATCCAAAAAGGGACTTATCTTTGGTGCTCAGGTTGTAGATTATGAATATCAAGGAGAAATTCACATTAATGTTATTAATACATCTTCAAAATTGGTTAGAATATATGAAGGAGACAAATTAATACAATTCGTGGAACTCCCTATATTTACTTCTGAAATCGAGGAAGTTAGTAATTTATATGACCTATATCCCGATGGTGAAACATCTAGAGCAGAAGGCGGGTTTGGATCCACTGATAAAAAAGACGTTATACAACTAAACTCTTAAAAAATGGCAAAACCAATCTTGGTTGTAAATTATTGTATCGAGGGGATGGCAATGGAAATGGTGGTCAATAACCTCAAATCCCTTAAAAGAGTTGTTGAAGATTCTGGAGCAAATGAAGAATACTATACATTTGTTTTGCCAGTGAAGTCCGATTCACATATTCAGGTATTCTATGATAAAGATCTGGATGATAATGCTTTCTTTAATATTCGGGATCTTATTGATGAAAAGCTAGAGGAATTTGCTGGTGGGGGTCAAACTGACGAAGAAAAAATAATGGATGAATTCCAGAAATATGCTTTTGGAGTAGAAACCAATTATGAATCCAATAAAAAATGGTGGCAATTTTGGAAATGAAAAAGCTAAAGGTTTATATCGCATCTCCGTATACAAACGGATCTCATGCAAACAACGTACATCGCCAATTGCATGCACAGAAAGTCTTAATGGATAAAGGATTTATAGCCTTTGCTCCTTTAATAGCTCATTTTTCTGAGATCTATTATCCACGTCCCGAACATCAATGGCTGGAATGGGATCTAGAATGGCTAAAATCTTGCAATTTTCTAGTTAGAATCAGGCCCACAGATGGAGATGGTATGGAAGTTCCATCAAAGGGATCAGATCTTGAAGAAAAAACTGCTAGAGATAATAATATGCCTGTTTATAGTTTCAAAAGTGTTGAGGAATTAAAATATTGGCTTATTACACATGAATCAGAAAATATTATTAAGGATATCGAAAATATAAAAAATTATGGGTAAAGGAAAAGGAAAACCCGGAAGGGAAAAGAAAAAAGAAGGCGGTAAGAAAAAGACCCCTAAAGAAAAGGCTGAAGAAAGAATAGCTAGAAAAAAATTACACCTTTAAAATCCAAAATCATGGACGATAAAAAATGGATCTGTACAGGGTCGTTTAGCTATGCCGGCGATACTTACACGATTTGGGTTAGACCCATGTATAAGCATGCTGATTACACTCAGCATTTTGAAAGCAAAGTAGAAAAATCTACCACCGCTGAAGTCAAAGAAGCTATGGAAAATCATGGCCCTGAATATTTTGCAGGATTTAATTCATTACAGAAATGAGCGACGGAATATCAGAAGCGTATCGAGGAACCTATTTTAAGGATAGGAGTAAATTACATGAAGAGCCACTAAAAACCAAAAATATGGAAAGACAAGAAGTTTATAAATTAATTGATGGGGAGAGGGAATACCAAAATGAGCGTTGGAAAGATGATCACACGGTTTCCGGAACACATGTTCATACCCCTGAAGAATGGATAGTTTATATGGAAGACTATCTTCAAGAAGCTAAACACATACTCTCAAGAAATTCAGCTCCCGATTGTTATCAAGCTGCAATGGATATTATAAGAAAAGTTACGGCAATGGGAGTTGCTGCGATGGAACAAATCCCCACATCACCAAGAGCAGGATATTAAGAGAATACTATCTCAATTTTTGCATACACTTCAGAGGTTTGCTAACATTTTTAACAAACCTCTTTCTTTTGTTGATCATATAAAAGAGAAAAGAGAAAAGAGAAATATGATTGTAAATATAGAGCAACACCAGGGAAAACTTATTATCTCCCATGTGAACAAGGAAGGAGAAATATCTTATATGCAGTTGAATGTTCCCGTTAGTCATCAATATTCTTATCAATATGCAAAATGGGGCGGGATTCCTGGCCTTAAATCATGGGATGGGCAGGAAGTAAGAAAGGTTCCATCCGGATTTCTTAGCAAACACAGAATCCAAGAATTCTTTATTGATGCTGGAGAAGAAATTACAGCTCCTTTATTCGAACAAAATGCACCTAAACTTTATTCATGTGATATTGAGGTAGATGTTGACGAAGATGGATTTCCTGAAGCAGGAAATGCAAGAAAGAGAATTAATACAATTGCATGGTCTCATTATCCAGACGTAACTGTATTTGGGCTCAAGGATTTATCTGGCAATGAGTGTGCAGAAATAGAAAAAAAGATAAACGAACACTTGAAGCCAATAGGAAGAGAGTATAAGTTTCTTTATAAAAAATTCTCCAGCGAATCAGATTTGCTTTATGATTTTCTCTATAATTATGCAAGGCATGCTCCACTTATAACTGGATGGAATTTCTGGAATTACGACTGGAGATATATTTATAATCGTTGTAATAGAATCAATCTGGATATTTCCTGGATGTCCCCAACAAAACAATGGTATAAGCATAAGGTAATGGAAAGGAACCAAAGGGTAGATATCTTCCTTCCACAACATAAGCTTATTGTTGACTATATGGAGATTTATAAGAAATGGGATAGGAATATAGATCCAAAAGAGAATAATGGATTGGATTTTGCAGCAGAAGCAGCCCTTGGAATAACAAAAGTTAAATACCCCGGAACATTCCAGGATCTTTATAATGACTTTCCAAAATATGTTTTCTATAATGCAATTGATTCTATTCTTGTAGAAGAGATCCATAATAAGCTAAAGACTATGGGCATCTTCCTTGGACTCGGAAATATCAATAGAGTAGAAGCTATGAGTGCTTGGTCCCCAATTGCAATGCTTGAGGCTACTGCGGCAAGATATGCTTATAAGAGGGGAAGAGTATTTCCAAAAGGAAAATTCGATAAGATTCGTGAAGATTTTGAAGGAGCATTTGTATATAAGCCCACCCCAGATTTATATACATGGGTGGCATCATTTGACTACGCATCCCTATACCCTTCCATCATGAGACAATTCAACATCTCTATGGAAAATTTCTTATTTAAAGATAAAAACTACCAACCAAAAGCAGCAGAGATCAAATGTTCATCTGGTGCGGTCTTTGATGGGAAGGAAGAAGCTATTTTACCAGAAATTTTAACAGACTATTATCGACAAAGAAAAGAGGCACAAAAGGTTGCAAAGCAAGCTGCAATTGAAGCAGACGAACTAAAACATATACTTCAAAATCGCCTTTCTAGTGCAGAAAATTCGCTGGCTTAAATCTTTGTTAGAAAATAATTAAGGTCCGTTAGAGATACATAAATACAGGGCAAATAAACAGAAATGAAAATCAAAAATAATGTAAAATAAGTATGGGAAAAATCTATTCTGAGGCCCAATTACGTGATCAGGGTCTCATCTATTTCGACGGAGATATTTTAGCGACGAATGTTTGGATTAATAAATACGCACTAAAAACAAAAAGAGGAGAATATAAAGAACTTACCCCGGACGACACAATCCGAAGAATTGCAAAAGAAATTGAAAGAGCAGAATTAAAACACCCTAACCCATTATCACACAGAAAAATTTACGAGGCATTAAAGAACTTCAAATATTTTATTTTTGGCGGAAGTATTCTTTTTGGCCTCGGAAATGAAGACACAGTTTCCTCACTAGGAAATTGTTTTTTTATTGATAACGGTTCCGACTCGTATGGTGGGATATTTAATACAGAAGAGAGTATGGTCCAGCTTATGAAGAGAAGAGGTGGAGTTGGGATCACCCTTGAACATCTGAGGCCAGGAACATCTATAGTTAATAACGCTGCACAGACATTAACGGGAGCAGTTTCTTTTATGGATCGGTTTTCAAATGGAACTAGAGAGGTGGCGCAGGATGGTCGCAGGGGAGCACTTATGATATCCATGCATGTGGACCATCCAGATATCATGGAATTTATAATGAAGAAAGATGATCTTACTAAAGTAACTGGAGCGAATGTTTCGGTAAAGGTTACTGATAAATTCATGGAAGCCGTTGAAAGAGACGAGGATTATTATCTTGCATGGCCTATTCAAGATAATAAACCAGGGATAAAAGAATCCCTCCCCTATAATTCCCTACATGTTTTAGAAGATGGGACTCATGTTAGAAGAGTAAGAGCGAAAGAGATCTGGGATCAGATTGTAAAACAAGCACATAAAAATGCTGAACCTGGGGTTCTTTTTTGGGATAATGTTATAAAGGAATCCCCTGCTGATGTGTATGCCGATTTTGGTTTCGTAACAAAGGGAACCAATCCTTGCGGAGAGGTACCTTTAAGCCCATTTGATTCTTGTCGTTTGGGCTCAATTAATATTTTCCCATTAGTAGATGATCCGTATACTAAAGATGCTCAATTTAATTGGCAGAAATTAGGAAAGAATGCAAGATTAGCTCAGAGATTTATGGATGACATTGTTGATCTCGAGGAAGAAAAGGTTCTTACTATCATTGCAAAAATACAAAGTGATCCAGAGAAAGAAGAAATTAAGAGGGTCGAATTAATGACTTGGAAGAAAGTATTGAAAGTATTGAAAGATGGGAGAAGGACTGGAGTAGGACTTTTGGGAGCTGGCGATGCTATGGCAGCTTTGGGAATTAAATATGGTTCTGTAGAAGCTACTAAATTTTCAGAAGACGTTCAAAAATGTATTGCCATAAATTCTTATAAAGAATCTATACAACTTGCTAAAGAAAGGGGGCATTTTCCGATTTGGAATCCAGACCTCGAATCAAGAAATCCATTTATAAGAAGGATTATTGCTGATAATTTTGATAATGCTGAATATAAGGAATATCTCGATTATGGAAGAAGAAATATTGCTACTATGAGTATTGCTCCCACTGGATCATTAGCAATCCTTGCTCAGACCACTTCTGGAATAGAACCAGTATTTAAGATCTATTATAGAAGAAGGAGAAAGATCAATCCAAATGAGAAGGATGTAAAAGTAACATTCATAGATGACAATGGAGATTCATGGGAAGAATATAATGTTATTCACTATCCATTTATTAGATGGTATTGTTCTCAAGTAATGGGTGATTTGGATGGAAACTTTAAAGAATGCCACGAAAGATTAAAAGAAATGTCCGAAGAAGACCTGGATTCATTGATTTCTCAATCTCCATGGGCTGGATCCGAATCTCATACTATTGATTACCTCGAAAAAATAACCATGCAAGGGGCTATTCAAAAATGGGTAGATCATTCAATTTCGGTAACCCATAATCTCCCAGAAAAAATTTCTATTCAGGAGGTTAATGATATCTACTTCCATGGATGGAAATCCGGATGTAAGGGCCTTACAATTTACAGGGAAGGATCCAGATCAGGGGTTTTAATTACTGGAAAGGATAATAAAAAAGAGGAATTTAGAGAAACCGCAGCTCCCAAAAGACCCAAGATTTTACCAGCTGATTATTATGTAGCAAAGGCTCAAGGAAAGGAGTTTGCTATCATTGTTGGAAGATGGGTTGAAGAGGACGGAACTGAAACAAATAGACCATATGAAGTTTTTGCTTTTGAAAATCCCCCGGCTCTAAAGAATACTACTGGAAAAACTATTAAAGTTAGGAAGGGACATTATAAATTTGTAAACGGGGAATTCGAAATACCAGAACTTCAGCTTGCAGCTGATAGGGTGGAACAGCGAATGCTAACATTAAGCGCTTCAATGCTACTTCGCCATGGTGCCCCAATTAAACATGTAAATAATGTAATCAAGAAGATAGACGATGGTATAACTTCATTTTCAAGCGTTGTTCGTCGTTACTTATCTAGATATATCGAAGAGGAAGTAAATGGAGAATCGTGTCCTGTATGCGGTGATAAGCTTATTTTTGCAGATGGGTGCATCAAGTGTGTTAATCCTGAGTGCGGTTATTCTAAATGTGGATAAATTTTATACTAATAAAGTAAAAAGCTCTCTCGGGAGCTTTTTTTGTGGATATATAAAGTATGAAAGCTCAATTTGTTTTTGAAAATATAGGATTTCAAAGGGGAGATGGATCTGACCGACATGTAAAATCCTCTATTTTCGGATTTAGACCAGGACAGCTGGTTGCTTCAGCAAAAAAATCATGGAAACCAGAAAAAGACTGGGAATATAAAGAATCCCGCATACATATTATATCAGATAAGAATGGAGATGGATATTCTACTATTGGATTTGGAGATATAATATTTCCTGGTAGTAAAGAACCCTTTTTTAGACCTTCAACAGCATATTCTCATAGTTCTCATGAAAATGAGTTAAGACCTTTAAATGGTGCGGAGGCGAAAATCATGGAAGATGTTTTAAAAAGTGAGGAAGAATTTTTACCGAGAAATGATCCCCCAAATGATTGGATACCGCTTTGGAGAGATAAATTTATCAAAGATAAGGAATATGATCTTAATAAAAGGAGCTCAGAAGGCGGTAATTTAAAAATATCTACCGGTTAAACATTATGGCTATGACAGAACAAATTATTAAGAACATATTAGCAGAAGAATTATTTGGATCTCGTATATGTGAATCATATGAGGATCAAGAAATTCTTGAAATGTTTTATTCCAAATTAGAACCTCTATTGGAGAAATTCTTGTGGGGAGAGCCTATTTCAGTTCCCGAATTACGTAAACTACTAAGAAAGTCTATAGTTAATTTTGAATTCATAAAATTAGATGGCAAAGTTCGCCCTGCTAAGGGAACTACAATGATGAAATATATTCCAAAAGAAGATCACCCAAAAGGAATAAGACCATCATCTGACTCTGTAGCAACCTTTTATGATTTAGATAAAGATGCTTGGAGATCCGTTTCTAAGAAGTCAAGAGAAATTGTTCTTAAAAAAGATGAGGAAAAAAATCGTCCGATTGTTGTAGTGAGAGATAAGGATGAAGTTATTCAGAAGAAAGGCGGCGATCCTGATAAATTGGGGCCAGAGCCAGAAGATGAATTACAAGTTGGAGATATCAGAAATTACCTTAACAGAAACGGAAAAAATATCGTCATCAAAATTACTAGGATGGATGATGATGGGGCCATATATGCTGAGACCCTTGCTGGTAAGACCCCATTTAAGATTCCTGCTCCTAGAGTTCAGAACGTAGGAGAAAAAGTTAGGCCAGAAGAGATCCAGACTAAAATACCTCCTCCAGCTGCTAGACCAGTGGTGCCTCCAACCCCAGTGGTGGCTAAGGCTCCTGAGGTCGAGCCGGAACCAGAAATGAAACCCGTAGGTCCAGAAACCCCTGAAGGGGAAGGCGAGATCATCGAGTTACAGCCTATTGATGATGTTGAAACAAAAGAAGCCCCGCCTGAGGTTGACGATGAAGAGGATGCTGAAGAACTAGTTAAATAATCACAAAACTTATTACCCCTATCCTTTTATAAAGATTATATGAAAGAAGATAGAAAATTTGACCTGGATGATATAGCTATTGTCCCGTCTATTGTTAGCGAGATCAGAAGCAGATCCGAATGTAAGATTAAAACTGATGGTGAATGGTTACCCCTGATGGCTGCACCTATGGATACCGTTGTATGTCAAGAAAATATTAATAGGTATATTTCAAATGATATAATCCCATGTGTTCCAAGAGGCCAATATCATATACCCGGTTTATGCAATAGAAGAATGGTTTTTCAGTCATTTGGATTATCAGAATTAGAAGAACAATTAGAAGATCCAACATTATCTGCTAGCGATCCTTATTTTAGATATGAGTACATTCTTATAGATATCGCTAATGGCCACATGCAAAGGTTAATAGATGTTATCAAGAAAATTAAAAGATTCCATCCAGAGATACAAATTATGGCTGGGAATGTAGCTCATCCTCTCACCTATAAAAACCTTGCGATGGCAGGAGCCGATTATGTAAGATGTTCTATAGGGACTGGAGCAGGATGTACCACAGCAGCAAACGTTGCTATTAATTATCCAATTGGGTCCCTAATTTCGGAATGCAGAAAATTAAAAGAAGAGGGAAACCTCAATGCTGCAATAGTTGCAGATGGGGGAGCAAGAGACTTTTCCGATATTATAAAGGCTTTAGCTTTAGGAGCGGATTATGTTATGATGGGATCTATTTTTAACAAATCTATGGAAAGTGCAGGTTTTAATTACTGGAAAACATGGGTTGGAAGGATAAGAATTAAGAACTATGATCTGGCCCGTTGGATGTGGAAGTGGGATTTCCAGATATATAAAAAGTACAGGGGCATGTCTACAAAAGCAGTTCAGAGAAACTGGGGGAAGACAAAACTTGTTACAGCAGAAGGAATAACTAAATATCAAAAGGTAGAATATACTCTGAAACAATGGGTAGATAACTTCCGAGATTACTTAAGTTCTAATATGAGTTATTGTGGAACGAGAAATTTGGGGGAATTCATAGGAAGGGCAAATTGGGTATTTATTACGGAAAGAGCAAAAAAAAGATTCGAGAAATAGTTATGGCAATACTTTTGTATGCAAATGGAATATCAGAAGAATATAAACCGAATGATCACACTTTTACAGATGAGGAGCTATTAAAATTTTCATTTGATAAGGAAAAAATAAGATCGTTTAGATTATATGAGGTGCCCAATACGTGGTGTATCTGGGGGGAGAGACATCCTAAGGATATACGAGAAGATGAGGCAAATCATGAGGGCTCTGTTATTGTTGACCAACCTTGTTGGGCTCCAATTCTTTTTGTCCATGATTCTGAAATTAATCCGGATTGGAGATTAACTGATGAAATCATCATTTCTGGATATCCACAATGGAAAAATGATTTGGCAATGTTTTTTGACGAAGTAGCAAAGGAAATCTTAGAGCAGAGAGAAGAGATGAGAAAAAGCTCTTCCGAACCTCCAGCAATAATGGTGCTGGAAGAAGCCGGAGTTTCTGAGGATAAAAGAGTAATATACAATTTTGATTTAGATAAACAAACTGATGAATTTTTTATCGAAAAGAATCTCCATGAATTTGCTAGAAAGGTTCACAATTTCCTAAAATTCTCCTATAAAAATGGGGATGTTTTTGCAATATATGCTGACAAAAATATCATTGTAGTTACTAAAGATAATGATGTTAAACCATTCATTGATAAAATCTTGGCTTTTTTTGAAAGCAAAGAAAATTACGAAGCTTGTTCTGTAATAAGAAACACTTATCATAAGTGGCACACATGGAAAAAAGAGCAATCTGAAAATAAGAAAAAATAAATGAATGGGAATGACCAAAACAAAAATATCCTTCTTCACCAGATACAAACGGAAGGAGGAATATCCTCCTTTAAAGAGGTGGTACCATCGACTTGTGAGAAATTCCCAGAGAAAGTACTTTCATTAGATTCTAGCGGAAATCTTTCATGGAATTATATGCCGGCATATCCTGAAATGCCGGAGATTCCCGAATTTCCCGAAATCCCGCCATATCCCGAAATCCCGGAATTTAACGTTATCGAGGATGGCAAAATAAAATCGACCAATATCTATTATAAAGATGGACGGGTAGGAATTTCTCGTCCACCTATGTATGCCTATAAATTTGATATTGCAGTACCGGAAAATACCCTGATGACCGCTTTCCATGTCGGAGACGGCAAGTATGGATTTTCAATGGGAAATGGAACTTCTCAGGGTTTCATCCCAGAAATAATCGGGGTAGGATCTGACGAAAATGATGCAGGACTTTATTTTCTTGGAAAGGCTGGAAATTCGGAGGAATCATCAGTTCCTTTAATAATCTTAGATGGTCGAAATGCTGGTCATGGGCCATTGACAAATAGACCCATTTTTGGTATAACCTCTGGAAATTATCTGGAGTATAAGATGGTTGTAGATCAAGAAGGAAAGGTTGGCATTGGAAAATTTCCGTCGGTATATAAATTAGAAGTTTCTGGATCGGTGAAAGCTGATGATTTTGTACTAGATGGTCTTAGTGTAAAAGCCTTGATTGATGTAATTAAGGAGCATCAAAGAGAGATAGATATATTGAAAGAAACAATAGAACTTCTAAAAAAATAGATACACTTTAAAGAAAAAAGAAACGGATGAATGGTACAAAGCTTATTATTAGGAGCAATGGTTTTCCTGAGTATTCTTCTTATAATCTCTCTTATAAGGAAACCCATCGAAGGCGATCACAAAAATCAGTGTAAGCTCAAAATCCTACCCCCAAAATATAATGTAGTTGGATCTAAAAAAACTGCAACATTTATTATTATTGTTGAGAAAAAACATCGATATTTTATAAATGTTCCGTTTTCCTTTAAGTTCTTCTCCAAAGATCCATTTAAAGCAGATGTTGAAATCTTCTATCAAACTGGAGATGAACATAGAGAAAGACTTAAAGAAAAAAGAGTAGAATTTAGACCAAACCATAGAAACGAATCCATATCTTTCAATACATATATCACTAATATTATTATAGGAAAAATCGTAATAGATGTGGAGCTTGAAATAGAGGAAGGAAATCCAATTGTAGAATTTGAGATTAAAGAGAATAGCGTCTGCAGACTTATCAAAGAACATAAATTACAATTGAACTTTCCTGAATAATTTAACGTTTTTCTAACAGATTTATCGTAGTATTTACAAACTTTTCTTTATATTAGCCTTGCATTTAAAGGCAAAGTAGTAAATATGGAAAACATTAAAGTATTAGAGGAAAGATATTTAAAAGCAAAAATTGCTTATTACGAGGGAGAGCCATTCCTAACAGATACCGAATTCGATTCATTGGAGGAAACCCTGAGAGCGGAAGGGTCCAAGGTTATAGACCAGGTTGGTGCTAAAAGAAAAGATTTCGATTTTGAACATCCCACCAGAATGCTCTCCCTTTCTAAAATACAAACTGAGGCCAGAGAAGATGGGACTTATTATGCTGAAGACCAATTCCTTAAATGGCTTAATAAAAGAAAAGCTATCGTGGGAAATTCCAAATTAGTTGCTTCCCCAAAATTTGATGGAAACGCCATCAATATTATTTACAGAGGGGGTATCTTATCTAATGTGCTCACGCGTGGGGACGGAACTAAGGGTAAAGATATTACTAAAAGGATGTCTCCATATCTTCCACAAGTTCTTAAAGCCAAAGGTCTGGCTATTGTCAATTTCGATGTAATTGAGATTCGTGCGGAAGTAGTAATAGATGTTGGTCTTTTTAATTCCAAATATGCCAAGGACTTTGCTAATGCTCGTAATTACGTTGCAGGAGTTATTGGAAAGGATGATGAAGATATCCAAAAGGTTTCAGAACTCACTATTATTCCACTTCATTTCTTACTCAATGGTCGTCAGATTTCTAAAGAACCATTTTGGGAAAATGATTTTCCAATGGACTGGGACTATGAATTTACTTCCAATGAATATGTAAATGCAGTTAGGGTCCATGAAACTTTAAGAGAACAAATATCTTATCAGTTAGATGGTGTGGTTATTTCTTATCCAGTCGAATATCGTAAAGAACTTGGAGAAAATGATCATGATCCTGAATGGGCGGTTGCGATTAAGTTCGTTCCGGAGGAAACTATTACTGAAGTAACTGGAATTGATTGGAAAGTATCCAAGACCGGTGAAATTATGCCCACTCTGGAATTAGCCCCAGTATTCCTTGATGGATCTACAGTAAAAAGGGCTTCAGCCTATAACGCTGGATATGTGGTTACA
>Ga0114918_10003371_pt1 | contig 14114 bp, 10 predicted proteins | sample LantaG_FD_87015 | JGI IMG/M metagenome (GOLD analysis project Ga0114918, IMG submission 87015) | Deep subsurface microbial communities from Baltic Sea to uncover new lineages of life (NeLLi) - Landsort_02402 metaG | ecosystem: Environmental > Aquatic > Marine > Oceanic > Sediment | place...
CCGGTAGGTCATAGCGATTCCGTCGCCGGTAGCGATATCCGGGTTGGTGGTTTCCCGATAGATTCTTCCTGCGCCTCCGGTTGCCAGTATGGTGTTCGCTGCCCAGATTACCTGTGGGCCTCGATTGTCGTGGCCAATTATTCCTATGCAGCTATTTTCGTTGTTGGTGAGCAGGTCGACGGCATAGAAATTTTCTATCACTCTTATGTTTGACCTTTGCTGAACTTTTTTTATGAGAGCCTCGGCAATAATTTTGCCGGTTTCGTCGCCGTGAGCGTGGGCAACACGGGCGTGAGTATGGGCGCCTTCAAGGGTGGCGGCAATATGGCCGTCGATTAGGTCAAAATCGGTGCCCCACTCAAGCAGTTGTTCGATGAGCTGAGGGCCCTGGCGAATGACCAAATCAACGATGTCACAATCGTTTATGCCGCAGCCGGCATTAAGCGTATCGGCTATGTGTGATTCGAATGAGTCCGTTTTGTCCAGCACCGAGGCAATTCCGCCCTGCGCCTCCCAGGTGTTACTATCTTCCAAGCTGGATTTGCAGACGATGGTAACATTGCAGCGATCAGCAGCCTCAATGGCTGCGCGAAGACCCGCAATGCCGGCTCCGATGACCAGACAGTCAGTAAAGAGCTGGTGGGTCGACATGGAGTCGATATTTACCAGGTAGCGTCTAAATTCCAGCTGACCAATCATAAAGCTTTCTGCCTTTGTCTTGTTTACTTCCCTTTTGGGACCTCATTTGGGTCTTTTTCTGGTGATGCCTGTGGACTTTTGGTTTTCTTGCGACTCAGAACGACTTCTGCGGTAAATACTCTGCTATCGTCGGCATATTTGACTACAAATGCCTGAAGTTCTTTGGTCGAGGTTGTTAAAACAAATTTGTCTTCGATTGATGTATGTTCTATCGAATTGGGGTTTTCCTTAAGCAGTTTCTTCAATTCATCGTCATCAGTGAGTTGTAATTTTAACTCAGGTTCAATGCCATTTATTTTTATAAATGTATGGACAGGCATGAAAAAGAAAGTGTTGAATGGCCATTCTACTTTGTTTGGGTCTTCTTCGTCCCATGGCGGCTCGCTTGGGTAAACGTCCAGGAAAAGTTTGTTTTCCAGTTTTGTTAAACGTGCATCAAACGAGCCCTTTTGGCCTTCATTATCAACAAAAATCAGTTTGTATATTTTTTCTTGTTCGTTGGGGTCCTTAAATTCCCAGATATTGTTGGAGTCATCCACCCAAGTGCCGAGCAACTTCTCTTCGAAAACAAGGGTTTCTTCAGTGAAAAGTGGATGGAGCGACATAACAGGGATGCAGCCGCCTAAAAGGGCCGCCAACAGGTAAAAAAGGAGTTTTTTGGTATTCATTTTCGGTCTCCTTAAGATTTTCCGAAACGACGTCGGGCTCCAGACGTGCGGAAACGGCACCGCAGGTGTCTGAAATTTGTTTATTTGATGCGTCAATATGACATTTTACCATTTGGTGCTGCTTAATCCAGTTCAAAAATTGAGTTGCAAAATAGGGGTCAAAAAGCGATTATTACAGCTATGTACAGCCAGAAGCCGCAAAATAGATTCGCAAAGGCTCGGGAGAGGATGGTCAGGAATGACCTGCAGGGGCGGGATATAACCGACCCTGACGTGCTAAGGATAATGGCTGAGATTCCACGGGAGCAGTTTGTCCCTGAGGCGTATCAATCGCAGGCATACTCAGATGGGCCGCTGCCTATCGGAAAGGGACAGACCATTTCTCAGCCTTATATTGTCGCACTGATGACGCAGGAGCTGAAGGTCGACCGTGATTGTGAGGTTCTGGAGCTTGGAACGGGCAGTGGCTATCAGACTGCAGTATTGAGTAAGCTGGTCAAAAAAGTCTACACGATAGAGAGATTTGGTGAGCTGTCCGAATCGGCTCAGGTGGTTTTAAGTGAGTTTGGCGTTGCAAATGTGGAGTTTTGCGTGGGTGATGGCAGCTGCGGCTGGCCTGGGGATGAGGTTTTCGACAGGATTATCGTCACCGCAGCTGTTCCGAGTATCCCTGAGCCGCTTATAGAGCAGCTTGTCGAGGGCGGGCTAATAGTGGCGCCGGTTGGCTTGTCGGGGGTGCAGAGGCTGGTGGTCTGTGAAAATAAGGCGGGCAGGATTGCTGAAAGGGTAATTTGCGACGTTCGCTTCGTTAAACTGTTAGGCGAATACAGTTTTGAAGAGCCGTAAGATAAATTTATGACTCAATCTGTAAGCACGAAATCACAGAATAATCTCAGTTTGTCGATGCCGGTTCAGTTTTTAAAGGGTGTCGGACCGGCCAGGGCAGAGACCTTTGCGCAGTTGGGTGTTGAGACAGTTGGGGATTTGTTAGAGTACTTTCCGCGGGACTGGGTCTTCGCGCCGGACGCTATAAAGATAAATCAGATGCGGGAGGGTCAATCCGCTACCGTTATCGGCCTGGTTGAATCAGCGGATTATGCGAGCTATAGCCACACTGCGATTTTCGAGGCGATGATTGCTGATGATACAGGGATGTGCAGAGTGATTTGGTTCCATGGAGGATTCCTTCGCAATCAGTTGAAGGTGGGCCAGGTAATAATGGTTTCAGGTAAGGTTTCCCTGTATAAACATCAGCTGCAGGTGACCAATCCGAAGTTTATGATTGTTGATGAAAAAAGCGCCGAACCGGCTGAGTATTTTGGAGGCGGGGTGTATCCGGCCTCTGCGAAGCTCAGCAGCAGGCAAATCAAGCGGATAATAAGGCCTGTGCTTGACGGTCTGGATGAGCTTGTGAGTGAGTTTTATGACCGGAATTTTCTCAAAGGAGCGGATCTGGTCGGCAGGAAAGATGCTTTTGCCTGGATACATCAGCCGCCGGACGAGAAGCGATTGGCTCAGGCGAAACGCAGATTAAAGTACGATGAATTTTTTTTGATGCAGTTGGGACTGGCACTTCGGCGTTTCAGGTGCAAGCATTTCTCGGCGGCGGTGCCGATGACTTGCAGTGAAAAGATAGATAGTCGGATTAGGAAGCGATTTCCGTTTCTGCTTACCCAGGACCAGGATACTGTAATAGCTGAGATTGCTGCTGATATGAGTAGTTCTGAGCCGATGAATCGGCTTTTGCAGGGTGACGTGGGTTCAGGCAAGACGGTGGTGGCACTTTATGCTGCTCTGTTGGCGGTTACCAATAAGGCGCAGGCAGTGATTATGGCTCCAACAGAGATTCTGGCTGGTCAGCATTTTATAAGTATCGAAAGATACCTGAGAAACAGTAAAGTCAAAAGGGTTTTGATAACGGGTGGGTTGACCGGCAAAAAGAGGTCGCAACTCTTAAAACAGATAGCAACAGGTCAAATTAACATCGTAGTTGGTACAGTGGCGCTTTTGCAGGAAGATATAGAGTTTAAGAAGCTTGGGTTGGTGGTAATTGATGAGCAACACAAATTTGGCGTTCGTCAGCGGGCACAGTTGCGCAAAGATGCTGCTGTTCACTGTCTCGTTATGACGGCTACGCCCATACCACGGACGCTGGCGATGACCGCTTTCGGCGATTTGGATGTTTCTGTTATAAAGCACTGTCCGCCGGGAAGAGGAAGCGTTATTACCCGATGGGTCGACCCCGGCAATCGGCAGAAGGCATTTGAGTTTATCCGTGAGCGACTGGCGGCCAAAAGACAGGCGTATTTTGTCTATCCGCGGATTACAGGTGCCGAGCAGGACAGTGATATTAAGGCTGTGACCGATGAATGGGGGTATCTTTCGAGGGAAGTTTTTCCTGAATTTACGGTTGGGCTTCTGCATGGGCGGATGCCTTCAGCAAAAAAGCAGCAAATTATGTCAGAATTTCGACGGGGGAAAATAAATGTGCTCGTCTCTACTGTAGTGATAGAGGTAGGCGTGGATGTGCCGAATGCGACAATAATGGTTATAGAAGGAGCGGATAGATTCGGCTTGGCGCAATTGCATCAGTTGCGTGGGCGGGTCGGAAGAGGCGAAGCTAAATCGTATTGCTTTTTGTTTGCAGAGACCGATAGTGAGACGGCAAAAAACAGGCTGGAGGTAATGACCCGGAGTAATGACGGTTTTGAAATAGCGGAATGTGATTTACGGCTGCGTGGGCCAGGTGAGTTGTTCAGCACGAGGCAGCACGGTCTGCCGGATTTGAAGATTGCAAATATCATTGACGATTATGAGCTGCTGGTTATGGCGAGGAGACACGCGTTCGAGATGGTCAGTGCTGACCCGATGTTGACAAAAGCTGAGCACAAAAATATTCGACAGGCTTTGATAGCTAAATTCGGCGTCTCACTGGGCCTGGCGGACGTGGCCTAAAAATGGATTGATTATTGATTGCCAATTATTGATAATTGATGAGAGAACATACAACGTTGCAGGTTAATTGTGCAGATAGCTTATAAAAACAAGCGGTTGGAAAGGACGTTAATCGCCGTGAACGCTTTAACAGCGGCGGTTGTGGCGGCGTCTTTCGTTACACAGTTCGGGTTTGATAGACCTCTGCTGCCTGTCGGAATTTTGCGTATTGCCCAGGCTGTTCTGGTTTTTATCTTTATAACAGAAAAGATCATTCGGCTGTTTAATTCGGTTTCAAAGGTTGAATACTTGTGGGGCAACTGGTTTGAAATTCCGCTTTTGCTTGCGCTTGGGATAGCTGTTTTCGGGTCGGGTCGTTGGTTTGGGGCGGCGGAACCTTCTGCGATTCGGTATTTGTCAGTGGGTGTTTATCTTGTCTTACAGGTAGTCATCAAGGTTTGCAGGACGGGCGTTAGCCTCGCCGCTTCCGGTCGAAATCCGACGAGGACATTAATCGCGAGTTTTCTGGTTTTAATAGTCTCAGGAGCGAGCTTACTGATGCTGCCGAGGTCGGCTGCTACTCCCGATAATATCGGGATCAGCTTTGTGGATGCCTTGTTTACGGCGACCAGTGCGACGTGTGTTACCGGCCTTATCGTAAAAGATACCGGGCGGGATTTTAGTTTGATGGGGCAGCTGGTTATCCTGTCACTGATTCAATTGGGCGGCCTTGGGATTGTAGTATTCGGTGCGGTCTTTGCGCTGCTCCTGGGCCAGGCGCTTAGTTTGCGTGAGTCGGTGGCGATGCAGGATTTATTAAGTGCACGGACGCTCAGTCGCATAAGTAATATGATAGTTTTTATTTTTCTTGGGACAATATTCATCGAAGTTATCGGTGCGGTCGGCGCATTTAGGATGTGGGACGATGTGCCTGGTAGAATAACCGGTGTTCATCAGCAGTGGTTCTGCAGCATTTTTCACTCGATCAGTGCTTTTTGTAACTCGGGTTTTAGTTTGTTCAACGACAGCTTCGTCCAGTACAACAGGAGCCGGGGTATGTATTTAGTGATTTGCCCGTTGATAATCCTGGGCGGTCTTGGGTTTGGTGTGCTCTATAACCTGTGCAACATTGCCAGCGACAGGGTGAAACGATTCTTCAAGAAGCTGCTCAGTAAGCATTATCGGTTTTCAATGAAAGCGCCGCGGAGGATGCAGTTGCAAAGCAAAGTTGTTCTAAGTGTTAGTGCTTTTCTTATTGTTGTGGGGATGGCGACTATTCTTTTGTTTGAGCGCTACGCGGGCAAAAGCGATGCTGCTTCAAATCCGGGGGTACTTGACGCTCTGTTTCAGTCAATAACGGCTAGGACGGCCGGGTTTAATACTGTTAAAATCGCAGAATTATCCGCTTCGAGCAGAGTTATTTTGATTTTACTCATGTTTGTCGGAGGCTCACCCGGTTCGACCGCCGGCGGAATCAAGACGGTAACATTGGCGGTAGTGATAATGACCGCTGTCGCGGCTTTGCGGAGGCGTCGGGAAGTTGAAATGTTTAAGCGCTCCGTTCGGGTAGTAATCGTTGGAAGGGCTATTACCGTTGCGTTGCTTTTTGTTGCGGTTTTGCTTGGTGCAACATTGATTCTGACCATCACAGAGAGTGGAAACGGCTTTACTATGGCGGGGATTGCGTTTGAGGTGGGTTCTGCGCTTGGGACAGTGGGGCTAACGACCGGGATAACGCCTTCTTTGACAACTGCGGGTAAATTGATTATCATTGCTGTGATGCTTATCGGCAGATTAGGGCCATTGACACTATTGGCGGCACTGACATTTAATCTAAAACCTGTTCAATACGATTATCCGGATGAAGCACTAATTGTCGGGTAAGAATAAAGACCCCCGGTAAAACGGGGGGCTAAATATTAGCAGGAGTGGAATTATGAAGCGGTTCGCTGTAATAGGATTGGGTCGGTTCGGTAAGAAGTTGGCTATTGCGCTGGCGATGAGCGGGGCGGAAGTCGTTGCCATTGACAAAAACAGAGAAGAGATAGAGCAAATTCGCGACCAGGTCAGCCTGGCTGTTCGCCTGGACAGCACAGATGAAGAGGCCCTTAAGGCCCAGGGCATCGATAAGGTTGATGTCGCAATTATCGGCATTGGCCAGGGCGCAGGTACAGGAAAGGGGTTTGAGTCGGCGATTCTGACTGTGGTGAACCTTCGGCAGATGGGGGTGCCGCAGATATACGCAAGGGCAGAAGATTTGATTGCCGGTGAGGTCTTTTCGAAAGTCGGTGCTACCGAAGTAATTTGCCCTGAGATTGAATCAGCCCAAAGATGGGCCTATAAGCTCATCGCGCCGCAGATTGGCGAGAAGATAGATTTTGCGCCGGGTTACAGCTTAGCTCGAATAAAGTCGCCCGCCAGCTTCGATGGCAAAACAGTTATGGATTTACAGCTTCGCCAAAAGTACAACGTCAACCTTGTTGCCATTAAACGCGGAGAGCACAGCAGAAGCAAAAAGAGCGACAAAAGCGAAAAAGGCGGAATTATTAACGTGCCTATGCCGAATACGGTCATCTATAAAGATGATATTCTGATGGTGGCCGGCTCCGACGCGGACTTGGCAGAGCTGCCGCAAGAATAAAAACGGTGCGATGTCATTCCTGCGAAAGCAGGAATCTATAAAAGCAGAATGCTCAATGAAGGTTGAAGACGTATTTGCGGATTTACCGGAACTAGAAACCGAGCGCCTACTTCTGCGGAAAATGAGTCTTGATGATGCGGGGGATGTATTTGAATTTTCAAAAGACCCTGAAGTTTTTAAGTTTACAGGCGGCAAAGTACATCAGACAATTAAGGACAGCGAAGAATTCCTGAAGGAAATCTTCGAAAAATACAAGAGCCGGGAGATAATTGCATGGGGCATGTTGCACAAAGAACACAACAGGTTAATTGGCGATTGTGGCTTTATTAAGTGGGATACTTCGCAGGCAAAGGCTGAGCTTGATTATTTATTGTCCAAAGAATATTGGAATCAAGGTCTGATGACAGAAGCTGTTAAGAGAGTTATAGGATTCGGTTTTGAAGAGATGCGGCTCAATCGCATTCAGGCCATTTGCGAGGTGGCCAATATTGCATCTGCTCGGGTTATGGAAAAGGCGGGTATGCAATTTGAGGGAGTACTACGCAACTATAATCAACATGACGGCAAGCCCTTGGATATGAAAATGTATTCTATTATCAGGAAAGAATGGATTGGGCGCTAGAATGTAGTCTGTTTTATCTGGTGTTTTCCGGCCGTTTATTTTTTTCGATATTTTCGCAGCATATCAAGAAGGTTTTGCATATCTTCAGGCAAAGGGGCTTCGAATTTTACTATTTCGTTGGTTGTGGGGTGTTTGAATTCAAGTGTTGAGGCGTGAAGAGCAACTCGGTTTATGATAGGCTCTTGTAGGGCGGATTCCGCATCCTGCAGCTGCCAGGGATAGATGAGCTTGCCACCGTACATATCATCGGCTACGATTGGGTGCTTTATGTAGGAAAGGTGCACCCGTATCTGATGAGTTCGGCCGGTTTGCGGCGTCAGCTTTAATAGTGAAAAGCCGCGAAATTCTTCCAAAACTTCATAAAAAGTTATTGCTTCTTTGCCTAATTTCGGCCGAATGGCGTATTTTTCTCTTATCTTCGGATGGACGCCGAGCGGCGCACTTATACGGTCGGCTGTCAACTCAGGAGTGCCGTGCACCACGGCTAAATAGGTCTTTTTGACCTGGCGATTTTGGAACTGCTTGGCGATTTTCCACTGTGCGTTATCGTTTCTTGCGACGACCATAACGCCGGTTGTGTTTCTGTCGAGGCGATGTATGATGCCCGGCCGGAATTCACCGAGACCACTTGATAATTCGTCGGAGTAAAAGGCAAGGGCATTTACTAAGGTGCCGTGCGTATTGCCACGAGCGGGGTGCACTATCATATCCGCCTGTTTGTTCAATACAATGAGGTCGTCGTCCTCGTAAATGATATTTAACGGGAGGTCTTCGGGTATAATTTCTTTGCTGGGTGGCTCGCCGCGGTGGGTCAACTCTATTTTGTCGCCCGGGCTTAGCTTGAAGCTGGCTTTTACTACTTTGCCGTTGACCTTGACGGCGCCGGCGGCGATTTGCTTTTGAATCATAGCGCGACTGAGATTGCTGAACCGGCTGTGCAGGTATTTATCGATTCTGTCCGCCGCGGCGGATTTGATTGAGCTTCCGACCCCGATAAATCGGGGTTCGTCGTCCCCGCTGCCCCCCCACGCTTGTCTTCGACAAGAAGACGTGGGGCCAGACGCAGGGGCATGTGTTTGCTTTTTACTCTGCATTGGAGTCAGGGAGATTTAGTTCGATTTGTGGCCTTGATGGTAGGGTGGTTGCCCCCGTGTCTTCTGTCGGAGACAGAAACGGGGGTGTCTTAAAGACCACCTTTTGCTGGTACTCCCGATAAATCGGGATTGAATCGAGGCGTATTTTTGCCTGGGCGGCTGCTGTAGTGTATTCGAGGTCGGGGTCTGTGGCGAGACTATGGTATATCTGCTGTGCCTGGGCGAAGTTGCCGATTTCTTCTTCACAAAGTCCCAAGCCGAACCTGGCTGTCGCTGCTAGTGATTGGTTGGACGCGGCCTTTCCGGCTGCGGCGCGCTTCGCCGCGACGAGTTCGATTGCTTCGGAGTAGGCTGCTTTTGCGCGGTTTATCTGGGCGGTGGCATCCTCTTTGCTTACAGTTCCGAGGCGATAATGTAATTCCGTTCGCAGGGCGTCTGCCCTTTTGATAAGTGCAGATGCGGCCACTAAGGGATCTTTAATGTCTTGCGCAGTTGCCTGCAGGTTATCGGCGGTCTGGATGAGCGTATAGGAGATGTCCACTCCCTGAGACTGGGCCTGGAGAATTTGCCTTTTATTGTAGGGCAGCTGGCGGATAAGCTTCGTGAGCTCAAGCTGTTTTTTAACTGAGGCGGAGTTCTTCTGGTAATAGTGCCAGAAGGAGTAGACTATGACGAGGACAGCAACTACTGAGACATAGATAATCGTTGTGAGATTTTTGCGGGCCCATTGCGGCAGATTCTGCAGCCACTCGGCCAACTCGTTGGTTTTTAGTTCGTGGCGATGTTCAGACTTCATTGCCTTCTCTCCCGTAAGGGATACTGCGTACGTTTCATATTGATGGACAAGCGGTTGTTAGTCCTGGTTATCCGAAACAACATCGGGAAACAGACATCCGCCGTAAGGCGTCCCCAAGCGGAGAAAAAGCGTCCGAGTTTGCAGGACCGAACAGCCGGTTCATTATGGAATTTTAGCAAAATTGCTTTTGTCTTGCAATCTTAAAGTCTGACGACTAAGATTTTTCGAGATGACATCGTTTGCAGTAAAACTAAAAAGGGGATTTTTTTTACGCCTGTTAGAAGCGTCCGCCTTAGGCGGATTCTGCCTGTTGGTTTTAGGCGATTCCTATCCGGCAGGCGCAGCCAATGCTGCTTTGGCGGTGGACAGGTATATTACCATTGACGAAGTTAAGCCCGGGATGGACGCGTATTGCTTGACGGGCTATAAGGACGCCGAGATTGAGAAATTTGGCCTGGAGGTTTTGAGTGTAGTACATGATATACGACCGGGTCGGGATGCGATTTTGGTTCAGGGAACAGACGAGCGTTTCATCCATACGGGGCCTGTGTGGGGTTGCAGTGGCTCGCCAGTGTATATCGACGGTCGATTGGCTGGGGCACTGACCTTTACGTGGAGTTTCAGCAAGGACCCACTCTACGGCGTGACACCGATCGAGGATATACTCAAGGTAGGCCAAGAAACTCAAAACTCAAAACTCAAAACCCAAAACTATGGAATGGGGTTCGTGTTTGACTTTTCTAAGCCGGTTGATTTTGCTGAGATTGACAGGCGTATTACGGCCGGACCGGGAACCGACCCCGGTCTTGCCTCTAAAGGGCATCCCGATTTATCGGGAGTTCCGGCTGCGGCTCGACGCTTCGCCGAGACGAGTCCGCCGCGGCAGATTGCTTTGCCGTGTCCATTGATTACCTACGGATTGCCAACCGAAGTTTGTGAGCAGTTAGGTGCCTTAGTCGAACCTTTTGGACTTTACGCAGCATCCCTTACGGGAGTAACTGTTGGCGGTGCCGGTGGTGGATCCGTTCCCGGCGCGCCGGGAGGGACCGGGGCACGAGAGACGGAACACGGAAAGTTAGCTCCGGGGGCCTGCCTCGCTGTGCCTCTGGTGACCGGCGATATAAAAATAGAAGTTATTGGGACCGTAACCGAGGTTTTGGGTGATAAAGTTTATGGCTTTGGGCACGGTTTGCTGGGTTACGGGCAAATAGATTTGCCTATAGCGACGGCGCGAGTGCACGCTGTAGTATCAAATTTGTATCGTTCTTTTAAGTTGGCCAGCTCTGTCAAGATAGTCGGTGCCTTGACGGTGGATGAATCGACAGGTGTCCTTGGTCAGCTTGACAGAAAGGCCAAGATGATACCGCTGACAATAAGAGTGACGCGTTACAATGATACTGAGCCAAGAGTATATAATTGTCAGATTGCCAATAATCGGCTGCTTACTCCGCTGGTGCTTCGGTCGGTTGTAGCAGGCGCAGCTCTTTTGCGAGGGAACTTGCCGCCGGAGAATACAGTCGCATATAAGGGACTGATCGACGTGGCAGGGTTTGGGCCCATTAGTTTTGAGAATGTCTCAAGCGGGTTTGGTTTAGCTGAGGCGATAGCAGATAGCATCGGTCCGGTTGCAATGCTTATGAACAATCCATACGAAGTGGCTGAGATAAGGTCGCTTGATTTTGATATTAGTATAATGTCAAAAAGTGCGGTTGCGCATATATGGTCGGTTGATTTGTCTGATTCGAGGGTCAAGGCCGGTCAGACAATTGAAATTACAGTTGTTGTTGAGTCTGTTTTAGGCGGAAGGAAAAAGTATGAGAGCAGCTTAAGAATACCTGATGAATTAGTGCCCGGGCAGTATGATTTGATTATTTCAGGTGGCCGCGGCTATGGAGAGTTTCTTAAGAAAGCTGTGCCGTACAGATTTGTTCCTCAAAGTCTGCCGGGTTTGGTCGAGGCGATGAATAATGTTCTGTCGGTCAAGCGGGATAAATTGTATTGTCTGTTGGTTTTGCCGGCAGGCGGTATAGCGGTAGAGAAAGCAGAGCTGCCTGATTTGCCGGCTACAAAGGCGTTGATTCTGCAGGACGGCAAAAGGATGTTAAGTACACAGCCGTATTCACACTGGTTGGAACAGACAGTTGAAACCGGCACAGTTGTTATCGATAAGAAGGTTATGCGTATAACTGTCGAGGAGTGAAACCGAGAACTTAAAATCTAAAAACAAAAAGAGATGTAGCTCGAGCTGGTAATCTTTGATTTTTTCGAAAGGACGTCGGGCCCCAGACTCCGCTTGGGGACGCCTTACGGCGGTGCGGTAATCCGCCGCGGCGGACAGGTGTCCGAGACGACATCGGGCAACAAACATCCGGTAACAACGCCGGAGTTGTCCGAGACAACATCGGGAAACAGACATCGGAAAAATCATCCGAGTTTTCTTTTGTGTTTTTGCTATCGGTATTATTTAGGGTTTATTATGAAAGACAAAGCTAATGTTAATTGTGTTTTAATTGCTGCGGTTGTGGTCTGTATGATTTTGAGTTTCCTGGCGAGATCGGGGTTGGCGGTTAGCAGTAAGATTACGCGTCACAGCAGCAGCGCAGATTTCTTAAAGGGCCAGACCCAGGATATTGTCATCGGTTCACAGGGCACTCTTGGGCTCGGGCGGACTGCTAAGGTGTTGGTCGAAGAGTTCCACGGGACCTCTGATTTCCAAAAGGGAGCAAAATGGGAGTCCCAGCCTTGGTCGATAAACAGTATCGTTGCAAACGGTGAAGCAGTTTTTGCAGGGACGAGCCCTAACGGCGGCATTTACAAATACAGTCTCGGCAAACTTACCAGGATTTATCCGCTTGAGTCCGCCGTAAGGCGTCCCAGAGCGGAGGATAACCCGCCGCGGCGGGTGAAGCAGGAAAGTACCGAGCCGAATCCGCCGCCGCGGACTGATGAAGTTGTATATAATTTGCTTGTTGACGCAAATGCGGTCGAGACGGGGCGGTATCTGTCTAACGAGCATGTTTTTGCGATGGCAACTGATGTGGCGGGCAGGCTTTTGGCTGGTATAAGCGGTGAGAAGTGCGGGCTGATACGATTCGAAGAGGAGATGGTGGAGACGGTTTTTGAGCCAAACGGCGCCAAATATATTTTCGCAATAGCTGTGGATGATGGTGGTGATATTTATTTGGGTACTGGGCCGGAGGGTAAAGTTTACAGGCTCGATGCTTTTTGTAAAAATGCCGAGCTTATCTACGATAGCCGGGATAAAAACATACTCTCGCTGGCAATTGGGAGGGAGGGGCATGTCTATGCGGGCAGTGATAGCAGAGGGCTTGTTTACAAGATAAACCCACGTACCAAGACAGCGACTGTTTTGTACGACAGTGACCAGCCGGAGATTACGGCGTTACTTTTTTTGGGCCAAGATGAGCTATACGCGGCGGGGACATCGGCTGAGGTTGTTGAGGCCGAGATGAAATTACCATCCAAGCTGCCATCGCCCGGTCGGCCTGAGACCGATACAGAGTCAGAAGGAAAAGAAAATGCTGCTGCGATACTTGAGGAGCTAAAGCTTACAATCGCGAATACGAACAAAAGAGCTGAAGATAAGTTGCCCCTGAGACATAAACCACCTTCCAAGGCAGCCAAACCGGGCCAGGTTAGTTATATACACAAGATAACTCCGGAAGGCTTCGTGACCAATATATTTAGCGAAGCTGCGGTTTTTTTCTGTATGGCAGAAGAAAATAACAGGCTACTTGTGGGGACGGGAAACAGTGGGCAGCTCTTCACTATTGAGCCCGGCTCAGAAGAGGAAGCGATTATCTATGAAGATGAACAAGCCTCTCAGATAACAGCGGTGGCTGTGTCCGGTGAGGAAGTGTATCTTGGGATGGCCAATCCGGCGAAATTGGTAAAGTTGCGTAAAGTTTTCGCAACAGAAGGCACTTATACTTCTGAGCTTATCGATGCCGGCCAACCCGCCAAGTGGGGCAAACTGCAAGTTGAGGCTGATATTCCACAGGGCAGCAAAGTTATGGTCGCTTGCCGCAGTGGAAACGTCGACGATGTAAATGATTCGACTTTTTCAGAGTGGAGCCCCGATGAATCGGGGGTGGAAGTCACTGAGCCGGTGCAACTTCGATGTCCGGTAGGCAGATTCTGTCAGTACAAACTGGTTTTGCAAAGTCAGGATGGTCAGAAAAGTCCCCTTGTAAGGGAGGTTGCCGTGGCTAATACCATCCCCAATCTGGCGCCAAAAGTCGAAGAGGTGAGAGTCAAACTGGAAGAAGCAGCGGATAAAAAGGGAATTTTTAAAATCAGCTACAAGGCCAAAGATGACAACAACGACAATTTGATTTACAAAATGGATTTTAGAAAAATCGGCAGAAGCAACTGGATTGAACTTGAGGACGAAGTTGAAGAGGACAGCTTCGAATGGGATGGAAAGACTGTGGAAGATGGTCGATACGAAGTCAGGGTTACCGCAAGCGATGAGCGAGATAACAGCACCGAGAGCCGCCTGTCCGGAAGCAGGATAAGCGAGCCGGTAGTTGTTGATAATACGGGGCCGATTGTCGCAAGATACTCAATTGAAAAACGTAATACTCGTCTCGGCGAAGCGCCGAGCCGTAGCCGGAAAAGCGTGACGTTAAAACTGAAA
>Ga0114918_10003375_pt1 | contig 14100 bp, 9 predicted proteins | sample LantaG_FD_87015 | JGI IMG/M metagenome (GOLD analysis project Ga0114918, IMG submission 87015) | Deep subsurface microbial communities from Baltic Sea to uncover new lineages of life (NeLLi) - Landsort_02402 metaG | ecosystem: Environmental > Aquatic > Marine > Oceanic > Sediment | place: Baltic...
CTTTAATCTTAGATAGATTAACAAATATGACTCCCGTTTATGTTTTAGAATTAGAAAGATGTGAATTTGATATAGAAGCTTTAGATATTCTTCCGAATTCGATGAATATAGGAACACCTGAAACGAGGGAGATCTCCTTCCAAATTAAGGTTGGAAATTTCAAAGAAAAATATATTAATCCAGTTCTAAATACATATCTTTATGATTTTATTATAAATGGATATGGAAGAACTGCTCAAACTGGAGAAACTATTTATATTGGAGGATCTTCAGATAAGTCCACTATTGAAAATACTGAGTTTACAGCTCCAGCAGATGTTGATTCATATCCTACCCACATATCAGGACAGCCCTGGATTCAAACCGGAGATGGAGATAGCAGATTAAAGAATTCTATACCGGAGGATGCTAGGAATAACTATAAAGAATTCAAGGATGTTAACCCAACTGATCCTGCTACTTGGGCAGGTAATGCTTTAACACTGGGAAAAGCATTTATAGAAAATGCTGTTGAAGAACAAATCGATAAAGCCAAGCTTCAGAAAATTCCTGGATTAGGAATTTCTTTTAATGAGGCCTTAGCAGCTTTTGAAGGAAAGAATGTGATTTCCCTATTTAGTGCAGCAAGAAGAGCATTCGAGGAAAATATATCTGGCACGGTTCCTTCAAAGGAATTGGAGAGCAATCTTGTTGATACTCAATTAAAAGAATTTTTAGAAGGATTAGCAAATCAGGCTTCTATAAGTGATGATTTTAATCAAATAACGGATGCTGCTAAGTATGCTTTAAGTGATAGAGGGGTTTGGGAAGAGATAAAAGATTATTCACTGGCGACAGATATTATAGCAGATGTATTGCTTAATAGAGAAACTGTTAAAGAAATTAATACTCCTAATAAAATTAGTAATTCTGGAAATCTAAAAAGATCATACGCAGAGGAATATGTACCAGTTGCTGTAAAGGATGGATACATTATGGAAGGATTACCTAGTTCCGTCGCAACTTCTGGAGGAGGAACGAATTTAAGTTCTCAAACAAAACCTATACAACAAGTTAGTGCAGGTTCTGATCTTGGTAATGATCCTGGTTCTGCTCTGCCTCGACCTACTAATGAATTAGGATCTTCCGCTGAAGGAGGATTGGAAACAGCAATGCCTAGTGTAGATCTAGGATCGAATGCTGGACAGAAATTACCCCTCCCTGATAGCGGATTAGGATCTTCAGCAGATGGAGGATTAGAAACTATAGCTCCTAGCGAAATTCTTGGTGACAATGCTGGAAATAAATTAGATCGACCTGATAGCGGATTAGGATCTTCAGCAGATGGAGTATTAGAAACTGCTAAACCCAGTGAAGATTTAGGATCTAATGCTGGGCAAAGCTTATCTCAACCCAAGAGTGGATTAGGATCTTCAGCAGATGGAGGATTAGAAACTACTAAACCCAGTGAAGATTTAGGATCCAATGCAGGATCTTCACTACCTCAGCCCGGAAGTGGATTAGGATCTTCTGCTAAGGGCGGATTAGAAACTACACAACCTAGCGAAGACCTAGGAGCAAATGCTGGTCAAAGATTGCCTCAACCTGGAAGTGGATTAGGTAATAAAATCGAAGGAGAAAAATTACATACTATCAAACCTGGAGAAGCTACCGATGGAGATCCAATAATAGGGAAAAAATTACCTATACCTGATGCGGGGAAAGCAACTAGTAATGAGATTAAAAAATAAGAAATATGAAAAAACCGGAATTTCTAAAGAAAGATTTGCATGATGATGATTGGATTGGCATTGTTGAAAACAATAAAGATCCCCTATTCTCAGGAAGATGTCAGATAAGGATATTTCGATTAATGGATGATATCTCTGGTGATGAATTACCATGGGCAGTTCCTATCAATAGCACTTTCTTTGCTGGCAATGGGGCAGGATCATTATCTATACCTAAGATAGGTTCTTTGGTTAGGGTTCAGTTTAATAATGGAGACATTTATGCCCCTGAATATTCAACTATTCAAAACATAGATACAGAATTAATTGAGACCATTAAAGAAGATTATGAAGGGACTCACGTAATAGCATTCGATCCTGACGAAGGGCTTAACATAATATATCAAAAAAGTTTAGGCATCCAGATATTCTATAGGGATTCATTCATTCAGATATCTCCAGATAGCATGATTACTATCCAACATGCTAATCAGGATTCTCTTATTCAATTGGAGGGAGACAAATGTAATATTACTACTAAGAATGAGGTGAATGTTTCAGCCGGAGCTAAGGTAGAAATAACTGCAGATGAAGTAATTGCAGCCGGCAATCAAACAACTAAGGTTGGAAAGGGTCCATATATCATGCTGTATTAGTAGAGGTCTTGTTTCCAATACTAGAGACCATGGCAACTGCATTGGATGCTAAGTTCCCAATCACTCCAGGAGTTACTGTAGCCGTGGTTAAAGCAGCCAAGGAAGCTGCAACTTCTAGGAACGTTATGATTAGTGTTTAACCATTCCCCCATTTTATTCGTAAATATATAAAATAAAGTAATTCTAACTTTATGAAAGCCAGGTTTGTTTTCGAATCTATAAACTTTGAACGTGGAAAGAGCCCAATATCTACAATGGGAATAGGTGTAGTCGGTAATCTACCAGAACTTATATTTGAGACAGATATGAAGACCGGATATGGAATTATAGATGATGAATCCGATCTGGATGAGAAAGAAGCGCCGGGAACCATAAGGAGTATCGTACAAAATTCTTCCAGAATTCTTATACAGTTTTACCGTGCGAGTATAAGAAATATGAAGACCAAAAAGAAGATTACAAAGATAAGATATGCAGAATATCTAATAAAAACTGCAGGATTGGAGAATCTTTTTAAGAGAATATACTACGAACACCATAGTACTCACGCAGTTTATTTTACATTGATTGATGAGTATAAAGGTCATTTCAAACATGAGGAAGTATTCTTTCCAGATATGTTCGATGGTACGCCTATCGATGAATCAGTAAATTTTGAAAGAGGCGAAGATCCCAGACACACAATGGGAATTGGAGTTGAAGGAAAAATCAGAGAAACATTACAGAATGAAGATCTCTTAGAAGATCTAATTTATAATATATCTGGTGCTTTAGGATCTGCGTTGGATGTGTATCTTCCAGAAATTGAGCGAAAGGAATTATCCCGAATGTGGTTAGAAAATATGTATGGAGTAAAAAACTGGGAATTCAAATCCATTGTGGAATTTGGGGAAGATGAAGAAGATGATGAGTCCTATGCAGATCAAATTGACCATGATATAAAGTATTTAGAAAGACAAGGATGGATACTTCTATTCTTAGAGGATAATTACGGGCAAGCCGAAGCAATATTATATAGACCTAAATGAGAGCACAATTTGTAAACGAAAATATAAGCTTCGAGAGAGGAAGAGATCCAAAAGCTGTTATGGGATTAGGCAACGAGGAGGATAGAATAATAGGAAAGTTAGAAGAGCTTCAAAAATTAATAGGAGGCAGGATAGTGATTGAGAAAGGGGATTCCTATGGTCCGGACAAAACAACTTATACTTTATTATCAACGTATAAACTTGGAAGAGGAGGCAAAATCAGAATTACCTTTATTCCGGATATTTCTAATTATAATGTAAGAAGATATTATTTGGCATGTGATTATTCCTTCAGTAGAGGGGCAAATGCTAGGCTCGAGGGCGATATTCAAAAGAATGTATTTGACTATATTGATAAATGGTTGGAAAAATGGAATATGAATATATTGGATGAGACCGTTAACTTCGAAAGGGGAAAAGATCCTAAAGAATCAATGGGAATTGGTATTAATAAACAATTTCAGGAGGCATTAGAAAGATTGTTATTAAGAGATGCTGATAATGATCACAAATTTGTAATCAATTCTATTGCTTTTCCTATGTGGTCAAAGACAATAGATTTTGTAGTCGATGATTGGTCCGACGATACTCTGGATGATACAAAGGATTATATTATGGGTCTTGCATCGGAGGATGAGTGGTTTGATATATTTGACTTTATAGATGGGGATAAATTTGTCGGGGGAGGGCAAAAAAATGGGGTATTCAAATTTGTAGCTGTTATAGATTCTTCCGTAGTGAAAGGGCTAAAGGGCAAAATGATATATTGTTCTAATGATGGAAAGACAATAGAAATAAAAAAACTATAATATGAAAGCTAAATTTATTAATGACTTCTTAAATGAAGCCTATGGTCAAAAGGACCTAGTTCGTATGCAGGATATTAGAACTAAAGCTGCTGGAGATGAAGAGAAAGAAATAGCTTTGGCAACAACCCAGGCTAAGCTTATTGGTAAAGGGGAGAAAGCAGCTGCAAGGGCAGAAGCCGCTGTAGATGTATTTGGATTTGATCATCCAGTTACTAAGATATTTCAGGATAGAACTAGAGAATTGGGTGCATCACGTGGATCAGCATCCAAAGGAGTCCTTGCTCCAGTTAAAGGCCCTGCAGCAAAAGGAGAAAGGCTTGAAAGAGAATTCAAACGAAGTCAACTATTACCATCAGAAAGAGTAAGATCTCAAAAGGAACAAGATGTTGAGAAAGGAGGGGGATTTACTCGTGGTGGAGATGTAATGGGGAGAATGGGATTAGGAAGATTCTCCCAACCTGTAGAAACAACTGATGAATATTCTTATGGAGCTTCATCTATTTTACCAATAGGCTGGGTAGATCTAGGTTCGGGAGAAAGCAAATATCTAAATGCAAAAAGGAACGGAGGTATTGCTGAAGTGTGGAAAACCCAAGAGGGTAAATTCAGATTAATTCTTAATAGTTCTGATGAGCCAGGCTATAAGATTGGTACTCGAAAAGATTTCCGACACGATCAAACATGGAAACCATTGGGAACATGGAGATTGATAGATTATATTCCCACAGAAAACTTAATGGAACTAACAAGAGTCTATGGTGCTAAAATGCCAGGATATGTTTATAAGTAATGAAATTAGTAAGAGAATCCATATCATTTGAGAGAGGACAAGATCCTAAGAAATCCATGGGAATTGGTAAACACAGGTGGGATAATACATTCGTTATAATGGATATCACATCTGGATGGGAAGACACCATATCCAATTCATATGACCAACGAAAGTTTCTTCAAAATTTAAGCATGGGTCTTTTCCCTGCTAACTTTGAAGTATATGGGCACAGATATGGAACGGATAATTGGAGAGATAGAATACACATTTCTGCTCATGAATTGAAAGAATTCGAATGGGTTGAATTCGAAGAAAAATATTACCCTGTTGGATGATAGTAAGAGAGAACATATCATTTGAAAGAGGACTGGATCCAAGAGATTCTATGCGTATAGGAAAGTGGGCTAGGTTCAAGGGAATGGAGACACGTGATGTAGTTAAAGAAATATATGGTACTGTTCGTGATGATCCAGAAGTTAGAAGAATTTTAGATGATGGATATCGTTTAGTACTAAAAGAAGGATTTGGAGATTGGGATGATTATTTTGATTATGTAGAAGTTGGAGGGGATTCAATTGATGAAATTGATGATTATCTAATTGCATATGAAGATAGGCTCTCTGAACTTATTGATAATAAGTTTCCTATTAGAAAAGATGCGGAGGCAGCAATGAAGGAGATACTATTTTCCTTATTCATCCAGGGATTAGCAGTAGGATCCAATTTATATGCAATGGAAGAACTCATCGATACGGATTACTTAAATGAATCTATATCATTTGAAAGAGGAAGAGATCCTAAAGAAGCAATGGGAATAGGAGATGAAGGATTAAGAATTCTAAATAAGCTAAGTACCATAGCTCAATCAATTGGAGCAGAAGAGATAGGAATAGATGATTTGAATACAAAAATGGTACTTGGGTCATGGAGAATACCCGGAGTAGAAGGACCTATTGAAGGAATTGATTATGGAAGGATAGTTTTATATAGAGATCAAGCGGGAGAATACAAGGTTCATACTAAAGGAGTTAGAGGAACTGATGTACAACAATGGCAAATGTGGAATTCCCCTCGTAAATGGATCGAGAATACCAAGATGCTCAAAGAGTCTATAAACTTTGAAAGAGGAAGAGATCCAAGAGTTGCTATGGGAGTTGGTGATGTACATAATATTAAAGAGTCATTGAAAAAATTGCAGGAATACACCATGACATTCCTACAACTGATGATGACTTCTCAGGGATTATATCTAGTCTGTAGAGGATCTGGACCAATGTCAGCTTTTACCAATGTCAAAAAATATATTGGAACAGGTTATTTTGATTGGAATCAAAACTTTACAAAACTGCCTTTTGTTTATTTTAAAATCAAGGAAGAAAAAAAAGATGCATTCATAGAAGCTTATAATAGTTTGCATCCAGATAATCCATTTGATGTAAATGAATCAGTTAATTTCGAAAGAGGAATGGATCCAAAAGATTCCATGGGTGTAGGTATGAGAATATTCGATATAGATGGAATGGGATTCGATTCAGATAATGGCGAATTCACATTTGATCAGCAGGATACAGAAGCTCTTTTGAGTACTCCAGGTCTTTGGACTAGAGAACCATATAGGGTTTTGCTCTTAACTAAATTGAATCCGCCAAAAGGAAGAACCAGTTATTCTCTTTCTCATTTAGCAGAAGGTCCAGGAAAATATGATTATGTAAGATACAAAGACCAGATCTATCCTATACCTAATCCTAAAAATAGGATAACAGAATCAGTAAATTTTAAAAGAAGAAAGGATCCAATGAATGCGATGGGTATAGGAAATAGAGTTGTAAGAGATATACAAAAGATTGATAAATTTGTTAAATCGTTTGGTTTTGAGAGAGTGGTTGAGCCTGCAGAAGATACTCATTTAAAATCGCTTGCGGAATGGCTAAATCCTGAATTAGGAATATATTTAACTTGGTATTATTACCCAGAAAAGGATCAATATTTCTTTTATACAGAAAAATGGGATAGAAATGAAGAAGGAGAAATGGTTAAGGGATTAGAATATGAAGGCTCGCTGGAAGATTTATTTCATCCTGGTGTATTTCAAAATATTTTAGATGGAGAACCCATGTATTGGAAGATTATAAAAGAATCTATTAACTTTGAAAGGGGAACTGATCCAATGGATACGCTGAAAGTAGGAAACTATCAGGAAAGAATTATTAAAAAGGGATTAACTCAAGTGGCAGAATTCTTTGGAGAGCCATGGTTAAAAGAGATCATTCCAGAATATACTAAAGATATTATGGAAACCGGAATGATTATAGAAAATATTAAAGGTATTTCAATTGCTTCCGGAAATATGGATTTGATATACATCAAGGGAAGATATCCTGATGGGGACCTTTATGAAACCACTATGAATCCAGCAAAGAGCCACGAAGAAAAGGATCAGATAAATATAGGTGTCAACATATTCTTTCCAATTGCGGATGAATTGAGATGGCAAAGAACAATTAATAGAGATAAGTTTGATAGTTAGAGAATCCATATCGTTTAAAAGAGGGAGAGATCCTAGATCATCAATGGGAATTGGAGAGGTTAATACTATTGTGGATAAATGGAATGCACTTCAACAAAGACCGGGAATTGGGAGTCTAAACTTGAATATAGAAAATGGGGAACTCCTTCTCAAAATTTATGTTTCCTACATGCCAAATTCTTTTAGCATGGGATCGGAATTAGTAAAGAAAATCATGGGACTAGAGTATTTTGATAATAAAGATGCATGGATAAAAGGTCCAGAAATATATTATAAAATCAAGGATCAATATGCGGATCTATTTCAGGAGGCATTTAGAAAGATATACGGGGTAGAAGAATCGGTAAATTTTGAAAGAGGAAAAGATCCTAAATCATCTATGGAAATAGGAATGGAGAAGGATCTAAAAGATTATAGATTGGATAATTATTTTGAAAAATGGGGTCCATATAGGGAAACTATCAATTCTATACTTAGAGCATTTCCAGGTAAAATTCTTGGGGATTTATACGTTGTTGGAACATCCTATGCAAGTTCGATTATTCAGAATAGAATAGAAGAATTAGAATCATCAGGAGAGATAGTAGATGAATGGACATCGGAAGGAACTTTAGGCGATGAGAATTTTACCATTTATGATACAGAGCAAGGAATTTTATTAAAAAGACATGATCCTTCGATGCCTGCTGATTCGTGGTTTGGAGGTATTAATATGGCATTTTACTTATTTAATGGTTTAGAGATGGTTGGTGAATCAGTAAACTTTAAAAGAGGAAAAGACCCAAAAGATAATATGGGAATAGGATTAAAGGAAAAAATATATCAGAGTCTCTTAGATCTTAATAATGTTCCGGGAGTACTGGAGATGAAAGTCCGTGCAGGATCTCCTCGGGGACCAAGATTCGTAGTAAACTATGTAGGTGATAAATACAAACCTATACTGGGAGAAGAAGGAAGATTCTGGGAGTATACCGTTAATAATCTTATAGGAGATTATGTCAAATTTGATATGGGAAATCCAGATGATCAATACTTTAGTTTTGCAATATATCCAGAATATGTAGATATATTTAAAGAAATATTTGATGAAGATGATGCAAAGGGAACTAATGAATCTGTAAACTTTGAACGTGGACAAGATCCTAAGAGAGCTATGAGAATTAGCTATGGTGAAGAGCTGAAAGATAAGTTTTTTAATTACTTTAATAACCGATATCTTGATGAGAGAAAGTTTGAGATTATAGACGGGATACTTTATACATGGGGTTTAAATAGGAAAGAGACTGAAGAATATCATATTAAGGAAGCTGGTCTTTCAGAGTTTCTTAATATGTCTCAAATGAGAATAGGAAGGAAAGTTGGAAATAGAAAGAGATGGGAAATCCCCGTTAAAAAACAATATAGAGAATATTTAGAGGGACTTACAAATAAAGTTACTGAATCTGTTCATCAGTTTGAACGTGGACAGGATCCTAGAAAGGCAATGGGAATTGGAGCCGGTAAATTTATAGAGCTTATGGAAGAAACCGGATACGATGCAGCTGAACTACGATTTGTTAAAATGAGGCTATCCGGAATATATTCTGACCTTGGGGATAAGGATTTCTTTAAGAAAGAATTATATGATGTCCTATTATATCCGGAAGATTGGAATATAGATAAGAACAGCGGATATTATGACGACGTAAAATGGGCTTATGATAATATAGATTGGGCTTATGATTTAGTGAGAATACCAGATGATGAAATATATCCAGATGAATTATATGAATCTTTAGAATTTGAAAGAGGAAAGGATCCAAGATCCACAATGGGAATTGGTGCAGACAAACTTATAAGAAAGTTTTCATTGGGCGAACAAATATCCCGTGGATTTTCCCCAAGCGAATTAATGCCTATTTCATCTCTTATGAAATTATCATTGTCCGAAATATATGAATTAGGATTTGCTGGAGAAATAGATTATGGGGAATGGCATTTCAACGAATATACAAAAAGACTTTATGACTTAACTATAGAAGGGGAACTAATAAAAAGTCATCATGGGATTAAAGCGGCTCCAGAAGTATTGGTTTATAAAACTTCGATAGGACTAATTGCCAAAGCTTTCTTTGATGAGGAAGGAATGTATTTCTATGGTGATAAAGAAGCCGCAATTAAATTAGAAATTTGGAAGCAGGAAAGGGAATCAATATATTAATGATAATAAGAGAAAACATATCGTTTGAAAGAGGTAAGGATCCAAGGGATGCGATGGGTATTGGTGATGAGTTGGCAATAACGGCTTCCTCATTAGGTATGGAATATGTTTTTGCCATAACTCTGGCAAAAACTTTGGGAATGTTTTTAGCTTGGGATATGGATTATGATGAATTTGAAATGAATCTCTATCATATAGTACATGAGTTAACTAGTTCAGAACTAAGAGAATATGGATTGCATCCAGAAGACCAGAACTTCGAGACCCTCCAATGGGCAGATCATAATATAAAAGAGGCATGGGAAATATTTAAAGCAGCAAAGTCTTGGAGGAAAAGAAACCATGGAAGGATTAAGCGATCAGACTTAGCAGAATCCATATCGTTTGAAAGAGGAAGAGACCCAAAGTCCTCTATGAACATGGGGTTAAATCCATTTCCAATCATTGGTATGGCAACAGGAACTGGAGATTATGTTTTAGGAAACGATTTAAGACTTATATTTGAAGCTTTAATAAAAGATCCTGGATATATTCCAGCAACAAATCAAACCAGAGTTAAGTATCTAAAGAGTACAGGTGATCCAGCTCACAAGTTTCTAACAACTGTACAGAGTGAGGGATATGGAGGTATTAAATGGGCTCATTTATTTTTACCTTTTGAAAGACCTACAGGAAAAGCAAGGCGGGCTACAAATGAATCAGTAAACTTTGAAAGAGGACAAACTCCAAAGGACTCAATGAAAATCGGAAATAAATATGCAGACGATGTGGCTCATATAGATAGATTAACTACAGAGAGTGGCAAAACAATTGATAATGCATATGATGTTAGGAAGTTTTTCCAGAATATAGAAATGGGATTGTATCCTGCAAATTTCTATGTAATAGTTGATTTGGATGAGGATAATCAAGTAATGATATCTGCACCTGACTTACAAGACGGAGGATGGGGAAATCCAGTTCCATGGACAAAAGTACTATACCAGGGAAAATTATACGATTTAGGATGAGAGCCAAAGCCATATATGAATCAATAAACTTTGAGAGAGGAAAGGATCCAAGGAAGTCCATGGGTATTGGTAGGTTTGCAAAAGAATATAAAGCAATAAAAGATTCATGGATGGATGGAGGAGCGGATCTCGAAAATGACGTTGAATTTATAGAGGAGACTGAGTATAAGAATATTCCTATAGTTCTAATCAAAGAAACCCCTCTTTCACAAGAAGGTAATGGGAAAGTACACCTGCCATATTATGTTGCAGTAGCATACTTTCCCAATGGAGATATAGATGATGGCGGATATTATAGTACCCCTGGATATGCTTGGAAAAGAATCTGCGATAATATAGACTGGAAGACCGATAAGTTTATGGATGAGTTTAATGAATCAGTTAGTTCAAGTAAGATTTTGACTTTAGAAGATCTTGCAGAAATTACTGCAAGAACTCAGGATCCAGACTCTAGAAAATTATCAGAAAGAGTTTTTCTGAAATTTTATAAAAGAGTTCTTGAAACAAAAGGCGACGGAGGTATTATAAAAGCATTTCAAAAGGCAACGGATTTAAGATTAAAAACTATCATAAGAGGTAAATATGTTATAGTTTATGACCAAGATTATTGAAAACTAATTGTGAAAGCTAAATTAATATATGAGAATATTTTCTTCGAAAGAGGTAGGGATCCTAAATCCTCTATGGGAATAGGTTTATCGCTGAAGAATCTTCCACCAGGCACAATGTTAAGGGTTAGAGAAGATTATCCCCTGAATTATAGAAGGGGTGGTCCAGTAGAAGCTTTAGGAAGGGATAATATATTAGTGGTCAAAAGAGTTTCTGGAGATATTCCAGATGGATCGGATCTCTCTTTAGATTATGACGAGAAAATAGTTTATTATTATGTTGTAGATTTGACTGGGAAAAATATATTAAGAAATGGTAAATGGATTATGACGGATGAGTTTCTAAAAGAGGTTTTTGAAATAACAGGACATCAAGAGGTAAGTGAATCCGTAAACTTCGAACGAGGAAAGGATCCTAAGAAAGCTATGAAGATTGGTAGAAAAACTTCACCATCAAGAGTTAGATATAAAATAGGAGAAAAAGTTAGGATAAGAGACGGAAGATGGAAGGGAGAAATAGGAATAATCAAAGGAAGCTATTTTTCTACATATCATTCTGGATCTAGAGATGATTTTGAAATTTATTTTCCTTCATTAGATGCAACCTCCGCATGGTTTCGCCCCACTAATTTAGAAAAATTAGACGAATCAGTAAACTTCGAGAGAGGAAAGGATCCCAAGAAAACAATGAATATTGGAAAATATAGTATACCAACAAAAATAGAGATATTAAATAAAATCTGGAATGTCGGATTGTTTACCAATTCTCATGCAACAATACCAGGAAAATATATTTGGGCAGATGATGATGTATTAAATGAATTATCAAATGATGGGATTCGATTTCAGAAGGGACATTATAGTACTCATCTAAATCCTAGAGATATTCTTGAATTAAAGTCATCTGAGCTGGGGTATATCATATACCAAAGTATTAAGAATTTAGAATTATACGATTTTGATAAGGAAGATATAGTCATGTTTTTAGAAAGAGGTTGGATAGAAAGAATTGATGTAAATGAATCTATAAACTTTGAAAGAGGAAAGGATATCAAATCCTCAATGAGTATTGGTGTGCAAGAAAGAACCCTTCATGCTGATGAAATAGGTCTTCCACAATATGTTGGTTATGGCGGGCAGATGATAGGTTGGGACACATTATCTGATAGAGAATCGAAGGAAGCTTTGGAATCCATGGATTTAGAAGAATCAGATCAATTAAGAGTAGTTTACAATCCGCCCGATGGAACTGAACCTAAAACCTATTCATTTGGATATCTAAAAACCCCCGGAAATAGAAAATATCGATATGTAGAATATCAAGGAAATTATTATGATATACCTAGGGATAATCCAGAATTAGATGAATCAGTAAACTTTGAAAGAGGAAGAGATCCTAAAGAAATTATGGGAATCGGTGAGAAAGCAATGGATAAAAAAATAATAGAAGAAACCAATTGGTCTATTAAAAACCTAGATGCTTATAATATAGAATATTTGGTTAGAGATTATGAAGGACATCCTATTTTAGTAATGAGAAGAAAAGGAGCGGACAAATGGACCGACTCACCAGGGTCTGGATATTATGCAACTTCAGATATAGCAGGAGTTTATGCAATGAGTGCTCAAACATCATGGAATGCAGAAAAAAATGTCAGGATAAAGATTAGAGAATATTTAAGATTCTTTGGAGCATCTTTAGGAGAATCTGTAAACTTCGAACGTGGTGTAGATCCGAAAAATAAAATGGATATTGGCGAAATCCGCAATCCTGAAAAGATAGCATTTTTTGAGAAGAATTATCCAGATGATAATGGTGATGATTACTGCACGATGTCTGACCATAAAGTAAGGAGCACACTTGTTAATTGGGATATGCTATCTCCTTGGGAAAAGGAAAATATCGTTGTATTTTCAGATATGTATGACGGGGATTCGATTAGTGTTCTAGATAATAAATGGGTTCAATATAAAGGTAAGAGATATTTTCTTGCAACTAATAGAGAGGATAAACAAGATATAAGAGAATCTGTAAATTTTGAACGTGGGAAAGACCCTAAACATTCTATGGGTGTAGGATTAGGTGAGGTCCATATGCTTAAGCTCGAACTATTTAAAAATATATTAGAAATAGCAAATGATCCGGACTATCCTCCATATATGGACGGAGATATAGAAGGGGATCCTGTAGATATTAATAAGGTTGGTGATATCTATGGAATATCATCTAATAGGAAGTACAGCAAGATTCCATATGATGATATCGAGTGGCTAAATGTTTGGTTAAGTCGTTGGGAAGATGGTAATGAAGATTCCTCCGATGTTTTGGCCGATATAAAATATTCAGCTGAGGAAGAGCTACGTGAATTAGAAGGATTACATGAATCTATAAACTTCGAACGGGGGCAGGATCCTAAATCTGCTATGGGATTGGGAAAAGTTCAAGAACTGATGGATATATTAAAAAATCCACCAGAAAATATAGATCCAGATCTTTTTTCCCCGGTTGAAGCATTTGAATCTAATGGTATAGATATTCTAATACTTAAACAAACTAACTTATATAGAAATATTTATCCAGAAACAGCAGATGCTCCTTATATTGGTACGCTGATACTTAAGTCTGGCCAGTTTATTGGAGAAACCGATTTCTGCGATACGTTAGAAGAGTGTAGAGACCAAGCTGAAATTGAATCACATCGTTTGGATCCTATTGACGAATCTGTAAACTTCGAACGTGGTAAGGACCCTAAAAGAGCTATGAAAATAGGATCAGTTAAA
>Ga0114918_10003376_pt1 | contig 14099 bp, 14 predicted proteins | sample LantaG_FD_87015 | JGI IMG/M metagenome (GOLD analysis project Ga0114918, IMG submission 87015) | Deep subsurface microbial communities from Baltic Sea to uncover new lineages of life (NeLLi) - Landsort_02402 metaG | ecosystem: Environmental > Aquatic > Marine > Oceanic > Sediment | place...
AATCAAGAAACTCACTCTGATTAAGAGGATTGCATTTTTTATCCAATCATACCGGACATTGTAGGTCCAGGCATTCAAGGGACGACATCCCATGAACCTCATCGTCCAGTAAGCAATTTTCATCTGGGTGACTGTCAGATACCTTACAGCTGTCTTTTTCAGCTGGTATTCCATCTCTTGTTGGTCTTCGCCGTATTTCCAAGAGACACACCTGATTATCTCTTTGACATCTGGTAGATCCAGGACACAGTAAAACCATTCCTCCTTGTCCAGGCTTATCGGCAAGAACATCCAGATAAGTATTGGCAAGACCACCAGGAACATCCAGGGCATACCTGTCAGTTCACAAGCAGTACCGATTAAGGTCAAAGCGATAACGAAGATAACTGTATTGACGAAGTTGTGCATAATGCACTCCTTTTGTTAGTGGACCAGTGTTAGTCCATAAAAAAAGAAAGGTGGCGCCCCGAAGGGCGCCTATTACCTTTGTTTTCTGCTAGAAGGGGATATCGCCATCAGGCCCTTTGGCCTTTGGTTTCAATCTGGGCTCGGGTTCTGGCTCGGGCTTGGGCTCTTTATAGCCCTCAAGGACTTCGGGGTCGTAGCCCCAGCCCCATTTTTCATCGCTTTCGATTCGAGACGAAGCTTCTTCTTCGTCTCTGTAGGTTTCGATACCCATAATCATATTCCATTGATTATCGGGAGTCCCCTCCCAATAATCATTAAGTGCTTCAATTTTACTTGGGGCTTTATACCAAAAGACCCCATCTCCGTTCGTACAAAGTCTGATTAACATTTGTACCTCCTAAGCTTAATTGCTCATTAAAAAAGAAAGGTGGCGCCCCGAAGGGCGCCCTTATACCACTCAATTACGGGAGCTACTCTCCCTCTTCTTTCTTACGAGGTCCAGATCCAAATACCCTACAAAGGGTCTTGATCAGGACCACCAGGATAATAATCTCAATACCCATTATGCACCGACCCTTTTATTAATGACCAAGTGGTCTTTCGAAAACCAAGCTTTCCAACCTGAACGTTCCTTCGTTTTCTTCCGCAGGCACCCAAGGAATGCCTTGGAAATTTCCCTGTTTTTGTTATAGTAGGGTTTGTTGATAGATACCCGATAGGTATACCATTTATCCTTCTGTTCTTTGTTGACTTGAACCTCATTGAGATCCAATTTTCTTGGCATTGGAACTTCGAAGAATTCCAACAGTTTCTCGATATCCCTCTTTACGGTAGACAGGGTTTCAGTGGTTGCCGCCTTCACTGCTTTCTCCTCTGTTGGGGTGTAGAGTTCATCTCGATCAAAGTCTTTTAGTGTTATAATTTCTGCTTCTTTCAATCTTTGAAGCAAATTTTCGCCTTCAGCACCAAGTTTCCGAACATCTTTGATTCTGGCCTCAAGTGCTAGTTTGCAATGTTCGATATACATGATATCAGCTTCAAGAGTAATGGGAGTTTGGCCCCAGATAGCTTTCTCATTCTTGTCGTGGCCGACAATGCGTAGGTAACTGTAGTATCCAGGCTTCCGGGCTGATTTCAATCGTACAACCCCATGTTCATTGTTGAACTTCTCTTCTTCAGCGAGGCAGTCTTGAGTAAAGTCTTTTATCTTCTGAAGAGATTTAGGACCAATCCCTTTGACTCCAGCAATATGATCTAAAGTCAATTTTTTTCCAACAAATTGGCTGTCGACGTACCAATCCAGTATTAATTCTGCTCGATCCTTACGGACCAAGTTACCGAGATTGTATTCTCCAATCGCTACATTATTGATATCCAGAATGATCATGATTCCCTCTCTATTAAGGTCTAGTCATTATTAACTAGACTACTGACACTTAGTGTGTCATTAAAAAAAGAGGGTGGGTGGCCCGAAGGCCACCCTTAAACCTACTCGCTAACTAACTACTCTTTGTCGTCGTTATCTTCTTCTTTCTCTTTGTTCCCGAAGTTCTTAATTAGGAAATCTTTCACTCCCCCAGCAGATTCCAGCATGCCATCCGTAATGGCACCTAGTCCAAAGAGGACCAGGACGCCAATCAAGATGACAATGCTGAAGTGCCACATGAACTCCAGTATTTCAATCACGGGGAACAGCCACCAGAGGACGGCTACAATAGCCACCCCCAGAGCAATCTTCACAAGGGGATTGCTCCCCCCGTAAAAACCATTGATCAGGGTGGCGAGAAGAAGGGCATATTTGTTGACGATGTGCATGGTGCACTCCTATTGCGTGAGGTTAAGTAGGGTCTAGGTATTTCACACGCTCCTAGCCCTAGAGATACTCGTCTGAGCACTCATAAAAAAAAGATGGGTGTGATCCCCAGGTCCCCTCAAACCTCTAATCGGCTATCCCCAAATGGTTAGGCACCTGCAAGTGCTCTAGGAACCAGTTTGGGAGTCCACAAGGTCAAACTATCCTAGTCCCTCTCCTGTTGGTGTTCTGCAATACCTTCAACGATATTGCGAACGAATACAAGAGCTTCTCTTGTTGAATTCAGCAACCCCTCTTTCTGTCTGGCTGCCACCATCTTTAGGAGTCTCCCCATCTGGGGGCCAGGCTGTACTCCCATCTTAATCAGGTCTTTGCCTGTTACTAAAACAGGTAATGGCTTCGGTTTCACGAGCCATTCTTCATATGCCTTCCCCATATATTCAACACCAGAAGTATCACCATTTGAACCCATAGCATCTAACCGTGTCAGCTCAATGAGCCTCTCTATCTGGTTCCGGCTGTTGCTGGAGAACAACTTCTCCTGGTTCTTTTTCTTCATCGATTGGAACGTATGTCCCAACATGTGATTGCGAACAAGCCACTCAATGTTGTCCCGCAATTGGGTGTCCATTTCTGGAAGCAATTCTGGAATCATATCTGCTCCCACTTTATCATGCTTATGGAAGGTAATTTTTCCATCTTCTTCCTGGCGAGTAGCAGGTTTACCCACATCATGCAAGACGATAGCCCAGAGGAGAGTGAGGTCTCCTCCAGTATAGAGATTGACCATAAGATAGGTGTGTTCGTTCACATCACCTTCAGGATGATGTGTTTTAGGTTGGGTACAGCCCTTAAGACTCTTAAGTGCATTCCAGCACTTGGAGTTGTTTGTCACTTCTACAGCGATGGCTACGATATTGTCATCTCTGTTGTTGGTGATGGTGGTGGCGTTGGTTGCGATGGCTGTGGTGTCGATGGCGATGGTGGTGGGGTTGTTGATCAAGGACATGATGTCCTCCTGTTGCGTGGAGTTATGAGTCTGGGTATTTCACACGCTCCCAGCTCGTTAAAGAAAAAAGGGTGGCGCCCCGAAGGGCGCCTGGAACCTAGGGAGCTTAGCTCCCTAGAGAATCAAATCCCACGGAACCCCTCCTTCGGCAAGTTCCTCCATCGTCATCCTCTTAGCTTCTTTTCGAGACCGATCGGCCTCGATTCTTTCTTCTGTGGCCCGAGCCTTTTCGGCCCGAGCCTTTTCAGCCCGGCTTAGGCAGGCTTGGCCTGCTTCCCTCCTGGCCGTAGCCAGCCTGGCAGTCGCCTGCCGGGCCTTAACGTTGGCGATGATCTCGTTGGCGATGTTGGCTGTGATATCGCTGAGTTTAAAGGACATGTGTCCTCCTTGTGTGCATTTGGGAGAGCAGTATGCACAACTGCAAGAAAGGTATTGCTCTAATGCAATACCTCATAGAATAAAAAAAGCCATCTTCCCCAGGTCCCCTTAAACTCTTAGTCGGTAATACCCTATAAATTAAAGAAGTCGTTCGGGTTAGTTCGATTATGTGTTTCAGTATATAAGCCACATACTACCTCCTTTACTAGGGTTAAGTTTCTAGGTCTAGTCAATAGCTGAATCGCTACTGACTCATTAAATAAAAAAGAAAAGTGTCTGGTTATTCTCAAGTCGGGTTGTTTCAATCTCAACGAGAAGAAGAATAAAAAAAAGAAAAAGGCCCGCCGATCTTTCGACCGACGAGCCTTGTATCTAACGCAGACGGTATGCTCTTTCTTCCACGTAGATACGTAAGATCTGATGAGTTTCGCCGTCATCATAGACGACGTAAACCCACCTTTCTTCTGTGGGATGTGCATAGATATGCACATGCGTATTGATTCCGTCCCATTCTTTGAGACGGAATTTGTTGTCACAGTGTTGTTTTTGTTCCCACGCCTTGTTGTTATACGTGGAAACCCAACTCTCACCACAACTACATGTGTATCTATTCCCACAGGGGATCCCGTAAATATTCATCGCTGTTTCTTTTTTACAACAGCTCTGAGCAATACGAGACGATTTCTCTGGTGACCAGGTTTCTAGTACCAAGGAAAGTCCTCCTGTATAGCCAGCCAGTTATGCTGGTACATTTGAACATACAGCTATGCTCATTAAATAAAAAAGCCCCCGAAGGGGCTCTAGAACGCTAAGGTTCTACTCTAGAATATCCCCTGGGCTATTTCCAGGGAATGTTCCAATTTGGACACGGCTGTGTCCAAATTCTTGGTGTTGGTTGGGCTTTTTCTCCAGCCCAATTGGGTGCGTCGTTATCAGATACCAACTCACCGGCCTGAGCCCACCACCGTGAGCCATCACTATCAGTATAGATCCGGTTTCTATAGGCCCAGGTGAATTCACCACCATACCAATAGAGAATCTCTCTCTCAGTGTTGGTGCGTCGGGCCCAGGAAGTCAGCAATGTGTGCAAGGACATAATTGCCCCTTTTTAGTGTGCTAGTGGTAAGTACAGATGTGCGCACACACAACACACCTGAACTAAGCTGGTACTACCAATACCAGCTCATTAAAAAAAGGGCCTAGCATAGAGCTAGACCCAAGGGTGAGAAGAGAGTATCGCTACCAGAGTACTACTCTCTTCACCATTCCCCTTCCTCCTATGCCCAGCACAGGAGGAAGAGGAACATCAATAGCAAGTAGAGCGTGAACTCTACCTCTTCTGCCATGTTGCCTCCATGACATGGTTATACCTTACTATGTAGGGCATCAAGTACACACCATATGTACTCATTAAAAAAAGGGCCTAGCATAGAGCTAGACCCAAGGGTAAGGAGAGAGCATCACTACCAGAGTACTACTCTCTCCACCATCATCACAGCACCAGCTCAAGCAGTGGTGCTACGATGACAAAGTTGCTCATGATACCCCAAAGGGTAAGCACGAGCAACCAAACAGCACAGGAGCCAAGGCCCTCTGCATCAGAGACGATGCAGAGAACCATCATAGTATTTAATACCATGTTGGTTCCTAGTGCTGCTGTCCACACGAAGACAGCGATCAGCACACAAAGAATGGTCAGCATGTGACCTCCTATGTGAGGTTTGGCTGGTTAAGCCAGTACAACGAGTACATGTATTGCACTCATTAAAAAAGGCCAGCCGACCGAAGTCGACTGACCTTGGACGCAATCAGTGATATCTGATCACGTCTCTCAGGGCTGCGATCAGCCCTACCAGCGCAACAACATAATCACTGTTGCTGTTATGCTGTTGCTGATTCTTCACCTGGGTCTCAGCCCAAGTGAGCATCGCTTTCATCATGAAGTACATGATTACTCCAAGTTTGAGTGTAGCTGTATTGCTATTACTCACTCATAGAATTAAAAAAAGGCCTAGCTCCTAAGAACTAGACCTTTTAAGCTCTCTACGCTAGGTAGAGAGCTAGAACACCAAGATACATAACAGCGACAATCGCCGCTGCCAACACATGATGGCTTTCTTCACACCACATATTGCCTCCTAAGGCTGTGATGGGTTTCACTGGTTAAGCCAGTACTTACGAACCCATAGGGTATAATTTCACCCCGGTGGGCTCGCAACTAAGGGTCCCTATCGAACCCTCTAATATATAATAGGTACTCAACCATTTTATCTAGAATTTATTTTGCCTTAAGCGATTCTAACTCGGTTATTAGACAATAGGTATCTCAGTACTTTATCCACTTTTCGAAAGCCATCCTTCCCTTTCTTTTTCTCTTACTTTTTGCTTTGCCTTAAGCGAATTAGAACTCTATTTCTCCATATCTTTTTCTGAAAATATTTTTTAAACACAAAATGCATTAGTATACAGCTTTCAGTCTATGTTGCGTACAATTCTTTTTTAGTTATATACTAAAAACATCCGGCGACCTTTCCTTTTTTCTTTTCCTACGAGGTAGAATTGACTAACCAAGAGTTATTTGAATATTCACGAGATCTAAACAAATTACTATCTCATGCAAATGATTTACTTTCATGTCCAGCCACAAAGTATTACCACCTTGTTGTTTCCAGTCCTTGGGGTCTAGAGTGCAAGTATGCCAAGGCCATAGCCCAAGAGGTACCTGAAGGTAATAAAGAGCTAGAGGGTGTACTCAGAGCCCTTATTACTACAGCACAGGAGTTATTAGATGTCCAAGGATGATAAAGCATTAGCATTAAGACAGCATCAATATTTAAGTGAACTTGGTGCTATTCCCCCCGAATATACTGCATGGTTACAAAAGTTAAATCCTAAAAAATTACAAAGAATTAACCAGAGTGTATCTAGGTTCAAGCATGGTTTACATGCAGTGGCACCATTATCATGTTTAGGACCATCTAGGTGTCCATTTTTAGCGGCATGTCCATTACAAGAGCGAGATAGTACTGGGGACCTAATCACAGCAGATCTTAAGGATTATCCTATAGGGTTACAGTGTGTATTGGAATCAGAGTATATGGTTTGTAAGATCCATGAGTATGCCGAGCATTTAAGGGTAGATCCAGCGAACCCAGTAGAGATGAGTATAGTAAATGAGTTAGCTCTTTTAGATTTACATAAAAATCGCGCACTTCTTGTACTTGCCCATGGAGACACAGCTGGTGATGGTCGAGATTTTCTAGTCAGAGATGAAAGTATAAAAGGTTTTTCAGAGAATGGTACACCTCTTACTGAAGTACAAACCAAATTACATCCAGTAGCAGATTATATTAATTCATTAGAGAAGCGACGTGATAAGTGGTTTGATAAACTTATGCAAACACGTAAAGCCCAAGCAGATTGGGCAGCTAAAATGGGTGGCAATCAAACTACTAGCAAGGTACTTGAAGAAATCCAAGTACTTAGAGAATTCATTGACTCAGTACGCAGTTCACAAGCAGATAATGAAGAGGGTATTGGATTAGACGAGGACTGGCAAGATGACTAGAGCACATAGGAAATTCAAAGAAGCTACAGAACCTAAAGTAGTAAAAGAAGCTGTAGAACTAGAAGAGGAAATAATACCTGTACCCGAGGGTATAGTGTCGGCACTGAAAACTAAACTCAAGTTACATGCTTATCTTATTAAGTTCTATCAACATGATAGGCTTAGTGTAAGTCTAGAAGTAGAAGATGATCAGTGGATTCTTGTCTGCAGGGGTTGTAAACCTGAGTTTAAATTTTATGCAGGTTATAAAGTAGCTTGGGTACCAAGCCATTATTTATGGACAGAGACTAAATCGTTATAACCCTAGATTTTATTCTTAGTACACAAGGGATATAATTAGGACATGGTTAAACATCCATTATTAGATCGTCCTAGTGTTATTCTAGATATTGAGACCACGAGCTTAACTCGTGGTTTATCTGGTATTACTGAAGTAGGTGTAATTGATCTTAATACTAGAAAGATCACTGAATACATACTTGAACCTAATCTTGTATTAGGTCGTCATAGTCAGCAACAAGATCAAGTTAAGCTTAGTGTAAGTAAAGCGGATTTATTTGAATATTATCCTGTTGATGAATGGCACGAAGTATTTGGGAAACAAGGTGAAAAGAAAGGGGTATTAAAACCCAAAGCCACAGCAGATGAAGTTATGGCAATGCTCAAAAAACAGGAGCCCTTTGCTGCTAAGGCTCATGAATATACTCCTCACCTACGAGGTGAAGCACCTACTTTAGCTGAAATTGCAGAGAGAAAGAAATTATTTGCTAAGTTTGGTATGAAAGTACCAGAAACCATAGAGACTACAGCACAAAAGTTACTTTCACCTGGTGGAGAATTAGCTGAACAACTTAGAGGTAAAATTGTATGGATTGCTAATGCTCCTTTTGAAAGCTCTATGGTTGGTGCTCATTTACAGGCATTAGATGCTCAAGGGGTAACAGGACCCAGCGGTGAATCTGCTTCACGATTCTTCAAGAGGGGAGCAGAGACTCAAGGAACAAGTGCTGCACCAATGTATGTAACAGGTAAAGAAGTTACTGCAGCACGTACTTTAGCTAAAGACACAGGGGACTGGGTTCCGGTTTGGAAAGCATATAATAAATATCTACCAGCAGCAGGAGAGACAGCTTATCGAGATATTCTGGATTTACTAAGGTCACTTGGTTCATATGGAAAGCAATTAGGAGTTAATCCAGCTAGATCAGTAGAAGCTGGTGTAAGTATTAATACAGCTTTCCAGTTATTAGCTAGTACAGAATCCCAAGAGACTGTACGTAAAAGGTTATTGGGGCTTAAGGAAATTCATAGAGCTGCTGAGGATGCAGCTTTACATGAGTTATATGTATTAGAGCGTTCAGTTGAGTTAAACCAAGCAGCTCAAGACATGCTAGATAAGACACCAATGGGTTTAAAGCATTTGAAGCAAGCAGGTGTAGACTCTGGGCCTTTAGTTCAGATACGCGATTATTTTGCACGTCAAGCTTGGGTTGAGCGAAAGACAGTTGAGGAGCATGCTGCGAAAAGGCTTGCTGATGCTCAGCTAGATATTTTGGAATATAAGAAGAGTGAACAGACTTTAGAACTTAACACACGTAAGTTATCTCAAGTAACACCTTCAGGAGAGGCTACAGAAGTTAGTATAAAAGTACCTGTAAAGAAGGCTTATCTCGAAATAAAAGAAGTCGCGGAATTGATGGGTAGAGAAGGGAGATATCCCGGCATAGACATAGGGGAGTTACGTACTGAACTATCAGGGCTTGGGGGACAAAGCTTTAGTGAACAGCGGGCTAACATTGTAGCATGGAGGGAGTCTAAGTTATTCACATTAGACTTAGAGTCTGCTGCTAAGGTTAAGTATAAGCCACAAGGTATATTAACTGGAGCACTTGAGGCACTTGGTAAGAATAAGACTAGAGCACTTGGAGGATTTGCTATAGCAGCTGGTGGTCTTACTGCATTAGGTTTTTTATGGGGTAATGCGCCAAAGGCAGAAGAAGAGAGACCTCAGAGATTAATGGCTGGTGGTTATGATCAATGGCTTAAATATCAACAAGAATATGGTGGTCAAGGTAGTCAACAATTAGTATCTAATGAAGAAAGACAGTTTGGTGCAAATGCTAGAGAATATTATGGTCATGGACCTAGAAATCAGTCTTATATGGATGAGGGACATAAAGAGACTGCAAGGAATTTAGCTCAATATTCTGGAATGAATTCATCTGGTGTATCAGGATCAATGCGTAAGCGTATAACTGATTTTGGTTCACCATATAGAGGACCTGTAGGTTCTCAAACTGTATTTGCTAATCAGGAGTTATTAGCAGAAAGAGAAAAGTGGTTAAGACAGCAATATACTCATGCACATTATGATCCAGAGATAGGTTTACATGGATTAGCTGGTGCATTTAAGACTAGTGTACCTCGTGGTTATAAACTACTTAATATGGGTGAACGTGCTCAAAATCTACCACAAACAATGCGTGGTAGAAATTTAAAGATGTTAGACCTTAGTAAGGGATGGAAGATTCATGCTTCTGATGCTGATACACTTGAATTAAAACGGGGTGGGATGCGCGGGATGTTTCTTAGTATGTTCCGACAAAACAAACCCTTTAGTATTCGTCTAGCTGGTATTGATGCTCCTGAAATTGATCACCCTGGAACAGGTAACTCAAGAGGCTATCACTCTCCTCAACCTGGTGCACAAGAAGCTATTGCTGTAATTAATGAACTGCTTGCACAAAGAGGTAAAAAACAACTGTATTACGATCCTGAGAATACTACTTATGGTAGATCAGTTGGTGCTATGTTTGTTGGTGAACAAAATATTAACCTTGAATTAGTTAAACGTGGAGCCGTTGCTTATTTACCTTATGGAAAAAGGAAAGATTCTATTATTCAACGTCGTGCTTTTGAAGCTGCTGAGACTCGTGCAAGAAGTGTTGAGAAGGGTATGTGGAAACATCCTTACTACCAGGTTTATGCTGATGTAATGAAACCAGGTGGGGAACGCGTAACATTCAATACAATGACCCAAAAAGGAAGGCTAGCTGAATCAGTAGGCTTAATGGATACTCTAGGTATGATGGAACAAGCTGAGCAGCAAGGGTTTTATAGTAATTACCAACAAATACAAGCAGCTCAATTAGGTTCTAGAATTAGTGCTCAAAATACTGATAAAGTAACTCCTGTGGGTATGTCAGTAGCATCATCGCATTATGATGATTATATGGCAGATATGCAGAAAGACATTGGTAGACTTATGACGACACAAGGAACTCGTAGTCATAATAGAACAAGTAGAAAAGGTGGTTATGGTAAGCTAGACAGGCAATTAGCTCTAGACAGTTTCGATACAAGTGTGAGAATATCAAGAAAGAGAAGACTTGAAGTAACAGAAATGTATAATGCAAAAGCATTGGCAAGAAAAGAAAGCCAAGCACAAGCACAACGTGATGCGAATAAATACATATTCGCATCACCAACTGGGCATCATTTAATGTAGGTGAGATATGTCAGTGTGGAATCCCCAAGATAGTACTAAAGGAGCACTCCATTTAATGGGTGGAATGCCTGAGACTGCAACTAAAGCAGGTGGTTCAGTATGGAATTGGTCTGGAGTGAGTTTCGAATTTGACCCTAATGGCAAATTGACTACTAGTGGCAAACCTACTTTTTCTGGTGCTGGTATGTCTGCTGTTGGCATTGGTATGACTGGCTATTTTGCTTTTCAAGGGTATCGAGAAGATGGAGTTGTTGGTGCTGCACGTAATTTAGGTATTGATGCAGCAGTCAATATGAGTATGGCTCAATACGGTTATACACAACTAAAGAATAGCGATAAAATAGTTCCCAAACCGATATGGGCTGGTGCGCCTAAAGCTTTACCAACTGTTAAATCAGGATGGGAATGGTTTCATCCTGCTAACGCAGCTAAGGGTCTCACACCCTTAGCTAGAATGGCTTTCCGACAAGGTGTAGGTTACGGTGTTGGTTTTGGTGTTATGAATTCAATTAATGGACCACTTGGATTTCTTGCTGGAGCTACTGCAGCTAACCTAGCTACAAAACATGCTGGTGGATTTGGTGCAGCTGGGATTGCACTTGGTGCTACTTATATGGCTGGTAAAGTTGCTATAGGTGCAGGTTCTAGTATTTTACGAGCAGGTAGACAGCATGCACGGTTACAAAGACAAGTACAAACTGCAGGTGATATGTCTTCGTTTTCAACCAAAGGTGCGTTCACAATGAGAGAACGTGCTGTCCAAGCGATCCAAAAGTCGCATTTAAATTCGAGATCCGCGCTCGGTAGGGAAGCGAACTTTTTTCATTCAAATAGAAATTATAATAGTATGTATAGGTAATAGTTTTGAAAAAACAAATTGAGCAGAAACTATACGAGGTAAATGAATATGGGTATACTCATCAGCGAACTGGTGTTGTCTTAGCAGATGATGAAGTTCAATGGCTTGTAGATAATTATAAAATCAAAACCCATTATGCTGATTCTAATGGCAAGACAGTTAAGATGCATCCAATGTGTCTGGCATGTCAAGCCAGACAGGTATTTAAATATGAAAACGCTAGGACCAAAAACAATGAACCAATTGAGGGCTTTAACGTTTCTTGTAAGTTTCTCCCTGCTAGTTTACCTCCGGGAAGCAAAAAGTTATTAAAGCAATATCAAACTCAAAGCAAGACTGATCCTGAACGCGCACTCTTGTATTTGAAATCATCAATCGATCCCGCTAGTTGGTGTTCGTTGATGTTTGGTTTCAATGATAATACTCCTAACTGGAAACTTAGACCTTATCAAAAAGAACAAATCAGATGTAGCACTTTAAGATTTGTTGCGCGCCAAGGCCGAAGATCAGGCAAGAGTTTTTCAATTGCTCTAAAAATGATTTATTATGCTTTTACACTTCAGGTTGATCGTGGTGTAGATGGTGAAGGTAAACCCGTAGTGCAGGGTCCTGAGATGATAATCATTACACCTTATCAATCTCAGATTAGTAATATTTTTAATGAAATTGAAAAATTAATTAAACGTAATGCTGAGCTAAAAAAGAAAGTCAAAAGTGGTACTGGTGGAAACCTATATATTAAAACGCCTTTCTATTTTATGGAATTAGATAATGGAGCAACTATATCTGGTTTTGTATCTGGTGTAGGTGCTAAAAAAGATGAATCTGAAGGTGGTACCATTCGTGGTCAGAATACAGATGTTATCTACCTGGATGAAATGGATTTGATTCCAGATGAAGTTTTAGAGAAAGTAGTTACTCCTCTACTACTTACTAGACCTGGTGTTATTCTATTGACTTCAAGTACACCAATCGGTAAGCGGGGACCATTTTTTCGCTATTGTAAAGATAGGGTGGATTTCAAAGAGGATTATTATCCGAGTAGTGTATTACCTCAATGGGAGGTTTTAAAGTACGAAGTAGAAGAGGAGTCTACAGAAGATGGATTTGCTGCAGAATATATGGCTCACTTTATTGAAGGTTCGTATGGAGTATTCTCACCTAGCTTAGTACATGAGGCACGAGCTGCTTATGTATATTCTGATGCAGGTTTTGAAAATGAAAGGTGGTGGTTCGAAAATGCAGGAGTTAAAGTACGTAACCAACTAGTTACAGTAATTGGTATTGACTGGAATAAAAATGCTGGTTCTGAATTTATAGTTGTTGCTTATGATCCTGCACAACATCATTGGTTTGTAATTGATGCAGTTAATATTAGTGCTGGTCAATTCACTTCAGTTAAATTTAAAGAAGAAGTTGTTAGATTAAATCTTAAATGGAAACCTGACTATATATATGCTGATGAAGGCTATGGACATCATATTATTGACGACCTCCACTTTGAAGCTCATAGATTAAAGAGCAAAGAAAACAAAACCATCTTAGAGGAACAAACTGCTAAACTCGGTGATAGATTAAAGTCCTTTAACTTCTCACAAAAGGTGACTCTAAAATCTCCTATTGATGGTACTGATATTGTTAAAAGTGGTAAAGAGTTTATTGTAGAAAATGCCGTTCGTGTTTTTGAAGAAAAACGTATCTGGATTCCAGAAAACGATAGAGTCTTAATAAATCAATTGCTTGCGTATACAGTGATTAGAAGAAGTCCTTCAAATAATAAACCTATCTATGGTGTTGAAAGTAAAAGGATTGGTGACCATAGACTTGATGCATTTATGCTTGCCCTAGGAGGTTTGTTTCTAGAGAATTCAATATATTCTGCAGGTAACTTACCTGTAAGTAAACCAACTATGATTACTAAAGAAGACTTGGAAAAAAAGAATAATAATCAAAGAATGCCAGGTGCAAGAGAGATAATTAAAGCTTTTCAAAAACATGCTCCTATTATTCAACCTCAGATATTAGATATCCGTAGACCTAATATGCCTTCAGAGGAAGATGTGCGTGCTTTATATGAAACCCAACAAGGTGTTAAGAAGAAAGAGACTAAGAGATCGAGAGGAGATATCCGTAGTGAACCCGAAGATGGTATGCTTGTCTCAATGTGGAAAAGAGCTAAGTCTGCTGCTGGATTTGCAACAGATGAAGAAAGCTTATTTAAATCTCGTAATTCTCCTCGAATAACTAAACGTCAAAGAAAAACCCCAAGGGGCAGACAACTTAATAGAAGGAAACGATAATGCCTAAAATGACTCCCCTAGAAGGTTTTAAGAATGTTGCTCGTTGGGCTATTAGAAATAGAACACCTGGTGCATTTGTAGGTGGACGTGGTGGAGGTTGGGCACCAAACTTAGCAGGCGACATTGTTGACTATGCAGAAAGAAATCTTGGCAAAGCTCCAAATAGAGTAGCAAAAAGCCTTACAGCAATTAATGAGCCTGGAGTAAGTCGAACAGAATTACTTGAAGATATGTTGAGAGTAGAACAAGACTCTGC
>Ga0114918_10003377_pt1 | contig 14099 bp, 8 predicted proteins | sample LantaG_FD_87015 | JGI IMG/M metagenome (GOLD analysis project Ga0114918, IMG submission 87015) | Deep subsurface microbial communities from Baltic Sea to uncover new lineages of life (NeLLi) - Landsort_02402 metaG | ecosystem: Environmental > Aquatic > Marine > Oceanic > Sediment | place: Baltic...
TAGCTGTCCCAGCTGAATAAGTACCACCTGTTACATAAACGTCAGTAAACGTTTCACCTGTATATAATCCAGTTAAATCAAATGTTCCACCTGTACTATTAGTAAAAACAGCTGTTCCACCTGAATAAGTTGCACCTGTAATAAAGACATCAGGTGGTAACCCTAAATACGTTGTTGCTGACAATTCACCATTAACAGTAAGACCAGTCATTGTATTAACAATAACACTAATATCTGCTTGATTATTTGTTTGGTTTAATATTAGAATATTATTCGAATAAGTTAAACCAGTTACATACGTGTCTGTTTGTCCAGTTAAAAATCCATCAACATTAAATGTACCACCAGTTGTATTTGTGAATGTAGCAATACCGCTATTTGGGTTATATGTACCACCAGTGATTGAGACATCACTAGCTAAAATACCTAAATTAGCTGTAAATGAAACTCCATCATTTCTAAAAATTGTTAAATCATATGTGGTGTTGTTTACAGTAACACCAGTAGTATAAACATCATCTGAATTTGTAAAGAAACCACTTACATTAAATGTGTCGCCATAAGTATTAGTAAATATAGCTGTCCCAGCTGAATAAGTACCACCTGTAACATAAGTATCTGTCGGAAGGGTACCACCAGTATAATATCCATCAACGGTAAATGTTCCACCAGTATTGTTGGTAAATGTCGTAACACCTTCACTATAAGTACCACCAGTGACATAAATATCTGTTTCTGAAGTACTACCTGTAATAAACCCAGATATATTAATTGTTCCTCCTGAATTATTTATTAGTTCTAAAGTACCATCATTATAAGTACCACCAGTAATATATGTGTCTGTATAAGAAGATAATGGTATAAAACCTAAAGTTGAGATTATATCTGACTCTGTTAGTGTATATCCAGTACTAAAACCTGTTATATTAAATGTATCACCAGTATTGTTGGTAAATATAGCTGTCCCGTTACTATAAGTACCACCAGTAACAAAGGTATCTTGTGTTGAAATACCAGTTAGGTTTGAACCATCACCAAAAAATGTATCAGCTGAAATCGTTGTTGCACTAATTGTTTCTGAAGTCAATAAACCATTAATTGTTAATCCAATAAATGAATTTATAAAGGTATTTAAATTAACCCCATCATTACGAACAATAATTAATTGATTATCTGAAAAAGTAACACCAGTAACATATGTGTCAACAGTTACCGAAGATAAGTTTAATGTATATGCTGATAATGAGTCTGTTCTATCAAAATAAACTGTATTTCCAATTACTGTTGTTCCAGTAGTATAATAATTTTCTGAACTTGAAAATCCAGTAACGATAATTGTTGAATCATTGTTTTTAGTTAACGTTAACGTATTACTAAAAGAATCGTATGTACCTCCAGAGATACTCAAATCATTAATTATATCAAATACATTTGTACCACCACTGAAATAAGTTGATGCGTTTATTGTTGTCGCACTTAAATCATCGTTGGTATAAATGTTTCCATCAAATGTGATTATACCATCACCCATGATGATTCTAGTATCCCCAGTACAACTAATAACTGCGTTGGTAAACATCCCAGTACAAGCACTAAAAACTGGTGTTGTATCTGAGATTGTTTCAATTATAAATGTTTTATTTATATCGTATCCGCTACCTAAATGACTCATGATGTTGTATTTCCTATTAAAACAAATTTTCCTATATTAGAAAAATCTTTTGTGACTGTTATTGTTACCTCATCGTTTCCGTAAAGTATTAGTGGTGAAGTTAAAACTGTTCCATCAAAAACCCCTACACCATTAACTTTAATCACTATTCTAGTAATATGTTCAATATTTTGTAAAACAGTAAAATTTACATCATATTCTACTCTAAAACTAAATACATTATCTGATGTTTGTTTCCAAATAAAACTATAAACAACTTCATTTCCTTTCTTTATTGGTTCCATGAAAGCTTTGGTTTGTATTCTCTTTTCGTCTATTTCTAATGATGTTAATGTTCTATTAATAGTAGGTACAACTTCAAAATCGTCTTCATCTAATAAATACCCCAATAATTTTATTTCAAAAGCTTGAACATAAAATCTTCTACTTTCAAAACTATCTATATTGCTTTCATCACCTATAGATTCTAAATGCAATGGCATTGGATGACCATTTGGGAAAATATAACATTGTCTAGATTGAAAAGATTTTTGTATAATTTTATTAAATTCATTTAAATCTCGCATTCTATTAGTAAATAATCTAACCTCATAGTTTATATCAATAGGTGTTGGTTGTGGTATTTTATACAAATCAATACCTCTTCTAACCCCATCCCATGTTGGGACTTTAATGATAGTATAGGTTCTATTGCCGGGGATGTTCCATAATCCAGCTTGGTTTTGACCTTGTTGAATATCTGGTTTTCTTACTACGGTAATAAAAGGCATTTCAATATTTTTATTTTCGTCAGTAAAATTCCAAGTTTTAGTGAATTCAGTCCATCTTTGAATTGTTAAAAAAATAACAGGAACTTCTTTACCACCTATACTAACAGAAAAACCATCTTCTGATTTCACATACTCAAGAAATGTTTGGTCCATATCTTCTACCATAACACTTTTAGGTAACAACGTATCGTAATTTGTTATGTCGTCAAGTATTTCTTGTCTTCTATCAGGACCAATTTTTTGGTTATTGATATTAATGTTCGTTCTATATCCTTTTGGCATTGCCATATTTATAATTATTATTAATTGAAAGATTATTATTATTATTATTAGCATTGTTTAAAAACCACGAAACTCTGTGTTATCTACAGGAGCGCAATTTACACTCCTAAAAGCACCCTTATAACCCATAATCGTATGTTTATTATCATAGTTTTTAACACCATCATTAACAACACTAAAAAATCTTAGTTCTGTTTCAGTCACTGGGTAACCAATATAATCCCCATAGCTAATAGATGTTTTTAATTCATCTAATTGAGCCTCATAAATTCCAAAAGATAAATTACCATCTTGGAGATGTCTTAATGAACCAGCACCTTTATTATAGGTTTCATTTTCTGGTTCAGATAAAATAGGTATCACCTTCAATTCGATAGGTGGGAAAAACCTAATCCCGTCTTTAGACCCTTCACCATAAACATCATCATATTCAGTCATCTGTCTATCAACTTTATATAAGATGATAGTAAAATTACCATCACCTTCAATAGCTTCTCGCCCCATTGAAATCTCTAAAAAAAAAAATCTTCTTCAGAGAAAAAGCGATTTATTCTAGTTATTGGTGTTATTTTTTTATCTTTCATGTTTTTTAATAAATTTATGTATTATTTTATTTGAACAACCATATTTATCTCCAATTTGAACTAAATTCAAACCTTGTTTAAGATAGTTTTTAATTTCATTAATATTTAAATTATATTTATTTGATAATGGTTTTACAATACCATACTTTTTAATGTTATCACTGATAACTGTTCTATGGCAACCATATATATTAGCTATTTCAGATATTTTTAAATTTTTATATAAATATAATTCTGTTAATTTTTCTTTATTAATATCATATTTAAAATTTGGGTTATTTTTACCTTTAAACGTACCTTCTTTTTTTACTTTTTCACTTCTTTTAATCAATACTTCTTTAGGTAAAGTTTTACCAAACATTGGATTATTTTCACCAGAGTTATTTTGACTCATTTTTAATTTTGTAAAATCAGAATGTACAAAACCTAAAGAATGTTTATTGTTTTTATGTAAATCACTTAACATTTTTTTTGTTTCTTCTGAATGCTTATAACCGAATGCTCTAGAGTTTCCAGCCATATTTTCTGACATTTTTTTCTTTAATTTTTCAGACCACTCTTCATTAGACCACAATTTTGATAATAAATCTTTTCTATTTTTTATTTGCTCATCATTAAGTTTACGACCTTTATGTGTTTTAGATATTTTAGCTCTAGCTTCTTTCGTATGTGTTTTACCAAACATTGGATTAATATCACCACCATCAGCAATATTTAATAGTTTATTTGTTTTTTTTCTATTTTCTTTAATTTCGTTTATTTCAGCTTTTAACAAATCTTCATAAGTATTGTATTCTTTTATTAATTTTATTACAGGTTTTTTATGGTTTGTTTTTAATTCTTTAAACCATAAAGCTATTTTACCGTTTGTTGGGTTTCTCAAATGACCAGATAGTCTAGTGGATAATAACCCAGTAGTTATCCCAATATATCTTAATTCATTACTATATGGGCAATAAAGTCCATATAATTTATATGACCTATTGATTCTATTTATCGGTGTTATCTTATTATTTCCCATGTCTTTTATTTATAAATATTTACCATATCACTATTAAACCAAAAGACTTGATTAATTTTAAAAATTTATTATAATTACATATAATTAGTGTATTTAAAACTAATTATTTTAATTAAAATGATTTCAATTGGAGATATTAAAAAACGTTCATCACTTTCTTTGTTAGAAAAGTATAATGGGATTAATCCATATTTGAGACAACTTAAATATGATTATATTAAAAACAAAAAATTGATATTAACTGAAAATCAAGCAAAATATATTATTGATAATGTTGATAAAGAACCAATACATGTAAATAGAGTAATAAACATCACTAATTATCTAGGTGAAGAATTAAAAAAACAGCAAGAATTAAGTTTTGTACCAGAAAGAATTCTAATTGAATTTATTCTTGCTGATACAGAAAAAGCGTTCCATATTTATGGAAAGTTAACTAAAAAACAAAAAAAATCTAGCATGTATTGGTTACCAAAAACGCAAGTAATTGATGACCCGTATTTTGAACCTATAAACGTAGCAGTTGATTTTGAAAAATACAATAAAATTTTAGCTAAACAAAATAAAAAATTATACGAACACCAAGAAAAGGGTATTAAATTTTTATTATCTAGAGACGGTTGTATTTTAGCCGATGATATGGGTTTAGGAAAAAGTATTCAATCTATTATTGCTGCGTTGGAAAGTGGGGCTAAAAAGATTCTTGTGGTGGCACCATCATCAGCTAAAATAAATTGGGAGCGTGAAATAAATGTGTTTTGTAACGATACAACAATTATTGATGGGAAAAAATGGGATGAAGCAAAATTTACAATAATTAATTTTGACATACTTAAGAATTTTCATACTTTATCTGATGGGAAAAAACCTAAAGAAGGTGAACCAGAAAAAATACTAAATCGTGAGTTAGCTAATGCTGGTTTTGAATTAGTTATTATAGATGAGGCTCATAATTTAAAAAATAACAGTAGTATTAGAGGTAAAATAATGGTTGAATTGGTGGTCAAACACAACATAAATAGAGTTTGGTTATTAACAGGTACCCCAGTAGCCAACAGACCAATGGATTTCTTTAATTTATTAAAGCTTCTAAAATCCCCTATTGTTGAGAATTGGAAATACTTTACTACTAGGTATTGTGATGGTAAAAAGTTCTTTAAAACGCTTAAAAATGGTCAAAAGAAACAAATATGGATAACAGATGGTGCAAGTAATTTAGAAGAATTAGCATCAAAGACAAAGAATATAGTACTTAGAAGATTAAAAACAGATGTTTTGGATATGCCAGATAAAATAATAACACCAACATATCATCGTTTAACAAAGAAAGAGCTTTCAGAATACGAAAAATTGTGGGATGATTATTTGGAAAATAGAACGTCCCTTGGTATAAACAACGATAACTTACAAAAATCCCTTGTTGAATTAATTCTTCTTCGCCAATTTATAGCATCAGTAGCTATTCAACACACTATTGAGATGGTAGAAAATGCAATTGAAATGGGTAGAAAGGTAATCATTTTTACTAGCTTTACTGAAGAATTAGAAATTCTATCGAATTATTTTGGTAAAATTTCTGTTAAACACAATGGGCCGATGAGTACTAAACAAAAACAAGTTTCAGTAGATTCTTTTCAAAATGACCCTAAAATTAAAGTATTTATTGGTAACATAAAATCAGCTGGAGTTGCTATTACACTAACCGAAGCTTCCGTAGTCATATTCAATTCGTTTGATTGGGTTACTGGAAATAACGAACAAGCAGAGGATAGGTCATTTAGAATAGGTCAAAAAAACGATGTAAATATCTATTATCATTTATTTGAAGATACTATATCTACTCGTATGTGGGAAACCCTTAAAAATAAAAAAAATGTGATATCCACAATAATTGGTGATAAAATAGTTTCTGAAGAAGAAATAACAGAAATATTAATGAATGAAATAATAAACGAATTATGATAAAAATATATAGTGTACCACAATGTCCGTATTGTACGGAACTTAAAACTATCCTAACAAATGAAGGTGTTGAATTTATAGATGTAGATGTTAGTCTTAAAGAAAATGAGGTTGAATATAATCAAATTCATGAAATAACAAAATCTGAAGAAGTCCCAATAGTTAAAATAGGTAAGAAATTATTGGTACCCAATGTTAGTTTTAAATCAATTAAAGAGTGTAGTGTAATAGTTAAAAATCTTTTAGTTTAATTACGTTTTTTATTATATTTATAATAAAAGACAATCATGGCAATAAACGAAAATGATAAAGATAAATTATTTAGACAATTCAGACATTCAGTAGGTTCACCTATTCGTCAAATCGAATTGACAGATGAACAACTTTGTACTTTATTAGAAATAGCGATTGAAGATTATGCTCAGTACGTACAAGAATGGCTGATAGAACATCAATGGCAATCATTGTTAGGTCATAACATAACAACCACAGATATGGCTTTTGCTCTTAGTGTTAGGACATTAGATTACATTCAACAATCAACTTATGCTTATTCAAAACAAGTTGGTTTGCAAACAAACGGACCATGGGAACTTAAGAAAGATTTTGTTAGTATTGAATCTGGCAGACAAGTTTATCAAATCCCAGCTGGCAGACAAGTAAATGAAGTTCTTTGGATTACACCACCAGCAACAAGCCAAGCTTTGTTAGCTAATTATGGTGGAATTGATTATGGATTTGGTGGTGGTTTTGCTCAAACTGGTGCTGGAGGTGGTGGTGCTGGTTTAGGTACTGGACGTATGGGTTATTATATTGCGCCAGCATTTGATATTTTATTGACTGCTGCTGATATGAATCTTAAGAATAGAATAATTAGAAGCGATTTAGTTTATAAAATTACAGCTGGACCTAATGGAACTAGGTTGTTACATTTGTTATCAACTCCGGGCTCCAAATTCTCATTCGGACAAGGTATGGGTGGCATAGGTAGCTCAATAAACCTGACTGGTTGTCAAGTTTGGTATTTCTATTATGATACAACATCAGACAACGAAGATGCTTGTTTGTTAGATAACCCAGATGTTATAAAAATGCCAAATCAAATTCCATTATCTAAACTTGAATATTCTGAATTTAATGAACCAACAAAAATACTTGTCCGTCAATTATTTGTTGCTGAGGCTAAAAGAGCGTTGGGTAGAACTCGTGGTAAATTTGGTGGTGTTGTTGGTCCACCAGAAGCTGAAAGGACTATGGATTATGAAACACTAATTAGTGAAGGTAACGAAGAACGAAGAGCTGTTTTAGAAAGATTAGACGCTAGACTTTTGAGGTTATCAACAACAAGTCAGCTTGAACGTGGAGCAAAAGAAGCAACTGATTTAAATACAGCATTGAAATACCACCCTTTGGGTTTTTGGGTATTCTAATAAAAAAAAAAGGAGCATTTGCTCCTTTTTCATTTTAAAATGGCCATCCATCATCCTCATCATCTTTATCATCTTTAACTTGAATTAACTCATCAGGTTCTTCACCAAAAGTATCGTCTATCTCATCGTCAAGTTTCAAAATCTCATCGATTCTAGTTAGGTTACCATTCCCATCATCTACCATTATTAATTCACTATCGTCTAATTCTTCACCTTCTTCAGTGTTTGAAGCATTAATCATCGTCTTGACCAATGTTGGTTTTTCTAATTCTATTTTTCTAGTATTTTCTTTTAATACTTCAATATAGTTTGCGTCAATTACCTTATTTTCGTGAATAGTAAATGATGAGGTTTCACCACTCATTAACTTTATATTATCTAAATAATCTAACCAAGACTCGTAATCATTTTTTATATGTTCATCTTTAATCGAATTATAGAATTTATTTCTTTCTATAGCTTCGTTCTGATATTTAAATATTTCATTAAAATCACATAGTTTTCCATTCCATTTTCTTGAGATAAAAAACACACCACTCTCATCGCTTGTTATATCTGCAATAACATATATATCGATTGGTAACTCACCTTTATTACTTATATTATCATAATCTTTAACTTCTAAATGTTTTAAAATATCATCAAATCTTTCGATTTCGTTTATAATACCATCCGATTTTAGTTTAGCCATTCTAATATGGTAATCTTCTCTAATTTCTTCCCATTCTTCTTCCTCCATGTTATTTGGAACCATATTGACCATATCCCAAAACTTTATTTCTTTATCTTCCATGGTCATTAATTCTTCATAAGAATCTTGGTCGCTTTCTTTATTTGGCATTCCAGAAACTAATTCACATTCTTGTTTTGTAAAAATTAAACGCTCTTTAAGTTTTTCAGTACTTATTTTTGTTTCTTTATTTTTAACCCTTTCAATATTTAATAAAATCCTATTTCGTATTTCTGGATTAAAACATACCAATAATGGTTTTACTTTCTTGTTAAAAGCGTCCAAATAACGAGCTACGTTATATTCATCAGTAAATAATTCTTTATTAATTACTTCCATTCTAGATTTAAATTCTTCGATTGATGATTCATCTAAATCTTCAGTCCCTAAAGCTTTTTTAATCATTGCTAATTCTTTAACCATTTCAAAGTCTCGCTCAACAATATTAGGGTCAATTAATTTACAATTTATTTGAGTTTCTTTTTCAATTTTAGGCATAACTCCGTTAAGGTCAAAATAAGCTTGTTTTTCTTTCTTGGTCATTTTAACTTTATCAACTGTTTTTATATCACCATGTGATTTAGCTGAACCAGTATTGATATAATATAAAACATCTCCTAAACTAACCCTTAAATCGTTAACCATTGCTAATTCCATATGAGCTTGTTTTGGCAATGGGTTACCAGCTTTATTTTTCATAGTACCCTTTTTCTTATATTCTGGAATAGTTAGTTTAACCTTAGCTTTTGTTGCTATTTTAACCAATGGTATTTGATAGTTATAAATCTTATCGACATAACTATAATAATGGTTAATAAATGATTGACCATCACCATTTAATAGCATTCTAATACCATCACCTAAAAATTCCTCAATATAAACAGACATCTTTTTAGACTTAACGGAGTTACCCACCAATTTAACCTTACCTTTGATATCATTTGCATAATTTTTACGTGCAAAATTAATTGTTGAATTACATATATCATCTATATCTAAACCCATTCTACCTTCCATGTAGTTTTCATTGAATTCGGCTAAAACAGCGTCCAACCCTATTAGTTCTTTATCAGCGTCATCAATTGTTTTCCAATGATTGCCTTTGGCAGTATATTTAATTTCATCAATATTTTCAGGTATTGTAAAATTAAAACCATCTGTATTATGTGCGATAATACCATTTATACCACATACAAACGTACCGTCATCTGTTGAAATATCATAAACAAAATTGTTTATATTTCTATTTAATATTATTTCATTTTTCCAGACCTCATTACTTTTCTTTTGTGTTTTCTCAGTAAATGAAGAATTATTTCTATTACTATTTTTTAATGAAAAACTTATAAAGTTTTGTTTATCTGACCTAGTTTTTATTTTATAATTTATACCTAACTCTTTAAACAACAAACTAATACCAGACATGGCTATCTGAGATTTCATACCAACATCTGAACATGTATTTATATTATCTCCGTAACCATCAGATGCAATTACGCCCTCAATAAAAGCTTTTTTTATTGATAAGTTAGCATTTAGTATTGTTTTTGGTATCTTTTTTTCCCTGTAAGAAGTATAAAAATTATCACAAAAAAAGTTAGAAAAGTTAGAGTTGTGTACAACTAAATTATATACCCCGCTAGATTTCAAATGGTTTTTAATTATTCCATTTTGGTTAAATTCATTTTTTAATATAATTTGTAATTTTTCTAAATAATCAAGTCTTGTGTTTGATATTTTCCAATTACTTCGTTTAGAGAAATATGTTTTTACTTCTCCAGTTTTTTTCGAAGTGTATTTTACTTTTCGTTTACTATTTAATGCGGAACCATAACCTAAAAAGAAACCATACAAAAATGCTTCATTTTCAGTGATAATAATATTATCGTTATGATTATATGGGATTTCATATGTATCTATAACATCATATCTTTTTAATTCAGATGGTTTAACTTCAACACCGTTTTGAAATAAAGAATGGTCTTCAGTTACATTTAATAACCTATCTTTTGTCGTTATTCTATGTATTTTTTTGTCGGTATCATGTCGATAAATATATTTAATTTCTTTCCAACCATTCCTAGTTAAAACTTCATAATTTTTTTCTTCATAATCCCTAAGTTTTTCAACATCTAAAAATTCAGATTTTTCATTAAATAGGTCACATATAGGTAAAATATCTATAGTCTTGTTATGTTTATTTCTAACATATATAGGTGTGTCAAATGTAACCGAATCTCCAACCAACGGAATAAAGTTATATTTTTTAGTAAAATGTCTAACCATAAGTCTTAAATACTGACGACCTCTACATGTTGTTTCTTCAGCTGAATTGGTATCTCCCCAATTAAAAATGTATGGTGCCCCATAAGAACCGAACCAAGAGTTAGCTAAAATTTTAAGTGGTAATTGTTTTTTATCATATATATTAGCTAATGCTTTATGTTCTGAAATTTGTTTTTTAATATCATCAATCTCTTCTTTTGACATATTATAAGAATTCTTTTTCAGATTATCTTCTAATTTTTGGTATTTTTTCTTTTCTTTACCAGTTAAAAATTTAAATTTATCCCTCGTATCAACAACATAAGTTAATATACCAGTCATAACTCCAGAGATATCTAAATCTGGAAATATATTATGCGTTAATTGTGTTTTAGGATATAGAGCAGCAAAGTCAAATTTAACAACGCCTCTTGCGTAACCAACTCTTAATAATCTAGATAAACCACCTGTAAAATCACGTTTAGTTTGAGTATCTGGAATGGCTAACTTATTTTGATATGACCAAGCAGACATGATAAGTTTCCATTGCCCAGCGGTCCCCATCGTTGATGAACGTTCAAATGTAGTAGGTAATAGTTTAGCAATCAAAAAAGATGCTTGATTAAAAATATTATCTATTTGCTCTGTTTCCCATAAGTCATCACACAAATATCTTTGTACTATATAAGCACCAGTAACTACCTTATAACCACTTTTTAATGGTTTTTTAACAGTTATTTTATACCAATCACCATTTATGTTGTTGAAAGCGTAATCATTCACCTTATCAGCCCAAGTAGTATTTATTTTATCACCAGCAACATAAACACGATTTGGTTTAGCTATTTCGGAATATTGTGTAATATACTTCAAACCCCACGATTTTATTTCTGAATTTATCGCCATTGCTCTTCTAACAGCATGTGATATATCTAAAATATTATAACCATACATATGTGTTTGTAGATATGATTGAGTTTCGCCACCTAATTTCAATGTGGCTTTTTTCCTTTTTATTTTAGAAAACCTATTTAATGTAATAGCTAAATCAGTAACTGACATATTTAGTCTTTCAGCTCGTTCAAAAATATACGGCCAGTCAAAATCTTCAGAATTATATCCAGTTATAACATCTGGCTTCACAAATTCAATTATTTTAAAGAATTTAGCAATAGCCAATTTTTCTGAATCTCTTTTTTCTTTAGGTGTATCACCTACTGCTTCTAATACATGTTCCAAACCTCTATTATCACGAACACCTATTTGAAATATTGCATTTTTATTTGCAAATAACCCTTCTGTTTCTAAGTCAAATTGAAGTCTATGGATATCATCATAATCATCCATCCCTTTAAATAATCTTTTACCACTTTGGATTAAAAATTGTTCAACAGGACTAAACATTACAAAATATTTGATATATTCTTTGGAGAATATATCGATACCTCCTTTTTTAAAGAAATTAATTAGATGGTTATAAGATTGTTTACATGTAGCTAAATATTTATACCCACTATCCATTCTTGATGGGGTGTAACCTTCATCATTACTTGTTTGTAATTTTGTAATTTTAATATCAAATTCTTTACAAGCAGCAAGAATTTTCATTCGTTTACCTTCGTAAATGATATTAGTGATATCTTCTTTAAACCAAAGAAAAGGTTTAAAAGTATGGTTTTCTAGTCTTTTTCCTGTTTCTGGGTCATTAATAACTAGAGTAACTAAAGGTTTGTTGTATTCTGCTTCTACTGCTACGATATATTTTTGTGGGTCAGAACCTTGTAAAAACCCTTCAATTTCTTCGTTGGTAAAATTATTCTTCATTATGTTTTTCACAAACATACTACTTAATTCCTTTATGTACAACCAATAGTTATTATTTTTTTATTCCTTGGTCAAGAACATTAATGTACAAAGTTTCACGTATCGGAACCAAAAGAGTTCCCGAACCATCTAAGAATTCTATAGTAAATTCACCAACATATCTACCAGCAACCGAAGTATCTTTTTCAATAAATTGATAAACTACATAGTATTCTTCACCAACACAGGTACTCTCAGGTAAAACCAATTCAATTGTGGTTTCTTTTTTCGCTATTTTTTTAACACCTGTAATTACATTTGTCATAGTAAAATAAATGTTAGCGTTTTGTACTTTTTCATAAAATTTATGAAAATCATTTCTACCATCTTGGATTAATTCTAACCTTAAAATGGGAAGCGTTGAGTTTTTATTAATAAAAAATTCCATATTAATTAATTTTTAGAATGTTGAACCAGAAATTCTTAACCATTGGGTAGTTGTTCTCCAATAAAAGTAAGTATCATCCCAAGTTATCGAACCTTCTTCACCAACACTATCAGCACTTGATGTTGGAACTGAGTCTGATTTTTTATGTACTAAATTTGGTAAATATAATGTGTTTGGTGCATCACCTGTAATTCCATCACCAAACACAATTGTTGTGGCACTACTTGCCATTGATGAGTCACCAAAAGCAAAACTATTATCACCATTAGCTTGTGACCTATTTCCACCAGCAAAACTGTTATTACCGTTTGCTTCAGTTCTATTACCTCCAGCATGACTATTATCACCAATAGCTTGTGTTTGAAATCCTTCAGCATGACTTGCATCACCACTTGCGTTTGTTTCACGACCTTCAGCGTGACTTGCCACCCCACTTGCTGTTGTGGTATCACCTTCAGCATGACTACCACCACCACTAGCTCTTGTTAAATTACCTTCAGCGTGGGAATATTGACCACTAGCTATTGAAAAATAACCTTCAGCATAGCTTGTGTCGCCATTAGCAACGGTTCCTTGCCCTAAAGAATAACTATAGTTTCCAATAGCTGTTGCGCCAGAACCATGTACAAAGCTACCAATACCACCAGCTATTGATAAAATACCACCAGCATGACTTGTATTACCACTTGCTATACTACCATTACCTTCAGCATGAGCATTTGTCCCACTTGCTGTTGTTTGGTTACCTTGTGCGTGACCTCTTAATGCACTGGCTACTGTAAAATAACCTTCAGCATGAGCGTATGTCCCACTTGCTGTTGTGTTATTACCTTCAGCGTGACTACTAGCAGCACTAGCTGTTGTTTGAGTACCTTCAGCATGACTTGAGTTACCAATTGCTCTAGTTAAAGTACCTTCAGCATGACTTGTTAACGCAGATGCTACTGTACTATTACCTTCAGCGTGGGAATATTGACCGCTTGCTGTTGTTAAATTACCTTCAGCGTGACTAACAGTACCACTAGCTAATGTACTACTTCCTTCAGCATGTGACCTAACACCACTAGCTATTGTACTACTTCCTTCAGCGTGACTAGTAGAACCACTAGCTCTTGTTCCATCACCTTCAGCA
>Ga0114918_10003378_pt1 | contig 14093 bp, 14 predicted proteins | sample LantaG_FD_87015 | JGI IMG/M metagenome (GOLD analysis project Ga0114918, IMG submission 87015) | Deep subsurface microbial communities from Baltic Sea to uncover new lineages of life (NeLLi) - Landsort_02402 metaG | ecosystem: Environmental > Aquatic > Marine > Oceanic > Sediment | place...
GATACCTATTGCTGAGATACTCAAGCGTATTCCCCGATCCAAGGTCAAAGCCCCCAGAGATGCCTGCATGGATTGTGTGCGCAAGCACATAGCGCAGGCACTCATCCTGCTGCAGGAAAGTCTTATGGGGTATCCGGAACATAAATGGCTGGCCATAGGACACCTTGCAGAAGCTTCTGAGGAGTGTTTAGGAGAATTCCCGGCTGTGGCTCAGCTTATACGATTGGATAGATTAGCGATCACGGACGACGATGCTCCTGATCTGATGAAGTATCTGCGTGACGACTTCGAGCTTCTTATCCCCCGGTCTCAGGAGGACAATCCGTAACATCTACACAAGGTTCATCAGCAGCAGCTCCGGCTGCCACAACCGTGTTACTTCCAGGCTGTCTTGAAAGGGTTACTTTATTGGCGGTAATACACAGTTCAGTCGCGTTAAGACTCATATAAACAGATGTGACCAATGGATCAGTGGCCGTGAAGCCCGGGTCACCATCGCCGCCACCCGGATCAGTAGGCTGGAAGGATATAAAAGGGATAGGTACATCAAGATAACCAGGGACATATTCGGGAGGCGAACAAACATCTATTACGGCGAAGCATCCATGACTGAAAGCTGATGCAGGCACTCCTAAGTTATCCAGAAAAATCTTATATAGATTTATGTAATTACCATATACAGGGTCAGGGGCGATTCCGGCTGGTATATAAACCAAGCGAAGAGCGTCTTTTACAGCAGCAAGCCCTATATCCTCATACTTAGTGGCAGATGCTGTCTCCCCCTGGAGCCTTCTTGGAAAGTTAAGATACCTGTTCAGATCTTCACCATCATCACAGAGAGGTCCCTCCCCGTTCATAGGAGGATACTCGGGAGCAGTCCATCCTTCACAGTAATAACCGTTAGATACCTCATTATGGGTAGCACCAGGGGACGGTGGTGGTACCACTGGCGGTGTCGGCGGATCATCATAGCCTGTTCTGTATGTGGGTATCCTGCTCATGATACCTCCAGGATAACTTCATTAGTGTCTTCCACAGGAACAACGCTGTCTGATCCTGCTATGCGGACATTACCGAAAAGCCCGTTGATTGTTTTTATGTTCTGCTCTGCTCCTGCAGGCGGACCTACATCCCAGGGAATGGTATCAGGCAGACCTTTACCAGCCCCGGGGATACCTCTGACATATAAGGTCTCTGTATCTTTATCATACTGCAGTGACACGTTATAGCCACTGGCCAGTTTAAGATCTCCTCCTGTTACCGACTTTACCAGCGTAGAAGGCAGGCCGTCAGGATCCCGGTCTTCCGGTTTCCAATTCCTGTAAGCATTTATAAAGTTTATTGATGTCAGTGTATCTGTACGCCAGACGACGGATGCCGGTTCTATTTCAGCATAAGGACTCGTACCCGGGTATTCCTCATATGTGGCGTCATAAAGATTATCTGTATTAGCGATAAGCACAGCATGCAAATCAGTGTTATCACTGATCACCCTAACCAAACCACTGTTTCGAGGTACTGTAAAAGGAACCTCAACGATCCCTCCAGGATACGATGCTTTGAAATCATAAACAACATTAGCTGGGTTGACCGTTACCTTGTAGAGAAACAGGAAATACTTATCAGCCACCTCAGGAACACCTGTCCCTATCGGAGGAACAACCACAAAGCAGTCGTTAATCCCACGCACCAAAGCGCGATGAGTCTCACTGTCAGGAGTGAAAGGATACAGTATATTACTTCTTGCCAGGTCATTGCCCATATGTCAGATCCCTCTTATGTGCTACTTGAATCTCACCTGTCCCGGCAATCACCCTGAGAGCACTGTCAGGATGCGCTGCAAACCAGACATGACCTCCTGGAAACTCCAGGCCGTTAATAGTTAATATAGCATTGGGGTGTACTGTTGACTCCCCATATAAATTGATCTCTACTTCATCATCAGGAGAGATTGTGAACATAGCTCCCTGATCAGCCCAGATATCCACATCACCTGTGTATGTCTTTTCCTTACCTTTAACTGCTGCTATATCGCTGGGGAATATAGCAAAGCATTGACCTACAGCGATGGGTGTCTGCACCTGAGTAAATACTGTTTTAGTCCTGCCCAGTTCTCCCATGAATCTGGTCATCATCTCCGTATCATAGATTATCACCCCCGCCTGGACTGTGCCTCCCTGTTTGATGTAACACATCTCTGCTGTATTATCCAGCCAGGCCGTCCCTACTTCCAGACCATTGAAATCTGATATTGTGAGCAACGCCTGGTTATCCTCACCCTGCAGACCATCGACAGCTGATATATAGAAAGGAGCCTCGAAATCACCCAGAGCATATACCAGGATATCCAGGAAAGCCCTGGGAGGTATAGTTATGATACCATTGGTCAGGGTCGCGTTATCAGTAAAGGGATAAACAGACTTAATAGTCATATCCCTGTATTCTTCATTATTTATGTTATAGGGTAAACTCATATATCACTCATCACATATTGTGCCTGTACAATTTACATAATCTAAAGGTAATGCCCATGTTATTCCATATTCGGTACGGCAGAGGAGAAGCTCATCCAGGCGTTCCTGTTCATTATTGCATTCCTCCACACCGGAGGTCTCGATCAAAAGACCTATCCGCTCACTGTCAGCCACTCTTAATATACCTCGGATCAGAGCGGAGCCCGTAGCAGGGGGCAGCACTGAGACATTAAGAAGGATATTCCCGCTTGAGTCGGGTGATACTCCATTGATGTTTGTCAGAACGTTCTCGTTGTATTCCTGAGAAGTGAACAGTGTTATATTCATGTTGCCGGTAAGCTGATCATCGGCCCGGATCAGTCTGAGGATATCATCAGATTCTTCTGTATCCATGTAATCCAGGGGTTTTATATTTAGAACGGAAGGTCTGGGATAGCTCTTACCGTCCACGATCAGATTGAAAGGATTGGGTATCTCTATCTCAGGCAGGATAACACTGTCGTCCAGTTTTATTCTTGTGTTCTTATACTCACGGGGAAACTCCAGAACGCCCGGCCCGAAGGTAACCCAACCAAAACCATCAGCTGTCATATCCAGCTGAACGATAGAAGATACAGAGGGATATGCCTGCATGATATGACCCACAGCGGATCCGTCCTCTGCTTCCAGAGACAGGAAAACAAATTTCTCGGTGATGATCATATTGGTAAGATAAACAATCGTGCCGTTAGGTACACTGACAGCCATGTCCACTAATATATCATCAGGAACAGGTCCCTCGTGGAAAGGATCCAGAGGAAACTTGATCGTCGTATTATTTGCGTACCATTGATTCATTATGCCACCGTGAATGATCCTGAGGTTTCTGCGTCATAACTGACGTTAGTCCAAATGCCTGTATAATTAACTTCTGTTCCTGGTGCTAAAGGCCCCAGATTTATATCTGTAATCCATTGTGTGTTGGGTTCAAAATCAGCATCGAGTACATAATCTGCACCCACTGCTGTAGGTGTTTCTGTTACACTGACCGTATGATCTTCCGGTCGGAATAAATGAGTGGTTGACACAATAGGGATAGGTAACACAATATCATCATGAATGTCAACGGAAAGGGCACTCCCTGCTGTGGGGTTACCTGAGTTCTGATAGACAAACCTTACTATTGTATTACCTGTAGCATCTTCGTATACACTGGAGCCTGATCCTATGAGCATGACCAGATAGTTCCAGTAAGATACCAATGCGATATATTGATCGAACACACCATAACCATTGACCGCAGCATCGTCAGGCACTGATTCAATATTACTCTTCTGTTCATCTATCTTATCTTTGACGACTTCCATGTGCGCATAGAAGGCTTCGTAGTCTTCACAATCCACATTAGCTACACCCATATCGAAAACGCTCAGAGCATTGGCCCACTCATCCGGGTTGGTAGTAGCATGGACACCTATCTGACTGGTGGCTCCTCCCAGAAGGAAGAGATGCCTGTCTATGCCGGGAGTTCTGTTAACAGAGCTTATCCAGTAAGGGATACCCGTGAAAGGGCCATAAGAGGGAGTGTTTGTTCCTGCAGCGCAACCGGCAACAATGTCTTCATATTTCTGACGGTAGTACGGATCATCGCCCGTAACAAGACCGGCAGCGATCTCAATATCATCAGCGTCATCTACCAGTACAGACATATGACCGCCGCCCTGAAGTTCAACATCTCCTTCGGTGATGAGGGCCTTCTGGACACCGTCCTTGTCCTGTATTTCTATCTGATTCACTATGTTCATATTTACACATCGATATTAGTATTGAGCTGAAGCATGGCCAGCTTGTTCTGCATCGCATTTACATTAGTCCGGACCTCTGTGTAGAAATCAATGATTCGTGCATACCTGGAGTTCAGTTCCGCAAGAGCACTGTAGGCACCATCAAGATAACTCTTATCACAGCAGGGTTTAGAACACGGATTGCTTATTGATACACCACCGGAGATTATATTCATAATTGTGCAGTCCAGACCTACCAGACTGAAATTACCGTCAGCTGCCGGCTGTATTCCATTGATATGTGTCAAAGGGGTTCCGTAAGCTGAAAGCAGAGCATCAAAAATATCTCCGTCATTCTGAAGGGAGACACTGTCTGTGTCCGCTGCTGATATAGTGATAATAGTTTTGTTACCCACCACCTCGGTATCCATAGATACATTGGTTCCTTCTTTCAGAACAATGTTTCCGGAGAAGGTGTCAGCACCTACAGTGACCTGGCGGATACCTACAAGACCTGCATGAACAACACTTATGATCAACTGGCCTGTTACCTCATCGAACGACCAGGACCCGGGGCGTTGTTTAGCGTCAGCCATTATACCAATCGTCACGGACCCGGAGATCGCTTCAAATTCAGTATATGCAGCATCGGTCTGAGGAAGGGCTGAAATGTTATAAGAGGAGTGCACCGGAGCGTCTATCGGAATTTCTGAGAATATACCTATCTCCACTACCCCTGTGGTAGACAGGTAGCTTATTGTTATATCCACAGACATAGCTCTGATCAGAACATTGGATACGAAGAACAGATCCATGTTAACAGGGATAGTGCTATCATAGGTCTCAGGTACGTTGAGTACCATATCAGCCATCAGTGTCTGAGGCAGAGTAATCGTATCCGTGTTATCACGGGCAGACGCGGCATCCGACAGAGGATAATTCCTGTGCTGATTTTCGTTAAGAAACTCCTGAAGAAGAGCCATCTGAGACCTCCTTAATCAGCGACCAGTTCAATACGTACACCGAAGTTATACAGAGATCTGTTAATACTATCGCTGAGCATGGACAGCTCAACGTAGACAGTTCCCGGCGTTTCCACGGAGAGTGCTGCGGTCGCAAGGGTAAAGTACTTCATGCCCTGAACTGTATCCTCTGCAGGAATCGTATCAGTCAGGGTAAGGGCTGTAGAAATGTCGATAGGCACGCCTTCGACTGCTTTTTCCACGTACGTCATATTCACGGTTATAGCCGGGAAACTTATAGGAACACCAACGGTGCCTCCTATGATACCGGCTCTTTCAGCAAAGACAGTGAGCTCATAATGAAACCCTGTGGCTGCTGTGTTTAACTGAGGACAGGGAAGAACACCGGTCATGGATGAGTCTCTGCCTTCGGGGAAGGTTAACAGAACATAAGGTCCGTCGGTGGTCTGCATTGAGTTGTTCATGTTAATGGTGTCAGCGTACCGATCACCCAGGCCACTGGCATCAGAATCGATAACATGTTCACCTGTAGTCGGGTTCTTGTAGATACGAATACCACTGTATTCCTGGGGATACAAAGCACTGACCACCGGTGTGATCTGCTGAGTACGTCCATCAATAGAGGCCACAGCAAAAGCGTTATATTCAGGTGTCTGAGGCAACCAGGGTTTATGATCAATCGTTATAACCCCGTTGACACCGGTAATAGAAAGATCGTCACCGGTTGTCTGGATAGCTCTGACAATGGGCTGGCCGTAGTTATAAGGAACGGACACAAACATATTCAACTCACCCAGTAGATTGGGGTCAGAAGCCTGGGTAAACCACACATTATCTATGTTGGCTACAAACTGATTGCTGATAATACCGTCTACAGTGACAACAAAGTCACCCGGATAGGACATGAATAATTCATCCACGTAAGGATCTGATACTTTATCATAACCCCACATAGCCCCGACAGGAACTTCCATGTTGGCAAAGCGTGGATCAGCTACATCAAACCAGGTTTCTTCCAATATATAATTTTTATGAATGTGGTTGTGTTCTGGCGGAGCCCCTACCATCATCGTGATTCTATTAAGACCTCTGTAGTAAACAACAGGAACAGGTGTGGCGGGTTTAACGTTGACAGCTTTTCCCTGATCCACTGCCGACAGATAATACATACCCGGCGTTGGTGCGGCTACACCAAACAGGTTAAGCATCTGGGTGTCTGTCAGAACCACGCTACCATCCAGAAGAACGTCAGCTATTCCGCCGTTAGGTGCTTCAAGAACAATACCCTGAGCAATACCTTCTTCAGCTATGACCAACTCACCATTCGGTCCATAGGTGCCTGCCCAGACAGCTGTCCCTGGTTTAAAGCGAGCATCTGCTGTATCCCAGTAAACAATCAAACCGGCATCGATGCCGTTCTCGACATCTGCTGATTCTATGATCACAGCATTTTTATCTGCAAGGGCGTTCAGTCTTTCGTATAAAGACTGTGTCCTTTGAGCCAGATCCTTAATAGGTATATTCTGAGGATCCACATCGTATGATGTTTTATCGTCATATAACCTGACTTCCGGTATCCACGGTGTTGTTGACATGATTCACCTCTTATGTAAATTTAAGATCCCACTTAACACCCACCTGGGCATTGGCAATCTTTGGTATGGGAGCAATGGTAACGAGATCCAACTCATAGCTGTTAGCTGCGCTGAACAGGATGTCTTCAGATTTATCAGAAGGGACAGGCATAATGACCAGAGCAGCAGCAAATATATTAGTATCTCCATCCACAATACCGGGACCATTCTCAAAGGTTCCGTTAGTCTGAGCCTGTACTGTAACAGTATTTCCCAGGTACTCCGGATCACTGGAAGCAAACCCCGGAGCTGCTGTAAGAGGAACTCTCATATATCCCCTGGTTCCTGCCAATGCTTCATAGTAAGCAGGAGTCCTGGTCCTGTCTACGACGGGAGCAGTAATAGGAAGCACGTTGTCATATTCCATATACATCCCTGCGATGTGCATCTTAGGTGTCCCTACGCACTGCTTGGCCAGCATATCAGAACCTGAGTACAGTATCATATTTTTAGTTTTTCTAATGAACTCCCATCGTCCGTCCGGGAATACGTAGAAAAAAGAGGGTATGCCTTCAATCCGGTCATTTGCGTTGAATAAAGTTTTCATTATCCTACCTTCTTGTTTACGTTAAGTGTTTCTTCTATATTTGTATAATCATACTCGTCTTCGAGTTCTGCTACTATATACCATGTGACTGTTTCTTCAATCTGAGTTTGGGTATCAAACTCCTCCTCCAGAGTCCCCGAATTCAGGGAGAGCATGAAGGTAGTTCCGGCAGGAACTGTGTTCACCAAATACCTTATGGCCGCGACAACTGCTTTGGTGTCCACCAGATCGTCAGCGTTGATGTTGATAAAAATAATATTGTTTTTAAGCGCGTTCTCCTGGATGTATAAGAACGGGTTGATTGTGAATGGGGGTGCCTGTCCTGCTGTGAGAGCTGCGTAAACATCCGTCTTAGTCGCCCATATATTATTCGCCATAGCCTGGTGCAGTTTATCAATATCTTCCTGGAAGCCTCCTATCTCAAATATAGGAACCATGACCACACCCTGTTCCTGCAGGGCACTTGAGTAGTAACTATCAGGTCCTGTAAGGACAATGTCGTCCCCGTTGTCTGTATGAATCAGCCACTCGCCCGTATCTGTAGTCAACACCTCATAGTCAGGGTTGGTTGAGATAAAAGCAAAATCCAGGGGAACTTCTTTGTTGGCAAAAGTCAGGCCGCTGATATACCCACCACCCAGATAACCTGCTTCCACACGGAAGGAAGGAACCACGGTATCGGGGATAGTGCTGTAACCATCATATACTTTGAAAGTATCCCATATATTCTGGCCTTTATAGATCACGGCATTAACAGATACGATAACACCAGTACCTTCAGGAGCGCTGTAGAGTCCGTTTTCTGTCAAGACCCACTCACGGCCGGCTTCAGTAAAAATGTCTTTAACTGTGCCCTCCTGGGTTACCTCATCGCAATCTGTGAGAACTAACAGGAACGTATTGATATTATTGATAGTCGCTCCTGATACATAGAGATCCCAGACAATGTTAGTGAGCCTTTCAAAGATATCCGCAGCTCTGGTATTGATCCCCACATATGTTCCGAAAAAGTCTGTAACTCCTCCGATGTCGTCTTCAGAGCAATAAGCCCAGCACTCAATCGTAGTGACAGGATCACCGTTGTCATTGACTCCTGTGGTAAGAGGGAACAGAGTGAAAGGATCATTATAAAAAATAATTGTATTATCCTTTATGGTATAATCCTGTTCTGCATTAAGTATTATATCTGTTTCCAGATCCAGGGAGTCTGTAATAAAAGAGGTCTGCAGAGTAGACACCCATGGCAGGACGTACTGAATCGGAGGGACGGATGATCCGATCAATACTGATTTGTCTATCTGCAGACCATCAGAAAAGTCGTAACTTCTCAGTTTGAGATCTTCTTTTGAGAAGGTGAGGCGTTTCCACCTTTGATGATGAAAGACAGGCACGGTCAACCGTGACATGTATTCCTTGAATTCCTGGTATGTTATTTCTGATTGCTGCTGGAGAGTATCCAGACCCTCAGCCAGGGCAGAGATAAACTCCGGGTCCTGCCAGACTCGCTGCCAGAAATAACCGTAAACGGAAAGAACATCTATTTTATGGTCGTACCTCATGATTCGGTGACTCGCTCCTTAAGGGTTATACTTACGTTCACGGCATCACAGAAGAAACAAGTGTTCCTTTCGGTTATGCCTGTATCTTCATCTGTATACATATCCAGGTGACCGCTGATGGATCTGCGTTCAGCAGTTGTTCCGTCATTCAGGAATGTGGAGGATTCCAGAATAACAGGGAAGTCTACCCTGAGTGTTTCATCCACCCCGTTGATAGCGAGGCAGATCTCATCCGCTGTCAGGTAACGCTGACCGATGGACAAGCCATTGATGGTCTGGGCCACCGCCTGCTGTAATACTTCAATGTCTGTAGTATTAACTCCAGGGGGATAAGACACAACAGCCTGGACACTGACGTCACAGGCAATAGGAGCTTTGACCAGAGTGTCCTGTGCCAGGTTGGCAGTGTCACGCTGGTTCATATAAGACTGAATAATATCAATGCTCGGCATGTATACCAGAGTCACAAGGAAGTCCTTGGTATCTCCGGCCACAGCATCAGCTTGATTGTAATCGAAAGTAACCAGCGCGGTCTGGTAGCTGCTGAACCGGGCATATACAGGAAGAGGGATGTCCGGGATCAGGGGATCGCTGGTATCCATACCGAAGGTGTACTGGATGTCTGTGCCTGTCTGGTTGATATCTCCTGTGAGAACAGACTGTATGGAGTCTATTCCGTAAAAGCCGGGAGCATCTGTGGCACCGATCTGGACAGACCATCTTCCGTCTGTTCCCAGAACGGCAGTCTTCTGTATTTCCAGTTGAGACACCAGGGGTGAGGTACGAGCATAAACATCTACACGCCCTCCCATGGAGATTGCACTTATGTTGTGTCTGTCTCTGAGAACCTCAGCATCACCCATACCGAATACTCCGCTGGAGTAGACTACCACGTCAGGTATATCCCTGGCTATGAGCGCTGCTATATGCTGTTTGCCTGAAGGCACTTTAGCTGTAATGCCGGTGGCTGCCCTGGCTAACAGCTCTTCATTAGTTTCTTCTGCGGATCCTCCTGTAATAGCTGAAGCTACCAATACACTGGATACTTTACTGTCAGCAGGAGTCATAGTAGCGGACATGCCCGGACTCAATGTTTCACTTGTGGCTTCTATTGACTGTACAGGTATGGTGAATACATACTGATCATTAGCGGATTCTACCATACGGCGATAGACCACATCTTCTGTGTCTGCAGCCGGGGTGTCGGCGATGTATCCAATGTAAACGCGGGTGACAGTTAAGGTAACCCCGCCTACTGAGAAGGTAGTTCCCTTTCCTATATACACGTTACTGGTCTGATCAGTATATAAAGCAAGAACTCCTGTAGCCGGAGTGCCTGCTAAACGGACCAGACGGAAGTTGGAGGACAGAGCATCAGCCGCTTCATCGGTAGTATCAGGATTCTGGAGAGCCCGGGATAAAGTCATTTCATTCCGGAAATCTTCCAGGCGCTGATCATTGTAAGCGGCAAGTGCTGCGTTAGGCCGGACTGCCAGTTCCCTGACGACAGTTCCCAGAGAAGCATCCACATCAGATCCGCTCTCCAGTATCTGAGCCATCAGGTATTCATTCTCCACGACAGCTTCACTGTCTATATTTTCGTATGTGCTCATTGTTCACCTGTTTGTATTGGTATATCAGTTGTATAATAATTAACTTCCCCATCAGCTGTGGTGATCCCAAAGGATACCTCCACGCTGTCTCTATCTGTAATAACCACACTGTCGACATTAAGGTTGGTTAATATCTCAGAGTCAGGCAGATCGTGTAAGTCCAGCTCCTGTTCCTCCACCAGCAGTGTATACACTTCATCCGCTGCCTGTTGAAAGTAATTGGTCATTATAGCTTCGTCGCTATTGTTACCCCCATCAAGAAGAGCACCCAGGGAACCACCATAATTTCGGGTAGGGTCCGATTGGTTAGCAAGCATAAGCGTAGTTATCTTCTGCATGAGGGTAGCTGTACCCTCACACTGGCCTGTAACGGTTAAGGGCATGATCACCTGTTCCGGGGTGTCTGCTAAGAATGAAAGATCACGTCTAGCCATCAGTAAGCGCCTCCTGCCTGTTTAATACGGTTAAGGACAACACCGGTTTTTCCGCCCAGGTGTTTCATACCGGAAAGAGCCTCAGCGGCTCTCTGTATTCTGCCTTTTCTGTTATGTATAACATAGTATTCTTTACACAAAGATGCAAGCATTTCCCCCTGTTCACTCAGCAGCATCAACTTGTCTGTGGATGGTCCTCCTTTCAGGGCCATTTCCTCCATGACCAGATTGGCGATAGGTTGCAGGGCCTTGGGGTCCAGTAGATCTTCCGACAGTTTAAGTATCCCGGCTTCCGTGGGTGGGCCTATGGCGTACATGTCAGCTAACTTACTGAAATATTCAGCGAGAGCTGTAGCTTGTTTAGACAGAAGATCAGCAGTTTTATCGCTAGTTTCCAAAATTAGAACCCTCCTCAAGTCGTTTGATTATCTTGGACACCCGCTGGCTTACAGCAGGTGCTGACATCTTAAGGCGTTGGGCTATCTCACCTTTCTTCATCATCTGGCTTCCACCGTAACCGGTACTCCATTCGTAGATCTTTTTATCGATGTCAGACATATCATGATAGATGTAATCAGCCCATACAGTCTGAGGATCCTTCTGCTGGGTAAACAGAGAATCACCTTCTTCTGAGAGAAGTGTTGAGGATGATACAGGACTTTTATACTTACGCACTTTAGCTATTCTTTTTACAGACATACCTGTACGATCACCTAGCTCCTGCACAGTAGCCGGCCTGCCTTTCTCAGCCATAAGCTCCCCTGATGCCTTGATAAGTTTGTGCTGTTCCAAGGCAACGTTCTCAGGAATATGAATAGGCGCCTGTCTGCGCTGGGCTTCTCTGTTAAGGCTTTTAAGACCATTCATGACAAAGGAGTTTATATGCGTACCTTTATCAGGCTTATATCTTTTAGCTATATCCAGAGTCATCAGGTTAGCTCGGGTAGTCAAAGCAGACTCCTGCCCGGGAGCATATGTTTTCAATGCGTTCTTGATTGTGGGGGTCATTGACTTGAGAAACTCCCCTGTGGACTGTTCATTAGGAGACTCCATCCACTTATTGTATATACCCATTGAATCTGTTTTTTCTTTTTCTTCATTCATAATGTATTATCCTCCTAGAAAATTATTATAGAAAGGGTGCTCGTCAAAACCGAGCTCATTGTTTTCTTTCTCCGGTCGTACATAAGCCACAGTCAGTTGGCAGTTTGCTCTATTAGAAGCTCTGTCCACCTGTAACGTAACAGCAATTAAATGCCCTATGTAATTACCCGACTCAAAAGGAATCCGGAAAGCTATGTTCTTGCCTATAAGAGTAACCATCTCTACATACAGATGCCAGGGCACTGTTATAGTTACGTTACGCTGGTTGAAAGCACGGTCCACATAATACATGCGGGCAACCTGCTCCCCCAGAGTATCAATGTCCGGCTGGGGTCTATCAAATTTTTTCTTTTCACTGGCCTTGACCAGGTTCTCTGTTTCCTCACCTTTCTTGGCTTTCTGATTAACCTTCTTAGGTTTATTCCCAGTGTCTCCATCTACGAGCTTCTGGCCCAGTATAGCTGAGAAGAACGGCGGCGGTGCTTTAATCAGAGCTTGTCCTTTGGTGACCCCCCTGGGCCATTGGTGGTAAAGAAAGGAGGCTATTGATCCCACAGTCGGAGGGGGTGTAGAGGCGTCATCCGACCCACCTACAGTTCTGCCTACCCAGACTTGAGATATAGGTTCCAGACCCTCTACATCCATGTCTGTGGCTGTCACAGCTACCAGCTCTTTATTCTTTATGGTACGGGCCGTTTTTTTATACAAAGGAAGTGTGGGAGCCACCAAATACTGTGCCGTAGATATATCCACGTCACCTCCTCCGAAATCCATAACGTAAGGCACTGTGTGCAGGAACGCCAGAGAGTTGAAGTCCATCAATGCCTGATAAGAGTTGGACCCATGCCAGGTAGCCACAGCCCTTTTAGCCACAGCCATTGCCATGCTTAAGGTAATATCCACTTCACCCCCCGCAGAGATCGCATCATTGATAGTGTAATCAGGACCGGTCACCAGAATATCTTTTACACCCACAGGAGCGGTCTGATTGCCTGCTGCTTTATGGGATTCGTTTAAATCATTGAGTAAATTAATTATATATTTGGGGGGATTAGCGATAGTCTTTTTCTGGTCAGGGTAGAAGTAAGACTGAATGCTCTTGTCTGACTGGATCACAGCAACATCAGATGCTGATTTCTTACTTGTCTCCACCACGACACCTTTGAAGAACAACCTGCTTGCCGGGTTTATCGCTGCTAATAGACTTAACGAACTATTGATCGATATGTTACGGCTGATCATGCTGCTGTTGGGCATGCTCCCGGATACACTGTTAAGTGTATTACCTACAGGGTAACCTGTGTGTAAAGGATAATTTTCACCGTCTACCACCATATCAACAAACGCGGCTACGTCTGCCGGTAAAGATTCCAGAGTGACACCTTTAGCTCGGGCTCCTCCCTGGGGAAGTAATCGGGTACCGACAACAGGGGCTACCGTACATGTGGTGGGTCGATCAAGACCCCAGGTAATAGTGACACTGGTCAAGGGAAACTCACCGCCGGCTCCTCCGGAAAGGGTCAGCTTATCGATCTTTTTAAAGTTTGCTCCTGTTATGCCTACACTAGCCATCAAGGGCCCCCTCAGCCGCATTTATTAAAACAGCTGCTAATTTTTCCACTGTGGTGCCTTGAGTAAAGATGTGTCTCATCTCCTCGTTATACCATTTAGGTACTACCACTCTGCTCATAATATCGGCCAGATCAAAGGAAGGGCGTCTAATATCTGAGATCAGGATGTTTGAACCATTCACCTGAGCTGATACATTGCCCTGGATACGAATACTCAAAGTGTCGCTGAGGGCTATGATGTCGGACAGATTATCTGTCATGTTCAATGGGTATGTATTGTTCCCGTCTTTTACAGTCTCACCGGGAACATCCAGTATAAGATTATAGAGAACAACAGGTATCAGTTTATCCCCTGTAGGCATCGGGGTGACAATCAGATCTGTGGGGTTGGTTATCTGTATCTTAGAATCA
>Ga0114918_10003379_pt1 | contig 14093 bp, 14 predicted proteins | sample LantaG_FD_87015 | JGI IMG/M metagenome (GOLD analysis project Ga0114918, IMG submission 87015) | Deep subsurface microbial communities from Baltic Sea to uncover new lineages of life (NeLLi) - Landsort_02402 metaG | ecosystem: Environmental > Aquatic > Marine > Oceanic > Sediment | place...
CAATTGATAAGAATGAATATAATTATATGAAACACCAATCAAGAATAGAATTTTTAGACCAAGAAAAAGAAAGAGAAAAAGGTGCTGAAGGTAAGATGGCAACGCAAAATAGGGAAGCAAGAGATTGGTTAATCTATAAGATGATTAACAAGTTTGGTAAGGGCCAGAAAAAAGAAATGATGGATGAAATTTGTGAAAAATTATCACTTTCAAAAGCAACTTATAAAAAAATATTGAAGAAAGGGGATGAGATGCAAAAGGAAAAAAATGAGAGAGAAGAGCGTTTGAATACATATATTGGAGTAGATAGATTCTTAGACCAAGCGTTAGAATTGGAAAAACATAAACATGAAGATAGCACTAGACCGAGAAAAGGCACTTGGGAGGAAGCTGGACTATAAAAATAAATTTTAAAAATAGTAAAATATAAAATATAATATGGCATTCTTTGACCCACTCAAAAATTTATTTAAACCTAAACTTCCTTCTACTTATAAATATACAACTTCATCTTCTGGAAATGTTACAACTCAGAGCAGTTTCAAAGGAGCCGCAGATACTTCTGGTGGCAATAAAGGGGATATTACAAAACCAGGAACAATAGTTAGTGATGGACGGGGTGGAACTAAAATTGTTTATCCACCAATTAATACTGTATCTGTATTTATTCCAGAAGCATTTACAATTGGTGGTGGAGGTGATGTAATAACATATGATAGGTCAGGAAGCTCTGATAATATATCCACAACTACATATCCAACAGTTATTACTCCAACATATGATTATCTAACATTCTTTACCGGTGGGCAAGGACAAAGTAGAGTTGATACTGCTCCTACCACAACGACTCCAACTACACGTTATAGAGTTCCAGATACTCAAACATATGATTTACCAACAAGTAGTGCTTTTAATCTTAATGCTAATTTGTTAACTGGAACAGGCATTGGTGTTGGGCAAAGAGATACATTTATGAGTGGAACTGTTGAACCAGTATTAAATACACAAACTGTAGGAGTTGCGGGTTATTCATACAAATATCCGTCACAAACAAAAGAACAGCAAACACAAACATATACAAGAGAATTAGTATCAAGTGGAATAAGTGGTGCAAGAAGAAATACTGAATATTTATTTGATAAAATAGTTGGAGGAGCAAAATATGTTGCAAGTATAGATTATCCAAATATTGTTAGTAAGGCTAGTTCAACTGTTGGTGATGTTTTTAGCGGTAGTTATAATTACGGAGCAAAGTTAAGAAATGAACCAACTACATCTTTTGCTGGTGCTGATTTTTCACAATTTGATAGAGAATTAATATCTAACCCAGAAGGATATTCATATCAACAAAAAAGTGACATTGGAAAAACAATAGACTATACAGGAGAATTAACTTCTGCCTTTGTTAGTGATATTGGACCTAATGTAAGTTCAGTTGGTGGGAAAATTGGACAAGGTGGTTTACTAGTTGCTGACACAATAAAGTATGGTATAGGTGGTCAAGGAAGCACAACAGAGATAAGAAATATCAATATAAAAAATTCTGAAATTAATAGAGATAATCAAGATATAATTACAGAACTAAATATATTAGAAAGAAGTAATATAGAAAAAACAACTGATGCTTCTGGAGCGGTTACAAAACAAACTTGGATTGGAAATGATTCAGATTTAAAAAAATATAATAATTTAGTTAAAAGATTAGATAAAAATTATAAGATATTAAATTTAAATAGAAGGGTTTTAGATAAGTATGAAAGTTCAAAATACACATGGTTTACTGAAGACCCAACAGTAAAATCTATTTCAGGGACGACTGAGAAATTCATAAAAGGTGATATATCAACAATGGATATTGATAAATTGTCACAAGAACTTGGGGGATTAAGTGAATTTGAGGCTTATAATGAAGGAAAAATACCAAGATATGGATATATGACAAAAGAACAATTAAAAAATTTAAGTTCAACTAAATTAACTCCAGAACAATGGAAAGTAAAATTACAAGAGATTAAAAATAGGGCTGATATATTTAATTATGAAACATTAACTGCCACTGCGGCAACTGTTTTTCCAGTATATGGATTATGGTCTCCAATTGGAACTAAAACGAAACAATTTGTTGGTTATGAACTTGGTAAAAAAATATCAGATGAGTATATAAATACTGAATTTGCTAGGAGTCTAGGTGACTCTGGTAAATTTAGCACAAGTTTTACTACTGCTGCAATAATAGGGCAAACATCAAAATATGCTGGTGGTGGAGTTGGCCCATGGTTAGGATTAGATATAGGAAAAGCAGCAATTGAAGACCCATATGGATTATATGAGTCTGTTGCGAATAAAGAAAGATTACAATATGAAACAATTCCATCTGTATTAGGTTTCGGATTTGGTGAAAAGGTCGGAGAACTTCAAAGAAATATTGAAGGAAGAAGTGGTGTGGAATATTCAACAGCAATTAAAAATTTAGAAACCCAAATTAAAAATAAAAAGATAGATTTAGTAGACAAAGGAACTATTGAACAAACATTAGTTCCAGGTTCAAGAAAAATAGTTTTTGAAAAAGGAGTTAAAGCAACACAACGAGAATCAAATCTTGCCTTTGAAAAAGATTTCATTAAATATGAACAAGGAAGAATAACACAGGCAGAGATGGATTATGCTATTAAAGAAATAAGACAAGGAAAATATCCAACAATAATTAAAGATGCGTATTTATTAATTTTGAAAGAAGCACAAGGATTAACTAAATTAAAACCAGAAGTTAGAAAAGTAGCACTTAGACAAATTGAATGGACTGGTAAGTATGGGCCTAATATAAAAGATGGTGTAGTTAGATATTCACAAGGTGGTGGAGTAGGAAAGACGGGAGTTCAACCTAGAGTTCTAATGAAGATGAATCAGTTAATTAAAATCCAAAAAGCAACATATGGTGGAAGCATAGTTCAGACCACTTGGAGAGCTTTAAAACAATTTGCTGGAGATTTAGATTTATTTGTTAAAAATCCAGTTAAGTCCGCAAAAGAGATGCATGCATTACTTGTTAAATATAAAGTTGAAAAAAGCATTCAGGCTGACTTTAAAATTAAAGAAATAGTAAGAGAAGAAGGAAAAATATATGCGAAAGGATTTAAAGAGGGAGAAACATTAAAATTAGTTGAATATCATTTTGAGAATATGCCATTACTTGCGAGAGTGATACCAGATTTATCATTTATAAAAGCAGACACTTCTTCACCTAGTAAAATAGTTTTAAAGAAAGGAAAAGTATGGTCAGATTTATTTGGTATGGAAGATACATTATCAAGAACCGCATTTGATTTTGCTGAAAGACCAATTATAACGCAGGGTGGAGAAAAGATAGTTACACCAAAAGAACAGTATTTTAGAACTATTGTCGGTTCGTTGGAAGGAAGAGCAGGAAAAGATATACCAAAATTAACTCAGATGAGAGAAAGATATTATGAAGAAAAGGGAACAACACAACCATTTATAATTGATTTTGTTAAAACAAAAAAGACAGAGGTTCAACCTTGGAATGTTAGACTTGGTGTTGCACCTGAACCAATTAAAGTTGAAACAATAACAAGAAAGCCAACAGTTAAAGATATAACTCAAACAGAAAAATTATTAGCAAGAGAAATAGCTAGACAACAGACTATAACATATAAATCAATCTATACTACACCAAAATATAAATCGGCCTATACTGCACCAAAATATAAAACTAAATATTATCAAGATAAATATTATCAAGCTCCGTATTATCAACAAGATTATTATCAAAAACCATATTATCAAGAACCATATTATCAAAAACCATATTATAACAAGGGATATTACCAAGGTGATTATTACCAGTCACCATATTATCAAAAAGGATATTATCAAAAAGGATATTATCAAAAACCATATGAACAAAAACCAAAAATGACACCACCATCCAAGAAAGATTATGATATAAAAGATAAGAAATCTAAATTAAAGCAACAAAAATATTTCACAAGATATTCAGCATCACTTGGTGGACTATTACAAGGTGGAACAAAGAAGCCTAAAACTATAACTGGTGTAGAAAGAAGAGGCGGTAAAATAGATGTTTCAAAACAGATAAGGAAGCTTACAGGATTATGATAATGAAAAATTTTAAAAATAAACAAAGGTGCATATAACTATGACCTGGGAAATAGCAATCATAACCGGAATGGTTGGATTATCTTTTATACTTTTAACATTATCAAACAAAATAAATAGAGATTCCGAGAAATTCTTTCCTATTCAATTAATTTTTGTAACAATAGCTTTATTATTTGGCATTTCTGGACTACGATTAAGTTCCTTAATAGTAGAAGCAAATGCTGGAAATATTGCCAATGCCACAGTTCAAGCAAATTTAATATCAATAATTGACCAAGCATATATAGTTATGAATTGGATATTTTATTTGTTTATAATAATAACTTGTTTAACTGTTATAGTTAGTGTGGTACAAGGATTGATGAAAATGAAATGGGGGAAATAAAAAATGGCTAAAATATTAAAAAAAGGTGCTTATAGTGATAGAACAACTGTAACTTCTAAAGGAGTTCATTATAAATCTGGAGCATCCAGACCAACATATGAAGGAACCTATCAAGATGTTGTAGGTGGGAAACAAATAGTTTATTCTTTTACTAAAAAACAACAGGCGGCACAAGAAAGAGCACAAAAAAGAGAAGTTGCAGCAAAGAAAGCATATGAAGCTGCAGTGAAAAAAGCAAGATTAGATGCAATTGCTAATTTGAAAACAGCACAGCTTAAAAGTTTAGATGAACAAATCTTTGGATTAAAAGCAGCTACAAGACGTGTTAGTGAAAGAGGACTTCAAAAAGAAACATACAAAGCAGCACAAAGACAACAATTGGAAGGATATAGAAAAGATTTAGCTGTTGGTGAAGGAGAGGTATGGTATGATAAACTTCAAGGTTATCTAAAACCAACGGAACAAAAATTTGAAGTAATGCACAGAAGATTAAGTGTGAGACCAAAACTATTGAGATAGATGATGAAAATATGGAATGTCGTTTGGATAACAATAATATGTATTTTAGCTTTTCATAGTGTTTATGCAGCTGATAATGTATTAATGGGTTTCCAAGGATATTTCATAAATAATACCTATAATCAAACTTTAGAATCTGGAACATTACAGATTAATATTTCCACAACTAATTCTTGTAATGGTGACACTTATTCGGAAACATTTAATGACCCGTTTGTAGGAGGCATAGCAGATGTTATGTTAGGCGAGAACGTAGTCCTTCCAATGGAATATGGTGAACAATATTTTTTATGTTCGGCCGTTAATGGTGAACAAGTTTCTTTGGATAATTTTACTTCATCAACTGGTGAAATAGATTTGGCAGATATTGACTTAACAGAATTTAAAAATGAATTTGTTCCATACACAGGTGCAACATCAAATTTAAATATGGGAACTCATAATGTATTAATAGGTGATGGGAATTTTTTAGCACCAGGACTTGCTTTTTCGAGTGAACCTGGAACTGGATTGTTCAAACTTGCGCCTAGTTATATTAGTTTAGCTGTTGGGGGTGGATTTATATGGACATCAACTCCAACATCTTTTGTGGTTGTAACAAATTTAACTGCTGTTAATGTCCTTCCTATTGGAAATAATCTATATGATTTAGGTGCATCAAATTTATATTGGAATGATTTATTTGTAACTAATATTAAAACAAGTGCAATCGATGCAACGGGGCATTCATATTTTGAAAACGCAACAGTAAATGATTTTTTGTTTGTGGGTGATGGAATATGGGGGAAGTTATTTTCAATAGATAATAATTGGGTTATACATGATTCAAATGGAAACCTAACAATCAACGAAACCAAATTTAACAACACTGTTATAACTTTAATAAATTCAGAAGAAACAGACCCTCTTTCTTGGCATAAAAATGAATTAAGTGTTGGAAATTATTCTACTACTGGGTATGTTAATGCTACAACATTTTCAACTGGAAATCTAACAATAACAGAAAACTCAACAACTGTAATAATGGATACTGGTGGAAAAGATTTCTGTTGGGGTGCTTGTTAATGACTTATCACCATTGTGAAAAACATGGATGGGATACTTTAAATGGAACCTGTCGTGAATGTGAGGAAGAAAAATATGATGAAGATTATATTCCAAAGTATGAAGAATTAAGTCCTAAACTTAAGAAGAAATTTGACAGAGGTATTGTAGTATGAATGAAAAACAATTATTCTTTCTTGGATTGATTGCACTTCTTTTAGTAATAGTTTCTTATCAAGCTTATGCTTTTAATCTTTGGGAGTTTTTAGGATTCACAAATGATGAACCATTGATAGGATATGAAGTAATTGATGGAACAACACATATTTGGAATAATGGGACTCTAAAACAGGATTATTATTATACAGGTTTGTGTAATGCACAAATTTCAAACATTCCAGATGAACAATGGGAATATGTTACACTTGGATTAACTTATGGAGATACATCACAAGATTTGATTAATAATTATGTTGAATTACATACTGGAGGATGTGCAAGAATAGAACATTCTGATTTTCAAACTTATGTAAATATAACTGCTTATAAATATGTTTCTTATTTAGGAAAGAGTGGAATACTTGCCAAAAACTCTTACATAGAATTAAATGATAATATGATTACTGAAACATTTTATTTTAAATCTAAATCAAATATAGATACAAATATTTGGTTTGTTCTAAAGAGAAACAATATTGATATAGGAGTTAATGGTGGAAATGATTATGTTGAAGTTATAGATTTAGATGGAACAGTTGAATATTTAAATCTAACAAAAGCATGTGAAGATAACTTACAAATTATTAGAGATGATACACAAATATTTCCAGAGTTGTATTTAAGTGACTATGATACAAAAGAAAACATTGCTTTTATTGTAGATACAAATACAGAATTTAAATTTATGTCTAACAATGGAAATATATTTACTGCCTTCAATGCAAGAACTTTTCGACCTAACCAAGTAAAAACATTAGAAACATATTGGATAGATGCAGATGGAGAAGAAATGACTTATAACTTTGAAGTTGATACACTGGGTTATGAATTTGAATCTTCAATATCTGCCGATAGTCTTGGAACAGCAATAGCAAAAATTATAGATATTTTTAAAAGAGGATTAAATACAACTTTGACAATTGATGATATAACATTCACAGGAGTGAATAATAAATGAATAAAATATTCATAATTCCATTTCTAATTTTATTATTATCCTTTTCAGTAATTGGAACTACAACAGATTATGATGTAGAAGAGGATATTCAAGATTTTACTACTGTTGTAGGTGGGGGGCATTCATATTATAATGAACTTATTTCAGCATATAAGAATGCAGTCCTTTTTCCTCCTTCAAAAACATACATAGAAATTAGGATAAATGCAAGTAGTATTCCAGTTGATGCAACTATTGACTCTGCAACAATGTATTATTATATAGATTCATATACAGCTACAAGAAGATTAACAAAAACATATAATATTTTTATGCCTATGGGTGGAGTATTTCTTGTGTCTGATAAGGTATATACTTCTACTGGGTGGAACTCACAAGGATTTGGAGCAACACCTTTATCCAAAATAAATAGAACAACTTTAACTAGGTTTACAATTAGTGTTCCAGATGTTGCTACATTTCAATATAGACATTTAAATATTAGAGCTAAAGAATATAATGTTTCTGGAGATTATGATACTTATGATGCTTATTTAAGAATTACTTATACAGAGGCTGGAGGGGATACAGTTTGCACCAATCTATATGATGGTGGAGATTTTATAGTTAATGAAGAAGTCAATTGCACAGATGAAATTGTTAATGTAGATGGAAGAACAATTATAAACCAATCTTTATTAAGGTTAGAGAACACTAACTTTACAACTAATCAATCTAAACAAAATATATTGAAAAGCACAGCGAAGATAATTGGAGATGAACTTAGCAAACTTTTATAGGATAATATTATTGTTAATAATATTAAGTCCTTTAAGTGTAAACGCATTTAAAGGTGAATCAAGTTCTTATACATTAACTCACGCAAACATAAATTTTGTTACTTCTCATGATAGTTCTGAAAACTATACAAACGACTTATCCATAGTTCAGCAGCCTACACTTAATTCCGATTCAACAAACTACACTGCATTTTTGGGTTTTTATTTCGGTGGTATACTAGATTTCTTAAGAGAATTTAATGATTGGTGGTTCTTAGCAATAGTTATTTCATTAGTTACTGTAATATATATATTGTATCATAGTCTTAAACTCAATGAATTTATGAAAATACCAATTTCAATTGGAATAATACTATTAATATTAATACTACTTGACGTGTTAATGCTTGGATTAGATGCCTTTGCTGGCAGTTCTATATTAAGTAGTATACACGGAATAGTTGAAATCTTCTTTTCAATTATGACCAGATTATTACCATTTATCTTTATAATATGGATAATATTCTTTATTTCATATTTAATAAAATCAATGGCAAAAAAATAAATTTTAAAAATAGTAAAATATAATTAAAAATGAATGGACAAACAAAACGGAAGGGTCATATTGTATTGGCAATTGACAGGGACTTTGCAAAGGAGCTTGAAATGTTTAAGAAAAAGTTAGAAGCCAAATTGGGAAGAAATGTTTCAATGCCATTCGCCACAAATTTATTATGTAATATTTTTCCAAAAGATATTCAAGTTTCTAAAGTTTGGGTTAATGACAAATCCAGAAGAAATAGAACAGTTGAGTTCCAAATAGAGTATCTTATGGAGGAGATTTAATGTTACTTCAAAATAATAAACGTGGAGACGTTGGTGATTTTGTATTAATGATTGTTTCTGTATTTATAATTGGTTTAATGTTCTTTGTTGGTGGAAAGGTTTGGACTGAATTTAATGCCAATATTGTTGATAATGAAGATATAATGGATAACAATGCAGTTAATATGACAGCAGAGTTAGCTCAAATTGATGCTTCTTTTAATATACTGGACCCAATGTTTGCAGTATTCTTCTTTGGATTCTTCTTAACTTTATTAGTAAGTATTTTCTATATTGACTCACATCCTGGATTTATGGTATTTGGAATATTGTTATTTATAATTATAATATTTGTAGGAATGATTATGAGTGATGCTTGGGCTACAATAGCAAGTTCAGAACAATTAAGTGGAGAACAAGTTAATTTCCCAATAACTTATCACTTGATGACTAATTTGCCGATTTATTTATTAATAATGGGATTTATATTTTTTATACTTTTATATGCGACACGTAGGAGTAGCTATGGATAGTAAGATACTACTAATTGGATTACTTGGATTAATATTGTTTGTAAGTGGTTGTTCTCAAAGTGATAATTATACAATTGAAGGGGATTCTGTTTATGTTAATGATTCTTTAATTTATATGAAAACAACTCCACATACTGTTTCTGGTTCTGGTTGGGTTGAAACAGAATTTACAAGTAAGCAATATTCTGGAGATGTAGATTTCGCATTTGGATTTGATACAACAAGCACAAAACCAAAAGCATTACAATTATATTCACCACATGAAGAAAGTTTTGTTTGTGATGCACAGTATGATTACACTTATACTTTAAGTCCTAACTATTTAACTTGTTATGAAACCAATACTTACAATGGAACTGATTATCAAAATGTAATTTGGGAAGGAGAATTTATACATGGAAACCTTGCAGAAAGAACAGTTTATTATAATGTAGATTGGATTGATTGGAACCCAACAACTCATAAAGCATTTGAATATGATGGTATGACTGATTGGTGGTATGCAACTAATCAACATGTAACTGCTGGAACTAATTATAAGGTAAGGTATTATTTAGAAGTTAGGGATAGAAGTGGAAAGTATGCTTTAGCTTTAAAACCAAGCAGTGAAACATTTCAACAAGCTTTAGATAATGAGCATCTTTATTATTTAGACCCTTGGTATACATTTAATTTAGCCACTGATTTAGATGAAATGTTTGAACTTGAAAACAATGGAACAGATATGATAAATGGTAATAATGTAGCTATAACTGGAGCAACATATAACCCTTCTTGTGTTGTGAATGGCTGTTATGATTTTGATGGAACAAGTGATTATTTAGAAGATATATCAGGAATCGAAAATTTTAATGTTCAATCAATGACAGTTTCTGCATGGTTTAATACCTCCACAGCAGGAGTTATGTCTATTTTAGCAAATGAGGGAACTGGTGGAAAATGGTATTTAAATATGAACGCAGGGAAGATATATGCCTATTTTACTACTGGAACTCCAGAACAAACAACAGGAACTGGAACATATAATGATGGAAGTTGGCACATGGTAACAATGACTAAAAATGCCACTGCAATTGAAATATGGGTTGATGGAACAGTAGACAAAAAAACTGCATCTACTATGTCTGGAACAATAAATGGAAATACTTTTAGAATTGCAGAAGTTAGTGGAGCAATTCCAGACCATCCATTTATAGGTTCAATAGATGAAGTAAGTATTTGGAATATTCAATTATCATCAGCAGATATAATTGGATTATATAATAGTGGTGCTGGTTTAGCATATCCATTTGAAGAGTTTTTTACTGGACCAACAATTGTTAATAATTCTTGGACTCCAAATCCTGCTTATGTAGATAGTTCAGTATTAACATTAGGGTATAAAGTAACTTCAGAAGCAGATAGTGTTTTCAATATAAGTATTAAATTATATAATAATTCGGTTCATGATGCAACTTATGATTACAGTATAAGTAATTATGCAAATGGAACATTCCCAACAATTCCTTTCTTAACAGCTGGAAAATATGTTAAAGGAGATAATTGGACAGCAGAATTAAATGCCACTGATACAAATGGAAATGTGATTGAAAACACTTCAATAGTAATAAGTAATTCAGCACCAACAATAACATATGCAAATTCACCATTTGCTGCGATTAATTGGAATCAATATCATAATGATTATAACATAAGTTTAGATTTCAATTGTAGTGATTTAGATTTGTCAGATAGTCATACATTTTCATTGCTTAACTTGACTCCAGACATGCCGACAGCATTAACAATAGGTTCAACAAATGGGACTATATTTAAAGATGTAAATGTAAGTGATACTGGTGTTTATGAGTATAACGTTAGTTGTTCTGATGGAACTTCTACTTCAACCGGTGAAATAGATATAACAGTTTTAAATCATAGACCTACAATTCCAACTGATTTATCACCAGATGATGATTGGACAATATTTACAGATAATATAGAACTAACTTGTAACAACTCAACAGATGCAGATAGTGACCCAATATATTATGAGTTCTGGGGAAACTTAACTGGCAGTCCAAAGGGACTATTGCAAAATTCAACAAATACAACATACAACTGGACAAATTTAATAGTTGGAAATCCATATGAATGGAATTGCAGAGCTCATGATACTTATTATTATAGTAATTATACGACAAATAGAACAATAAATTTAATCAACTTTACATCTTGCACCGGTAATGATAATGTTGTATTTAATATTACATATGAAAATGAAGATAATGGGACAGCATTAAGTGAATTGTTACAAGCTAATTTCCAATTAGAATCGGAGAGTGGAGATACTTCAGAAGTGCTATTTGATTTAAGCACAAATACAAATCATAAAATATGTTTAGATAACAACAACCAAAGTGTAACAATAACTACTGGAATGTTGGAATATTCTAATGCAGACGTTGATGCTAGAAATTATTATTTCTATAATGCAGAAATAAATCAAAATACAACAACACAACTTAAACTTTATTCTTTACCAGTAGATTTAGCAAGCGGTATTTCAATATCTGTTGTAGATGATAGTGGAAACTTATTATCAGAGAGAACTATTTATGTTGAAAGATATGATGTTGCGACTAATACATATAGATTAGTTGCTATGGGAAGAACAGGAGATGATGGTAAAGATGTTATATTCTTAAGAGGGGGAACTTCTTCCACTGGTGATGCCTGGTATAGATTTAAAGTTTATTATGAGGGTGAATTATTATTAACTACATTGCCACAAAAAATAATAGCTGCAACTTTAACTCTTCCATTAGGAACACATGATTATCAAACTCATGAAGAAACCATTGATGATGTTAATGCAGGCTTAACATATAATGAATTGACCCAAACATTTACAACTACATATTCAACTACAAGTGGTTTGCCAAAAAACATTTGTATGAAAGTTGTTGAACAAAGACCTGGAAATTATATGTATACAAAATATGAACAATGTGTAAATTCAGCTTCAGGAGTATTGAGTTATCAACACGACAACACAACATTTACATATCACGCTTATGCTTATAGTTATGGAAGTGCAAAAGATATATTAGATGTATTGAGTATTGAAAACATAGTTGATTCATTTGGGACAACTGGAGTATTCTTGTCGGCATTAATAATTATCATGTTAGTAACCGTTGGAACATTTAGTCCAATAGCAGCAGTATTACTTGGAACACTTGGTTTAATAGGAGTAAAAACAATTGGACTATTATCAGTTAGTCAAGCAACAGTAACTGCAATAGTTGCCTTAGCATTAATAATAATTGTAAAACTTGGGAGAAGCGGTAGATGAGGCTAAGAGACTTTTCAGTTATAATATTAATTCTTGGAATAGCTTCAGCAGTATTTTTAACTATGCTTACTGACCCAGAGTTAGAAGCAAATTATGGAACTGCAACTGCTCACGCAGAAGATAATTTTACTTCAATTGCACAAGCAATAAATGATTCTTCAAGACAAACAAGAGAAAAGTCAGTTGAGTTACAAGATAGTTTGCAATCAGAAGATGATGTTAGTTTATTTAGTATAGGTGCAAATACATTTAATGTAATAAAGGCACCATTATCTTTTGATTTTTTGAATGCAGCAAAAGAAATATCATATCAAATAGAAAGCCAATACGGTTTACCAGCTGAAATAGGAGCTGCACTATTTGCAATTGTGGTTGTGATAGTAGTCTTTACAATAGATGGAGCATTCTTGAGGTGGAGGGCATAATGGCAGTAAATCAAATAACGACTTGGACAGCAAACTTTTCGGGAATGACATCACCAACAGATTGGTTAACTCAAATGAACTCTAATCTAAATCAGATGTTAGGAATTATAATAGTAATGGCCGTGTTTATGGTTGTTTTATTATTGTTAAATAATGTTTCGGATATAAAAAGAGCATTTTTATCAGCATGTTTTAGTTCATCTTTAGTTGCTTGGTTATTCTGGATAATAGATTGGGTAAGCACTTGGTGGTTAGTTACATTCATAATTGGAACATTCATTGGACTAATTGCGGTCTATAAAAGTGACGATTAGTCACACTTTTTCTTTTTTAAGGTTTAAACTTTAAAAATAAATTTTAAAAATAGTAAATTACATATAATTTTAATATACACAATGGAGGAAAGACAAAAATGTTAACTAATAAAAAAGGACAAACTTTGGCTGGACTTCAAGGCGTAATTTGGACCTTAGTTATTATAGGTATCATGCTTGTTGTAGGACTTACAGTTCTTGACAACTTGAAAGATACTACAACTGCAGGTTCAGAAGCTGAAGTAGCTGCTAACGCAACTATTGACGCTGTAGCAGATATTAGTGATTGGTTACCAGTTATTGTGGTAATAATCATAGCAGCTGTTATATTAGGTCTTGTTTACTTCTTCAGACGAACTGGAGAGTAAATAGACTTACAGTCTTGAACAAAAGTTAAAACGGGGTCTTATCCCCCAATTTTTTTTATTTTTAATTGATAAGAAAAAACAAATCAAACTGGAGAAAATGAAAAATGAATAAAAGAACCGGAGATTAAATTATTCCTTCCCTTCCTGGGATTTTTTCTTTTTATTTATAAATGAAACCTGATTCTTTAGGCCTAAATAGGCCTAATAGACTACTGTATTTAATTAATATTTAATGAAGCTTCTTTATTAGCCCCATATTTGGGTTTTA
>Ga0114918_10003381_pt1 | contig 14088 bp, 7 predicted proteins | sample LantaG_FD_87015 | JGI IMG/M metagenome (GOLD analysis project Ga0114918, IMG submission 87015) | Deep subsurface microbial communities from Baltic Sea to uncover new lineages of life (NeLLi) - Landsort_02402 metaG | ecosystem: Environmental > Aquatic > Marine > Oceanic > Sediment | place: Baltic...
AGAAAAGCAAAAAAAAAAAAAAAAATTCATTCGCTCTCTTTTCTCCTTTCCCCCCCCACCCCCCCCCCAAAAAAAAAACCCCAACCCCCCCCCCCCCCGCCTCCCCCCGCCCCCCCCCCCCCCCCCCCCCCCCTTCCTCCCCTCTTCCTCCTCCTCGGCAGGCCCTCGAACAGCTCCATGCTGCACCCGAGCCTGATCAGCTCGTCGCGGCCCCACCTCTGGGCCAGCAGCTCCCAGCACCACTCCGCCTCGCGGCCCTTGAACTCCGCCAGGCCCCTCAGGTTGAGCGCGTGCGCCACGACGCCGGCGCGGTCCGCCGCCGCAAGGAACCCCGCGACGTCGGCGGCCCCGCGCACGTTGTGGACCGAGCGCGCGCCGTGGAGCACCTGGTTCGGCCACAGGACGTGGTCCTCGTCCGCGGAGACGCCGCCCAGCACGGTGACGCGGTAGGAGCTCCAGCCCGTGGCGCGGTGCGGGCCGTCATCGGGGGCGCGGAAAGGTATTCCGGGGGCGACGATGGCGAAGGGTTCGGGGAGGGAGGAGGGGGCGGGAGCGGCGGAGGAGGTCGGCGTGGAGGCGGGAGAGGAGGGAGAGGGAGAGGGAGAGGTATTCTCGCCGCCGACGCCGACGCCGCCGAGGCCGCCGCCAACGCCTCTCTCTTCTTCCCCTCTCTCGCCCCCCCCTCCCCCTCCTCCCCCCCTCCCCTCCCCCTCTCCCCCTCCCTCCTCGACCCTCTGATTCAGGGGCACCACTGACAGGTACATCCTCGCCGGCGAGTCGACGCCGCCGGGCCTGTGCACGCAGACCCAGAGCCCGACGGCAGAGCTCGGGTCGAGGTCGGCCGCGACGCGCACGCGCGGGGAGCCCGGGCCCGAGCCCGCCGCGGCCGCCGCGCCGGCCTCGAGCAGCCCCGAGCGGGCGGCGTCGAGGTAGTCGTCGCCGTCGCCAGACCAGTCGAGGGTGCGGGTGTTCCAGGAGACGCCGCCGACCGAGGAGGAGGGCGAGGAACAGGAGGAGGAGGGGGGGAAGTTTTCGTGGTCTCCTTCTCCCTCTCCCACCGCCGACGGAGGAGCCAGCTCCAATGACAGGCCGTCCTCTCCGCCTCTTCCTCCCGGGCCGTAGAGAGCCGCGGCGTCTACCATGACCGGGGAGGGAGAAGAGGGAGCACAAAAAGGAGAAGGAGAAGGAGAAGAAGAAGCGATGGGGGCAGCGGCAGGCGCTGCAGCGGGGGCCGAGAGATGGGATCCCGCGGCGAGCTGCCGCGTCAACGCCGCGGCGAGGCCCGCCGGGGAGGGGGAGGAGGAAGGAGGAGATGACGCGTGGGAACGCGGCGCGGAAGGCGCTCCTCGTTGCTGCTGTTGCCGGTAGAAGCTCGGAAGGGGAGCGCCGCGAGACTGAGGCGCCGGCGGCGACGGCTGGCGGGGATGCACGGGAGCCGGAGCAGCGGGAGGAGGAGGGGGCGTGTGGCGGGGCTGTAGCTGCTGCAGCTGCTTCTGTTGCTGTCGAAGGTAGGCCTGCCGCTGCGCCCATGCCTGCTGCTGCATTTGCAGTTGCAGTTGCTGCTGCAGAGTCAGCTGCTGCTGCTGTGGCTGCGGAGGAGGAGGAGGAGGAGCGGCGGCGCCCCGGTTCTGCTGCTGCCACTGCTGCCACTGCCGCTGCTGCTGCTGCTGCTGCTGCCACTGCCGCTGCTGCTGCTGCCACTGCCACTGCCGCTGCTGCTGCTGCTGCTGCTGTTGCCACTGCCGCTGCTGCTGCTGCTGCTGTTGCGGCGGCGTGGGCACCCAGCCCGGTGGGGGTCGCGCGGCGAGGGACTGTCCCGGAGGAGGAGGAGGAGCTGCTGCTGCGGAGTATCGCTGCTGCTGCGGTTGATGCTGAGGCGGTGGCGCCGGCGGCGGCGCCTGGCGGAAAGCCCGCTGCGGCGGCGGCGACGGAGGAGGAGATGGAGGACGAGGTCCGGGTCGAGGCGCTGCGCCCGGGGCTGCGTGACCCAGCGTCGTCGCCGCCATCGATCGGCCGATGCCGCTCCTCGCCGCCCCGTTGCTCCCGCCGACGACGCCCTGCATGCTCGTAAACAGGGCTGATCCGCAGCGCTGTGCGCACTTCCACGACGACGTCTGCCTCCGCGACCGAGTAGCAGCGAACGAATGCGTCAACAGGCGAGAGAGCATGCGAGAGGGCGATCGAAAGTTTCCCTCTCTTTTTCCTCGCTTTCGTCGAGCGGGAGGAAATGTGGAAGCCGAATTTTATTTTCTTCCTCGGTGTCGAGCGATCTCGAGCTCGTCTGGAAGGCGCCGCCCTCTTTCCATCTGGAATCTCGTGGGGCCTCTATGCCCGCAGCCGTGGAGCACGCGCTGTCCTGACAGCGTTTCTGCGGCGATGCCTGGGTACGTAAGGGCCTTCAAGTGGAGTTTGAAGCGCGATGCAATGCGAGCGAGCATCATCCACCGATGCCCTCCTCAGGCTCGACCCCCTCTCCCTCAACCTCAATTCTCTCTCTCTCTTTCTCTCTCTTTCCTCAAAGCAACCGCGGCCCTTCCCTCCAGCGCACGGAGGCAGTGGCTTCCTGTCCCAGTGCTTCCAGGACGCGGCTTTCGTCGTGCTTCCGTCGACGCTGCTAGCTCTCGCCGCGCTGCTGTCCGCGGCGCGGGCGCGGGGGTCGAGCGGCGGCGGCGGCGACCCTCGACGGAGGCAAAGGCGACGGAGGGGGAGCTCCCCCGCTTCTTCTCCTTCCTCTCCTTCATCGCCCCTGCGCGTCGCCGCTCTGCGCTCGGCCCTGCTCTCCTCCCTCAGCGGCGTCGCCATGGTCCTCTTCTTTGCCTACTCCGCCACGCAAAGGGAGGGAGCGGGCCGCCGACGAGCCCCGGTCTCTTTCGTCGAGGCCCTGCTGGCCCTCCCTCCGCGCGTCGCCGCCTCGGGCTGCGCGCTCGCGGCGGCCGGGCTGGCGCTGGCGCGGACCAGTCGTCGTCGCCGCTCCTCCCTGCCCCTGGTCGCGCTCTCCTTCGCGTCTGCCGCTGCGACACTCGTCGCTGCGGGGAGCAGCTGGGTCGTCTCCTGCTTGCTCCTCGCGGCGGAGCGAGAAGAAGCAACGGGGCCGTCGTCGGGCCGACGCCGCCGCGGCGGCGGCGGAGACGGAGATGCTTCTCTGGTCCTCGTCCTCGCCCGGGCTTGCTTCCTCTCGCTCGCCTCCGCGTCCCTCTGGGCGTGCTCGATCTGTTCTTATCTTGCCCGGAGGCGCGAGAGAGAAGGAAAAGGAGAAGATGCGAGCAACGACGGAGCGCAGCAGGAGCCTCTGTTATCGTCGGAAGCGTCGGAGCCAGAGGAAACTCCCCCTCCACCCCCGCCGCCGCCGAGACGCCGCCCTCGCCCATCGAGCTCCTGGTCGATGGCCTGGGTGTCTCCTTTACTCTCCGTGGGCTCCCTGAGGCAGCTGACCGAGGCCGATTTGTTTTCGGTCCCCGAGAGAGACGCGCCGCAGGAGGCGGCGTCGGAGCTCGCTCGGGCGTGGGCGGAAGAGTGCCGTAGAAGCCAAAGCGCAAGCAAAAGTTCTTCTTCTCCTTCTCCTCCTTCTCTCTCCCGGTGCGTCTGGAGGGTCTACGGCACGCGCTGGCTCTCTTTGGGCCTGCTCAAACTGCTGTCCGATTCCCTGAACTTTGCCGGGCCCATGCTGCTGAACGCGCTGGTCGGGTTCGTGACCCCGAGGGGAGACGGCGACGGAAGCGACGCCGGCGGGATTTCTCCCCCGTCCCCGCTCCTCGTCTTCCTCCTCCCGCACCGGGGCTCCCCCGCCTTTGGCTTCGCAGCCGCCGCCTTGCTGGCCCTGGCCGCGGTCTCCAAGGCCTTTCTCAACTCCCGATACTCGTTCGGAATGGCCTCCCTGTCCGCGGCGCTGCGCTCCTCGCTCGGCTCGGCAGTGCACGGCGCCGCGCTCGCCGGCGGAGGGGCGAGGAGCCCGGCGACGCCGGGGGGGGCCTCGCGAGGAGGGCAGCGAGGGGAACCCGGCCCCTCCTCCTCCAGCTCTCCCCCTTCCTCCCTCAGCGACCCCTCCTCGAGCTCCCCCCCCCCCTCCTTCAGCGACGGCGACGTCGCCACCCTCGCCTCGGTCGACGTCGACAGGGCCGCCAGCGGCCCCGGCGCGGCGCACGAGCTCTGGTCGCAGCCGCTGCAGGTCGCGGCCGCGCTCGCCCTGCTCTACGGCCAGGTGCGGCTGGCGTTCCTGGCGGGCGTCGCCGTCGTGCTGGCCCTGATCCCGCTCAACAGGCTGCTGGCGACCCGCATCGGGGCGGCCACGCGCGAGATGATGGTCTTCAAGGGCGCGCGCCTCGCCGTCGTCGCCGAGCTGGCCCGCGGCGACGGCGGCGGCGCGGCGGCGATCAAGGCCTCGGGCTGGGAGGCGGCGTTCGGGGCGAGGGTCCGGGCGGCCCGCGCGAGGGAGGTGCGCGCCCTGGCCGCGAGGAAGCTCCTCGACGCGCTGTGCGTCTACTTCTGGGCGTGCTCGAGCCTGCTCGTGACGCTGTCGACGCTCGGGGCCGCGGCCGTCTCTGGCGGCGGAGGAGCGTCGCTGGGCAGCGCCGCGGTCTTCACCTCGCTGGCGCTCTTCGGCGTGCTCGTCGCGCCGCTCAACGCGCTTCCCTGGGTCCTGACTGGCGTGATTGAAGCAAGCGTGAGCCTTCGGAGGCTTCAGGAGTACTTCAGCTGCCGCGGCGGGGCGGGGCTGGTCGGGGAGGTGGAGAAAGTGGAGAAAGAGGAGGAGGAGGAGGAGGTCGACGGCGGCGGAAGCGGCGAAACCGAAACCGCAACAAAGCGCGTTCTCCTCGGCTTTGTCGGCAGGGACGAGCACGCGCTCTCTTCTCGACAGCGAGAGCAGCAGAGACAGGGCGAGGGAGAGGAGGAGCACGACGACGAAGACGACGGCGTCGCTGTCGCGCTCTCGCACGCCTCATTCTCCTGGTCTTGTTCTTCGGAGACGGCGACGACGACGCTGCTGCCGCCGCCGTCGCCCTCTCTGTCCCTCCTCCGCCGCCGCTCCCCTGCTTTCCAAAACCCCCTGCCGACGCTCTGCGATATCTCTCTCACCCTCAACAGCGGATACCTGATCGCCGTCGTCGGTCCCACGGGGTCGGGGAAGTCGAGCCTCATTGCGGCCTTGGCTGGGGTGAGAATGTTTTTTTTTTCTGGAAAAGAGAGAGAGGCGACAGAGCAAAGCGAAAGAAACCGAGAAACTCATTCGTATTCCCCTCCTCTTTCAAACTCTACCAACAGGAGATGACATTCGTCCCGACGCTCCGCGAATCGTCGTCATCGTCCCTCCTCGGGGGCGCCTTCGCCGACGACGTCTTTGGCGGCTTCGGGTACGGCGCGAGTTCCTCTTCGTCAAACTACTTTCGCAGCGGCAGCGGCGGCAACTACGCTTCTTCCTCCTCCTCCTCTGCCTACTTCCTCGGCACCGTCCGCCTCTCCCGCCGCCCCTCCGCCTACTGCCCGCAGCGCCCCTGGCTCAGCTCATCCACGGTGCGGGACAACATCCTGGCGGGGAAGGCGATGGACGAGAGGCTCTACGTCAAGGCGCTGCACGCGACGGCGCTCGACGACGACGTTGCCGCGTGGCCCCTGGGGGACTCGAACCGGGGCAGCGCCCTGTCGGGGGGGCAGAGGGCTAGGGTAGCGCTGGCTCGGGCCCTGTACTCGGTGAGAGAGAGAGAGTGAAGAGACAAGAGCGAAAAGAAAAGAGAGAGTAGAGAGAGCGTTGTTTGACTCTTTTTCTCACTTGCTTTTTGTCTTCTTCGACCTCGCCCCCGGAACAAAAACAAAAAAACTCAAAACAAAAAAACTTCAGGTGCTCTTGCAGCAGGAAGAGGAAGAGAAGAAGAGTAGGGTTAGGGTGAGCGATCGTTCTTCGTCTTCTTCCTTTTCTCCATCTCTCCCTCTCCCCCGTCCACCTCCGCCGATCGTCCTCCTCGACGATCCCCTCTCCGCTCTCGACTCGGCCGTCGCCGCCTGCGTCGTCGAGAGGGCCCTGGCCTCGGGGAGGCGCTCGGTGCTGCGGTCCTCCACACGCGTCGTGGCGACCCACTCGCCGCTGGTGCTGGGAAGGTCGGACGTCGTCATCCGGCTGTCGATGGGGCGGGTGGTGAGCGTGGGCCCGCCGACGGCGGCCGAGAGGGCGCGCGCCGAGGCCGCCGCGGAGGCCGCGAGGAGGAGCTCGCGAGCTGCTGCTGCTGCTGCTGCCGTGAGCGGCAGCGCCCCTGGCAGCGCTGCCGCGTCCCCGGCGTCTTCTTGCTCTTCCCTGGCGGGAGGAGGAGGGAGTTCTCAGGGGCCTCGCTCGGCTGCTGCCGCTGCCTCGGAAGCGAGCGTGGCGGCGGAAGCGGCGGTCGGCGTCAAAAGACCCGACAGCGGCGGAGACTCCTCTTCCGACGGAGCGGAACAAGAGGAGTCCCGCTCCGTCGGCGCCGTCGCCTGGCCCGTCTACCGCCGCTACCTCCGCGCGGCCGGTCCCTGGATGGTCTTCCTAGCGGCAGCGAGCCTGCTGCTGATGCAGGCGACGAGGAACGGCGCGGACGTGTGGCTCGCGGCCTGGGTCAGCTCCGAGGACGCGAGCGAGGCGAGGGCTGCGGCGAAGGAGAGTGAGAGTGCTTCCTCCTTTTCTCCTTCTCCTTCTTCTCCTTCGTCGTCGTCGTTGTCGTCGTCGTTGAACGAGATGCCCGAGTCGACCCGCTTCTACCTCGCGGGCCTCGTCGTCATCGCAGCGGCCAACTCCGTCTTCGCGCTCGCCCGCGCCTTCTCCTACGCGCTGGCCTGCCTCTCGGCCTGCCGCTGCCTGCACGACCAGGCCCTCGCGGGCGTGCTCGCCGCGCCTCTTTCCTTCTACTCGAATCAGCCCGCGGGCAGGCTGCTCAATCGCTTCAGTGCCGACGTCGCCGTCGCCGACGACGACCTGCCGTTCGTCGCCAACGTCGCCCTGGCGTCGACCGCGGGCCTGGCCGGGGCGGCCTGCGTCATGGCCGGGGCGCAGCCCGTCCTGCTGCCCTGCGTGCTGTTCCCGCTGTGGTTCGTCTACGACGCGCTGCGGAGGCGGTACGCCGCCTCGGCGAGGGAGCTGCGGAGGCTCGCTGCCGTGGCCAGGTCCCCCGTGGTCACGGGCGTCGCCGACGCGCTCGGCGGCGGCGCGACGCTGCGGTCGCTGCCCGGCGCCGTGCGCGCCGCGGCGCGGGAGCAGGCGAGGGCCCTAGCCGGGGCACAGCGGGCGGCGCTGTCCTCGGCCGCCGCGTCGCAGTGGCTGGCGCTGCGGCTGCAGCTGATCGCTGCCGTGGTGGCCGGGGCCGCTGGCGTCGCCGCGGTCGCGGCTCACACGACGGCGGCGAGGAGGAGGGGAGGAGGAGGAGCGGGAGGAGGAGGAGCGGGAGGAGGAGGAGGATGGGGAGGAGCGGGAGGAGGAGGAGGAGGAGGTCTTTCTTCCTTCTTCTTTCCTCAATTCTCGTCCCTGCGCTTGTTCCTTGCCGCGGCCGCGGCCAGCCACGGGCCCGGCGCCGTCGGCCTCTCCCTCGCGTACGCCCTGCCCCTGACCTCCCTGCTCGGCGGGGCCCTTACCGCGGGGGCCGAGGCCGAGCAGGAGCTGGTGAGTGTCGAGAGGCTGAGCGAGTACTGCGAGCTGGAGCCGCAGCCCCAGAGGCTGCCGCCGCACCCGCCGGCGAGGGCTGCTGGCGCTGCCGCCGGGTCGGGCGAGGGGGAGGCAGGATCGGGAGACGCGGAAGCGGGAGCGGCAGCGCTGTCGCCGTCGAGGCGGCCGCCGCCGCCGCCGCCGCCGCCCCCGCCGGCGACCGGCGGCCCGGACCGGCGACCCCCTCGCCCCGCCCCCCTCTCCCCCCCCCCGCCGGCCTCCTGGCCGGAGAGGGGGGGCGTGGCCTTCGACGGCGTCTGGCTGCGGTACGTCCCCCGCGGCCCCTGGGCGCTGGCGGGGCTGACGGTCTCCGTCCCGCCCGGGACGTCGCTGGGCGTCGCCGGCCGCACGGGCGCGGGCAAGTCGTCGCTGATCGCCGCGCTGCTCCGGCTCGCGGAGACCTCGGCGGGAGGCGTCCGCGTCGACGGGCACGACGTCCGCTGCGTCCCGCTGCGCAGGCTCCGCGCCGCGGTGGCCCTCGTCCCGCAGCAGCCCTTCGTCTTCCGCGGCACCGTGCGCGACAACCTCGACCCGCTGGGCCAGAGGTCGGACGTCGAGATGGTCTCGGCGCTCAAGGCCGCGAGGCTCTGGGACGTGCTCGCCGGGCTGGCGCTGGCGCAGAGGAAGGCCAGCGGGGCGTTTTCGGGCGGCATGAGCGGCGGCGGCATGGGCGGCGGCGGCGGGGGCATGCTGTCGCCTCGCCGGAACGGAGGCGGAGTCTTCTCTGCCGACGAGGAGTTTAGCAGCGACGCCAGCGACTGCGAGGGGGGAGGCATTGGGGCTCCGGGCTCCGCCTTCTCTCGAAGCCGCCGCGGGAGGAGCGCCCTGAGCAGAGGAGCCGGCTCCGCCGATCTCCTGCTGCCCCTGGACTCGCCCTCGGGCTCGGCGGCAGCGTCGTCGTCCCTCGCGGGGCAGCAGCTCTACGACGTCTCCTCCTCCTCCTCCTCGTTGCACCACCGCCTCCAGTCGTCGACGCCGGTAATGATGGTCCGGAGGAACGCGCCTCTCTCCGCCGCCGCGGCAGCAGCGGCAGCGGGCTCCCGAGGCGCGGGGATGCCGCCCCCTTACTCGCGGTCCTATCCTTACTCGCCTTCGCCTTCGCCGAGGTCTCCCGTGGGGTGGGCAGCGCCGCTTTCCCTGACCCCGGGAGCGAGAGGAGGAGGAGGGCCAGGAGGAGGAGGAGCTGGAAGCACTTTGCTCGCGTCAACCCTCTCCCGCGGAACGGCGGCCGCACAGCAACAAGGAGCTGCCGCCGCCGCTGCTGCTCTTGCTCCTGCCGGTACCGCTGCTGCTGCCTCCGAGGGCTGGCGCCAGGCCGCGATCAACGCAAACTCCAGGAGCAGCAGCAGAGCGAACCTCGCCTCTGCCTCTGCCTCTGCCGCGCCGACGACGACGACCACGGGCTGGCCCGGAGAGGGGGGGGGCCAAGTGGCGCAAGCTGCTGCTGCTGCTACTTCTGCTGCTGCTGCTGCTGCTGTCGCTGCGGCAAAGGCTCGGGGAAAGGCGCCGCTGGCCGCTGCCGCGCCGCTGCCGCCTCATCCTCCGCAACCTCCCTCTGGCCCTCCTAACCTCGGGAGGATCTCCTCTGGCGGGCTCTCCGCGGCCCTGGCCTCCTCTTCCTCGGGGGCGCAGCTGGCGGCCTTGGAGACCAAGCAGAAGAAGAGGAAGAAGAAGAAGAAGAAAAGGAGCGGCAGCGGCGGCGGCGACGACGAAGGAGACGAAGACGACGACGACCTCGACCTCGACCTCGACGGCGACCGAGAAACGCAGCAGCAGCCTCCGTGGATCGAGTTTGTCGGCGATCGCGAGGCCGCTTACGTTACGGGCTCGGGCTTTGGCGCGCAGATCCTGAGCGTCAGGCTCGGAAGCGGGGGCGGAGGAGGAGGGAGGCAGGGAGGAGGCAGCGGCGACGGCGGTCGCGAAAATAGCAACGGCAACGGCACGTGCTCTCTTTCCCTGGGACAGCAGCAGCAGCTGTGCCTGGCGAGGGCGATTCTGAGGGGTTGCCCGATCGTTTGCCTGGACGAGGCGACGGCGTGCTGCGACGCGCGCTCGGCGGCCGCCTTGCAAAGTGCGATACGGGACAACTTTGGAGGAGGAGGAGGAGGAGGAGGGAACGTTTCCTCGTCGCGGCCGGGCTCCTCTGCCTCCGCTACTTACTTTTCTTCTTCTTCCCGAGCCACGGTGATCCAGGTCGCGCATTCTCTGGACGCCGTGCTCTCATGCGACGCGGCTGCCGTGGTCGAGGCGGGGGTCGTCGTCGAGCATGGGCCGCCGCGGGAGCTCTTGATGATGAAAGGAGGAGGAGAGGGAGAAGGAGGAGGAAAAGAGAGCGTGTTGCGCTCGATGTGCCTCGCTGCGGGTTTGGTGGTTTGAAAGTGTTTTTATGTAAAGTAAATCAAAAGAACTGTATCAGGCGTGATGAAGGAGAGGAGCGCGAGGGGAGGAGGAGGAGGAGGAGGAGGAGAGGGAGGAGAGACCTCGAACGAGGGCCGAGGTCGTCGTCGAGTGTCTCTTCTCGCTCGCTCTTACAAGCTCGAAAAGGAAAAAATAAAACGTCGATGCCAATCGCCTCTTCAGCCAGTCGCCTCGAGGCCCTGCGCCGCCTCGCCTCCACCCCTCCGCGAGACCTCCCTCGCGCAGGGGCCGCATCGGGGTTGCGCCCGATCAAGTCACTCGCCGCGGAGCTGCGAGCCAGCGGCGCAGCGAGCGATTCCACGGGGGCAGTCGGCGCCGGGTTTGGCCGCGGCGACGACGCCGATGTCACTGCTTTGGGGACGGTCTTTGACGCCGCCCTGGATGCCGGTCTGGGGTGTGTCGTGCTCGATTACGTCGCAGAGGTCTGCGAGGACCCCTTGCTGACGTCCAGGTGAGGTTTTGGGACGGGGTGGTCTCTCAAAGAGAAGAGACAGAGAGAAGAGATAAAGAAAACGACGTCGAATCGATCGACCGATGCCATCGCGTTTTTTTTTCCTCTTCGCTTACGCCTCCGCCTCTCCGCCTCCGCCTTCACACCAACCCACCCTCGCACCAACTCCGCATCACCAACACCAACAGCGACCCGGTCGAGGCCTACCTCGCGGACGGCGCCTGCGTCGCGGCCTGGTGCCGCGCCTCCCTGGCCTCGACGCGCGCGCTGGTCGAGGGCGCCGCCGCGGCCTCGGCCTCGGCGCCGTCGGAGGCTCTCGCGGCGGCCGAGGGGCTGGCCACGGCGAGGACGAGGCTCGCGGCGCTCGTGCCCCTGTCCGAAGCTCTGAGCAGAGGAGGCGGCGGCGGCAGCGACGAGGCTGCAGCAGCGGCCTCGGCAGGCGACGACGACGACGAGATGAACGGCGAGGGTCTTCCTCCCGCTCACGCCCTGTCCTCGTCCTCCTCCGAAGAAGCGAGGAAGCTCGCGCAGTGCGCCGACGTCCTCGACTGGTGCCTCGCCGAGGGGAGCGCCGCGGACTCCCTGCGGGGCAGGTACGCCTCGGAGGCGGAGTGGCGCGTGGCGGTCAGCAGGAGGAGGGCGGCCGTGAGCGGCGGCGTCGGCGGAAGCGGTGGAAGTGGAAGCGGTGTGAAGATCTCGTCGACGTTCCTCGACGCGCTCAGGGCCCGGGCTGCTGCAGGTTCCCCTTCTCCGTCGACCTCTTCGACTTCGACGGTCGAGTACCCCCCGGCGTCCACGCCGCGGGCTGCGGCCCCGGCCATCTTCCTGAGCGGTGGGGCGAGCCCCTCGGCCCTCTCGGCGAAGCTCGACCTGTTTGCCTACTGCCTCGCTGATTCTGGTGAGGAGTTGATCTTTTTTGAGGATTTGAGGGTTTCCTTTCAAGGCCCAACAAAAAAAAACATCCAACCTTCTAACTTGCCTTTTTTTCGTCTTTCCCCCCCCACCACCACAAAAAAAAAATCAGGAGGCGCCGCCTCGCTCCCTTCCCTGGGCGCCCGCTTCGGCTCCTCGAGCGCCGCCGTCGCCAGGTGGAGGCTGTCTCAGCTGCTGGACGACGCGCTCGCGAACATCGGTGACCCGTCTTCCGATGACTCCTTTTCTCTCGACGCCGCGGTCAGAGCCGTCCCCGTTGCGGCCTCTCCCGACGCCCCCTACGAGCTGGGAAAGGCGCTCGTGGCTCTGGGGAGGCCCGAGGCCGCGCTGGCGCTGCTCAGGGCGCGAACCAAGTCGAGTTTCTCTTCTTCGAGCTCTCGAGACAGCTCGTCCGACTTCGAAACCCGACTCGACGAAGCTCTCACGGGCCTCTCTGCCCGCCTCGAGTGCGGCCTGCTCTCCGAAGCGTTCACGGAGTCGCGCGCGGCAGCCGCGAGAGCCGCTCCCGTCGGGAGCAGGGAGCACGCGGTCGCCGTTGGGCGACTCGCGGTCGCCCTTGCTCGCTGGGCGGCGGACAACGGCGAGCTGCCCTCGGTGGCCCTGTTCCCTCTCTCGAGCCTCGAGGAAAATGCCCTGCTCCAGTGGATCGGGTCTGAGGAAGCCAACAGGGACGACGCCGTTTTGCAGACGGTGCTCTTCCACTTGCAACGCGGGCGCGCCCCCGAGGCGCTGCTCGCTGCCGCGAAGGCCGAGGGCGGGAGGCTGGTGAAGCCGTCGTCGGCCGCAGCAGCAGCAGCGGCAGCAGGAGGAAGAGGAGGAGCGCTCGTGGCCGCCGAGGCGGGCGCCCTGGAGCTCCTCAGGCAGGCAGCGCGGTCCCTCCCGGCAGCGCAGCGCGCCCTGCTGCTGCTGGCTCCTGGAGGCGGCAGCAGCGGCGGCGCCCCTCTTCCCTCCCTGCGCCTCGCGGGGCCGGGGGAGCCCGCGCCGGAGGGCTCGCTGCGGCTCGTCGGGGAGGGGCTCGCCGACCTGCCCGCTGCGAGGCTGCTCTCGGAGAGGAGCAGGGGTGGAGGCGGGGCGCAAGGAGCGCCGCTGCTGCTTTCGCTGACGAGCGAGGCGTGGATGGAGAAGAGGGCTGCAGGAGGTGGCGCGGCGGCGGCGGCAGCGGAGGAGGAGGAGGGCGAGGAAGAGGGCGGGCAGCGAAAGACGCTGCAGAAGCCTTCAGCGCTCAGGCCTCCTCCTCGGACGCGCGCGACCTCGAATGCAGCGGCGGCGCCCGGCTGGGACTGGAAAGCCGGAGGAGGAGGAGGGGGGGGGGCAAGCGCTGCTGCTCCTGCTTCTGGTTTCTTAGCGCCCGTCGGAACAGCGACGGCGAAGAAGAAGGCGAGGCTGCAAGCGGTGAGGCTTTGAACTTTATCTCTTTCGCCCTCCTTTTTTTTAAGCTTGGAAACGAGATGTTCTCTCTCGAGGTCTTTGGCTTGGCGGATGGACGCTCGCCTGCGTCGCTGCAGCACGGCAGTCGATATTTTCCGTTCGAGTTTTTTTTTTTATGTAGAGGAATGTGCAGGGAATTTTTGCTCGTCTGAGGGGTCAGAAAAAAAAGGAGGGTTAGGTTTCACACTGGACAAAAACACAAAAACTTTTCCCTCCAACTTTCCACTCCGACCCAGCAAAAGCGAACAAAGATGCGCCGCGCGACCGCCCTTTGCCGCTCTCTCTCGCGCCTCTCGGGCCCTGCGCTGAACGAGGGCAGCCCTGCTGCCTCGGCGGCCCTGCTGGCGGGACGATGCAAGCCTCTGTCGTCGGTGACGCCGATGTCGGTCTCTTCCTCTCTCGGAGCGCCATCTCGCGGCGGGCTCGGGCTCCGAGGCTTTGCGGGAGAGGCCGCAGACTCGGACGTCTTTTATCCTGCGCAGCAGGCGTTCGTGGGGCACCAAGCTCCGCGTTTCACGGCGCCAGGTAAGAGAAGGCTCGGCTAGTTTTTATTTTTCCCCGTGTCGATCGAGCTTCAATTCGCTTCCTCTCTTTCCTTCGACCTCAACCCCCTCCCTCTTCCTTCCACACCTCAAAACAGCCTTCACCAACGGAGACATCTCCGACGTCTCCCTCGACGACTACCTCAGCGCCGGCAAATACGTCGTCCTCGCCTTCTACCCGAAGGATTTTACGTGAGAAAGAGAGAGAGAGTTTCTTTGTCGAAAGAGGAAAAATGGAAAACTCTCTGAAACTCACTCTTTCTCTCTCTCTCTCCTCCTCCTCCTCCTCCTCCTCCTCATCTCAACTTAACTTACCAGATACGTTTGCCCCACGGAGATCATCGCGTTTTCCGACCGCGCAAAGGAGTTTGAGGACGCCGGCGCGCAGGTGCTCGTGGCGTCGACCGACACCGAGGAGGTCCACGGCGCCTGGACGCGCGTCGCGAGGTCCGCCGGCGGCCTGGGCAAGATCGCGATCCCCATGGTAGCCGACACGAAGAAGACTATCTCCGCGGCGTACGGATGTGAGTTAAAAAGTCACGCGTTTTGAGTTTTTGGAAAAAGGGGGAGAGAGAGAGAGAGAGAGAGAGAGAGAGAGAGAGAGAGAGAGAGAGAGAGAGAGAGAGAGAGAGAGAGAGAGAGAGAGAGAGAGAGAGAGGGAG
>Ga0114918_10003382_pt1 | contig 14084 bp, 7 predicted proteins | sample LantaG_FD_87015 | JGI IMG/M metagenome (GOLD analysis project Ga0114918, IMG submission 87015) | Deep subsurface microbial communities from Baltic Sea to uncover new lineages of life (NeLLi) - Landsort_02402 metaG | ecosystem: Environmental > Aquatic > Marine > Oceanic > Sediment | place: Baltic...
ATGGATGGATGGATGGATGGATGGATGGATGGATGGATGGATGGATGGATGGATGGATGGATGGATGGATGGATGGATGGATGGATGGATGGATGGATGGATGGATGGATGGATGGATGGATACGTGGGAACAGGGAGAGGGGTGTGGTTTATAGCGAGCGAAATGGCGCCGCCTGCCCTGTCCCTCCTTCTTACCATGGCTTCGTAGTCCTCAACAAAGTCGCCCACAATCATGAGGACGCGGGGCGGGCTCATGACGAAGAAGAGAGTGTGCGTGTGTGGAGAAGCAACATGTGTTTGTTGGGCACAGTCGCGCGTTCCACTTTCTCTTCTCCTCCTCCTCTTCGCTCTCGCCTCCGCCCAAACGCCATGCTCTCCATCCGCTGCTCCGCCGCCCCTCGCCCGGCCGCGGCCACCCAGAAGAAGGCGATCGCCCCGGCCGCCCCGCTGAACGCCGCATTCGCCCTGGCTGCGGCGGCCGTTCTGGTGAGTTTAGCGCATCCACTGGGCCTGCCGGCGCCAAGCGGCGGAATGGGCGCCGCCTGGGCCGCGTCACCTCGCGCCGTGCACGCGCGCAAGCAGTCAAGGCCGGGCCTTTGGATCCTCGCGCACGCGCCTGAGCCAAGTGGGGATGGACCCGGCGTGCTGGTTGGGACTCCCACGGGCGCGCGCGCCTGCCCGGAAGATAAAACATAACGCCTCACCCTCTTTCTCTTTCTCTTCTCTCCCAGTCCTTCTCGAGCCCCGCCCCCGCCCACGCGGCCGCCGTCGCCAAGTCGGCCGTGTCCGAGGTGGATTCTATGCTGGCGGCCATGAAGGCCCGCGGCGTGGACGCGCCGTCCATCAAGGTGGCGCCCGAGGTAATAAGGAGGGAGGGGGGGAAGAGAGAGAAGCGCTGCATGCTCTCGATCTCTCGGCCCGCTCGACCCCGCTCACCCCCCCTCCTCTCTCTCCGCCTCCCTCCCCACAGCCCAAACAGTCCATCCTGCGCAAGGAGGAGGGCGGCGAGGAGCGGTTCGTCCCCCTGCCCCCCGCCGCCCGCGTGCCGGACGCCCTGGTCTCCCTGGGCGGCAAGGTGCCGACGGGCAAGCAGGAGGCGCCCCTCCCCGTCCCCGCCCCGGGCGCGGCCGTCCCGGGCGTCGCCGCGCCGCCGCCCGCGCCCGCCATCGCGCCCCTGGTCCTGCCCTCGGCCGCGCCGCCCTTGCCCAAGGCGGAGGCGCCCAAGGCGGTGGCGGCCGCCCCGGCCGCGCCCGCCCCCTCGGCCTCCGTCAAGCTGAGCGGCGGCTCCCCCGCCGCCGCGCCGGCCGCGCGGGCGGCGGCCGCGCCCGCCACCGCCGACCCGCCCGCGCCCAACGCCATCCTCCTGGCCGTCGGCGGCGCGGCCGCCGTCGCGGTGGTCGCCTTTGCCGCCTCCCAGCAGCAGGCCGGCGACGCTACGGCCGCGGGCGGCGTGCCGAGCGGGGCCATGGCGGCCGCGCCCACTCCCGCGCCCGCGGCGGTCGCCTCGCCCGCGTCCAACAAGGCGGCCGCCAGGGCCTGGATCGCGGCCTGGCGGGCGCGGACGGGGGCCAAGGCGTGAGGAGGAGTGGAGAGGGGGTGGCGACAGAGCCTCCGATCAAGCATGCACGCAACAAAGACGCACGGGGGGGGAGAGCGTGAGAGGGTTGGGCGTGAGAGAGGAGAGAACTCGGCGCGCCGAGGAGGTGAGATGCAACCCCGCTCCTTCCAACCTCGCGCGAGGACGACCACAAAACAACAACCTCTCTCACGCCACGGCCGCCGCGCTGCCCCCACCACCACCACCCCCGCCGCGGGGCCGCAGCGTGCGCGGGACGGCGGCCTTGGCGCAGTAGTCCGCCCACGCCGTGCCGAACCCGGCTTGCGCGCCGCCGCCCCCTCCACCCACCAGCGGCCTCAAGGCCGGCCAAAACTCGGCGTGCGCGGCCGCGGCCGCCTCGATCGCGGGCGCGGCTTCCTTGGCGGGCCGCCCCGGCGGCGGGCGGGCGACCTTGCCGCCCTCGTCCCCGCCCGCCGCGCCCGACTGCAGCAACACCTCCACCACCGCGGCCGCGCAGGCCGCCGTCGCGCCCGTGTTGTATCCACCTTCCAGCGCGGCCACGACCCGCCCGCCCGCCAGCTCGCACAGGCGGGAGGCCATGAACGCAAAGCCGGCAGGGGACGCCGCGCACCCGCCCAGCGGGTCGCCCGCCGCCGCGTCAAAGCCGGCCGCGATGATGACCAGGTCCGGCCCCCACGCGCGCGCGGCCGGCATGACCACCAGGTCGAACGCCGCGCCGTACTCGGCGTCGCCCATGCCGCCCCGAGGCCAGGCCACGTTCAGGGTGGACCCTTTCGCCCCGGGCGGCCCCACCTCCACCGCCGCGCCAGAGCCCGGGTAGAAGCCGGCGCCCCGGTGCAGGGAGACGTACATGAGGCCGGGCGGCACGCCCGCGCTCACATCCGCCGCGTTGGACGCATCCACCAGGTCCGCGATCCCGTTGCCGTGGTGGACGTCCCAGTCCACGATGAGCACGCGGGCCGCGCCCGCCGCCCGGGCGGCCGCCGCCGCGACCGCGCAGTTGTTGAAGAAGCAGAAGCCCTGGGCCCGGGCGCAGGTGGCGTGGTGGCCGGGGGGGCGCACGACCGCAAAGGCGCGGCGGGCCTCGCCGCTCATGACGGCCAGGGCCGCGTCCGTCACGCTGCCCGCGGCCAGGCGGGCGGCGTGCGACGTGCCGGGGCTGTAAAACATGTCGCCCCGCTCCAGGCCCAGGCCGTCGGCCAGGGCGGCCTCGTACCCGCCGTCCACGGCCGCGATGTGGGCGGCGCTGTGCATGCGGGCCAATTCTGCGTCGGCCGCGGGGCGGGCGACCAGGGGGCGGCACCGGGACGTGAGGCCTCTGGAGGCCAGCAGGCCCGCCAGCACGGACAGGCGGGCCGGGCGCTCCACATGCGGGCCGGGAGGGGTGTGCCGCTCCATCGCCGGGTCATACACGAGAGCGACAGCCAGGTCCCCCGGGGAGGGGGATGCGGGCGGGGCGGTCAGGCGGGCGGGGGGTGGGGGGTGGGCGGGGGCCATGGAGGGCGGCGGCGGTGGGGCCGCCTGGGCCGCTGCTGCCGCCCGCGTCGCCTTGGGCGGCGGCGGGAGGGGTGCGGCCCCGGCCCCGGCCCCGGCCTCGGCCTCGGGCGCGACGGAGGACGCCGCCTCCGGTGCTGCTGCCGCCTCCGCCTCCGCCGCCGTCGCCGCCTCCACGCCCTCCGACCCCGCGGACGGCGTCGCGGAGACCGATGCCTGCTGCGATGCGGCGGCGGCCTGGGCGGCCCGCCGGGTGAGCGGGCGGCGGAGGTCGGTCCCGGCCAGGGCGGGCGGCGCGGTCGCGGGGGCGGGCGCGGGGGGCAGGCCTGCCGGCTTGGGCGGCGCGGGCGGCGTCGCGGCGACCGCGTCGCCGCCCGCGCCGCCCTCCAGCAGCGCCGCGCCTGGCTTGGCGGCCGGGTCCAGGTGGAGGCCGGACAGGGCGGTGTCCAGTTGGGTCGTGGAGCCGGTCACGGCACCGGCGCGGGCAAGGGGAGCGGGTTCGGGTTTGGCGGCGCCGCCCGCGACTGTGGCTGCTGTGTTTGTGTGTGTGCGGGGTGCGCGCGTGTGAGTCGCGAATTCGAGGCCGTGACCCTGCAGGCACAGAGGCCTGGGCACGATGATCCAGACCCTGCATCAAGTCGGGGATGGCGAGGTGCCTGGGCCCCGCGGCGGCGGGCGTGTCGTGCCAGACACCCCTGACGTCGCGCGCACGCATGGCGGTCCGGTGCAGGCGCCCTCTCTCTCTCTTTCTCTTCTCTCACCTTTGCCCAACCGGGACACCGCCGACCCGGTCAGTCCCGCCGACAGGTTCCCTCGGTCACTGCCGCCCCGGCTGGAGGTGTCGGAGTCGGAGGAGGAGGTCGAGGTGGAGGAGGAGGCCCGACGTTCTGGTGGCGGCGCGGCCGCTCCGCCGCCGTCAGCCTCGGTGACCGAGGCTGACGGCCGCCGCCCCAGCGCGGAAAGGAAGCGCGCCAGCAGGCCCGGCACGTGCGGGGAGGGCGGGTTGGCGCCGTCGCCATCGCGGGGCGTGTCCATATCCATGGGGTCACCTGGCGAGGAGGGTCGCATGGTGTGTGTGAGGCAGGCGCGCGGGTGTATTCGTGTGCGGTGGGGCGCCCCAGGTTGAGTGAAGTGAATGAAAGCGGCGGGCGGGCGCTCCCTCGGCGCTCCCTCTCTTCATTTCGGCGACCGAGAGAGGGAACAACAACTCGGGCGCGCACGCCACCAGCAGTCATGGTCCGCCGCGCCCTGCTCCTCTCTCTGTGCGTTCTGGCCACGGCCACGGCCGCCTCAGCAGGTGAGAGAAACGCGACATCGAGTGCGCGTGCGATCGCCGGTGTGAGCCACTCAAAAAGCACGCAGATCGCTCCTTTTGCCGACCGACCCGGCCGACCCGCCCGACTGACCCCTCTCTCATCAACAACCCACACACACACACACAAACAGCCGGCTGGGGCTCCGCCGCCGTCCCCCAGGACGCGCCTCCGCCCACGCCCGCCGCCGCTGCGGGCGCGGCCGCCGCTGTCCCCACGCCCGCCCCCGAACCGGAGACGACCGCACCCCCTCCGCCCACCCCGCTCATCGAGGATGGCCGCCTGGAGCGGTTCGGCCTGACCGCCCTGCTCCTGTTTGCGGTGCAGTGGGTGGTGGGGCGGCGCCGCAACGCCGCCCTGGCGGGCGGCGTGGCCCGGGCGTTGGCCCCGCTCCTGCGCCGCCACTTTGCGCACGTCGGCCCGGGCGCGCCGCCCGCCCGGCTTGGCGGCGAGGAGGAGGACAGCGAGGAGGGCGGTGGCGCAGCGCCCCGCCCCGTCATGGTGCGGGAGGGCGCGGACACCTTCACCATTCCCGCCTCCGGTCGGCGCAGCCTGGGCCTGACCTCGCTCACCATCCGCACACGCCCCCGCCACGACGCGCTCGGCCTGGCGCTGGCCCTGTTTGACCCGGCCACCGCGGCCGACAGCCTGGAGCTCGTCGCATCCCTGCCGGCGGGGCTGCATTCGACCGTCCTGGTGGCGGGCCGCCCCGCGCCAGTGCGGGCGCTGGGCGGCCACGTCGCGGACGGCGGGTCGCGGGACGTGGCGGAGCTGGCAGGGCCCGTCTCGACGGCCAAGGCGCGGTGTGGAGGCAGCGGGGGCGCTGCCTGGCCAGTGGCCGTCCTGGCGGCCGCCGACCAGGCCGGCGTCTGGCACGACCTGATCGCCGGCGGCCCCCTGGGCGCCCTGCTGGCGGCCGATCCCGCCGCCGCCCGGGCCCTGATCTATGTCAAAGTCAACACGGACGGGTGGGGCGCGCCGTCATCCGCTGGCGGAGGGCGGGGCATCACCGCCAGCGTCGCGCTGCCGCCCCACGCCGGGGCGGACCTGGGCCCCGTCGTCCGCCTTGTGGACGCCCTGCTGTCCACGGCGGACGCCCTGGCCGCCTACCGCCCCCCACCCGAAGCGGCCGCCAAGGCGGCCAAGCTGCGGGCCGAGGCGGGCGAGCGGGCGGCCCGGCGGGAGGCCGCGGCGGTGCCTGCGGAGGACGCGGCGGCGGGGCGGCGGGCCGCCCGCGCGGCGGCCGAGGCGGAAAAGCTGGCCCGCATGGCCCCCGACGCGCGGGAGAAGGTTCTGGCCCGCAAGAAGCGGATTGAGGAGCGGCGGGCGCTGGCCAAGCGGACCAAGCGGCTTTGAGAGTGAGAGGAACGGGATGGGATGGACATGTCTAGGGATGGAGAAAGAAGACCGAGAGAAGAGCGTGAGTGTTGCCTCTTTCTGTACACGCACGGCCCCCTCCTGTGTGCCGCGCTGCCGCGCCCAACTCGCCTCCCTTCCCCTCGGACCCCCCCCTCCTAACCAACCGTCCCGCACCCGCTGGCCGACGAGGGTGACGAAGGAGGTGTGCGCACCGCGAAGGGAAAAACTCCCTCTCGCTTTCCCTCGCTCTCTCTCCAGGCTGCGTGCGGCTGGCCCCAACACACAAAAACCATGCAGCAGCACGCCTCGCCCTCCGTCGCCTCCAACGACACGCCCGCCTGTGGCGCGGCTCACACGCCCACCGGGCCTGCCCGGTCGGGTGGCAAGGGCGCTGAGGCGGCGGCGGCGGCGGCGGCTGTCGCGCTGGCCGGCGCCCCCGCCCCCTTCCTCTTCTACCCGTCGTCCGCTGCTGCCCTGGCCGCCCCGTCCGGCGCCGCCACCGTCACCCTGGTCCCCTCGGGCCCGTCAACGGGCGATGAGGCCGCCATGTCGGCCATGCTGGCCACCATGCGGGTGGGGCCCTGGGGTGGCGGCGGCCTGTGCGCGGGGCCGGAGGGCGCACCCGCCGCGTCCGCCGCTGCCCCCCCTCACTACCACTACGCCCCGCCGCCGCCGCCCCTGCCCGTCCCGGGCGACTACGCCCACGCCGCGGCCGCCTCCTGGGCGGCCGCCATGGGCTTGGACCCGGGCGCCCAGGCCGCCCTGGCCCTGGCCCAGGCCGCGCACTACCAGCAGTGGCAGGCGGCGGTCGTGGCGGCTGCGGCGGCGGGCGGGGTGGCGTATGCCGTGCACGGCCACGCACCCCTGTCCGCGCCCCGCCCGCCGCCGCCACGTCGGGCGTTTGCTGGTGGGGGTGGTGAGGATGGCTGGATAGGCCGTGGTGGCGGCGGCGGCGGCGGCGGTGGCAAGTCGGGCGCCCGCTACGTCCCACCGCCCGCCCGCCGCGACGGCGGCCCGACCGCGCCCGCCGCGGGCGGCTGGGGGCAGGGCCCCAAGCACCCGCCCCGCCGCCCGGCCCTGGCGTCCCTGGACCCCAACGCCGGTGGCGGCGCCGGCGGCAGCCACGACCACGCCGGCTTCGGCAACCACTCCGCCCTGCACCACTTCCCGCGGGCCGAGGTGGAGGCGTCCGGCTGGTGGCGGTGCTCGGGGGGCGGCAGCGGGAGTGGCGCCCCCACCTCCTGCGCGCCCTCCTCCCTCCCCGGCCCGCCCTCCTCCGCCTCCGGCTCCTCCACCCGCTTCAAGCCGGGCGCCACCCGCGGCCTGGCCGGTCCCTTCCCCCCGCCCCCGCCCAAGGGCGCGCCCCCGACCGCCCTGGCGGCGTGGTGCCACATCGCGTCGACCGCGGGGGCGCCTGCCCCGGGGGAGGCGCTCGAACCGGCCGCCCACGCCGCCCTGGTGGCGGCCCAGGTGTCCTCGGGCGCGCCCATGCGGGCGCCCTGGTACCGCACCTGCCCCCGGGCGGCGGTGCCGGGGCTGCTGGGGGAGGGCGGGCGTCCGCCAGGCCTGGAGAAGAAGGTGGAGGAGGTGGTGGTGGTGGTGGAGCGTGAGGGTGAGGAGGACAAGGAGAACGACAAGGAGGACGGTGGCGGCAAGGCCGGCGGCGGGACGGGCGTCTTCCTGCCGTCGGTCGACGTGTGAGAGAGAGGGACAGAGTGAACAAGGAGCGAACGAAGGCGCGCGCCGCGCCATAGAGGGGGTGAGGTCGGCACCACCACCTCCCCTCCTCTCGGCGACCCCCCGCCCGCACCCAACCAAAGAAATAAGAAGCAGCATTTCATCCCCCCGCTATTCCCCTTCCCCCCCGCGTGCACCTCGTGCGCACGCGTGTGTGTGTGCCTGTGTGTAAAACAGCAGTCCCCACCCGCGCGCAAAAGCAAAAAGAAAAAGAATGACAAAGCGCTCGCTCATTTCAATCACACCACAGGCCCTACCACCACCACCACGCCGCCGCCCCCTCCTGGCGCGCCACTACCCAGCCCCCTCGGCACCCGCGGCCATCAGCAGGGCGCCCACCATCGCCCGCGCCGCCATCACCTGGGCCGGGCTCCCCGTGAGGCGCAGGGCCGGGTGCGTGGCCGTCGCGTCGCCGTCCGCGGCCGCGCCCGTCACCGCCCGCACCTGGGCCAGCAGGCCGCCGGCGACAGACCCGCCGCCGCCGCCAAACAGGACGGCCGCCTGGGCGGGGCCCAGCGGGAGGAGGAGGGCGGCGGAGGAGGAGGAGGGCGGCGTGGTGGCGGCGGCGGCGTGGTGCCCGGCCGCCTCGCCCTTGCCTCCTCCGCCTCCCCCCAGCCTGGACGGTTTGAGCTGCAGGCGGGGCAGGGCGGGCGGCGCCCACCCCGCCGACGAGCCGGGTGAGCCGGGCGAGGCCGGCTGGGCGGGAGCGGCCTGGGGCGCGCCGCCGCCCACGGCCGAGGACGCGGCGGGCGCTGGGGAGCCGCCACCGCCGCTGCCCCGCCCACACCCGCCCGCCCCGTGCAGCAGGGCTGCCACCAGGCGCACGCTGGCCGCCACCGCGCCAGGTGCGCCCTCCAGGGACAGGACGACGTCGCCCTCGGCCGCCGTGGCCGGGAGGGGCGCGGGTTCAGTGCCGCCGGCCACCAGGGGCGCCACCCGGACGGCCGCCCCCGCCTCGGCCCGCACGTCGGCCGCCAGGCAGGCGCGCGGGCCCAGGGCGGCCCGCGCAGACGCGGCCCCCACCAGCAGGCGCACGCCCACCCGGCCCGGGTGGCCGCCGGCGACGGCGCACGCGCCGTGGTCGGCCAGGAGGGCATCGACCGCGGCCAGGAGGGCCGCCACGGCGGGCGGGAGGCCGCCGCAGCCGCCGCCGCCGCCGTCGGAGAACTGGACGACCCGGTCGGGCGCGCCGGCCGAGGGCGGATGCACCGTGACGCGCGCGCCCGGCGCGCCCGCCCGCAGGCGGGCCACCGTCTCCCCGCCCCGGCCGATCAGGGTGCCCACCGCCCGAGCCGGGACGAGGAGGCGGAAGGAGGTGGCGGGTGCGGCGGTGGGAGAGGCGGGCGCAAAGGCGCCGCTGCTGACCGCGGTGGGCGAGCACCCCGGGGACGGAGCGCCGCTCCGTCCCCGCCCCCAGGGCGCGCGCGGGGCGGCGCCGCCGCCGCCGCCGCTGGACGCGAGCGCGCCCCACCCGTCGGGCGCACCCGCCGCGGCCAGGGCGGCGGCCAGAGGGGTGGCGCACCGGGAGCTGCCGGGCTGATGCTGGTGCGCTGAAGCAGCTGCCCCGAACCAGGAGGCGGACGCTGGCGGCATGGAGGCGGACGAGGCGGCCGCGGGCCCGGCCGGGCAGGCGCGCAGGCGGGACGCGACCGCGGCCAGGGCCGCCCGCACGGCCGGCGCGCTCCCCGACAGGGCCACCACCGCGTCGCCCGGGCCCGCCGCCCCGCACCCCGCCTCCCGGTGCGGCAGGACGCGCAGGCCCGCCCCCGTCGCCGACCGCAGGGCGGCCGCGATGGATCCGCCCCGCCCGATCAGGGCGCCCACCTGGCCCGAGGCAGCGTCGACGAGCAGGCGGGCGGAGGATGAGGGGGGGGTCGCTGTTGCCGCCGCCGCTCCGTCGCCCTCGCTGACCGCCCGCCCTTGCATGTTGCAGCCCTGGCAGATGTCGTAGATGCAGACCAGGGCGATCTCGGCGGGGCAGGGCGGGCGGGTCGGGTTGTCAGTGGTCGGGCCGGCGCCGGAGGTGGGGGTGCTGGGCGGTGGGCCAGGCGCGCCGCCCGCACCGCCCCCGGCCGCCGGCCCGTCCCCGCCCCGGGAGGAGATGGTCACCACCCGGGCGTCCGCCCATTCCCCGCCCGTCACCGCCAGGACCCCGCCAAGGGCCACGGGCGGGCCCACCCGGATGTGGGCGCCCAGCCGGGCCCGCAGGCGGGCGATGACCGCGCCGCCAGGGCCGAGCAGGGCGCCCACGCAGCGGGACGGCAGAAGCAGGCGCAAGGCGTGGGTGGGGGCGGAGGGCGGGCCGTGGGGGGAGGGCCGGCCAGATGTGGTTGTGGCTGTGGTTGTTGTGGTTGTTGTGTGGGCGGCGGCTGTCGTGGCGTCCATCGGGCGGCGCTTGGTGGGGGAGACCTACAGGAGGGACGAGGAGAGGAGGGGTGAGAGAGAGCCCCGCTCCACCACCGCCCGCCACGGCGGAAAATTGGTCGGTCCAAGGAGAGCCCCCTCTTATCTCCTTCTGTACCTCCACCTCGCCACCGTCCGCGCCCAGGCAGCGCTTGGGGCGGGTCAGCGTGGACATAGCGGCGGCGCCGGGTGCGTCGACGGGCGGGGCCTGGTGTGTGTGTGTGTGTGAAAGAGAGAGAGAGAGAGCTCAGAATGACTGGGACGCTTCTCAACCGCCGGGGCAGGGAGTAACGCCCCGCAGAGGGGCCGTCGCGCAGGCTCCAGCACGACTGGACCCGGTCCCACCCATTTGGAAGGTCACCAGGGCCCTAGGCTATGCGCCCACGGTCTGATGCGGACGCCCAGGTCGTGGGCCCGGAGCGGGCGCCGGGCGGGCGGGACACTGGCTAGACCCCCCGCCGCCACGGCGGGTCGTGCTCGCGCGCATTGGACTTTCCGCCCTCCACCCCTCACCTCCGGGTGCGCGCTGCCGGTGCTGGTGGGGGGGTCGGTCATGGCGCGAGTGTGACGCTGTACGTTGTGTGTGTATGTGTGGGGCCAGGGAGACAGAGAGGGAGCGGAGCGGAACGGGCGTGGTGTGAGGAAGAGAGAGACAAGAGGAGCGGCGAGCAGGCCCGCCCCACCTCTCCCTCCAGCACTCGTCGCGTTGTACGGTTGTGGCCGCTCACACCGCTCACGCGCCGCCCGCAGGCCGCCCTCACTCCACCACGATTGTAAGAGAGAGAGCGCAAAGCCCAGCGCGTAATAGAGAGAGGACAAGGACGAGCGGAGAAGAGAGCGAGGGGAGCAACCCCGGGCGGTTTTTTGTTGCACCAGGCGACCAGGAGGCGGCCCCCACCTCTTTTTTTTTGGTTGGGTTGTTCTCTTTTCCCGTACGCGGCCAAAGGATTGAGGGGGGGGGGCGGGGCGGGGGCGGCAGGCGGCGCGGGGGCACCACCCACACACCCCACACTCGCCCTCTCTCTCTCGGTCCCAGGGCGCGACGGGCAGGAAAACACACAAACACACACACACACCACTTTATATCTCACTCCGGGTGGGGGAAAAAACTCGCACGCACGCGCAACACGGGGGTCACGGACACGCCATCACGCACCACGCTCACCCTTTGAACGAAAAAAGGAACGTGCACGCTCTCTCTCTCTCTCTCTCTCCCTCCCTCACACACTCACACACACACACACACACAGAAAGCAGGGGGACGAAGAGAAAAAGCTAAAAGAAAAGAAAGGAGAGGGGGATCATCCCCCACCTCCATCTCCCCTTCACTCTCCGCTTCACAGCGTCGCCCGCATCTCGGCTGCGGCCTTGCACATGTTTTCAAGGGAGGGCAGGACCTGCGCCCACTCGCGCGTCTTCAGGCCGCAGTCCGGGTTGACCCACAGGCGGTCCATGTGGCCCGACAGGATGCCGGTCGCCACCTGGCCCGCGATCTTGGCCTTCATGAACTCGACGGTGGGGACGACGGGCGAGTGGACGTCGTACACGCCCGCGCCCAGGTCGCGGCCGTACCCGTACTTGGCCAGGGCGACCACCATCTCGTCGCCGGAGCGCGAGTTCTCGATGGTCAGGACGTCCGCGTCCAGGCCGTCGATGGCGGCCAGGATGTCGGAGAACTCGGAGTAGCACAGGTGGGTGACGACCTGGGTGGAGGGGGCGGCGACGACGGTGGCCAGCTTGAACGCGTCGACCGCCCAGTCCAGGTAGGACGCCCACCGCTCGCGCTTGAGGGGCAGGCCCTCCCGCAGGGCGGGCTCGTCCACCTGGATGACGCGGCAGCCCGCCTTCTCCAGGTCGGCGACCTCGTCCCGCAGGGCCAGGGCCAGCTGGAAGGCCTGCGCCTGGCGGGTGATGTCCTTGCGGGGGAAGGACCAGTTCAGGATGGTGACGGGCCCCGTCAGCATGCCCTTGACCGGCTTGTCCGTCAGGGACTGGGCGTACTCGAACTCCTTGACCGTCATGGCGCCCGGGCGGGTGACGTCGCCGTGGATGATGGGCGGCCGCACGTAGCGGGAGCCGTACGACTGGACCCAGCCGTGCTCGGTGAAGGTGAAGCCGTCCATGCGCTGGCCAAAGTACTCGCCCATGTCGGTCCGCTCCGGCTCGCCGTGGACCATGACGTCGATGCCCACGCGCGCCTGCTCGTCCACCGCGTACTTCATGTACGCGTTGATCTCCTTCTCGTACTCCGCGTCCGTCAGCTGGCCCTTCTTGTGGGCCAGACGGGCGCGGCGGATCTCCGGGGTCTGGGGGAAGGAGCCGATGGAGGTGGTGGGGAAGGCCGGCATCTTGACCTGCGAGTCGCGCCGCTTGTCGAAGGGCAGCTCCCGCACGAACTTGGCGGGGGGCACGTCCGCGGTCGGGTTGGCGACGGGGGCGAGGGCGTCCGCCAGGGGGACGGCCTTGGCGGACGGCGCGCCCTTGGCGGCCGCCACGATGTCGCCCAGCTTCTGGGTGGCGAAGGCCAGCTTGGCCTTCAGGTCGGCCGGCAGGTTGGGCTCCAGCTCCAGGTCGTACGGCAGGTGCTGCAGGGAGACGGAGGACTGGACGGAGACGGACTCGATGCCCTTGGCCAGCAGGGCGGCCACGAAGGTGGTGGCCGCGCCACCGTCCGCCCAGACGGAGCGGCCGTCCACCACGCCCGCGCCCAGGCGCTTGCCCGCGGGGAAGCCGTGCTTCTCGATCAGGGCGGCCGTCGCGTTCTTGTGGGCCGACCCGGGCACGCCCAGGAGGTCCAGGGAGATGGCGGCGACGGGCAGGTTGACGGCCCAGGAGTAGGCCTCCCCGATGTCGTCGTACGCGGTGACCAGGTTGATGGACAGGCCCACGCCCGCCAGCTTGGCGTAGGTCGCCTCAAAGTCGGCGCGCAGGTCGCCCGCCTTCTCGGACGCCAGGATGGGCTCGTGGATCTGGACCTCCGGGACGCCCAGGGCCTTCAGCTCCTTGAGGACGGCCTCGTAGTGGGGCAGCAGGGCGGCCACCGCGGCGGACCGGTCCAGGTCGCCCGACCCCTCGGCCGGCTTGGCCAGGCCGACCAGGGTGTTGGGGCCGAACACGATGGGCACGGCCGCCTCCTTGCCGACCGCCTCCTGGCCCCGCTTCACGCGGTCCAGGAACATGGCCCAATCCGGGGTGGCGGCGGCCACGGCCGCGCCCGACAGCTCGGGCACCATGTAGTGGTAGTTGGTGTCGAACAGCTTGGACATGTCCTCCGCCTCGGCGCCCTCCACACCGCGCGCCATGGCGAAGTACTTGGCCAGCCCGGCCAGCGCGTCGAAGCGCTTGGGGGCCAGGCCCAGGTAGAAGGTCCAGTCCAGGATCTTAGAGTGTGTGAGGAGGCGGAGAGGGGGGGCGTGAGGGACGGGATGGAGGAGGAAAGGGAGAGGAGCGGGTTCAGGAAGGAAAGGAGCGGGGCGCGCTCGCCTGTCCCCCCCCTCTCTCGCTCTCTCCCCATCCCTCTCCATCTCACCTGGTCGTACAGGGTGCCGTCCAGGCCGACCAGCTCGATGCCGGCGTCCTTCTGCACCTTCCAGGCGGTCGCCTCGGTCTCGTCGCGGACCTTCAGCAGGTCGGCCTCGGGCAGCTGGCCCTTCCAGAAGCTGTGGTGGGTGGGGGCGAGTGAGGAAGGGTGGTGAGAGAGGAGAGGTGTCTGTTCGCGGCGGCCGGGAGGCAGCGCGCGCGCGTTGCGGCACTCTCAACCCTGTCCCTCTCGTGCGCGCGTCCGCCCAACCAACCCCGCCCGCCACGCGAACTCACGCTTCCAGGGCCTTCTTCATCTCGCGCTTGGGGCCGATGCGCGGGAAGCCTGCGAAATGACGGGGATCGAGGGTGGAGAAGCGGCGTGAGGCGAGGAGGCATCGATCGAAAGCGCGGAGGGGAGCATTGCGCACGGACTTTGGTCGCACGTTCTCCCCTCTCCCTCCCAGTTCTTTCTCTCCCTCCCACTCACCGATCGTGGAGGTGGTAATGGAGGGCATGTTTGTTGGTTCGTGCGGGGGTCGGTGGGTGAATGGAGGGGAGGTCGGGGGCCTGGGGGGAGGGGGAGGAGTGAGAGAGTGAGCGTTCCCGCCGTTCGAGAGAGCAAGGAGGCGCGCGCCCAATTCTGTTCGCCCGCGCCGCCGCTTGGAGTAGGGGGAAGG
>Ga0114918_10003384_pt1 | contig 14079 bp, 9 predicted proteins | sample LantaG_FD_87015 | JGI IMG/M metagenome (GOLD analysis project Ga0114918, IMG submission 87015) | Deep subsurface microbial communities from Baltic Sea to uncover new lineages of life (NeLLi) - Landsort_02402 metaG | ecosystem: Environmental > Aquatic > Marine > Oceanic > Sediment | place: Baltic...
CGGATGGGCCGGGCGCGAGCGGGGGGGCAAGAAGGGGGGAAGAAGGGGGGGGGGCGGGGCCCGCTTTTCCTCCGCCCGCCTTGGACCCGGCTTTCGAAAACAGCCCTTTTTGGCCAGGCCACACCCCACCAGGCATGGCCAGGACGCACCTGTAGGACGAGCCGGGGTCGGTGAAGCTGGTGAAGGAGAAGAAGGCCTCCGTCCGGCGGCGGTCGCCTAAGAGAAGAAGAAGGGAGAGGTGAGAGAGGGTGAGAGAGGGAGGGGGGCGCTCGGGAACCCGGCGGGGGGCTTTTGTCATTTATCCATCTCTCTCTCTCCAGTCCACGCACCGGAGAAGGACGCGACCGACCCCAGGCCCGGCAGCGGAATGTTCCGCACCAGGCTCCCGCTCTCTAGCGACCGCAGCTCCAGGACGGAGCACACGTTGCGCAGCCAGCACACGACCAGCGCGTCGCCTGCCAAGGCGGACGCCCACTGCAGCAGGTCCTCCGGGTGCTCCGGGATGACCACCTCCCAAGAGGAGGGTGGGGAGGGGGTGGCGATGTCGGTGCGCAGGAGGCTAAAGGGTGGGAGGAAGGAGAGGGAGAGAGGGGCGGCGGGTGGAGAGGCGGAGAGGACGTGAGAGTGGGAGGAGGCGAGAGCGCGAGAGGCGGTCGCGGTCGCCGCGCGCACATTTTTTTAGCGCGCACTAACTTCGCCGCACACTCTCTTGCCCGCACCCGCTTGCGGCGCACTCTCGCCCAGCCCTCCTCCTTCGCACCGGTTACGCGGCGCCTGGTAGTTAGTCTGGAAAGTAAAGACGGAGCCGACGTTGGCGACGTAATCCCAGCTGGCCTCAAAGTCATCGACCAGCTTGACGATGGGTAGGGGCGTCGCGTCGACGCCCTTGCGGCGGTCGAACGCCGCCAGGTCCAGGACGCCGTCCTCCCCGCGGGGCAGGCCATCCAGGGCCAGGTAGTACAGGCGGTTCTTGGGCTCGCAGCCGGAGGAGAGGGTCAGGAGGAGATACTGGGGAGGAGGTGGGGTGTGGGGTGGATTTGAATGTGTCAAGTGTGCGATGATGGGTTGGCGGCGCGCGTTTTCTGATCAGTTCAACCCGCACCATGCCCCGCATCCTGCGCAACATCCTGCGCAGGCGTGCGGAGAAAAGCACGCATTCACACAGTTCGCGCGGCGATTTATATTCCCCACTTCAATACTCAACCCCACCCTCAACTCACGTTTCCGTCGTCCGTGACCTCTGCGCCCAGGTGCCAGGTCGGGTGTTCGGGCACATCCCACAGAAAGACGTCCTCCGACTGCGGGCGGCCGACGGCGTGGTACCTGGGTGCGGATAAGGGGGCGGGGGCGCGCGTTTTTAGGTCAGAGTGGTGCAGAGAGGAAATGGGAGTGGGGGGTGTTTTATGCGGCGCACGCACGCACACCGCGTGCTGTTCTTCTCCGCACTGCCATGAATATGTGCGCATGCATGTTGCGCACCGCTGCACGCAGCATGCGGAGCAAAGGCATCCGCCCACCCCCTTGTCCGCGCCCCTAACACCACAGCCCCCCCCCTTTTCTCCGCACATCCACCGTAAAACCGCGCCGCCCACGCACCACATCTGCTTGTTCTGGTTGGAGTCTACCTCCGTCCCCAAGTCCTTGGCGTCCGGCGCCGGGTACCGGTGGTAGAAGAAGCCCTTGTGGTCGTGCGTCCAGGCCAGCGACGAAAACTTGGCGTGCTTGAGCTCATCCGACAGTTTAGTGGGCGCCCCCGTGTCCTGGTCCACGCTCATGACGTGGATAGTGACCCAATCGCTGCCACCGCTGTGTGTGAGTGCGGGGAAGGGAGCAGGAGGAGGGGAAGAGCGGAGGAAGGGTGAGTTGTGCGGCGATGTCATGAAAAGGGGCGGAGCAGGTTGGGGGGCTTATGTGCGGTGCAAGGTGGGAAGCAGCATCTCGTTGAGCGACTCTCTCCGCCGCAGGTGAGCGAAGCAACAGTGTATACCTGCGCAGCAAGTGCGCAGAAAAAGGGCGGCAGTCTGGCAGGTACGTGCGCGCGTAAAGGCGAAAGAGTGCAGGTTGCGCGGTCAGGAGCCGCGCTCGCGCCGACCCGCCCTCTAAAAAAAAAAACAAAATCCTGTTTCCTCTCTCCCACGCCCCCAGGGCCCACACCACCGCTCCAAAATCCCTTGCCTCGAAATGGAGTACGCCATCAGCTTGCCATCCTTGCTGAAGCTGGTGGACGACAGGGCGACCGTGCCGTCGGTGGACAGCTTGTTCGGGTCCAGCAGGACAAGGGGGGCCGCGGCCGGGCTTGCGTCGGGCGCGGTGTACATGACGGACTGGGGCTGGAGGCCCGTGTTGCTGGAGTACACGTACCGGTTGCCATGCTTGCGGGGCAGCCCGAAGCGTGGGTAATCGTACAGGCGGGTCATGAGGGCCTTGAATGCCGGCCGCGTCTCGCACTGGTCCAGGACGGAGGAGGTCACCTTGTTCTGGGCGTCAACCCACGCCTCCGTCTCCTTCGAGTCCGGGTCCTCAAGCCACCGATACGGGTCCCGAACCTCCACGCCGTGTAGGGTGTCGACGACGGCCTCGTCCCGGCGGACGGCCGGGTAGGCGGAGGGCGGGAGGGAGAGGGCGCCCTGGACGGCGCCTGGAAATGGAAAGAGGAGGAGAGGGGGTTAGATGACGAAAGATCGATGGAGAGGTGTTTCGTGTGCTCCGCTCCAGCACCCTCCCCGCCCCGCCCCATCCCCTTCCCGTCCCCCAATCGCATGCGCCATGCCCGCTTCTCTAAAATGACAGGGCGTGCGACGCAGGCACACACCCGTAGACGCCGGCGTCGCGGACATGGTCGTGGCTGTGCGGCGCGCGTCGGGGCGAGGGGAAGGCTTGCTGCTGGAGCCGCACCACGAGCACAGGACGGCGCGGCGGGCGACAGGGATGGCGCGGTGGGCCGGCCAGGCGGCTGAGAGCATGCACGAGTGGGCGGGAGGGGCAGGGGAGGGGGTGGTGAGGACGTGGTGCGTGTTGTTTGGCAAGGTCGGGGAGCGCGCCGAGCAAGCGAGAGAGTGAAGGGCGCCGCAGCCTCGGCCCCCCCCGAGTCGCTCGTTGCCACAAAAAAATAGGAGAGAGAGACGCCCGCGCTCTTTCCCGCGTTCACCACCGCCTCCGCACACGCGCACGCGGCCAGGGCGCGCCACATATTTCCCCTCCGTAGCCCGCGGCGCTCGAAAGATGGCGCCCGCCTCCCTGGGCGCCCGGCTGGCAAGGTGAGAGAGAAGAGAGGGCCCCAAAGCACGAGCGCGCTTCCCCTCAATGCGCAGGCGATGCCGGCTGCCGCCTTCCACCCATCCTCCTGCTCCACCCACCCCCGGAAAGTGGACAAAGGGGCATGGGCTTTGATTTGGCGGAGTGAGGAGGGCTGGCCAGTCCGATTCGAGATTTCGTGTCTCCGCAGCCGGCTCGAGGAAAAGCGCGGGCGACGATGGGCGCGGCGCAGGAGAGGGCGACCGCCGGCGCACTCAACCCTCTCTCCTTCCCACACACACAGCCTGCGCCCGCCGCCCGCGCATCACAGCACTGCCGCCCGCCGCCCTGGCGCCGTCATCACGCCATCACCACTGGCCCGCCGCCAAGAGCGCGTCCTCCCACCCGCCTTGGCCGCTCCCGCCACGACCGCGACCGCCCCCAAGTCAGCCACGACCAGCCTGCCCCCCCTGCTCGCGGGCAAGCCGCTCCAGGCGGCCGCCCTGGCGCCGTCCGGCCAGGCCAGCTCGCCCGCCTTTGGCTCGCCCCTGGCCGGCGCCTGCGATCCCCTGGGAGCGACGCTGGTGGACGGGTTGGAGGTAAGGCGAAGGGAGAGAGAGTCGCGGGCTTCGCCTTACTCTGCTGCACTTTTTTGCACGTGAGGTCTCTCTCCTCTCTCTCATCCTCCCTCCCTTCTCTCTCTCTCTCCCTGTTTGCAGGCCACACCCTGCGTCAACTTTGCGGTCACCTCCGCGGGCGCGACCGGCATCACGCTGTGCCTGTTCACCCGGGCCGACCTGGAGGCGGGCCGCACCACGCACGAGGTCGCCCTGGACCCGACGGTCAACCGGACGGGCGACGTTTGGCACGTTCTCTTACCGGGCCTGTCCGACCTGGCCAGCCTCCTGTACGGCTACCGAGCCCGGGGGGCGCACCAGGACGACGTGGCGGAGGACATGGCGGGCTGGGAGAGCGTGGGCGGCGAGGACGGTGACCGGGACCCGGCCCGGAACCCGGCGGCGGGGCAGCGCTTTGACGGGTCAGCCGTCCTGGTCGACCCGTACGCGTGCGCGGTGGTGGGGCGCCCGGCCTACGGCGTCCTGGGGCCGGACCTGCCCTACGGCTCGCCCGGCACCCTGGGCCTGGCCCGTACCTGGCCCCAGGCCGCGGGCGCCCTACCCCACCCGGACGTGGCCGCCTACGACTGGGAGGGCGACACCCCGCTCAACCTCCCCGCGGCCGACCTGGTCATTTATGAGATGCATGTGCGGGGCTTCACAGCCGACCCATCGTCCGGCCTGGACCCGGCCCGCCGGGGCACGTACGCGGGCCTGACCGACAAGCTGGATTACCTGGCCGGCCTGGGCGTCAACGCCATCGAGCTGCTGCCCGTCCACGAGTTCAACGAGCTGGAGTACGCGACCCTGCCGGCCGGCCACGAGGGGCCGGCGCCCCCGCCTGGCGCGCGCTTCAATTATTGGGGCTATTCCACCGTCAACTTTTTCTCGCCCATGGCCCGCTACGCCGCCGCGTCGGCCGCGTCCTCTTCCTCCTCCTCCTCGCCCGCCTCCGCCGCCGTCATCAACGAGTTCCGGGACATGGTCAAGGCCTGCCACGCGCGCGGCATCGAGGTCATCCTGGACGTCGTCTTCAACCACACGGCCGAGGGCAACGAGCAGGGGCCGGCCGTGTCTTTCCGCGGCCTGGACAACCGGACCTATTACATGCTGGCCCCTGCAGGGCAATACTACAATTACTCGGGCTGCGGCAACACGCTGAACTGCAATCACCCGACCGTGCGGGCCCTGATCCTGGACGCGCTCCGGTACTGGGTGAGCGAGATGCACGTGGACGGCTTCCGCTTCGACCTGGCCTCCATCCTGACGCGCGCGCACTCCGCGTGGGCGCCCTCCGACCTGCTGCCCGACGGGCGGCGGGGCCCGCCCCTGTCCGGGGATGGGTCGTCCATCACGTCCGCTTCCGGCGCCGTCCTCACCCCGGGCGGAGGCATGTCGGACGGGGCGGGCGTGCCGACGGGGACGCCTCTGCCCGACCCGCCCCTGATCGCGGCCATCGCGGAGGACCCGGTCCTGCGCCACACAAAAATGATCGCGGAGGCCTGGGACTGCGACGGCCTGAACCAGGTGGGCGCGTTTCCGCACTACGGCGGCCGCTTCGCCGAGTGGAACGGCCACTTCCGGGACACGGTGCGCCAGTTCGTCAAGGGGACGGAGGGCCCGTGGGCGCCCGCCTTTGCGGCCGCCCTGTGCGGGTCGCCCTCCATCTACGCCGCGCCCGCGGGTGAGGGCGACTGGTGGGGCAGCGGGCCCGGCTCCCGCTGGCGGGGCGGCCGGGGGCCCACTGCCTCCATCAACTTCGTCACCGCCCACGACGGCTTCACCTTGGCCGACCTGGTGGCCTACAACGAGAAGCGCAACGAGGCCAACGGCGAGGGCGGCGCGGATGGCGAGGCCCACAACCTGTCCTGGAATTGTGGGGAGGAGGGGCCGACCGCCGACGGTGGCGTCGCCCGCCTGCGGTCCCGCCAGGTCCGCAACATGGCCGTCGCCCTGCTGCTGGCCCAGGGCGTTCCCATGCTCCACATGGGCGACGAGTACGGCCACACCAAGGGCGGCAACAACAACACCTACTGTCATGATGGGCCCTTAAATTGGTTTGACTGGGCCGCGGCTGCCTCCGACACCGGCGGCACGCTTCGCTTCACGCGCGCCCTCCTCCGCCTGCGGCGCGCCCACCCGGAGCTGCGGCGGGAGGCCTACATCCAGGACGGCGAGGTGGAGTGGCACGGGGCGGCCCTGGGCGAGCCGGACTGGTCGGACGGGTCGCGCCTAGTCGCCCTGTCCCTGCGGGGGCGGGATGGGGGCGGGCTGTACCTGGCCTGGTCTGCCGCCCACACGCCCACGATGGTGGCCCTCCCCGACTGGGGCGGGCGGGAGTGGCGGCCCGTCATCGACACTGGCAAGCCCGCGCCCTTTGACGCGCTGGTGGTGGACGGCGCCCTGTCGGCCGAGGGCGTGGCGGGCGCGATCGCCCAGGCGGCGGGCTGGACGCGGGAGGGCGCCTACCCGCTCTTGCCCTGGGCGTGCGTGGTCCTGGAGTCCGTGCCGGCGGGGGCGGGCGCGGAACGCTTCCACGGCCTGGACAGCCTGCAGGAGAGCGAGGGAGGGGTGGGGGCGGCGGGGCCGGCGACGCCGCCCGCGGGTGGCACGGGCCCCAGCCACGCCCCTCCCGGCCTCGCCATGACGCCGGAGGAGCGGGCCGCCTATGTGGCGGCAACGGCGGCAGAGAATGAGCGGCTGCGCGCTGCGCTGGCGGAGCTGGAGAGGGGTGGAGGTGGGGCGGCGGCGTGAGAGTTGGTAGACTGTGTGTGTAGAGGCGCGGGGCCGGGGTCTTGCTCGCGCACACCACACACCCGAGAGAGTGAGCGGGGCGACTCTCGCCCCGTGCCCGCCCTCCCTTTCCTCCGCACACTTTCCTTTTCAAACCACATGGACGGCACGACAACGATCACCCGCCGCATCCGGCGCGGCGGCAGCGCGGGCGGCGGCGCGGTGTGTGGTTGCGGGAGAGGGGGGGAATGGGGCAGACCAAGCGGCAAGGAAAAAAAAAAGCCCCCACTCGATGCCCGTGTCCCATGCCCGCGTCCCGTTTTTGTACGCGCCGCGCTGCGCCCTCGGCACCTCGCTCACCGCCACCACATTGGCTGCGAGCCCCCGGGCGTGGCCCTGTGTGGGGCGTCCCGGGACGTGCAAGGAGAGCATGCACGCGTAGGGAGCCGCCCCACAAACTGTGGAGACTCACCGCGTCTCCTCCTCTCTAACCTCTCTCTCCGTCATCATCACACAGGCCACGCCCGCCGCGCCCGTCCTGGTCTCCTCCGACTCCGGCGGCAGCACGCCCGTGGAGATCTGCCCGACACGCGGCGGCGGGCGCCGCCTCAGTAGCGGGCGTGCCGGCGGCGGCGGCGGTGCCACCGCGGCCGGCCCCAGTCGCCCGACCCGCCCGCCGTCCACCTCCTCCCGCCGCCGCCGCACCCGGGCGGAGCGGGAGGAGGAGGAGGTCGTCCTGGTGGACGACGACGACGATGATGATGACGAGCCCGCGCCCCGGTCAACCCGGCGCCGGCGGACGACGGCGGGTGCCGCCGCGGCCCCCGCCCCCGCCCCCGCCCGCCGCACGCGGCCGCGCCCGACCCGCCCGCCTCCGCCCCCGCCCGAATCGGACGAGGCCCTGGCCGCCCGCCTGCAGGCGGAGGAGGACACGGCCGCGGCGGCGGCCCGGGAGGAGGCCCGAGAGGGGCGCCGGCGGGCCGCCCTGGGCGCCGTCCTGGGCGGCGGCGGCCCAGGCGCGCACGCCTTCATGGCCGCCGTCATAGGCGCCCTGGGCGGGGAGGAGGGCGGTGGGCGGGGCGGTCGCCGGGGTGGTGGTGGCCGCGGCGGCGGCGCCACCGCCGCCGCCGCCGCCGCCGCGGGCGGCGCGCGGGGCGGCCTGGCCGCGGCCATGCAGGGCATGATCGCCGCGCTCAACGCGGCCGGTGGCGGCGGCGGCGGCGGTCGCGGCATGCCGCCCGGCCTGCGCGACTTCTTGGACGGCCTGGCCGCCCAGCAGGCGGCGGCCGCCCAGGTCGCGGCCGCGCACGCGGCCCGCCTGGCGGCAGCCGCGGGTGGCGGTGGCGGCGGTGGTGGTGCGGGCCCCGGCCCGGGCGGCGCTGCCGGCGCGGCCTTCCTGCCCCTGCACATGCTGATGACGGACCGGGACTTCAACGACGCTGACTACGAGGCCCTACTGGGCCTGGATGAGGGCCTACGACCGCGCGGCCTGGACCCGGCCGCCATCGCGGCGGCCTGCCCCACCCTGACGCTCGCGTCCGCAGGGCCCGCCCCCGACGGCGAGAGCCGCTGCGCGATCTGCCTGGAGGCGTACCGCCGGGGCGACGTCCTGCGCCGCGCGCCCTGCCAGCACGTCTACCACGGGTCCTGCCTGGAGGAGTGGCTGGGGCGGAAGCCGACCTGCCCCGTGTGCGTGGCCAAGGTGGCGCCGCCGTAAATGGAGAGAGATGAGAGAGAAGAGAGTGCGTTCTTATTTTTTTTTCCTTGCCTTGCCCCACTTCCCATGTGCCGTTTTTTTCGCTCTGTGTCTGTTACAAGAACAACCCCTGTTAGGTCCCTCCTCCTCTACCCTCCCAGCGTGCGGGCCAGTCCCTCCAGCAGGCCCCGCGCCTCCGACTCGTACCCGCCACCAAACAGGACGGCGTGGTTGAGGATGTGATACGCCTTGTACAGGCACGCCCGCTCGCGGAACCCGGCCTCCTCGGGGATGAGGGACCGATACCCGGCCCAGAAGTCGGGCCCGAAGCTGGCGCACCAGCTCATGCCAAACTCGGCCTCGGCGTGGCCATAATAGGACGCCGGGTCCAGGATGGCCCATTCGTCGGGGGTGGCCTCGCTTCCAGCCACGACGCTGATGTTGCCCGACCACAGGTCACCGTGCAGCAGGGCCGGGCGCACGGTCACGCCCTCAAACAGGTCGCCGATGCGGGAGGCCACCACCTCGCCCGGGCGCGTCAGCCCCGGGCGGTTTAGCAGGCGCAGCATGTGGCGCAGGCGGTGCTCCGCAAAGAAGGTCGGCCAGTCGTTGGTCCAGGGGTTGGGCTGGGCCGTGCCGCCGATGGTGTTGTCCACGGTGAACCCGAACGCGCCGGCCGCGGCCTCCGGTTGGGAGGGCGGGGCAAGGTGCATGCGGGCCAGGCCCTCGCCCAGGGACCGCTGGGAGGGGCGGGAGCCCGACCGGCCGCCGCCGCCGCCCAGGTCCAGGTGCTCCATGACGATGAACGACCCGCCGCCGGCCGTCGCGCCCGCGCCGAGGACGGCCGGGACGCGCAGAGAGGCCGTCGCGCGCATGGCGTCCAGGCCGGCCGCCTCCGCCTCGAACATGGCGGGCGCCTTACGCGAGGTTTTGACGAAGTAGCGGGCGCCGGTGGCGGTGGTGAAGGTCTGGATTATGGAAGGGAGAGAAGAGAGCGGGTCGGGTCGGGATGGAGAGAGAATTGGACGAGAACGCGAGCGCGTCCGCGTCTTTGATCTCCTCTCTCTTGCGCGCCTGCGCTTTGTAAAACCCACATACGCGCTGCTCCAGGCGCTGCTGGACACGCCCTCCTGCTTAACGACGGGGTCGCTCAGGGTGTCCCCAATCCAGGCCGCCGCGTCGCGCGGGAGAGCTGCAAGAGCGCCGGGTGGTGCAGCGGCTGGCCTAGTACCCGGCCGGCCGGGCGTGGGGCGGGTCGCTGGCGCCGCTGCCCGCCGGGGGGATGCGCGCCTAGCAGCCGCCATTGTGCGAGTGTCGGGTCTGGACGGCGCGCGTCTCCTTCGCCCGAAGACGAGAAAGCGCGTGGGGGAATGACAACGCGTGTTTGCAGCCCCAAACCCGCTCTTCTCCAACCTCCTCCCTCTCTCTCCCCCCCGCTCCCCCGTGCTCGCCCACTCGTGCAGCCCCCCTCCCTCCCGTCCAAAATCTCACTGCCCCACCACGTTCCGCATCGCCTCCAGCTTCCGCAGCACCTCGCCCGGCGTCCGGTCCAGCTCGGCTGCGACCGCCCGCTGCGCCTCATGCCCTAGCCCTGCAAACTGTTCGCACAGGTCGCCATCCACCGCGTTGCGTACGGGGACGTAGTGCGACCGGTAGGCCAGGTGGTCCCGCCCGGCGAGCGGCGGGGACGCAGCCCGCAGGTGCATCTCCAGGCGGGCGAAGAAATCGACGTCCGACCGGGTCGCCAGCGGGACGGCTGCCGCGACGCCGCCGCCCAGGGTGCCGTACACAATGATCTCCGGCCCGCCGGGCTGCAGGACCGCCCGCGTCAGGCCGGTGATGGCGTCGCCCGCGTGGAAGTTGACGGCCGCCTCCACCTTGTTGGGCGCGCCCGCCACGGCGGGCGGGGGCGCGGCCCCGCCGCCCACGCCCGCGGCCGCCGCAAACCGGCCACCCGTCGGGTCGGCCTCCACCGCGGCCGACACGGCGGCCGGCAGGCGCAGTACGGCCAGGTTGCCAAACTTGTCGCCCGTCGCCAGGGTGTCGTAGTCCAGGGGTAGGGCTGCCGCAATGTGGCGGGGGACGGTGTCATCCGCGAAGGCGTAAAACGCGTTGTCGGCGGGGCGGTAGGCCAGGAAGTGGGCCGACTCGGCCGCGTCGCACGCATACACCCTGTCCCCGGCCGCCGCCAGGTGGACGCAGTGGGTGGGCAGGGACCGGTACTCGCACTTGCGCAGCAGCTTGCGCCGGCCCAGGTCCAGCAGGCGCAGGGCCGGGCCCACGCCCGCCAGGAGCCTACCCTGGAAGGGTGTCAGCGCGCCCGGGATGCCGCCCAGGGCTGTCTTGTGCACCAAGGCCAGCCCGCCCCGGCCGCCGTCCAGGAGGCGGTAGAGCCGGATGTAGCCCTCCGTGGCGCGACGGGGGCGGAAGGCCAGGTCAGCGGCCGTGCCGACGGCGAGCAGGGGCTGGCCGAAAGCGTCGGAGCCGGCGGCGGGCGGCGGCGGGACGGCACTACCCCCACCCGTGGGCGTGCGCGGCCTTGAAGGTCACCAGGCACATGGACGTCGGCGCCTCGTTGCCGTCCAGCTCCAGCACGCACCGGGTGGCCAGGGAGGCCGCGTCCAGGATACGAACGCAGGCTGCCCACTGGCCGGCCCCGCCCCGGGGCGCGCCCACCTGCTCGGCGACCGCGGCCGCGGCCTCATCCAGCTCAGGCCCGCGCGGCGGCGGCGGCGGCGGCGGCGGCGCGCCCGTGCCGTTCGCGCCGTCCAGCGGTGGCGCCACTGCCTCCTCCAGAGGCACCGCCCCGATGTCGCCCTCGGCCGTGATGAGGGCGCCCGACTCCGCGTCCAGCACCAGGCGGCGGGGCGTGTACCGCAGGCGGGCGGCGGCCTGCGTGAAGGACGAGCCCGATCCCAGGCGGTCGAGTGCGAGGATGAGCAGGGTGGAGCCGGCCACCGCGCACACGCCCTCCGGGCACTGGGGCGAGGCGAACGCGGCGGCCGCGTCCAGGGGCGCGCACGCCAGGGGTGCCAGGTTGTGGCGCCCCCGGGCGGAGTAGCCCAGCCAGGGGCGGGAGGACAGGGCCAGCAGGGCGCGCCCGCCGCGGACGGTCGCGGGGGCCAGGCGGGGCGGGCGCGTCCCCAGGAACCGGGTCCGGCTGTCGGACAGGGCGCCCGTGACGGGGTCCACCTCCGCCCGCAGCAGGGCGCCTGTGGCGAGGCCGGCATGCAGGAAGAGGGCACCCGCGCCGGCGGCCTCGCCGCCGGCAGCAGCTGCGCCGCCGGCAGGGACGCCGCCGACCGCGGCCGCAGGGGAGTCCACCAGCAGCAGGCTCTCGGGCGTCGCGCCGGCCGCCTGGACGGCCAGCACCTTCAGCGGCGACTCCGGGTCCAGGGACAGCAGGCGGATGGTGGCGTCGTAGGCGCCCACCGCCAGGAAGCGGGCCCGGGCCCGCCCCTCGGGGACGGGCGGCACGTCCAGGGAAGCCACCTCGCCGCCCAGGTCCCGCTTCTCCACCTCGGCCAGGGACCCGTCGGGCCCGAGCTCGAACAGGACCAGCTCCCCGCCCGCCAGGGCCAGGGCGGCCTGGCGGTCGTTGGAGGTGGCCCGGGAGATGGCGCGCCGCCCGGGCGGCCGCCACTCGGCGGGCGGGCGCCCGCCCGGGCGGATGTGACGCAGGCCGCCCGGGTGGATCTGGAGGAAGGACCCGTCCGCCATGGCCTGCGCCCGCAGGGTCGGCACGCCCGGGTTGAAGCCCGTGTCGCCCACCTCCTCCACCGTCTCGCCCACCGCGAGGACCAGGGTGGCGTTGGCGAAGGAGATGACGATGAAGGCGTCCGTCGCATCGCCGGGTGCTTTACGCAGGGTGAAGACGGCGGTGGGCGCGGCGGGGAGGGGAGACGCCGCCATCTCTGTCACCGCCAGCCCCGGCCGCAGGACGCGCAGGGAGGAGCGGGGCCCCCGCCCGCACGCCGCGTACAGCTGGGGCACCTCCTCGCCCCCCAGGTTGGCGGCCTGGAGGGAGAGCAGGGGCGCCAGGGAGTCCAGGTCGTCCACCAGGGCCAGGTTGCGGGGCGGGGAGACGGGCGTGAAGGCCAGGGGGGCAAACCCGGCATCCGTCTCGATCAGCCCGGACGCCGTCGCCACCACCGCGTCCGGGTCGTCGTCGCCAATGCCGATGAACTGGTAGAGCCCGTGGTTGCCCGCATCGGACGCGGCGAACAAGAAGCCCGTCTTCAGCACGCACAGGGAGACGGAGGGCGGCAGCGTGTCGAAGACTTGGACCGCCAGGTCGGCCACGCCCGTCGCGCCCGCCAGGCCTGGGCCGGCAGCACTGCCGCCGCTGCCGGTGAGCGTGACTTTGTAGATGTCCCCGTACTCGGACTGGAGTAGGGCGAAGAAGAGGGCCTTCTGCTTGTGGGTGGCGGCCGCCACGATGAGCGTGCCCCGGGAGGGCGGCAGCCCGGCCCGGCGGGGCAGGAGGGCCTTGACCTCGGGCGCGCCCGCGCCCCGCCCCCGCCATATCACCCAGTTCTCCGCGCACACCAGGACGCCGCCCGGGCCGTCGGGCCCGCCGGGGACGGGGACCAGCAGGTTGGCACCGTTGTCGATGGGCGCGCACCCGGCCCGGACGACGTGGTTCAGGCCCAGGTCCAGCTCGTAGAAGGCCAGCTGCTTCTGGGCGGCTGCCGCGGCCGCGCCGGACGGGTCGGCGTCCGAGGGGCCACAGTCCAGCTCGATGGCCGCGAAGACGGGGTTGTCGTAGCCCACGTCCAGGCCGGCCACCGCAAAGGTCACCGTCTGCGACTTGTGCGCCTCCAGGGGCGAGGAAATGGTGAGCGCGGAGTCGGAGTCCCGGTTGAGCGTGTAGACCAGGCGGGTGCGCTCCAGGGCGGCGACCATGACCGCCCGCCCGCGCGGGTCGGCCGCCAGGTACTGCCCCGGCACCGCCCGGCGGGCGCCCGACTTGCCGTACGTCTCCTGGTGCAGCTTGTTCCAGCCCCCGCCCGCCCGGTCGTACTCCAGGATGACCAGGCGCCCGGAGTCGGAGGTCAGGGCCAGGTAATCCCTGTTGCCGCCGGGCAGGCGGAAGGGCGCGAGCGCCCGCACCTCGCCAAAGACTTCGGTCGAGCAGGCCACCTGCAGCTTGCCCGCCTCGTCCGGGCGCAGCAGGTCCAGGACCTTGCCCCGCGACACGGCCAGCTCCTGGGCTTTTGGGGCTGAGAAGTTGCCGTAGGCGGCGCACTGGGGAGGAGAGAGAGGGGAGAGAGGATGCGTGAGAAATGAGCGGAAAGAGAGGTGGGGGCGCCGCTCCGCCCGCCCGCCCTCTCCTCCCTCCCTACAAACTCACCTGCACACCCGATGGCGGGCTCAGCGTCAGGTTGTACAGGTACATGGGGCGAGGAGGAGGGCGCGTGCGGGGCTGGGTGGGCTGTGTTTTTAGGCGCAGCCGCACGCCGCCAATTCTCTCCCCTCTGCTGCTCTCAAGCCGATGGCGACACACGCGTCGGCCTCACGCCGGCTGGACGAGTGGGTGGGGTGATAAGTCGTCGCCGAAGCGCGGGCCGTAGTGCGAGAGGAAGAAACGCCGGGGGGCACACACGCCCACTCTCTCTCTTTCCGCCACGAGAGATCGCTCGTCTGCGCTCGCCACTCGCTTGACCTCCACGACCTCTGTTCATCCACCACACTGGCTCTCTCTCTCTCTCTCTCTCTCTCTCTCTCTCTCTCTCTCTCTCTCTCTCTCTCTCCCCCCCCCCCCCCCCCCCCCCCCCCCCCCCCCCCCCCCCCCCCCCC
>Ga0114918_10003385_pt1 | contig 14079 bp, 19 predicted proteins | sample LantaG_FD_87015 | JGI IMG/M metagenome (GOLD analysis project Ga0114918, IMG submission 87015) | Deep subsurface microbial communities from Baltic Sea to uncover new lineages of life (NeLLi) - Landsort_02402 metaG | ecosystem: Environmental > Aquatic > Marine > Oceanic > Sediment | place...
CTTATGGGTCTTTGGTGAATGATTTCGTATCGTTTCAACCAAGGTTGCCATGATAAAGGTCTTACCAGAGCCTGTCGCGGATATTACAACACCATTCCCTTGCTTAAGTGCCTTGGTAACAGCCAATTCCTGATAATCCCGTAGCTCCATATTGAGTTTGGCAATGTCTTTTATGTCATATGGATTGAAGAATTGAGTTTTTAATAATTCCGTCACAATCATTTTGTATGGAATAGTAAGTCCACGGATATGATTTGCAATCTCACTGAACATTCCAAGCTTGAATCTGCCTGCTTGTGTGATTGCGTAATGCCTGGAAGGAACAAAACACCCGTAACGCAGCTTTTTCAGGTTTGCAATAGGATCTTCGACAGAAAAATGCTCACGAAGATTGTTCAGGTATTCACTCTGAACAATCCCCATCTTTCTCGTCTTATCATAATCAAATACAAATGTTATCAAAAACTCTCCTATAGCTGTTCCAGCTTAAGTATTTCCGTAAGATTCTTGATGTCGAATGTTACGTTGCGAAGGATTTGCTCAACCTTCTCCAGATACATGATGGCATACTCATGCTCATCCATCTTTTCCTTGAACTTTATCACTGTTGCATTGTCCTCAGCCATCTTTTCCAGTGTTGGACGACTTAACATGACCTTGGCATCCTTCATCTGATGCTCAATAATGGTTGTCTTCGCCTCTGCGATAAGCCTTTTGACCTTATCCTTCTCTATCTTATGGTTAATAAGCCGTGCAGTCCACTTATGTTTCACCCCAGGAAGCCTCATCTGTGCATCACGAAGATTAAGCATGTTAATCTGGCAGTCTTCGTTAAGCTCTTTTGTGTACTTATCAATTATTTCCATTGCATTTTCCCTTTATAAAGGTAAATAGTTATAACCTTACATGATTATTATATGATATTTGGAGAAATAGACAAATGAAATTTGATGAAATAATAAATTATATACTCAACGAAAAGATAACTGGTGGACTGTCGGATGGTATGACCGCTCAAGATTTAGCTAAAAAATTCAAGGTTCCCTTGAAACAAATCCAAGACCAAATAGAGAAGGGGATAAAAGTAGAATTTGAACATACTAATGATAAGGAAATTGCTCGTAAAATTGCGATGGATCATATGGCAGAGGGAATGTTAGACTATTATGATCGTCTTAAGAAGATGGAAGACGAAGCCAAGATAAAAACCGAGATGGTTGCAGCGGATGTCGTTGGTGGAAGTCCATCAGCTGGTGGCGGAATGGCACCACAGGATAAGATTTCATATGCACCTGGGGATTCAAGAATGCCAAAATCATTGTTTACAACAAAGACAAAGAAAGATAAGAAAAGAAAGATGCTGATTCAAAGACGGCCCAGAACGGGCATGTAATAAAAGGAGAGTTAATATGGAAAATCCGAGAAATGGTGATAAGTGGTTCTGTGAGAATTGTCATACCTGGTGCGTAAATGGCATCCCGAGATGCAGTTGGTGCTCCAAACCACGTCCCCAGCCGAAACCTATACAGCAAATTCAAAAACCGAATGAAAACAACTCGTAAAAATTCTGTTAAGAAGCAAAAATTAACCTCGATACCTGTTATCATTCGTAGACTTTTTAGATTGGCATCCATTAAGTGTAGAGAAAACGCACAATTCAAATGCGAGGTATGTGGAATGCAAAACGGAGATAAACACCCAAATACTGGCAAACCACAAAAGGTAGAAGCACATCATATTATGAGTCGAAGTAATAAAGACTCATTACTTAAGTTTGACCTACGAAATATTATATGTTTGTGTGGGGAACATCATAAATTTGGGAAATATTCGGCACATGGTCATGGAATTTGGTTTGCTGAGTGGCTTAGATTGAATAAACCAGAAAAATATTATTGGATTTTAGAAAATTCCGATAATACAGCAGACCTAAAGGATAGAACGGTACTTGATTGGATTGAGACTAGTCTTCGAAAAAATAAACCACTAGATCTTAACCCCCAATCAAATAAAACTATACCAGAACAACTAGAGATGGTATTCTATATCTAATGTAGTTATTGTGGGTATACTATAAACGGACATGTTTTTAGAGAAATGATAAATAGTTTAAGGAGATAATTTATGAATCAAACGTCGTGTTCCTACTGTAAATCCAAATCATTCGGTAAATCCTGTCCGTTTAGCCCTCACCGTGTTCATTTTCACATAGGAGATTCTACACGTTGCTGCTGGTGCGGGAGCAGGGCTACAGGGGCTGGATGTCCCTTTAACCCCCACGGGAAGGTCCACGTCCACGGAATCGAGTTCAACTCAATGGTAAAGGAAGCAATCGAGAAGGGTATCACTATGGGATATCTTAGAAGCACCCTATCAACCCCCATCACAGAGATGGAAGCATACCATCTTGGTATCATTAACGAGTCCGGGAAACGTATCAAGACTCCACAGACCATTGATGAGCTTAACGCCTACGGACCACTTGAGGAGTACGTCATCAGCTTGAAGCAAGCCCTAGGTAAAAACGTCGATTTAGTCGGTCAGTCCATGGATATAAAACTTGAGTCAGTCATCAGCAATGATGATTACGCAAAGGTTTATGAGGAAAGTGCAAAAATAAAAGAAATATTTTTTCAAGCTGGTAGTTTATTCAACGAAGCTGTAGCAACCGCCTATCATTCAGGGCTTTCCACAGCGACAATTGAGAAATTAATCATCGATTCCATCCTCGAAAAGCAATAATTTTGGAAATTTTTTCAGTTTTGCCTCTTGACATTCAAAATTTTCAGAGTAGTTATAGTAGAACACTACGGTCTTAGGAAACTTAGAATACATTTTATTCTCAAAATTAAGAATTTTAAGGAATTTATGAGCAAAATTTTATTGAATTTGGAAAATGATTTGATTTTAATCAATTTTGATAATTTACTCGCCGAAATTGAGTCAAATTGTCTCAATGACTTACATCAGGCCGGTTTGATAATCAATTATCAATTAGATTTATCAAACTCAGACTCTAGAAAAATAATTTATCATCATGTCATTTATGGAATCTGTGAAGAAATCCATCGGCTCAAGAGTGTACATCATAAGGTAGTCGTATTTCCACCTGAGATATCATCAAATCATGAATTTTTACAGTTTTGCTCTAAAGACGATTTCCAGAATGTATTAAATTCCCTTACCAAGAGGCTTCAGAACCTATTACCATTTGTTATTTATCGGTCGGAAGAGAATTTATTTGGGAATATTGATATCACAGATGGGAATATAAGGGATTTGCTTAGAATATTATCCCGTAAGTGCCAGATAAAGGATAATAAATCATTTACCTATGAGAAAATCAAGAAATTTTCTGACAAATTTGATTTGAATTTCTTGTCAAGAGAGTATTTCGAGTCTATAAAGACTAAAATGCGCCTGCATTAGGGTAAATAATTGTATATGAGCACATTTGATGAAATACTGAATGGTTATAGAGTTGATGATCTAAATGATTGGGATGTCATGATATCATCTATTCCAGAATCTGCCAAGATGACCGAAAATAAAATTACAAAACCAAACACATTACCTATACCTGAAGGAACTGTTAGAAGATTTCATGTTACTAATGAGAAAAATATAGAATCAATAAGACAGAACGGACTTACCATGCAACATACAAAAGGAATAGAGGGACCTAGGGCTATATATTCATGGAAAACGTGGGAAGCGGCTAAAGATTATGGTGGAACTAGTCCAATTGTTGAATTCTATCACCCAGAAAATGCATATGATTCAAACCCATATGCAACATATATGGAAGTTACACCAGATCAAATATTAGCTATACACGAGGACTGGCATGAACACTATAGGTATTTCAAAAAACATCCAGGCGCATATGAAGATACAAAATTATGGAAAGACCTAGATAAATTTCCAGATTATAAAAGGGCTGTACAACAAATAGATTTAGAAACATTAAACAATGAAAGTCGAGGGTATATTATGAGCAAATTTGATGAAATAATGCGTAGTTACAGAGCTGATATCCTAAATGAGGCTGACGGTATGGCACAGCCACAGCCTTCTCCTGCACCAGCACCTGCTGGTGCATCCCCTGCTATGCCCCCTGGTGGTGATCCTGCGGCGGGTGGAGAGCCAGCAGCGGAACCTGAAGGTCCATCGCCGGAAGATATTGTAAAGGAACTTGAGAAGGGTTCCAAGAAGCCTTGGGCAGAGCTTGCATCTGTACTCGCAAGAGCAATTTATTACAAATTCACCGAGGTTGATAGAAAACATATTGATAGTTTGCTTCCTGGGGCACTTACTCTTTCGGATTTCGTGAACCTTTATTCTGAAGCTGAGGATTGGGAAGGTGGAGAGCCTGCAATAAAGAATATACATTCCCCTAACGTTGTATCAGCGGCAATCAGGTTGTTTGATTCAATTCTTCCTCAGGTTATGAAGACTGATATCAACAATGTTGATATGGACCCTGTTAAACCAGCAGAAGATATCTGAAAATAGTTTGATCATATAAGAAGATTTGCGTATTATATAGATATGCAAATTAAAATTCTTAATGAATCCGGTTACGATGAAGCACTTCTAGGTTTGTCACTCTCATATAATACTGAAAAATCAATGGATGCAGTCGCAAAAAGACTTGCAAAGTTAGATGGTGGTCATAATAAATTTCTGGAATCTATTTGTGTTTGGATAGATATCAATGCTCCCAGGTTTTTTCATTCCCAGCTTGATACTTATAGGGTTGGTACTTCAAAGCAATCTGAGAGTACAATGCATACAATCCTGAAGCAACCACTGACACGGGATAATTTCAATAATGGTGTAGTTGATGTTGTATATCTTGATGAATTAAACTTGCAGATCAGAGCTGGTAATCTTGAGTTAGTCAAGAATATGCTACCGGAAGGATTTTTACAGAGGCGTATTATCTGCACAAATTACAAAGTCCTTAGAAATATAATCTCGCAAAGACAGTCACATAAACTAAAGGAATGGCAGATATTCTGCAATGGAATACTTTCTGGGTGTAAATATCCAGAATTTTTAGAAAGGAAAATATATGAATAATATGAGTTGTAACACTAAGATCAATGTCCGTCCTGTACCATCATGTGAGCCTTCTCCCGAGGTCGGACGTGAACAATCCATAGTAACTGAACAATTGAATCAACAGAGTTGTGCTATTGATCGATTAAACTACCTGTTGGATAATCTTGAATGTAAACTTAGTGGATGTAATGGGGTGTTGTCAAATTCAACTGAGGCGGATTGTAATAACGTATGTAGGGATGAACCACTACAACAAATGTCACCATTGGCAGAAACTATATCAGAGACGGTATCCAGGTTATATGTCTTAGCCAACAATCTAGAAAGCTTAATTGTTCGTATTGAATTATGATATCTAAGAGAAAATGTAAGGCTAAAGCTAAAATGCCGAGAACCCCTATAGGTTCACGAGGTAAACGTAAAAACGGTAAGAGTAAACGAAGTACATAGGAGAAAATAATATATGAAAGGACTAACATGGCTAAATTAATAGATAAAGATGTAATTACGAATGGAAGAATTATTCGGGTTTGGAATACAATGAAGAAAACGTTTTCCAATGCAAATAAGATGTATTATGCTATTTGGGTAGAGGATTCTAATGGCAAAAACGAGAGATGTGTATTGTTTACCGAGAATGAAATTAAACGTGCAGAATATCGGGCATCAAAAAACAAGGAAGATTTAACCAAAAAGAGTCTTTTGGCGAATATGTTTGATTAAACAAGGAGAAAATTATGAGAATAGCGATCAGTGGGGCATGTTCGATGGGGAAAAGCACAGTGGTTCAGGACTTTTTGAGAAATTGGTCTAATTATACCGAGGGAAAACTTACATATAAGGTGCAATTCAAACCACATCTACATTCAACTGATATAATGAATATGATTCATCTTGGTAATAGAACGAACCAGGAAGCAATTCGTGATAGTATTATAGATGATATCTCGAAATATAAGAGAGAGGATAATGTCATATTTGATCGCGGTCTTATGGATAATCTTATGTATTCATTGTATCTCTGTGGTGTGGGTGCTGAAGGATGTACTAACGAATGGATGACGGAACAACTTCCAATTTACAGGGAAGCCTTTAAGTTCTATGATCTTATTTTCTTTGTGCCGCTTCTGACTGGATATTCTGCACCAATAATTCCTGAAGGTAGCCTTGAATTAGACCGTGAAGTTATTTTCCGTTCGGAATCCGATAATATCTTCAAGGCTCTTCAACAGCAGTATCTTGATGGTAAGAGAATTTGGCTTCCAAAGGAAGATACGCCAGCACTCGTAGAACTTTTTGGCACTCCTGAGGAGCGCATACAGATGATTCGCCTGTACATCAACGAGAACGGTCAACCATACGGTGATGATGAGTCTCTGATTAAGCCGCATCTTCCAGAAGCCCTGGATCTGATGCAGGAAATGTCGAATACGAAGTAAAGTTAACATAAAGTTGTTAGAAACAATAAATATTTCAGGAATGCAATATCGCTTCCTGGAATATTTTTGTTTTAAGGAGTTTAATGAAAAATTTTGATAGAATTGTTGATAGTATTTTAAGTGAGGGGTTTGGATTACCAACTAGATCTGAAAATCCCAAGGCAATAACAGGTTCACAATTCATTAAAAATATGATACGTCTTGCCCAGGAAAGTTCACCAGAGGCTGCGAAAGAATTAGAAGATTCTATTCTTAATAGTGGCGAGTACAAGGATATTCTTGATGAAATAATAGATACACCGCAGAAACTTGCAGATCTTGCGGAAGTTCTAGGGATTGCAGTTGACATGACAAAACTACAGAATCCACAGAAACCTGATAATTCATACAATCAAGGATCTGGATTTAAGAAACCCGCGATGGTAAATAGGGGTCCATTAAAGGGTCTTGGATTCAAACGCGGGTCATATTATATGGCAGATATCGAACAGGCATTTTGGGATAGCGCATATGATTGGAACCAAGGGACAATTCTTAAGAAGCTACAAATGGCGTTAAGCCCACTAAAGGGATTGATGCCTGGTGGTTCAGATATGATAGGATTTAATTAATACCATATGCAATCGTTCAAACAACATTTTTATGAAGCATCAATGTCAAATTGGAAGTCATTGGTAAGTCAAAATGATGAACTCCGGAATGCTATTGAACTTATTGATCAGATAGAAAATGTAACAGGTAAGGAAACATTGTTAGTTGGCGGTTGTGTACGTGATTTGTTAATGGGTATTCAACCGCATGATGTTGATATTGCAACAGCTGCACCCATTACAGACATTGAAAAACATTTTAAGACTCATGATATAGGCCAATCAAAGGACTTCGGTATCGTTGTTGTACGACATGGTGGGTATGATTATGAAATAGCTAATTTTCGTGAGGATATATTTGATGATTCTGCTGATGGCAGGCATCCAACAGGAACTAATATCGCAAAATCGTTTAAGGATGATTCTGCTAGAAGAGATTTCTCGGTTAATGCTCTTGGTATCAATAAAGATGGTGAAATTGTTGATCATCAAGATGGACTTAAGGACCTGAATAAGAAAATTCTTCGGGCTGTTGGGGACCCAGCACAAAGATTCAAGGAAGATGGATTACGAATAATGCGTCTTTTGAGATTTGCGGTTAAACTTGGGTTTAGTATCGAAGATAAAACACTGAAGGCTGCAAAGGAATTAAATCATCTTGTTGGGGGTCTTAGTAAAGAACGAATTCGGGAAGAGATTTATAAAGTTGCTGGTATCAGCGGAAAGGCACTTGCGGATTATCTCATTAAATTAGATGAAGTTGGGTTGCTGGAAAGTGTACTACCAGAATTCTATGCATTGAAGGGTATGCCACAAGATCCACAACATCATCCAGAAGGTGATGTCGATCTTCATTTGCTTGCATGTTTACGACAAAGTAGAAGCAAAGATCCAGTAACGAATCTAGCAATCCTTAGTCATGATCTTGGTAAGGCAACAACGTACAATGCAAGACAGGAAAATAATGGTCGTGTACGTATACATACATATGATGGTCATGACAAAGAAGGATTGAAAATCATCGAGGATATGGGCAAACGATTGAAAATGTCTAATGATGATATAGAAGCAATTAAATTTGCAACCTCGAAGCATATGGTTATGCATAATGCGGCCAATTTGAGTAAGTCTAAACTAGCAACAATTGTAAATGACAAAAACTGGCCTGTTTTGAAGGAAGTTGTTTATGCAGATCAGATGTCTAGTGGCAATATGAATGCTGAAGAGGTAGCGAAGAATCTTGACGATATTGAGGCTAGTGTAAAACAAGGTCTTGGTGATGAAAGTGAAATCAAATCCAAGGTTAAGAACATTGTTGATGGTAATAAAATCCTACAATGGATGCCAGATTTGAATAAACGTGAACTGAGGCCGTTAATTGGCAAGATTATGCAGCAGTTAAACTCATATATCATTGATAACAACTTATTTGATATTTCAGAGGATGAAATAAAGCGGATAGCACTGGAAATTAGGGTAAATAATCCCATAGGAGAAAACATAATGAACAAATTCGAGCAAGTATGTGAAAGTTTTGGAATCATCAAGACGGTCAAGAGGGAAATTTACCCACGGGAGATCCGTCTATCAGAGGAATTTCTCTCTGCACTCAAGAAGGAATTCTATCATCATAAATTGGAAGAGGATACTACCAAGCCAGTTAAGAATTATCCTGAAAAGTTTGCAAAGGCTCTTAGATTCCAGATTTCGCACTTGAACGATAGTGCTGATGTTGAACTTGCTGCAATGCGCCAGAAGTTTGAAGAGGATAAGAGAGTTCCCGAAGTAGAAATCGAAGGTGAAGAGGAGAAATGTCTTGTCCAGAATGATGCTCCTGAAAATAAATTACCATCAGCAGATGACAAGAAGCAATGCAAAGGTAAGAGAATTGTACTTCAGAGAAATATTCAGGCTCTTGCTGCCGAGGCAGCTTCCCCAGATCAGGAAGAAGGCTACAAAGTAAAGAGTCGTGACACCAAGATCAGTAGTTCTATGCCAAGGAAAAGTAAACATGGTGATAAGGTTGCAAGATGGGCAACCCATGGTGAGATGAAAGATCCTAAGACCCGTAGCAAATGGGTTAATAAGAGGAAGACTATATAATAGGAGAAATATGAAAGATAAAGATACAGTATTATTAGAGAATGTGTACACAAAAATATATTTTGAAAACGTTAATGGTGGCCAGGGAGATATTAAAATTGCTCAATACCCTAGTAATACCGATTCGTCTATTACGCATTATATCTCTTTTGACAGTAGCAAGAATATTATTATTGACATATCTGCAAATTCTGGTAATATAATAGAAAGAAAAGAAATAGATCCGACGGATATTGAAAAATATTCAAAATGGTATAGCGAGGACGTGTTTAGTAAAATATTAGCATCAATAAAGTAGGAGTTAAATGACTATAAAGCAGGTGTTTAATCTACCGTCAGGGAGAATTTTCCTGGTAGATTGCGATGGATATTTAATCGAATGCACGGAAATGTGTGATGTTTCAGTAGGTGGTAAAGAGAACTACGAAGTCCGGAATACTCTAGATCCACATGTTATATGGAGACATCTCAAGCCGCATACGGAAAAGTGGTTACTAACTGTGTCCACACAAAAGGGTTGTCCACACAAATGTCACTTTTGTGACGTTGCCACGCTAGGATTCAAGGGGGATTTAACCCAGGATGAAATTGAGTCCCAAATTAAACTGCTTTTGACTCATACTTCATATGTCACGTATTCAGAAAAGGTAAAAATTGGATTTGCTCGTATGGGTGAACCATCCCATAATGTTGATAATGTTTTGGCGGCTATTAAACGGCTTCCGATCATATCAAAAGAAATGGATCGTGATTACAAATGGCTTCCGTGTTTCAATAGTATACTACCACGTATAACCACAAAGGGCGAGTCCGGATTTGACATTATCGATAAGGTCTTGGAAGTCAAAGAGAACAATTATAATGGGTTTCTACATTTTCAAATGTCTATAAACTCGACGTGTGAAGAAAAACGTAAGGAACTATTTGCTGGTGCTAATGTTCTTACTATTGAAGAGATAATCAATTACGTTAACAAAAAGAACATAACCAATAGAACAGTAACATTGAATTTCATAGTTATGGATGGTGTTGAGGTAGACGTTCAAAAGCTGAAAAAAATTGGAATTAATGGTGATAAATTCAGAGTAAAGCTTATTCCATTAAACAATACTATTAGATCCCAAACCAAACATTTAAATGCGTATGCAAATTATTCTAATTATGAGGATCTGGAAACATTAGGAGCGGAATTTAATAAAATAGGTGTTCCTACTGTTATCGATGCAATCGCAAAATGTGAAGAGGCTGGTTTGTGCTGTGGTCAGTTGGCTCAGATCTTCCAGAACAAATGAACATTTCTATCATAACCAATTTTGGATGTTCCAGGAATTGTTGGTATTGCATATGGAAAGATCATGCATTACGTGAGTGTAAGTGTGATACTGACTGGAATAAGATAATTCAATTTTTGGATTCAAATTCATCACATTTAAAGATTAGTATTTCTGGTGGCGGTGATCCACTATACAATTATTCACAAAATCAATTATGGTGGGATAAACTGTTTAGTATTTGCAATACTAGAAATTTAATGGTTGATGTTCACACAAGAGAACGTTTAACCGATGATATATTTTGGTCGAAGATTAATCGTTGTGTACTATCATCGGATAGCTTGGATGGTGATAAACAATACGCCGAATATCTAACCAAAGTAACAAAGTTACGTATTTCTCATGTTATTACTAATAATACAACTACTGATATTATTAAATCATATATTGAGTTTTGTGATAGATTATCGTGCCAGTTGACGTTTAAACAATTACATGGATATGATACAAGTTACGATCAGTATAAGAAAATGTTCAGTCAATCTTATTTTTTGGATGATGGGGATTACAACATCTATTATATGCCAAATAATACGGTTACGAATAAATTTATCTAATAATCTCCACGATTTTTGCTAAACCTTCAGATCCTTCGTAGGAATTATCGATAAAGAACTCTGGTCGAATACTATCCTTGTGAACTTTGATACAAAGTTCGTTTATATCCTTGATCCCTTGGAATTTTTTAGGCCATATGAATATTTTCTCACCAGATTCTAGTAATTTGGTAGCCTGTTTACGTACATCCAAGTTTTCTTTTAGTTCATTATCAAGAATCCAGATCTTATTGTAGAGCCTATAGCGTTTCATCTGCTGTTCCTGGGTATCACTCATGGATATTCCACCCATGGCGATACCATTTTGAACGAACATGCTGTCTATTGGGCCTTCGAAGATGAAAAGATGATCTAATTGCTCATTAACTTTGTCCAGACCATATACACTTTTCTCAGAATTTAGCTTGCTGAGATACTTTGGACGATCAATTTCATCCTTTTTGTAAATGGCTCGACTCTGATACCATACAATCTTACCCTTGAAGTCACAATATGGGATAACAAGACGGTTCTTGTGAATGAAATCCTTAAGACTGATGTACAATGCGTTGGGGCGATTAATAGCAGTATCCAATTTACGTTGTTTTATCAGGTCTATCGCATCCATTACAACCCTGTTTTTAATAAAGTAATGAACCTGCTGCATATCAAACAGGTTAATCGAGTCCACCGGAAGAGTTTCAGACTCTGGACGCTGGGGTTTACTATTATCGGTTATTTCAAAAGACTGAAAATCATAGGAACTAGCCTCTTCCATCACTTGGGCGTAGGTTAATCCAGAACTTTCCATGATCCAGCTGACAGGAGACCATGTTTTATTGCAATTATGGCAGTGTATAATACCCTTGCTTGGGATATAATTGAGTCTAGCCTTCTTTTGCCATGAGGAACCTTCCTTACAAATGTTACATCCCCCACGGTATATATGTGAACCCTTAATATATTTCGGGTATCCCGCATATTCATAGAATTTTTGTGTTATATACTCAATTAGTAACATTTTGCTCCTTGTTACCTAATATAATACGACTTAGTGTATAATAAATCAAGAAAAATAAAGGGCCGTCCCGAAGGACAGCCCTTTATTTGAGTTATGATTATTGATTACGGTGATACTGGTGCTGGAGCAGTCTGTGGTGTCGCACCAACCTTTCCAACTGCGGTTCCAACCTGTCCGGTTGGCTGTAATCTCGTCTTCAGGTTATTCAATGCACCAGAAAGTGCTGTGAGTGCTGAAGCAGCCTCCGGGTTTGTTGCTGCCATGGATTTGGGGTCCAACCCAAGTTTAGCCATATCATTTGAAAACCCCGCAATAGCCGCTTCGATTTTCTTCATATGACTATTGGCAATGCTAAGTGCCTTAGCATCCAATCCCTGAGTAAACTTCTGTGGAGCAGGACCCTCTTTGCCAGTAAACCCAGCAGCTACACCATGTGCTGCTCCAGAGACCCTTTTACCAAGATCCTTAGCTGCCCCCATAGCACCAGCACCGCGAGCCTTCATGCGGTCCCAGATGCCTTCTTCAATAAGCTGTTGCTTTGTTACAGTTCCAGATTTATATCCCTGGATAAGAGCATCCTCATGAAGTTTCTGGTCAAATTTTGCACTCTCAACGTGTTTTGTCCACATCTTACTATCATCTATAGGTCTCGGCATTATATTTCTCCTTGATTCTGCTCAGGCTCTTCGCTCTGTGGGGGATTAATCTCTGTATTGTTGACAATATCCAATACGATGGTTCCCAGGTCCGTGTTCACATCAGCAAGCTTCTTACGAACGTCGTTAATCAGGTCTTCACCGAATGTACGACCTACTGATGCTATTTTCTGTGATAGATTTGGGATATTCTTGGTCATCGACTTGATTTCAGATAGGATACTACTAAGAGTCTGTGTATCTCGTTCTGTATTCATCGATCCAAATCCGACATTGGATGACATTGGGTCAACCTCGAAGGCATCAGGATCAACCTCGTCGCTAATATTGGCATCAGCGGGATTTCTTGTAATATCTAACTCTTCCATTAGAAGTCTTTTGAATTTTTCTGCATATTCTGGCATAATTATCTCCTTTTAAGATGTGAAAGCACTTGTCTTTAAATTATTTATCCGAATTTGAAAATTCTGGTGATAAATCATAGATTTCTATTGGAGTTTTTGAATTTATGATTTCACTTTTGACAATTAAGCTCATATCGAATAGGACAACCATCATTTCATGCCACCCAAATGCATTTGGCACCAATTCATAGTCAACACCGTTATCAACCAGGAATTTCCTAAGCATATGGTTGTTAGTGTTCCTCATGGAACCATCAATCATTATATTGGAAAAGATATTGGCAGGAATTGTATCGTTGGAGATCCATCTTTGAAGCCTATCTTTAACTTCACGAACTTTATTTTTTAAAACATAGCTATCTATGAAGTTAAATGCATTTTGTACTGGAATTTTAACATCGGATATATTATTACCTTTTCGTATTGTAATTCTGTACAATTTTCTTGCACCCTTAGAATATTGACGTGCTGTATCATAATGTGTGGTTAAGTATAACCCAGGTCCGTATTCCCATCGACCCTTTTTATGGTTAATAGAATCTTCAGTAGCATTTTCGAGGTTACCACCATGCCATAAAGTCATGGTTTGCTCTGATTCCAATAAAAATTGTTTAAATGATTGCATGTTTATGTGATTATTTATATAATAGTGTTATGAAAAGAACAGATTACATAAGTTATGATGAGTTATTTATGGGGATTGCTGAACTTGCCTCAAAAAGAAGTAAAGATCCTAGAAGTCAGCACGGTGCTTGTATAGTAAATGAAGATAAGCGAATTGTGAGCCTCGGCTACAATGGCTTTCCTAATGGTTGTTCAGATGATGAATTCTCATGGGAATCTCCAGAGAAATATGATTATGTCATTCATGCTGAAATAAATGCGATACTAAATGCACCTACTTCCGACTTAAAGGGATGTACAATGTA
>Ga0114918_10003386_pt1 | contig 14076 bp, 12 predicted proteins | sample LantaG_FD_87015 | JGI IMG/M metagenome (GOLD analysis project Ga0114918, IMG submission 87015) | Deep subsurface microbial communities from Baltic Sea to uncover new lineages of life (NeLLi) - Landsort_02402 metaG | ecosystem: Environmental > Aquatic > Marine > Oceanic > Sediment | place...
AGTTGAAGCAGATATTAATTTTTGGAATGGTTATAAATTGCAAATTTCTGCTACTGCAGGTTTTGGATTATCATCAGCATCACCTGCTGAATTTGCAAATGCATATTATATGACAGAACCTGCAAACTCTAAATACTCTTGTTTTACAGATCAAGATCTTTGTGATCTTAAAAATTGGTTAGATAATTATTGTGACTCGTGCACAAAATCATATGCTGCAAAAGCAGTAACAACAAAACTTTAAAATGCCAGGTATAGGAATAAATAACATGATTGTTTCAGGTGGAGGAGGTGCTCCCACTCTAGCAGATCCAGCATCGTTTGCAGATGCTAACGCTTTATTCTTAGGGGATAGAGGGTTGACTTTAGTTGGCAACACATTAGATATATGGGAAAATCAAGGTACAGATGGTACAAATGCGTCAGCAGCAACATTGTCAAATAGAGTAGGTTTGCAAATGGGGTTAGGTGCTTACGGATATAGAGATTTTTACCCTAATGCAAGTTTTAACTTTTATAATACAGGGATGAACGGCTCCGCTTTAACGGCATTCACTTTTGAAGGTGTTGTAAGAGTAAGATCTAATTGGAACCCTGAAAGGGTAGGACCGTCTGTAGGAAACATTAATAGTAATGATTTCCCTGCTGTTTGTTGGCAAGGAAATGGTGGCTTTAGAGTAACACAAAGGGTTGCAGGAACGAATACTACTACATACTGGTCTAGAGCTGCTATCGGAATGGATAATGAAACTCCTTTTGCATACACGTTAGTTTACAACGGAGCAGAAGCAGTTAACGCAGATAGACTTAAGCTTTATATCAATGGTGTTTTTGTTGCGTCAACGACAACACCAACGCACCCTACGTCAGTTTCAAATCATTACGGTAGAATAGAAATCACATCTTCAATAACTATCTATTCTTCTCATAATCCATTTGGAGGATATGTCGGGTATTGGGAAAGAGTCTTAAGTGCTGATGAGATTGCCGCTAACCAAACATGGAGAGAAAGTATTTGGGCTGTAACTCCTTAATTATATTGAAATGGAAATAATTAAACTTGAAAATATTAACAATTTTAATTCAGCAAAATCTGCTATTGAAACTGCAAAAGATAGTCTGACTCTTGTTGTTAAAAAAGTAAAAAGCAGTTCAGATCCAGACTTAACAAAGCCGTACACGAAGTACGATGAATCTGACTTGTTAATACACGCTGACGAGTTTGTAAAAGAAGTTTTAGATAAAGCCTCAATAACTTACTCTGTTTACTCTGTAACAAAAGATTTAATTGATAAGCTTACCGCTGCAGCAGAAGCTTCTGGATTGGCTGTGCCTTTTGAATCCTTCTATTACAAAAACAGATACATGATTCTTGACTTTATTTCAAATGGGGATATCACTGATATTAAAGAGCTGTTCAACACAGCTACAGAAGCGTGGTTAGATATGAGGGAAACTGAAGCTGACCCTTCTCCTAGAGAGTTTGCGCAGGGATTAATTCAAGAATATTTACATTGATGTTATGGATCACACTATAGATGATTGGCAGGTTTTTAAAAGCTGCGCCATAAAATTTGCAGCAAGCTTTACTGATATTAAGATATGGGTGTTCACGTTCGTCATAACCCCACTGTTCGCATTCACTGAGAAATACCTGTTCGCTGATTGGGAGTTCCTCAAGTGGCTGACGGTATTCATAATGCTTGACCTTGTAACTGGGATTGCTAAAGCCGTAAAAAAGAAACAGGTGGTTACTTCATACGGAATAAGACGAACGGTAGTTAAGGCACTTCAGTATGGAGTCTTCCTTATAGTTATTCACGGATTAGATAGCTTCGAGATTAGGGGAGAAAAGACGGAAGTATTCGGGTGGATAGTTACAGGAGCCTATTCGTTCCTTATGGGAGTTGAAGGAAAGTCAATACTTGAGAATATAGTTGAACTTGATGATAGGTTCGATGTAAAACACTTCATAGAAAAGATTGGAGAAGCGTTCAAAAGAAAGTAAAACATGGTGTGAAATATCTCCTGCTGAATGTGACAATAAATGTTTAAGAACAGGAACGTGTTCAAGAAAAGGAAGAGAGCCCAAAAAGAAAGACATTAAAAATGAAAATTCATATTGATAGATCGTACAGAGAAAACCAGACTTTAGGGCATGCTTATCTCCAAGATGTTGATGGAAATATTCTTTTCCAGTTTAAGACTCTGGAACTTCCTTGGAAGGATAACTTAAGGAATGTGTCTTGTATTCCGGAAGGAACTTATACGGCAAAGGTCAGATTCTCAAAAAAGTACAGTAGACACATCCATATACAAGATGTAGAAGGCAGGTCCCTTATACTGATACATTGGGGCAACTATGCAGGGTCTTTAAATCCAAAAACAGGTCACCCTGATATCAGAGGATGTGTTCTTGTGGGAAGTGCTCACAAGGATATAAATGGTGACGGTATTACTGATATTGTAAACTCAAAGAATACTTTCAAAGCTATTATGGCTGTTGTCTCTGATGAGTTAGAAGTAGAGATCTGTGGAAATGGTAAATAACGTCTGGAAGGGAAATAAACAAAAGATTGTCACTATTGTAGTAGTGGTGACACTTTTTTTAATTACTTTTGCATTATTAGCAAACACTGGAATCAAATTATATGACACTAAGTTTGCCAATGAAGTGCTTGAAGAGCAGAAAGAAAAGCTCAATAAAAAATTAAAGGTCTCTGAGCTAAAAGAGCAAGAGGCTGTAGAAAGAGCAGATAGTATTATTACTTACTATACTAAAGAGTTGGGAAGACTTAAAAGATCTAACGCAAGAGATATTGAAAACATTGAAAAGTCCTATGATAAAAAAATCAGCTCTTACGATACTATTGCTTTTGTCAGCGCTTACGAACTACTCGCAGACATCAGATACGATCATAACTGATCATGTATTTGTAAACGAGTACCAGCAAAGAATGATGAGGGTCAACTATCCATGGATGGTGCAGACCCTCAAAGTGCTTGAATCCGGTAAGGCTGATAAGGAAAAGTTAAAGGTTACAACTGCAGACCTTGATAGTTGTATAATCATTGCAAATAACCTTACAAGGGGATACGATACCCTGTCTGTAGCATACGAAGCCGCAAAGGAGCAGGTAAATATAAAAAAGGAGATGATAGAGATTCATCTCAAAGAATTAGAAATTGAAAAAGAAATAGTAAAGCAGGAGAAAGCAAAGTCGCAAAAGAACAAAATAGCTTTTTGGGCAATAACTGGAGCTGCTATACTTGAATTAATAACAATAATGGCTGTAGCAATTAATTAAATGGAAACAACAGATCAATTAACATTAAAATCTTTAAGCGCTTTACTTAGAAGAGCTACCGGTTTAAAAGGATGTAAGTACGTAAGCAGTGCTGCTTCTTTTTCAGGACGGTTCTCATCTTTAGTAGCAAATACTGATACTGTAATAGCTTCCGCAAGTACTGCAAATGAAGCAGATCTTTTAGCGCTTTGGGGAATTGGAGGTAATACTCTAAAAGCAGGTACTTTGCTTACTGTAGATGTAGAAGATCCTGGAGCAGTACTTACCCTCACATCAGGTGATGTCATAGTATATTTTGAATAACAAAGGAGCTTATGTCAGAAATTGTTTTAGAGGACCAGATCTATGATTTCTTAATAAAGCGTAGAGGCTATCTTAAATCACTTAGAAGGGTGTCTAAGAAGTTCAACGCTCCTATGGAAATTGTAAGAAGATCTGCAAAGAGGGCGAGAAAACAAATATCTAAGGATCCTACTAATTATGCCCCTCAAGGCATGAAGGTTAAATCTGCTTGGCAAGGAGGGTTAGGCGGTGAGATGAGATATAGCTATGAGAAGGAAAAAGGTAATGATGTTGATCAGAAAGAGCTGAGGAAGGAGATACTAAAATCTCTTACAAAAAGTATCACGCCTTATAAATTCAAACCAGTTAAAGGATCATCCAATCAAAAGGGATTGTTTCTATTTACTTCTGATAAACATGTAGGTGCTTATACAAAAGAATCAAGTATATATCAGAATCCTTACAATGAGAAGGTATTCACAGATAGAATGATGTCACTGCTTGTAGAATGTCAATACCAGAAAAGGTTACATGGTAAGTTTGATACATTGATATTTATGGATCTTGGAGATCCGTTAGACGGATATAATGGACAAACAACCAGAGGAGGGCATGACCTGCCTCAGAACCTTAACAATAGAGAGCAGTTCGATGTATATGTAAAGGTACATCGTATGTTCTTTGACAAGCTTATTGAGATGGACATAGCATCAACTATTAAATTTGTAGCAGTGACCAGTGATAACCATAGTGGAGCATTTGGATACTGTGCAAATAGAGGAGTAGATATCTATCTCGAGGTGAGGCATCCTGATGTAGAAAGAATGGTCATAGATAAGTTCCTTGACCATTTTACTTATGGAGATCATACCTATATAGTAAGTCATGGTAAGGACGAGGAGGATCTGAGATCAGGACTTCCTCTTAGAATAACACCGCAAGTAGAAAACTACATTAACGACTACATAAATGTAAAGGGCATAAGCACTCCTTACATCCACTTCGTTAAAGGAGATCTTCATCAATCAAGCGTAGAATACGCAAAGAGGTTCAGGTACAAGAATGTGATGAGCATGTACGGATCCTCTAAATGGATACACACTAACTATGGTTCAGGGACCTCAGGTGTGGACTTCGAGATAGTAGAGAAGTTCGGATCAAGAATATCCCAGGACAGAATATTATTTGAATGACACTTAATGAAGCAGTTTATCAGATATTGGAGGTTGTCGCCCCCAACCGCTCAGACGATGATGTTATAGACACAAGGTTTATAAAAGCTCTCGTTCATACGAAGAGATCCCATTTCGTTACAAATGAGTTAAATAAGAACCGTACAGCATCGCCTGCTCTCATGCAAGACATTAATTGTCTTGAGATGGAAATTGCAGATGATGCGGAGTGTTGTGACTTTCAGTCAGGATGTACTGTTCTTAGAAGTAAGCTTGAAATTCCTATGCCAGTAGCACTTCATAACAGACTTGCAATAGAACGTATAGGACCTGTATCTGCTGGACAGGCTGGATACTCTTTAATGCCTTATGAAAAAGCTATTTACTTTGGAAATGGAAGATATAATAAAAATGGTATGGCGGCTTATGTCAAAAACAATCGTGTCTATGTGGTAAGTAACCTATCTACTGCATTAATAGATCTGATATCTGTGAGGGGAGTATTTGAAGATCCTTCAGAACTCCAATCCTTTACATCATGTTCAGGGACTCCTTGCTACAGTGATGATAATAAATATCCTATTGATAGTAGAACATGGGATTACATCAAAGAGGAGATAATCAGCAAAGACATGGCGAGGATACTTTCAATGCCTCAGGATATGGAAAATAATGCAATGAACTTCAAAGAGCCTGCGCAACAGGTAAGAAGAAGTTCACTTGAAGATCTGATGTCCCAACAACAGAAACAACAACCAAAGCAAAGAAGATCTGAATAATGGAGAGGAGAAGATATGTTACATCTGACATGTATGAGTTCTATAACAGCTCATTGGACAGTGTAGAAAGAGGCACCGTATATGATCTTTCACCTCAGAAGTTTGCTAAGGCGATATCCATGGCAAACACTCTTATGCTGGAAAAGATGATCACTGATAATCTTGTTGTTCAACTTCCATTCAGAATAGGTAATATATCTATTGTAAAGAGTAAGCAGAATGATAATATCCAGGAAGATGGTACTCTATCAAAGACAGGACGTGCTATTGATTGGAAATCAACTAAACAACTATGGGCCGAAGACCCTGAGGCAAAGGATGAGAAAACCTTGTTGTACTTTACTAATCCACATACAGGCGGATTTATCTGTAAATGGAAATGGCATCGTAAGGCACCTTATGCAAAAAACTCAAGGTTCTATAAGTTTTACCCTCTCAGGAAATGGAAAAGATTGCTTGCAAAAGTTCTTATGAATCCATTGAATGACTATGATTTTTTTGAAGAATGTTAAACGGAAGATACGTAAGCATAGATACTGTCATTGAATCCATCAACAGAGATAATCCATTCCCGGACCCAATTGACAAATATGACATCATTGAATGGATAGGAGAGGCTATGGAGCTTATCTCAGTTCCTATACAGTTTGTTAATCGTATAACAGATGGTAATGATGCGGCACTTCTCACTCTTAATAATGGGCGTGTAGAAGTTCCATGTGATCTTGCAGAGATAGTACAAGTAAAGGACTGTAAGAGTGGAAGACCTCTTAGATACAGCACAGATGCTTTTATAATAAGAAGGCGTGACTGTGAAGACTTGTCGTGTGTACAGGATCCGCAATATAAGATCAATAATAATCACATTGTGGCCAATCTTGACAGTGGAGATCTTATAGTATCATACTTGGCCTATCCTACAGATCAGGACGGACTGCCTCTTGTGCCAGACTCTCAGAGATATATTCAGGCTATGAAGGCCTATACTATTGAACGTATGGGATTCAAGATGTTCATACAGGGTAAGATAGATACTAACCGGTACCAGCTCTTACAACAGGAGAGAGGTTTTTATATGGCATCTGCACGTAATAAAGCACTTACTCCTAGCAGAGATAAAATGGAGTCTCTTAAGAATCTTTGGACAAGACTCATACCTGATCATTATGCACATTCAAACGGAATGAGATCAGCAAGTAAGCAGGAAAGACTTTGGAATCACACAAAGAAATAAGATTTGAAAGCTACTAGAAACAATTTTATAAAGGGCCTTAAGAATGAAAAAGATCCTTTATCAGTTACAGGAGATGAGTATGTAGATGCTCTTAACATCAGAATAGAATCTGATGAGGGAGGTTCCAGTTACTCTGTCATTAATATAAAGGGTAACAGATACGAGACATCGATACCTGATGTACCTCCTATGGTCGCCATTACCCCTAACTTTGATTTTGTTCTGGTATTTGTCAATACTGAGGTCATACCTTCACTGATAATAGATGGGAACCTCATAACAGGAGCTCCGGTATATGCTCAGGAAAGATCCTATCTCATACTGTTCAAGCAGCTTGAGAATGCATTCAAGACGGATCCTGCATTTGCTCCATATAATCTTCAGGTTGCTAGACAAGGACTAAGACTGGTAATCACATCTCAAACAAATACTGTTTCTCCTGCACCTAGTACTCCTGTTATAAACCAAGAGGCGATTGTAGGTATGACAGGAGAGTCTCAGATCATTATAGGTTGGGCTCACTCAGATGTATCATTTTACATTTTAACAACAGATAACAGAGGTGAGGGAGGTCATGGTGTAGTTTGGAAGCTTACGTATGATGGTGTGGACTTTACATATACATGGGATCTCAGATACTCTTCTCCTGATCTTAGGTTCACTACAAAACATCCTGTAGCCAATCCATCAGGAATAGAAGTATCAGATGAGACAGAAGAGATAGTAAGACTTTCTTGGACGGATAATTACAATTCTCTGAGATTTCTTAACGTAGAGAGTCCTAACTCACTTGCACTTACCGTAGGTATGTTGAATGTGTATGACGGTCAGACAAATCCTATTCCTGTATTCAAAGATGTTCTAACGGGAGGTGCATTAAAGAATGGTGCCTATCAGATAGCTTACAGACTACGTGCAGATGATGCCAGTTACACTCTTATGTCACAACACTCAAACGTGATAAATGTAACTGAAGATGCGGAACATGCTTATGTGGCCTTAACTAACTATGAGGGAGCAGACTCTGATCAGGATCAGATTGCAGGAAAAGCGCTTACATTTGAATTTAGTATTCCTGAAACGGCTTATAGTTTCTTAGAGATATTTACCCTTTTCAGGGCAACTAGGACATCTGTTCCGGAAGTAAGGCTTGTATCTGAGATACCAATAGATAGCAACAATATAACATATACAATATCAGGAGCAGAAGAGTCTGCATCTTTTACATTTGAAGAGTTTCAGAATCTGTATACTCCATTCACACACTGCAAAACAATAGCACAAAAAGACAGTATTCTGTTTGCAGGTAATGTAAGATCAGATGACTTTGATGTGGACTTTGATCCTAGAGCATATGGGCATAATAAAAACAAACAAAGCTATATTTCAACTCCTCAAGAAACATATCCATCAGATCAGACCTTAGATGCCATTAATCCTGACTTCGATGAGTATCGATATACAGCTGACGGTATTACTTACGGAGGAGAAGGTCCTAATGTAAGATATAGCTTTGTGAGACGATTCCACTTTGGTGATACTGCAAAGTATCTTCCTACAGGGGAATGGAACACTCCAAAAGATTCTACAGCATCTGAACGATATCTGTTCTCGTGGGAACCTGGAACCAATGATGTTCCAAGCATAACAAATAGTTCTGGAGGAAAACGTACATATAGAGGTATTACAGAGGCACATATGTCCCCATGGGAAGCTGCTGCTTTCAGAGGTTATAAAAGAGGAGAGATATATAGATTCTCTTTTGTCCCTGTTAAGAACGGACAGGAGGGTAGGGCTAAATGGATAGCTGATATTAAGATACCTCACTACTCAGATGAGCCTGATGCTAATGTTTCTGGAAACTGGTGGGATGATTATAGGATCTCTAGAAGAAATCCTAATGACCATACTCCTGCACTTACTCCAATAGGGATCAAGTTTGATATAGATGTTTCTTCTATAGCCAACGATATTGATTATTATAAAATCAAACGTGTAAAAAGAACAGATTCAGATAAAACTATTCTTGCTTCAGGTATAATAGGTCTTACTGCGGGAAGAACTGGCGCAGATAGACCAGGATTCTATCTAGACGCCTGCCAGGATAGGATAGATGGAGCAGGTCTAGGTACTACACAGCCTACTCAAACTACTGATTCCAGGCCAAGAGTATTCATAGAGGGAGATCTTGGTAATACAGAAACCGGTGAAAGCCCTAATAAATTTGCATTCTACTCACCTGATATAAACTTTAAGCAATCATTTGACAGTAGAGGGGGAGATCAGTTAAGGGTATATTCCTTATTGCATCCTACTATTAACTTAAATGCGCCAAGAGGTGTAGATTCTTTTATGTGTAATGCTAGGGCTACAAATACTCAAATAACAAAGTTGTACAGGCAGTTAAATATAAAAGATGAGTTTCCTGCTTTTGTAGATACAGGAAAAGCCTATAAGAGTATAGACATAAAAGATGCAGGTATATGTGAGTACGGAGCTTCTGTAGAATTTACAAACGGAGAGACGTTTCATAACAGATCATGGTGCAGAAAAGCAGTAGGAACCACTAACGCAATTGGTATTTTACAAGATCAGTTAGGGACAAAATGTCTTGCCGTTCTTGCAGATGAAGGCCTTCCTTTTATGGATGTATATGTTCAAGGAGGATCTGTTGATTATGGGGTATCCAATAGCGTTGACACTAGATTATGTGAAGATATTACATTTAGTCCTGGCAGTCTTACATTAGGATTATTTGGAGAGCCTAATACTATAGATGTGGTAAGAGGTAACCCTAAAACGCAGTTAAGAAGATATGCTGATTATTATAGACCTTTAAAAGCTCAATACGGAGGTAACACATACGCAGCCAGATCTAAAAACATATATATAGATACTGGAACCTGCGTAAAAGTATCAGCAGATACCACAACAAGTTCTATAGATGTATTCGGAGGTGATACGTATATCAATATATTTGGGATAACCACACTTACAAGAAACATAGCAACATACCAAGATAACTCAGAAGCCTTAGCTTTGGCAGAAGATTACTCTAAGATAAAAACACATCCAAAATTAATGTTCAACTATATAGAGTTCTTTCCTGTAGAAAGTGATGTTAATACAGATCTGAGGCAAGGGTTTTATTTTAACAAGTCTGGGTCTCAGATATCATTTCCTGGGTTAGATCTGAGAAACCATTATGCTGGAGATCCGGAACCTGATCTTGATCCTAATTGGGGAGATCTGGAAACATGGGAAGTTTTCGTACCAAAGGACATGCTAAAGGTAGGAGAAGATTTCATATACAATTTTACATACTCCAATGAAGAGGATCTGCAACCATCATTCCCAGAACCACTGTCTGGAGAAGAGGTAGATGTCTTTCCTACACGTATATATGCATCTGATGTTAAGATAAGTGGAGAGATAGTAAACTCCTGGAGAAGATTTAGAACCCAGTCATTCATAGAAATCAACTCAGCCCATGGTCCTATCAATGCCATTGTCAACAACCTTGATAGAATTATAGCCCTACAGGACGATGCCATGGGTACGGCATCTGTAAATGAAAGACAGGTTGCGCAGACACAGACAGGAGAGGCTACTATACTAGGTAACTCAGGAGTACTTCCAAGGTTTGATTACATTACCAAGCATACAGGTTCCAGACATCAGTTCGGACTTGTACTGTCTCCTAATTCACTGTACTTCTATGATGTATCTGATGGGGTACTTTACCGGTTTGACGGACAGAAGATAACTCCTATCAGTCAGGTAGGAGAACTCAATCAATTCTTCTACAATACCTTTAGAGGAGAGCTTCTAAGAAATGACAATCCTATACATGATGCTGATTTTTCATTCTTCAGCTATAATCCTCTGGGAATAACAGGAACATATGACTATAGATTCAATGAGGCCCTATTTACATTCCATACTATAATTAATGGAGAGTATATATCTAAGACGCTTGCGTATAATGAGAACGGAAGTACGTTTACATCATTCTATGGATTCACTCCTACAGTATATTTGAATGATAGAGAAAACATCTTCAGTCCAGGAAAACCTGTGCAGCTTATAGGAACACCGCAACAGCATAAACTCTACATACATAATAAGGGAGAACGTGGAGTATTCTACGATGAAGCTCCGCAAGAAAGTTATGTGGAAATGATAATAGCTCCTGAATCTCCATCATCTAAGATATTTACAAACCTTGAATGGAACTCAGAGGTATATGATAGCTCAGGCAACAACACTTTTGATGAGACGGTAGATAGTATAACGATATCCAATGAGTATCAAACACTGCCAGACCTTACACAATATCAAAGAAGATTCCGTACATGGAGAGCTACAATACCAAGAGAAGCTATTACTCGAGCAAGGCTCAGAGGTCATTATATGAGAATGAGATACACCTTCAATAACTCAGATGATAGGAAATTTGTGCTATCAGGTGTAACTACTATATATGACATGACAGCATACTAAAATGCTATTAGAACTGAATTACGAAGTAATTTTGCAGTTATGACCAAAGAGAATCTGGCATTCATTCGAGCTTTACGGGACAAAGGTGTAGAGGTGACATTCTCTAAACCTGACAAAACAGTAGATTCTTTCTACAAGAATCCTGCTGCTATGGGCAGTAATGCGTCTTACCCATACAGAACCTTACAAGATCCTTCCTACGGAGATATAAGAATTAATCCTCCTCAATATGATGATGGGATCATACATCCAATTAGACTTGAAAAAAGATACGGACCTTCTAATGTAACTCCGGAAATGATGCAGGGAGGCGATGTAGAAAGTAGAGATAAAGAGTTTCTCAATAATCTAAAATTTGCTGAAAAGTATGGAGGTGCATCTTTAGAAGGGTTTAGGAGCAGGCTTATAAAAGAACCCGGCATTACTGTTACTTTGCCCGATTCTACCATGTACGATGATGCACAAAAAATTCTTAACTATGTAAATAGTAGTAAGAATGAGGCTGCAAAGGATAGTACTGACTATAATGCTAACGTAGATTTTTATAATAATCTTTTTGCAAATCCTTTAATAGTAGAGGGGCATGATCCGCATGCAAGCGTATTGAATCCACTAAGCAAAACCCCTACAACAGATCTTAATACTGCATTTAGGTTACAGGACAATATTGTCCAGGCGAGACGAGCCATTCATCAAGATTTTCGGTCTGGGAAGCCTAAAACAAGCGGACGGCGAAAGAGTAATCTGATTCATACAGATTATCCTTATTATCTGGATGATGAAGATGACGAAGTTAGTGTCGATACTCCTTATAAACTTGCAAAAGCTACAATGCAAGGAAAAAATTTAAAAAATGTTCTTAGCGTTATAAGCCCCAGGGGGGTATATGAAAAATTTAGTCCAATAGAGAATCCTGCTCTATATAAACTAGAAGTTAAAAGTCCTAAAGAAACAACAACTTCTAAAAAGACTGCAGAAGTTAAAAAAGAAAAACCTTCTGAAATCTCCAAAGAAAAGCCTAAGACAATGGCTGTACCAAGAATGGAAGTTGAGAAAAGACCTGCAACTGGCATTAAGATGCCTGATGGTAGTGTCATGTCTAAAGAAAACTTTATTAAAAGGTATGGTCAAAAGGTATGGGATGAGCAAAATAGAACTCCAGAACTACAAGGAGGACTTGTAGAGTCTAAGGTGGATAATACTGCTACATCTTTAAATCTTATCCCTGATAATATGTTTACTCCTCTAACTCAACAGGAGATAAATCAAAGAATACAAAAAGAGCAGCAGCAGGCTTATCAAGAATCTTTAAAACAAGCTAGAGTAGAAAGAGGTAAAGAGTTTGTACAGCAGAGTATGGAGGATATTCAAGACCATCCTCTGTGGACCTTACCAGCATCCCTTAGCCCTTTAGGAGCAGAAGAGATACTGACAACTCAAGCTTTAAAGCAAGGTAAAAAACTTGCAACTCCTTTATCAAATACAGCTAAAAAAGCTTACAAAGGAATTACAGAGTACATTCCTGATGAGTGGGGTTTTACAGGACAACCTTTACCTGAAGATCTTCAAAAAACTTCAAATGAGCTATTTAGCATGCTTGATACTCCCCGAGGGAGAATGCGATTAAAAGGCAACTATGGACTCTCAGACGATCAGATAGAAAATCTTTTTGCTGTCGAAGAGCAGCTTTCTTCGGGTACATTAGCAGATTTTACTGGAGGAATGATCAGTATAAATCCTAATCTTCCTAAAGGATTACAAAGAACTGCATGGAGACATGAATTAGAACATGCAGCCAGATGGGCGCAAGGACTTGATTACAACAAGCCCATATCTGAAATGTACATAGACCAACTTAAATTAATTGATCCTGAAATACCTTCAGGCTATGTAGCCTCTGACGTAATAAAAAAAGGAAAACAAGTAGATACAAATAATTGGCAAGAAATATTTACAGACCTACCTTCAGCGAGAGAGTACATTAAAAAGCCTGAAGAGGCAGGGTCATTTGCAGCAGAAGTAAAACAATATATGTTGGACAAAGGCCTGGCAAAATCTTCTTTTGATAAGTTTACTCCAGAGATGGTAGAGCAGGCTTATAATATGTATCAAGCTGATAAAAGCATTCCTCTTAGATTATTTAATCTACTAGATCCTGCAGCCTCAAAAAGTAACTACGATAAAATGGCAAAGGCCTTTAACAGAATGATGGCTATTACAGGAGTTGGTTCTACAACAGCTATTACCTCTCAAAAAGCACCAGAATTAAAACAAGGAGGAATGGAAAGACAAAAGTTCTCAAAAGAAGATCTATCATTCATGAGAGCTTTGAGGGATAGAGGAGTTGAAGTTACATTCAGTGGTTACAAGAACGACAGTCCTGACAAGAATAACTCAGCTAATCTAATTCCAAGTGGTAACATTACTATGGAGAATGTAGACAAGCCTGTATTTGCAATGGACAGTAAAGGTAACTCTACTGTAATGCAACCAGGACAGAACTATCAATTCCGAGGCAATGCAGTACTTGAAATACCTATGATGCAGGGAGGTGGTCCTGAATCTCCTAACTATGACGCAAGTACAGGATATATTCCAGCTCCATACTCTGATGCTTATACTCAATCAAATGCAGTTGTTTCTCCAGAACTTGGAGATGGGTCTGCAGCTACAGGAGGAAGTATGGAAGCTGGTACTGGATTTGGAATGTCAGATGCTTTGGCGATAGGAGCAGGAGTTTCCAATATAAGTCAATCTTTAGCGCAGCTAGGGCCAGAGAGTAGTACTGAAGTAGGATC